>WNFI01705028.1_pt2 | contig 13175 bp, 14 predicted proteins | sample 5400471 | NCBI WGS metagenome assembly WNFI01 (sample SAMN13153348, study PRJNA577476) | soil metagenome | isolation source: 100 cm saprolite on Douglas fir-dominated hillslope | place: USA:California | collected 2013-09-17
GTGAGGCTTTGAAGCGGCGGATGAAATGGGCGAAGGCTGGCTGGACAAGGTGAAATGGGACGAGGACGGCCTGGTGCCCGCGATCGCCCAGGAAGCGTCGACGAACAAGGTGCTGACGCTCGCCTGGATGAACCGCGAGTCGCTCGCGAAGACCGTGGCGACGGGTGAGGCGCACTACTGGTCGCGCTCGCGAATGCGCCTGTGGAAAAAAGGCGAGCAGTCCGGACACGTGCAAAAGGTCCGCGAGATCAGGCTCGACTGCGACGAGGACGCCGTGCTGCTCAAGGTGGAGCAGGGCGGCGGAATCGCCTGTCATACCGGAAGGCACAGCTGCTTCTTCCAGAAGCTCCAGGACGGGCGCTGGGTCACGGCGGAGCCGGTGATCAGGGACCCCAAGGAAATCTACGAGCGATGAGCGACATACTCGAGCGGCTGGCGGACGTGGTCGAGTCGCGCAAGGCGGGCGACCCGGAAAAGTCTTACGTTTCGCGGCTGTTCGCGCGCGGGCCCGACGCGATCCTCAAGAAAGTCGGCGAGGAAGCGATCGAGGCGGTGATGGCCGCCAAGGACGGCGACCGGCTGCGCATCGTCGGCGAAACCGCCGACCTGTGGTTTCATTGCCTGATCATGCTCGCGCAGTACGGATTGCGGCCCGCCGACGTGCTCGCCGAGCTGCGCCGCCGCGAGGGCATTTCCGGGATCGACGAGAAGGCGGCGCGCGCGGAGGGTCGGCGAGCCGAGGCGGAGCGGAAATAGGGATGGATGCCCCAAACTGCGTCTTCTGCAAGATCGTCCGGGGCGAGATCCCCAGCAAGAAGGTCTACGAGGACGCCGACATCTTCGCCTTCCACGACATCCACCCGCTTGCCCCGGTGCATTTCATGATCGTCCCCAAGAAGCACATCGATTCGCTCGCCGACTGCGGCGTGGGCGAGCAGGCGCTCCTCGGCAAGATCCTCGCCGCGGCGCCGCGCCTGGCGCGCGAGCAGGGGTCGACCGACGGTTTCCGCACGATCATCAACACCGGACGTGTCGGCCGGCAGGAGGTGTATCATTTGCACGTGCATATCATCGGCGGCCCGGAAGCCCTGGGCCCGATGCTGAAGCGGAATTGAAGGAGTAACGCTATGGGTACCTGGAGCATTTGGCACTGGCTGGTCGTGCTTCTGATCGTCCTGCTCGTTTTCGGCACCAAGAAGCTGCGCAATATCGGCGCCGATCTCGGCGGGGCGGTGCGCGGCTTCAAGGACGGCATGAAATCCTCGGAGGACAAGCCGGGCGAGGGCGGGGCCGCGCCCCAGGTGACGGGCCGCACCATCGAGGCCGAGGTCAAGGAGAAGGCGAAGACCTGAGGGGTCTTCGCGCGCATCCGGACGCCGGGCGAGGTCCCGGCTTTCTTTTTTTGGAACGACCCGGATTTCTTCACCTCCCCGTGTTCGACGTCGGATTCTCCGAACTGATGGTGATTGCGGTCGTGGCGCTCATCGTCATCGGGCCGGAGCGGCTGCCCCGCGTTGCGCGCACGCTGGGCCATTTGTTCGGCCGGCTGCAGCGTTACGTCAACGACGTCAAGGCCGACATCAACCGCGAGATCGAGTTGGAGGAGCTGCGCAAGTTCAGGAGCACCGTGGAGGATGCCGCGCGGGGATTCGAGAACGCCGTCCAGAGCGAGATGACGAAAACCGAAGGCGAGCTGAACTCCCTTGCGCAAATCGAGGACCCGGCCGCCGCGCCCCCTGCCGCCGCTGCGCCCCCCACCTCCGTAGCCCCCGAGAGCTCTCCGCCTTCGGGCGGGGCCGCCGGCGAGCCGCAAGGCGGCGCACCTTCGCAGAAAACCCCCGCCTGATTCCCGCGCTCGACTGCGGATGAGCACGCAAGACAGCTTCATCTCCCATCTGGTCGAGCTGCGCGACCGGCTTCTGCGCGCGATCCTAGCGGTAATCGTGGTGTTCCTGTGCCTGTTTTACTGGGCGAAGGATCTCTACGCGCTGCTTGCCAAGCCGCTGCTCGCCGCGCTTCCCGCCGGCGGCCAGATGATCGCGACCGACGTAGTCGGCGTGTTCCTCGTGCCGGTCAAAGTCGCTTTCCTCGTTGCTTTTGTCATCGCGCTCCCGTACGTTCTTTACCAGGCATGGGCGTTCGTTGCGCCGGGCCTGTATGCCAACGAGAAACGCCTGGTGCTGCCGCTGGTGGTCGCAAGCTCGGTGCTGTTCCTGGTCGGGATGTCTTTTGCGTACTTCCTGGTATTCCCGATGGTCTTCCGGTTCATGGCGTCCGTCGCTCCCGAAGGCGTCGCATGGATGACCGATATCGACAAGTATCTCTCTTTCGTGCTGACCACCTTTATCGCGTTCGGGGTGACCTTCGAGGTTCCGGTGGTGGTCATCGTGCTGGTGCGAGTGGGAGTCGTTTCCATAGAAAAGCTGAAGGAGATCCGCCCCTACGTGATCGTCGGCGCGTTCGTGATCGGGGCGATATTCACGCCTCCGGACGTGATCTCCCAGGTGATGCTCGCGCTGCCGCTCTGGTTTCTCTACGAGCTCGGCATTCTGCTCGCGCGCTTTGTGGGAAGGTCCTCCGGCGCGGCCGAAGAGGGAGCGGCCGCCGGCACGGGGCTCGACAGCCCGGAGATCGGCCCGAAGTAAGCTCTTGCGAGCGCCAGCCTGCCAGCCTTTAGAATCGGTTGCAAAAAGGACCGATGTCATCCCCGCGAAAGCGGGGATCCAGTGACTTTGACGCCGCTGGATTCCCGCCCCCGATCGGAGTCGAGGGCAGGCTTGCGCGGGAACGACGACATTTACGCTCGCTCATTTTGCAACCGGTTCTTAGCGCCGCCGCAGTTGCTGCTTCGGGCGCTTGCCGACGGCGACCTGGATCTCCAGGTCCTTGTTGTCGCGCTTGAGCCGTATCGAGGCGGGTTTCCCGGGAACGAGCGCCGCCACCAGGTTCAGCATCGAATTCGGATCCTTGACCGGGCTGCCTTCGATCGCGACCAGGATGTCGCCCGGCTTAAGGCCCGCCCGGTCGGCGGGCCCGCCTCGCAGCACCCCGGCGATGAGCACGCCGTTGGTGGAAGCGAGGCGAAATGATTCGGCGATCTCGGGAGTGATCTCCTGCGCTTCCACCCCGATCCAGCCGCGGATGACGGTGCCGGTCTGGATGATCTGCTCCATGACCTGCTTGGCGCTCGAGGCGGGGATCGCAAAGCCGATTCCGAGCGAGCCGCCTGAGCGCGAGTAGATTGCGGTGTTGATGCCGACGAGGTTCCCCGCGGTATCGATGAGCGCCCCGCCCGAGTTGCCCGGATTGATCGCGGCATCGGTCTGGATGAAGTTCTCGAAAGTGTTGATGCCGAGCTGGCTGCGGCCGAGCGCCGACACGATGCCCATCGTCACGGTCTGGCCCACCCCGAAGGGATTGCCGATGGCGAGCACGACGTCGCCCACGCGCAGGCTGTCGGCGTCACCGAAAGTGATCGCCGGAAGAGGACCCCCTTCGACCCGCAGGACCGCGATGTCGGTTTCCGGGTCGGAACCCACCGCCTTGGCCTTCAATTTCTTGCCGTCGGCGAGCGCCACCTCGATCTCGTCGGCCGCCTCGACGACGTGGTGATTGGTGAGAACGTATCCCTTGGAGCTGACGATCACGCCCGAGCCGAGGCTTGCCGCGCGCTGCGGCTCGTCTTCGAGGCGGTCTCCGAAAAAATGCCGGAACAGGGGGTCGTCGAGGAGCGGATGGCGCGGCGTCTTGATTTCCTTGCTGGTGAAAATATTGACGACCGCCGGTACGGCTTTCCTCACCGCATCGCTGTAGGAGGCCGCACGCGCGGAAGACCCCGGCGACGTGGAAGCCTGGCGCAGTTCGACCACCTGCGGCCCGGCGGCGGGGCGGCCGAGCCACTCGGGCTTCAGCGTGGTGACGACGAAAAGCACGCCGACCGCGACGGTGGCCGTCTGGGCGAAGATGAGCCAGAGCTTGCGCATGAGTTGAGCGAGCGGGATGCTCTATTTGTTTTTTCGAGGTGATCCATCCCCGCGGCGTGCGGGGCGCGACCAGGATTTCCCTACCGCGATTATTGCGCAAAACGGCTCCCCCGATGCGGCGTCTGCCGAGCCGCGCGAGGCGACGGGCTTTGAAACCCGGGCGATCTTGAATTCGTTATCCGAATCAAGGGATTGGAGCAAAAAATTTGGTTCGGCGGAGGGCTTTCTGTATAATTTCTCCTTTTTTCCACCCTGCCTTTCCCAATCAGGATCTGCCGATGAGCGACCCTTCGAAGCCCAACCGCGCCCGGCGCAACCTGCTCATTGCGAGTGCCTGCGCGGGCGGCGCGGCCGCGGTCGGCACCGCCGTTCCCTTCGCCGCCTCGATGCTGCCCTCGGAGCGCGCCGAGGCGCTCGGCGCGCCCGTGGAGGCGGACGTGAGCCCGCTCGCGCCGGGAGAGAAGATGACCGTCGAATGGCGCGGCCAGCCCGTCTGGATCTTGCGGCGAACCGAGGAGATGCTCGAAGGGATCAAAAAGGCCGACGGTAAAGTCGCCGACCCCAGGAGCGAGCGCAAGAAGGGCGAGCTCACACCCGAATACGCGCGCAACGAGTTCCGCTCGATCAAGCCCGAATATCTGGTGGTCGTCGGAATCTGCACCCACCTCGGCTGCTCGCCGCAGGACCGCTTGAAGGCCGGCCCGGAAGCCTTCGAGAGCGACTGGACCGGCGGCTTCTACTGCCCCTGTCACGGATCGCTCTTCGACCTCGCCGGCCGCGTCTACCGGAACAAGCCCGCGCCGGACAACCTCAGGGTTCCCCCCTACACCTATCTCTCCGACACCCGGATCCTGATCGGCGAGGACAAGAAGGGGGCTTAGCGCGATGGCTGCAGCCGAAAAGCAAGCCGTAACGGGCGCGGGTCCCTTCAACGATCTGCTCACCTGGATCGACCAGCGCTTCCCGCTGGTGGAAACCTGGCGCGCGCACCTTTCGGAGTACTACGCGCCGAAGAACTTCAACTTCTGGTACTACTTCGGCTCGCTCGCGCTGTTCGTGCTGGTGATCCAGATCGTCACCGGCATCTTCCTCACCATGAATTACAAGCCGGACGCCGCCCAGGCGTTCGCCTCGGTCGAGTACATCATGCGCGAAGTGCCCTGGGGCTGGTGGATCCGCTACATGCACTCGACCGGCGCCTCGTTCTTCTTCATCTGTGTGTACCTGCACATGTTCCGCGCGATGCTCTACGGCTCGTACCGCAAGCCGCGCGAGCTGCTGTGGATCTTCGGCATGTTGATATTCTTTTGCCTCATGGCGGAGGCCTTCTTCGGCTATCTCCTTCCCTGGGGCCAGATGTCCTACTGGGGCGCGCAGGTGATCGTGAACCTGTTCGACGCGATCCCCGTCATCGGGCCGGATCTCGCGATCTGGATCCGCGGCGATTACGTGGTGTCGGATGCGACGCTCAACCGCTTCTTCGCCTACCACGTGATCGCGGTGCCGCTCGCGCTCCTCGCGCTGGTCGTGGCGCACCTGCTCGCGCTGCACGAGGTCGGCTCGAACAACCCCGACGGCGTCGAGATCAAGAAAGCCAAGGATCCGAAGACCGGCAGGCCGCTCGACGGCATTCCGTTCCACCCCTACTACACCGTGAAGGACACTTTCGGGGTAGTGGCGTTCCTCGTCGTGTTCTCGATCGTCGTGTTCTTCGCTCCGGAAGCGGGTGGTTATTTCCTCGAGGCCAACAACTTCATCCCGGCCGATCCGCTGAAGACTCCGCCGCACATCGCCCCGGTGTGGTACTTCACGCCGTATTATTCGATTCTGCGCGCCACGACCGAAAACTTCATGTGGGTGCTCGCCGCCGGCGTCGTCGCCATGGCGGGGCTCATCATCTGGAGCGTGAAGAACACGGCGGCGAGAATTTGCGTGGCCGCGCTCGCGGTGGTGCTGCTCGCGGGGTTCTTCACGCTCGACGCCAAAGTCTGGGGGGTCGTGCTGATGGGGTTGTCGGTCATGATCTTCTTTTTCCTGCCCTGGCTCGACCAGAGCCCCGTCAACTCGATCCGCTACAAGGGGCCGATCACCAAGACGGCGATCGCGCTCTTCGTGATCGCGTTCTTCGTGCTCGGCTATCTCGGCACCCAGGCCGTGACCGAGGAGCGCACTCTCGCGGCGCAGATCGGCACGGCCGTGTATTTCCTGTTCTTCTTCCTGATGCCGTGGTACTCGAGGATGGACAAGTGCCGGCCCGAGCCGGAAAGGGTCACCTGGAAATGAGAGCGCTCGTAGCTCTTCTTGCGCTCGCCGCGCCGCTCGCGTTCGCGCTGGAGGAACCGGTCAGGCTCGACGCCGCGCCGATCGATCCGCGCGACGTCGCGAGCCTGCAGGCGGGGGCGCGCAGCTTCGTCAACTACTGCCTGAATTGCCACTCGGCCGGGATGATGCGCTACCACAAGCTGCAGGACCTCGGGATCTCCGAGCAGCAGGTCAAGGACAACCTGCTCTTCACGGCCGACAAGATCGGCGAGCTGATGAACGTGTCGATGACGAGGAAGGACGCAAAAGAGTGGTTCGGCACCGCGCCGCCCGACCTCTCGGTGATCGCGCGCGCCCGGGGTCCCGACTGGCTGTATACGTACATGCGCAGCTTCTACCGCGACCCTGAGTCGGCGACCGGCTGGAACAACATGGTGTTCGAGCGCGTCGCGATGCCGCACGTGCTGTGGACGCTCTCCGGGCAGCAGGCGCAGGTCGAGCGCAGGTTCAGGACCCGCGAGCAGGCCGAAGCGGTCGGCAGGCAGCAGAAAAACGCGTGGAAAGTCGACGTGCTTACCCCGGAACAGGCGGGCAAGGACGCAGAGCGCTATATCCTCAAGACGATCAGGACCGATACGGCGGGCTCGCTCTCCCAGGTCGATTACGACGTTTTCGTGCGCGATCTGGTCAATTTCATGACCTGGATGGCCGAGCCCAATCAGGTCACGCGCAAGCAGGTCGGCTACGTCGTGCTGCTGGTGCTGCTCGCGCTGCTCGTGCTCTCGTATCTCCTTTACAAGGAGTTCTGGAAAGACGTGCACTGAAGGACCTTCGTCCAAAGGGGGCGCGGGGCGCTCGGCGCCCGCGCCTTTTTCATCTCCACACCGTCTTCGAATTCGGCAACAAGGTAAGCCGCCATGATGAACCTCTACTCCGGAACCACCTGCCCGTTCTCGCAGCGCTGCCGCATCGTGCTCTACGAGAAGGGCATGGACTTTCAGATCATCGACGTCGACATGTACAACAAGCCCGAGGACATCGCGGTGATGAACCCCTACAACCGGCTGCCGGTGCTGGTCGAGCGCGATCTGATCCTCTATGAGTCGAACATTATCAACGAGTACATCGACGAGCGCTTCCCGCATCCGCAGCTGATGCCAGCGGACCCGGTGATGCGGGCGCGCGCGCGCCTCTTTCTCTTCAACTTCGAAGTCGAGCTCTTCAGCCAGATCGATACGCTCGAGCACGGCAACCAGAAGCAGCAGGACAAGTCCCGCCCCCGCCAGCACGTCGCCGACCGCCTCGCCGAGCTCGCCCCGGTGTTCACCAAGCAGAAGTACATGCTCGGGGACGAGTTCTCGATGCTCGATGTCGCGATCAGCCCGCTTCTGTGGCGGCTCGACTACTACGGCGTTTCCCTGCCGAAGTCGGCGGCGCCGCTGATGAAATACGCCGAGCGCCTGTTCTCGCGCCCGGCGTTCATCGAGGCGCTGACGCCTTCGGAAAAGGTGATGCGCAAGTGACCGGCCGAAGGCCGGTCATCCCCGCGTAAGCGGGGATCCAGCGACTTCAACGACACTGGGTCCCCGCTTTCGCGGGAACGACGGGCCCTTACCCCGATGCCTGAACCCACTTCCACGAAACCGTATCTCTTGCGCGCGGTCTACGAGTGGTGCGTGGACAACGGCTACACGCCCTACATTTCCGTCGTGGTCGACGAGCGCACGCGCGTGCCGATGGAATACGTGCGCAGCGGCGAGATCGTCCTCAACATCGGGCCGCTCGCCGCGAGCCGCCTGCAGATGGGGAACGACCTCATCGAATGCACCGCGCGTTTTTCCGGGGCGGCCAGGGAACTCCTCATCCCGGTCGCGGCCGTCGCGTCGATCTACGCGCGCGAAAACGGGCACGGCATGTCGTTCGAGACCGAGAAAAAGGAAACGCCGTGGGAGGCGAGCGACGAGGAGACGGCAGCGCCGCCTGAGCCGAAGGACCCTCCCAGAGGGGGCGGCAAGCCGAAGCTGCGACGCATCAAGTAAGGGTTGACGCGGACGCTCTAGCGCCGCTTCAACTTCGCGTGCGACAGGGTGGAAGCGGGTACTCCGGTATAATTTTTCGCAAAGTGCCGGGTTAGCTCAGTTGGTAGAGCAGCTGATTTGTAATCAGTTGGTCGGGGGTTCGACTCCTCTACCCGGCACCAGCGGCTCGATCAGGCGGATCGCCGGTCTTCCCAGCCCGGTGATCGCCCCGAGGAAAGTGTCGAGCCGGTCACTAGCGCGCCGCCAGCAAAGCGCCGTGTGCTTCAGAAAGCTGCGCCGGCGGCGGATGTTGTCGAAAGCGTTCATTCCTATTTACCGTGGATTGTGTTTTGCGTCGCACAGGCGGACGGTGCGATATGTCTGTTACGGCGCGCACGCACCTTAACGAGCGGGCTTTAGGAGAGTTTCAGGAAAAAGCGACTGTTGCGTGGCGCGGCTCAGACAAAGCGCGCGCAAAGCAGGCTAAGTGATTGTTTGACCGCTCGACGACGCTGCGGGCGTAGGAGGTTGCCGCGCTAGATTGTAAGGAAATCCCGACACTCTCTGTAGGAAAAACTCTACACGGAAAATTTTCTTGCGGCGGTGCACGATCAATCGGACTGTTGATTTTTACAAACAACGTTAAAAAAAGATTTCGATTAATAATTTTTTTGGTATGCTCCTCCCGCTGCGAGAAAAAAGAAGAAAAACGAATAAAGCGAGTCCCTTCCCTTCGCCCTTAGAAACAGGGCCTCGTGGGGAGTATTCCTGGTCGTGGACAATCGTCATCGTGACGCGGGCCATATATGTTGGGTAAGCTTCGGGCGCTCATGCACCGCCGGCTTTCGGTGCCTCAGCGGTTTGCCCTGCTGAGTTTTTTCTGCATTCTCGCGGTTACGGTCCTCGTTTGCGGGGCCGCGGGCACCGTTCTTCGCGCCCAGCTCATCAAGCATGACGGGGCCGTCATCGGTGATCTGGCCTCCCGCCTGTTTACTTCGAGCGTTCCCGCGAGCTTCTTCTCGGCGCCCGGGGCGGCCCCGGCCGGCGCCGAGCGGCTCCGGGAGTTCGCCCGGTCCGAGCAGGTCGTGCGCTTCATGGTGTACGCCGCCGACGGACGGGTGCTGTGGTCGGACGACGCTTCACTCGCGGACCGCCATTTCGGCGAGAACGCGAAAGTGGCCGCCGCTTTGCGCGGCGAGACGATCGTGGAGTTTAGTCAGCCGGGAGCGGAAGGGCATCACTCGACCCTCCGCGGTTTCCCTCGTCTGGAAGAGGTCTATGCGCCTGTGCGCTATCAGCCGAACGCTCCGGTCGTCGGCGTGATCGAGCTCTATCGAACGCCCGCGGCGCTGTTCGCCGTCCTCGATGACGGTGTCGTCTTCGTCTGGCTCCTCGGCGGAGCCGCGGGGGTCGCACTCTACTTGACCCTTGTCACCGTCGCACGGAGCTGCTCCCGCACCCAGGTCCGCCTCGAAGCAGAGCTCGCCGAATACGCGCGGGTGCTCGAGGCCCGGGTGGACGAGCGCACCCGCGAGCTCGCGCAGAAGGCGAAGTCCCTCTCGATCCTCTACGCGGTCTCGAGCGCTTTAGGGCGGAGCCTCGAAACTCGCGAGATCCTCGCTCGGGCTCTCGACGAATTGGTCGACGGCGAAGGTTTCGACGGGGGATGGATCCAGCTCCTCCCCGAAGGGAACGATGGCGTCTCGCTGCTGGTTCGCCGCGGCATCTCCGAGGAGATCGTCCAACGGTTCATGGCGCGTGCTGACGCCGTCGCGCGGTCCGGACAGGCCTGCGTCTTGGCGTTGCAGGGGACATCCGACGATCGGCCCGGCGCCGCCGAGTGGACGCAGGGGCTCGTGCTCGCGCCGATCGGCATTGGAGACCGGCTCTTAGGAACGCTCGCAGTCGCCGGGCCTAAGCTCGACCGCTTTACGCCCGACGACACGCAACTCCTTTCCAGCGTCGGGCGGCAAATCGGCGTAGCCGTCGGCAACGCCCGGCTCCATGCGGCGACGCGGGAACGCGAGCACGAGGCGCGCGTGCTCTATGAAACGATCGGGCGGTTCGGGGAGCTGAAGGACTGCCCGTCGCTGCTGACCGCGATCGTGGAAGGCGCCGTCACCCTCACGCAGGCGTCGTACGGCGGCACCGTCTTTCCGGACGGCGACGACATGGTCGCGCACCGGCTCGTCCCCCCCGAGCGGAGAGCCGTGGTGCGGCTGAAGATGGCGGGGTGCTTGGCCGGCCTGACGTTCACCTCGGGCGTGCCTCAGGTTGCCAACGACGCGCCCAATGATTCCCGCGTCAACCGGGCCTCGGCGCGCTCGCTCGGCGTGCGCAACCTGGCGTGCGTGCCGCTCCAGCACGGCGGCCGCGTGATCGGCGTCCTCTCCGTCGGCGACAAGGAGGTCGGCCCGTTCACCGAACAAGATGTGGTTCGCCTGCGCGCCTTTGCTCACCATGCCGCTGTCGCTTGGGAGAATGCGCGCCTTCTTCGCGAGACGAAGAACACAAAAGAACATCTCGAGAATCTGGTCGCGAGCTCCGTGGACGCCATCGTGACCCTGGATCCGCGCGGCCGCATCAGCTTCGTGAGCAAGGGCGGGCAGCGCATGTTCGGATGCGGCGACGGCGAGCTGATCGGCCAACGGGTGCGTACCCTCTGGGCTTGCGGTCCGCGGGACTTCCGGACGTTTCGCGCACGGCTCGTCCGCTCCGGCCGGGTGGAGAACTATGAGACCGAGTTGGCGATGGGCAGCGGCGCGCGGCTCGTCGTGAACATCTCGGCGTCGTTCCTGCGCGGTGCGGCCGGCGAGGTGACCGGCATCCTCGCGGTCGTGAAGGACGTCACCTCTCTGCGGCGGCTGCACGAGCAGATCGTGCATTCGGAGCGGCTGGCCGCGGCCGGTCTGCTCGCCGCCGGGGTCGCGCACGAGGTGGGGAACCCGCTCACCTGCATCTCCGCGCTTGCGCAGGTTCTCATGGCCCGCACCTCCGATGGCGCGATCCGCGAGGGTCTTGAAAACATCGAGATCTACGTGGGCCGGATCGGGCGAATCGTGCAGGACCTCACTCAGCTCACCCGGCCCACGCCGGCGACGCTCAGCGAGGCCTCGCTCGAGGACCTGGTGGATACGGCGGTGAACCTCGCCCGGCACAATCCCGTCGTGCGCCGCATGAGGGTGGACAGCGCGGTGGAACCGACTCTGCCGCCGGTGCGGGCGGCGTCCGACCGTCTTGTACAGGTTTTTCTCAACCTCATCCTCAACGCCGCCGACGCCGGCGGCAACCTGACCATCCGCGCCGTGCGCGCGAGCGACGCGATTCTCGTGACCTTCGAAGACAGCGGATGCGGGATTACGGCGGAGCAGATGCGCCACCTCTTCGACCCGTTCCATTCGACTAAGAACAGCGATAACCACCTGGGTCTGGGCCTGTTCGTGAGCCACGAAATCGTCCGGCAGCACGGTGGTGATCTCCTGGTGGAAAGTCAGCCGGGCGCTGGCTCCACGATCACGGTGGTGCTCCCGCTGGAGCCCTTGCCCCTCCTTGCGGAGGAAACAGCATGAGCGCCTCGATCCTCGTCGTCGACGACGAGCGCGCGATTCAGGACTCGATCGCGTGGTGTCTGCGGACCGAAGGCCATGAAGTCCGCACGGCAGGGAGCGGGGAAGAGGCCATGGCCATCATGGCGGGTCAGGGCTTCGATCTCATCATCAGCGACATCATCATGCCGGGATTGAGCGGCGTGGACCTGCTGCGCAAGGCGCGCGCACTCCAACCGCGAACGCCGGTCGTCCTGATCACCGCCTTCGCCACGGTGGAGACGGCAGTAGAGGCCCTTCGGGAGGGCGCCTCCGACTACGTTTTCAAGCCGTTCAAGTTCGACGACCTCCGGCTCCGTGTGCAGCGTCTGCTCGAGCACCGGACGGCGTTTCAGGAATCGGCGCAGGGTCGTCGAACGGTCGAGAGCGCGGTTTCAGACAAGCACCTGCTCGGCGACAGTGCGTTGATGCGCGCGGTCAGGACCCAGGTCGCGAGAGCGGGTCCGGCCGCGAGCAACGTCCTCATCACCGGCGAGAGCGGCACCGGCAAGGAATTGGTCGCCCGCGCCATCCACGCGGCCAGTCCCCAGCGCGGACAAGCGTTCGTTCCCATCAACTGCGGAGCCATTCCGGAGGCGCTTCTGGAAAGCCAGCTGTTCGGGCACGTGAAGGGCGCTTTCACCAGCGCTGTGCAGGGCAGCCGGGGCCTGTTCGCCGCAGCCGACCACGGCACGGTCTTTCTCGACGAGATCGGCGAGATGCCCGTGCACCTGCAGGTGAAGCTTCTGCGCGCGATCGAGGAGAAGCAGGTGTGGCCGGTCGGCGGCACCAAGCCCGTCCGGATCGACATCCGCATCATCGCGAGCACCAACCGGGATCTCGCCAGGGAAGTCGAGGCCGGGCGGTTCCGGAGCGACCTCTTCTACCGGCTGAACGTCGTCCATATCGCGTTGCCGCCGCTTCGGGAGCGCGGGGAAGATATCCCGCTGCTTGCGGATCATTTCATCCGTGAGTTCAACCAGAAACTCGCCCGCCGGGTGCGCGGGATCGATCGCGACGCTCTGCGAGTGCTCATGGCGCATCCCTGGAAGGGCAACGTGCGCGAGCTCGAGCACGTCATCGAGAGCGCCATGATCCTGAGCGAGGGCGAGGTCCTCAGCGTCGGCGACCTGCCCCGCGGTTTCGTCGGAGAATCGGTCCCGCCGAACGAATCGCTGCGCGAGCTCAATCGGCAGTCGGAGCGCCAGCACATCATGGCGGTCCTGACGCAGACCCAGTTCGACAAACGCAAAACCGCCCGCATCCTGGGGATCAGCCTCGCCTCGCTCTACCGAAAGCTCGGCGAGCGCCGGATCGGCAATTCGCCT
>WNFI01016571.1_pt1 | contig 13174 bp, 10 predicted proteins | sample 5400471 | NCBI WGS metagenome assembly WNFI01 (sample SAMN13153348, study PRJNA577476) | soil metagenome | isolation source: 100 cm saprolite on Douglas fir-dominated hillslope | place: USA:California | collected 2013-09-17
GATCGACGAGACCACGACGCGCCACCACGTCGAGGAAATCTGGCGTGTCTTTTCCGGCGCGACTGCGCCCTTCCAGGTGCGGGAGCTGGAGCGCGAGGTCTCCGACGAGATGCCGTCGAACCTGCTGCGCACCTCCCGCTACCTCGAGCATCCGGTCTTCAACCGCTATCACTCCGAGACCGACATCCTGCGCTACCTGCGCCGCCTCGCCGACAAGGACGTGGCGCTCGACCGCTCCATGATTCCGCTGGGCTCGTGCACGATGAAGCTCAATGCCACGAGCGAGATGATCCCGGTCACCTGGCCCGAGTTCTCGCACATCCACCCGATCGCGCCAGGCGAGCAGTGGGAAGGCTATCGCGAGCTCATCGATTCTCTCGAGGAACGGTTGGCGAAGGCGACGGGCTATGCGGCGGTGTCGATCCAGCCCAACGCCGGTTCCCAGGGTGAATATGCGGGGCTGCTGATCATTCGCGCGTACCACGAGAGCCGCGGCCAGGGCCATCGCAACGTGTGCCTGATCCCGTCCTCCGCGCACGGCACCAACCCGGCCTCGGCGCAGATGGCCGGCATGAAGGTGGTCGTTGTCGGTTGCGACCCGGCCGGCAACGTCGACCTCGCCGACCTCGAACGCAAGGCCGCCGAGCATGCCAACGACCTGGCCGCGATCATGGTCACGTACCCGTCGACGCACGGCGTGTTCGAAGCCGGCATCGTTTCCCTGTGCGAGACCGTTCACCGCCACGGCGGGCAGGTCTATGTCGACGGCGCGAACATGAACGCGATGGTGGGACTCTGCGCGCCGGGCAAGTTCGGCGGCGACGTCTCGCACCTGAACCTGCACAAGACGTTCTGCATTCCGCACGGCGGGGGCGGACCCGGTGTCGGTCCCGTTGCCGTTGCGGCGCACCTGGCGCCTTTCCTGCCGCGCCATCGGCACACGGGCGGCGGTGCAAAGGCGATCGGCGCGGTCACCGCCGCGCCCTTCGGCAGCGCATCGATCCTCACGATCTCGTGGATGTACATCGAGATGATGGGTGCCGAGGGACTCACCGCTGCGAGCGCGGTCGCGATCCTCAACGCCAACTATGTCGCGCGCCGCCTCCAGCCGCACTACCCGGTGCTCTATTCGGGCCCGGGCGGGCTGGTGGCGCACGAGTGCATCATCGACCTGCGCGGGGTGAAGGAGACTTCCGGCGTGAGTGTCGAGGATGTCGCCAAGCGACTCATCGACTACGGCTTCCATGCGCCGACGATGTCGTTCCCGGTCGCCGGTACGCTGATGGTCGAGCCGACCGAGAGCGAGTCGAAGGCCGAGCTCGACCGCTTCTGCGAGGCGATGATCGCGATCCGCGCGGAGATCCGCGCGGTGGAGGAGGGACGCATGGACCGCGAGGACAATCCGCTCAAGCACTCGCCCCACACCGCCGCGGTCGCGACCGCCGACGATTGGAAGCACGCTTATTCGCGCGAGCTCGCGGCCTATCCGCTCGCCACCCTTCGCGCCAACAAGTACTGGGTCCCCGTGGGCCGCGCCGACAACGTCTACGGCGACCGCAACCTCGTCTGCTCCTGCCCGCCCCTCAGCGACTACGAGTGAACTGGATCACCCCATCGAGGCCGGGGAAAATGCTCGACCCGGGCGTCGGAGTCGTAAGGATCGCCGCGACCGATTGCAGTATCCGATCACGGCTTGTCGAGCAACCACCGCATCGTTCGCACTTGACCCGGGTGGTTCTGCGCGGAATCGGCGCCCGGATACTGCGGCCGCTACAGTGATTGTCATCGCGTCAAAGCAGTGGTTGCTCGTGATCGTGACGACCAGATACTGCAATCGTTCTCCCTTGTGAATCGACGAACCGCCGGGTCGAGAGGATCCGAGTCGACACCACCCGATCCTCACCAGATGTTGGCGCGATCCGCGTCGGACAACAGCGCCTTCGAAGCATCGCAGGAAAACGCCTGCGCGAATTCCGGGAGGTTCGTGACCACGCCCGCAACACGGAAGCGCGGCGGCGAATGGGCGTCGGTGCGAATCATGAGACGCTCCATCTCCGGACGGTAGCGGCTCCGCCAGATCTGCGCGAACGAGAGGAAGAAACGCTGCTCGGGTGAGAAGCCCTCGATCGCTCCCTGCGGGTGGTCGTGCAGCGCCTTCTTGAGCGCGAGGTACGCGATCTTCAGTCCTCCCACATCCGAGATGTTCTCGCCCAGGGTGAGCTTGCCATTGACCTTCAAGTCATCGACACCGGAATAGTTCCCGTACTGGCGCTCCACGCGCTGCGCGCGCTCCACGTAGCGGCGCGTGTCTCCCGGCGTCCACCAGTCGGTGAGGTTGCCGATGGCGTCGTAGCGCCGCCCGTTGTCGTCGAAGCCGTGGGTGATCTCGTGCCCGATGACCGCCCCGATGCCGCCATAGTTGACGGCGTCGTCGGCCTTCACGTCGAAGAACGGGGGCTGCAGGATGCCCGCGGGAAAGACGATCTCGTTGCCGCGCGAGTTGTAGAACGCGTTCACGATGTGCGGCGACATGAACCATTCGTCGCGATTCACCGGCTGCCCGATGCGCGCCACGTCGCGGCGCAGGACGAAGGCCTTGGCGCGCATCCAGTTCTCGGCGAAGGGATAGGGTCCGACGTCGGCGTCGGCGTAGTCGCGCCATTGATCCGGGTAGGCGATCTTCACGCGCATCGCGGCCAGCTTCTCGAGAGCCTTCCTGCGCGTGTCGTCCTCCATCCACTCGACTGCGCCGAGACGCTCCGCGAGCGCGGCCTTGATGTTGGCGATCATCGCGGCGACGCGCTCCTTGGTTTCCGCGGCGGAAGCGGCGTCGACGAAGACCATGCCGAGCGCCTGTCCCATCGGCTCCGAGCCGGTGCGCCCGCCGATGATTTCGACCACGTAGCGGGAACGCGGCGGCTGCGCCTTGCGCCCGCGCAGCACGCTCTCGTAGAACGCGAAGTGCGAGCGGTCGAAAGCCTCGGGCAGCTTGTTGGCGGTGGCGTGCAGCAGGTGCCAGCGAAGGTAGGCGCGCCACTGGGCGGGGTCGCGTTCGGCCGCGAGGCGGGCGAAGGCGTTGAAGAACGCCGGCTGCGCGACGTTCAACTCGGCGAGGTCTCGAGCGCCGAGCGCGGCGAAATGCTCCGCCCACGGAAATCCCGGAGCCGCACGCCCGAGCGCCTCGACCGTCTGCTTGTTGTAGGTCTTGTCGACGTCGCGCCGCTCGACGGGCGTCATCGAAGCCTGCGCGAGCTCCGTTTCCAGGGCGATGACGGCCTCGGCGTTGCGCGCCGCGAGCGTCGCCTCGTCGCCGGCGAGCGCGAAGAGCCGGGCGACGTGCTTGCGGTACTCGGCGCGAATCTGGCGCGAGCGCTCGTCGTCGAGAAAGTAGTAGTCGCGCTCGGGCAGCCCCAGCCCCGCCTGTGCGATCTCGGCGAGATAGCGAGCCGAGTTCCTGGAGTCGGGACGCACGATGAAGCCGAAGCCCGCCTCAACGCCGCGTACCTGCAGGTATGCGAGCGCGCCGGACAATCCCGCCACGTCCCGCACCGCCGCGATTCGTTCCAGGGCGGGTTCGAGCGGCTTGAGGCCCGCCTTGGCGATGGCCTCGCGATCCACGCCGCTCGCGTAGAAATCGATCGCCTTGCGCTGCGGCGAGCCGCGCGGCGGATCCGGCTGCGAGCGCGCGTAGTCGAGCGCGGCGATGAGCGTGCGCATGTTGCGCTCGACGACCGAGTCGAAGGCGCCCCAGCGCGGTTGGTCGTCGGGTATCGGGTTGGACTCGATCCAGCGCTTGTTGGCGTACTGGTAGAAGTCGGCGCAGGGATCGATGGCGCGGTCGAGCCCCTCGACGTCGAGAACGGGGAAGGCGGAGCCGGAGGAAAAGGCGAGCATCGCGGCGACGACCCAACGGCGGGAAAAGCGGTTCATGGGAGCGAGCAAGGCGCGGGAGAAGGTGGGATTCTAGCGTGCACGGTATAATTTTTGTCCGCATGCGTATCCTCCTCTCGAACGACGACGGCTATTTCGCTCCCGGACTCGCCGCGCTCGCCGAGGGCCTCGCTTCGTTGGGCGACATCACGGTCGTCGCACCCGAGCGCGACCGCAGCGGGGCCTCCAATTCGCTCACCCTCGACCGCCCCCTGATGCTGTACCGCGCGCACAACGGCTACCACTATGTGAACGGCACTCCGACCGACTGCGTCCACATGGCGGTCACCGGCATGCTCGACTTCGAGCCCGACGTGATCGTCTCCGGAATCAACGCCGGCTCGAACATGGGCGACGACACGCTCTACTCGGGAACCGTCGCGGCGGCCACCGAGGGCTACCTGCTCGGAATTCCATCGATCGCCATGTCGCTGGTCGGCAAGGAGTTCGAGCATTACGCCACCGCGGCGCGCGTGGCGAAGGAGCTCGTGCAGCGGCTGGCGCGGGCGCCGTTCGGCGCTCCGGTGCTGCTCAACGTGAACGTTCCCGACGTGCCCTACGAGCAGCTCGCGGGCATCGAGGCGACGCGCCTGGGCCGGCGCCACAAGGCGCAGCCGGTGGTCGCCGGAAAGAACCCGCGCGGAGAAACGGTCTATTGGGTCGGGCCCGCGGGGGCGGCGCGCGAGGCCGGGCCGGGAACCGACTTCAACGCGCTCGAGCGCGGCGCCGTCTCGGTCACGCCTCTGCAGGTCGACCTCACCCACGGCAGCCAGATTCCGCTCGTTTCCGCCTGGATCGTGAAATGAACGGCATCGGCATGACTTCCGAGCGCACGCGCCTGCGCATGATCGATGCGCTGCGCTCCGAGGGCATCGACGACGAGCGCGTGCTGGCCGCGATGACCGAGATTCCGCGCCACCAGTTCGTCGACGAAGGGATCGCCTCGCGCGCCTACGAGGACGTGGCGCTGCCCATCGGGCACGGGCAGACCATCTCCAGCCCGACGATCGTGGGGCTCATGACGCAGCTGCTGCTCGAGGCCAAGCCGATGGACCGGGTGCTCGAGATCGGCACCGGTTGCGGCTACCAGACCGCGGTGCTGGCGAAGCTGGTGAAGGAGGTCTACACCCTCGAGCGCATCGCCCCTCTCATGGACAAGGCGCGCCGCCACCTGCGCGACTTGCGCTTCTACAACATCCGCTACAAGCACGTGGACGGCCACGGCGGCTATCCCGAGGCCGCCCCGTTTCACGGCATCCTCATGGGGGCGTCGGCGACCCACGTGCCCGATGCGTTGAAGCAGCAGCTCGCCGTCGGCGGGCGCATGGTGCTGCCCGTGGGAACCGATGACCAATGGCTCTACGTGATCGATCGCAATGCCAACGGCTTCACCGAGAAGCGCTGCGCGGCGGTGCGCTTCGTTCCGCTCATGCCGGGGCTCGCATGAAGCGCTTCGCCGCCGGAGAAGCCCATTCCGACGCACGTCGTGAAGAAGGGCGACACGCTGGTGAGCATCGCGCTGCAGTACGGCATCGATTACCGCGAGCTCGCGTCGTGGAACAACATCACCAATCCCAACCGCATCGAGATCGGGCAGGTGCTGGTGCTGGCCGCCCCTGCCGGCATGCCGCCCCTCTCCACGCCGCTCGCCACACCGCTGGTGCAGGCGGGCCCACCCATCGAGGCGCGGCCGCTCGCCAACACGCCGATGGCCAAGGTCGAGCCGCGCGCGACGAAGGTTCCGTTCACCGAGCGCGCGCTCGCGCAGCTCACGGCGGCGGAGGGCGGCGCATCGCCGGTGGCGCCGGAGCCGCCCGCACCCGTGGTGCAGCCTCCGGCCGCGCCCACGCCGCCGCCCGCCGCCGAGCCCGAGAAGGCCGCGGGAACGGATGGCGAGGATGTCGACTGGATGTGGCCGATCAAGGGCCGGGTCCTCGCGACTTTCACGGAGGCGAGCAAGGGCGTGGACATCGGCGGGCGCAAGGGCGCTCCGGTGCTCGCCGCCGCGGGTGGGCGCGTCGTGTACGCGGGCGCGGGCCTGCGCGGCTACGGCAAGCTGGTCATCATCAAGCACAACAACACGTGGCTCTCGGCCTATGCGCACAACGACAACATCCTGGTGAAGGAACAGCAGGACGTGCGCAAGGGCCAGAAGATCGCCGAGATGGGCTCGAGCGACGCCGACCAGGTGAAGCTGCACTTCGAGGTCCGCCGCAACGGCAAGCCCGTCGATCCCGCGAAAGTCCTACCGGGAATGTAGTTCTTCGCGCAACGAGGCCATCGCGGCGCTCCAGTCGAGCGCCGGGGTCTGGCGGTGGACGGTGGCGCGCGGAAACCACGGCGAGCGCCGAGATTCGAGGCCCCAGCGCCACTCGGGCGGATGCGGGACGCCGCGCTCATGTCGTGCACCGGAGCGCCGATCGCTCGCGCGAGCGTTTCGCGCTCGCCCTCGCGCGGCAATCGCTGCACCGAGATCCACTGAGCCTGGATGCCGCGCAACGCCGCGCCGAGCCTCTCGAGGTCGATCTCCTTCAGCTGGGTGCGCGCCGGTCCCTTCGAAGCCACGCCTCCGCGCCAGGTGAGCGCGATGCGCGGATGGGGGCCCAGGGCCTCCAGCGCCGCCTTGGCGCGCGCTGCGTGCGCCGCATCGGGCGCAAGCGCGAGCGGAGGAGGGAAGCGCGCCGGATCGTTCGCCTCCAGGAGCCACGGCAGGTCGCCCAAGTAGAGCGTTTCGCCCGTCGGCGCGGCCGCTTCGTCCGCGGCGAGCCCCAGCGCGAAGAGTCCGGTGCGGTCCAGCATCGAATGCAGGCGCGCGTCCCCGTGGAACGCGAGCTGCGCCCCGCGCCGCGCGAGCTCGGGCGCGAAGCGCAGGAAGAAGAGGATGTCGCCCAGCCCTTGCTCGGCGCGCAGCACGAAGCGCCGCCCGCCGAGCGATGCGGGAAGGGGCGATCGATCGGGGTCGGGAGCGACGTTGCTCAACCCCTGCGCGAGGAGCCGCCAGCGATACTGCGTCCAGGCCTCGGAGAAGTGTCCCTGGGTCGCCAACGCGCGCGCGAGGTTCTGGCGCGCCGCGGCGAAGCGCGGCTCGCGCGCGATCGCGTCGCGGTAGGCCGCGACCGCCTGGTCCCACCGGCCCGCGCCCTCGAACGCCAGCCCGAGATTGTTGTGCGCCTCGAACCAGGCCGGGTCGACCGCGAGCGCGGTGCGAAACGCGGCGATCGCTTCCTCGAGGCGCCGCGTATCGCGCAGCAGCAGGCCGAGGTTGTTGTGAAAATCGGGAATGGCGGCGTTGGCGGCGATCGCGGCGCCCATGAGTCGCTCGGCTTCCACGAGGTCTGCGCGCTGCCACGCGACGAGGCCCAGGTAGTGGGTGGCGATCGCGTTTCCGGGCTCGCGCGCGAGCACCTCGCGATAGCCGCGTTCGGCCTCGTCGACGCGGCCCTGCTGATGCGCGGCGAGCGCCCGCTGGAGGAGGACATCGACGCCCGTGCCCTCCTCGGCGAGGCGGCCGTGGCATTCCTTGTAGCGCTTGCCGCTGCCGCAGGGGCACGGATCGTTGCGGCGGACTTGGACGGTGCTCACGCGGCTCGGAAGTCCCTCACCCGCCGCGCGAGCTCGCGCAGCTCGTCGCGCGAGGCGCCCGCGCCGTAGCGCGCCTCCACGTAGCGGCGCGTGATCTCCTCGGCCATCGCGGCGCAGCGCGGCCGCTCGGTCTTCACTCGCGAGAGGTAATCGATCGGTCCTTCGTGCGGCGCACGGGCCACGCCGGCGGCGGCGAGCTTGGCGCAGAAGCGGTTCCAGGCAAGGAGCGAGGCCTCGCGGCGCGGCGGGCGATCGCGCACCAGCAGCCCGATGGTCACCGCGCCTCCCACCAGGAACGTCGCGATCATCAACCAGAGGCCGAGCGTGCGCCAATCGACCGAGGGGAATCCCAGGCGGGAGAAGAACTGCCGCTGGCGATCGACGTTGTAGCCCACCACCCACTGGTCCCACTGGCTGTTCATCATCTGCCAGGCGTTGCGCAGGTTGGCGAGGATGCGCAGGGGATCCGCGGCGATGAGCGCGGAGTACACGCCGATCGGTCCCAACGCGGCGTTCACGCCGCCCTCCACGCGCAGCGGGGAGACCGCCGCGGTCGGATCCACGCGCACCCAGCCTTCCTCGGGGACCCAGATCTCGGTCCACGCGTGCGCGTCGGCCTGGCGCACGATGAGCTCGTTGTTGAGGGGATTCACCTCGCCGCCCTGGTAGCCGGTCACCACACGCGTCGGAACGCCCGCGGCACGCATGAGCAACGCGAAGGTTCCGGCGTAATGCTCGCAGAAGCCGCGTTTCGACTCGAAGAGGAAATCATCGTAGGGATTGCGCGGGTCGAGCGTGGGCGGCTCGAGCGTGTAGGTGAACTCGCGGTTGAAGTGCTGGAAGGCGATGGCGAGGAGTGCGCGCGGATCTTTCGCCGCGTCGCGCCCCCACTGCCGGCCGAGCGCGACAGTGCGCGGATTGCGCTCGGGGTCGAATTCGAGCGCCTGCCTGAGCGAGGCGGCCGAGGGGCGCAGGCCGTACTTGTAGTCGAGGTAGGAGCTCATCTCATAGCGAATGCGCTCGGTCACCGGGCGATGGCTGCGCAGCTGCAGGTCTCCCAGCAGCACCGATCCGGGCGGGAGCGAGGCAGGCACGTCGAGCGCGAAGAGCCAGGTCTTGTTGTGCGGCTCGAGGGTGACGCTGTAGCCCTGCGAGCGTTCGCGCCGCGCGTAGTCGGTCCTCTCGGGCCTGATCGTCTGCGGCATGCGCCAGGTCGTGCCGTCGAAATCGACCAGCACCGGACCTCTCCAGTAGAGCGTGGAAAACGCCGGGCGGTCGCCGTCGAACTGCACGCGGAAGGCGATCGCGTCGGACTTGATGATATTGGCGATGTTGCCCGGGGACATCGTCTCCGAGAGCCCGGTGCTCCCGGCGCGCGTGTCCTGCGGCAGCGCCCAGAGCGGTCCTTGCGCGCGCGGGAATAGGATGAAGAACGCGACCATGAGCGGCAGCGCCTGCACCAGCAGCGCTCCCGCGGGCCGCAGCCGCTCCATGAGGCCCGGCGGCTTGCCACCGATGCGGTTGAATCCGATGAGCGTGGCGATGAAGATCCACACGCACGCGAGCATGTAGAGCCCGAGCGGGATCGACTGGGAGAAGAGGAAGTTCGTCATCACGAGGAAAAAGCCCAGGTAGATGCTGAGCACCACCTCGCGCTGCGTGCGCATCTCGAGGAGCTTCAACGCCGCCATGACGATGAGCAGCGTCACGCCCGCTTCGCGCCCGAGGATGCGTCCATAGCTGAAGAACGTCCCCACGGTGGCGGCGATGGTGAGCGCGTAGATCACGACGCGCCCCGGAAAATGCATCGCCGCCCACGCGATCCAGGCGCGCCACGCCACGACCGCGAGGCAGAAGAATCCCACCCACGGCGGCAGGCGCGGGATGTGGGGCGCCACCACGAACACCATCGCCGCGAGCAGCCACATGACGTTGCGAACGTCGAGGTGCGGCGAGGAGGCGGGCGCGCTCATGCGGCGTGCGGATCCTGGAAGAGCGCCAGCGCCTCGAGGCAGCGGGCGCGGTGCATGTCGCCGCGGCCGGGCGGAATCACCGTGCCGGGGATGCGCAATCCATAGCTCTGGCCATAGCGGTCGGCCTGCAGCACCCAGTGGGCGAGCACCGAGAGGCGCGACTCGATGTCGCGCGCGTGCGCCTCTTCCCAGTCGAGCCACAGCTCGCTCGAGGCGGTGGCGCTGAACTCCTTGCTGAGAAGCCCCTGTTCGCGCGCCAGGGCCTTCCACGCGATCAGCTTGGGCGCGTCCCCCGCGCGGTACGAGCGCAGCATGTTGAACTCCTCGTCTCCGGCGATCGGGATGCCCTCCTCGGAGGCGCTGCGCGATTGCGCGGGCGGCGTTCCCGCGAAAGGATCGGGCTTGGGATAGACGATGACGCTCAGGTTGAACTCGACGTACGACCAGGCGTGAAAGAGCCCCACGGGGTAGCGCGTGTAGACCTCGAGGCGGCCGCAGCGCACCAGCCCGCGGCGCGGAGTGGCGAGGGGGAGCGCCACGGGTGCGGTCTCGTGCGGGACGATATCGGAATAGACCGGCTCCTCGCCGCGGCGGCGCACCCCGATCGCGAAGCGCGTCTGCGAGGGCGTCTCGACGGTGATGCCGAAATGCGCGGTCTCGCCGGCGAATACCGGATCGCAGCGCCCGGGCCGCAGCCTGAGGTGGGCGAGGTTGCGCCAGGTGTGCAGCATTGCCACGCCCGCCATGCTCGCGAGCAGGAACGTGAGCACGAAGCCGAGTGAAAGCGTGTAGTTGATCGAGGCGAGCAGCAGCAGCAGGACGGTGAAGGCGAAGACGTAGCCCTGGCGCGTCGGCAGGATGAAGATGCGCCGCTGGACGAGCGTGACCGGCGAGGCCTCGGGGACGCTCGCGCGGAAGATCCAGTCGGAGATCGACTGTCGGAGATCGGCGAACAAATTAGTTTATGGAATGGGAACGCCGGCGATCAGTTCCTTGGCGGGATCGAAGGCGCCCTTCACCGCATCGGCGTTGCCGTGCAGCCGGTGGCCCACGACCGGAGGCAGGATCGCCTGCACGTCCTCGGGAAGCACCTGGCGGCGGCCCTGCATCATCGCCCAGGCCTGCGCGGCCCTCAGAATGGCAACCCCCGCGCGCGGGGAAAGCCCCTGCGTGAAGCGCGGCGAGTGACGCGTATGGTTGATGATCTGCTGCACGTAATCGAGCAGGGCTTCGGACACCTGCATCGTCGGCACGGCCTTCTGCAATTCCATCAGCTGGTCGGCGCTCATCGCCGGCTGCAGCTGCGAGATGATGTCGCGCCGCTCCGCGCCCTTCAGCAGCTCGCGCTCCGCCTTCGCGTCCGGGTACCCCAGGGCGATGCGCATGAGGAAGCGGTCGAGCTGCGATTCTGGAAGCGGGAAGGTGCCGACCTGGTGCAGCGGATTCTGCGTCGCGATGACGAAGAAGGGCTCGGGCAGGGGGCGCGTCTCGCCTTCCGCGGTGACCTGGTGCTCCTCCATGGCCTCCAGCAGCGCGCTTTGCGCCTTCGGGCTCGCGCGGTTGATTTCGTCGGCGAGGATGATCTGCGCGAAGATCGGGCCGGGATGGAAGCGGAAGCTCGAGCTGTCGCGATCGAAGATCGACACGCCGATGATGTCGGCGGGGAGCAGGTCGGAGGTGAACTGGATGCGCTGGTAGTCGAGCCCGAGAAGGCGCGCGAGCGCATGGGAAAGCGTGGTCTTGCCGACTCCCGGGACGTCCTCGATCAGGAGGTGGCCGCGCGCCAGGATGCACGCCATCGCGAGGCGGATCTGTCTTTCCTTGCCGAGAATGACCTGTCCGGCGAGGGCGATGACCGCTTCCGTGGGCGTGGCGGCAAGGCGGCTACGAGCATCGAGGAGCATGGAAAAAGGGGAACCTTGTCAGCGATTTACGGGTCCATCTGTGGTGCGATTCGAGGATAGCACGGCGGCTCTTTTCGACCGGCCGGCGGAAGGTTGAGTTTGGAAGGCTGTTTACCCACAATAGTTGCATCCGAACCACGAGGCTCCGATGATCCGACGAATTCTTGCTCCGGTGCTCTTCGCCGCCGCCCTGCCGGTAGCCGCGCAGAACGTGCCGGCTACCAACTACACCGATCTCTGGTACAACCCGCTCGAGTCGGGTTGGGGCGTGGCTTTCACGCAGCATCCGAGCGGCCAGGCCTATGCCATGTGGTACACGTACGATCCGCGCGAGCAGGATCCCACCTCGCCGGGCAACTTCAAGCCGCTCTGGGTGGTGATGTCGGGCGGCAACTGGACCACACCCACGACCATCACGGGGCCGGTCTACGTGCTCAACGGCACGCCGTTCTTCCAAGCGGGATCGAACCGCACGCAGACGCAGGTCGGCAGCTTCACGATCCATTTCACCGACGCCTCGCACGCGGAATTCACGTACAACATCGCTCCGCCTTCGGGCCTCGCCGCGAGCGACCCGGCGTTCGGACTGCCGACGCTCACCGGCACCAAGCAGATGGAACGCATCCAGTTCTAAGTACAATCGGGCGAATGGCCACCGCGCTGTTCACCCATCCCGATTGCGCGCTGCATGAGATGGGCTCGGGGCACCCCGAATCGCCCCAGCGCCTCAAGGCCATCCTGGCCGCGCTCGAAACCTCGGGCCTCGCCGCGAAGCTGATCCTGCGCGAGGCTCCGGAGGCGCGGCGCGAGCATCTGGAGCGCGTTCACGATCCCGAGCACGTCGACCTCATCTTCGACTCCGCGCCGCGCAGCGGCTACGCCTACCTCGACCCGGACACTTCGATGAACGCCAAGTCGCTCTCGGCGGCCCTGCGCGCCGCGGGTGCCGTGGTGACCGCGACCGACCTGGTGATGTCGGGAGAGGCGTCCAGCGCGTTTTGCGCGGTCCGCCCGCCCGGGCACCACGCCACACGCCAGCGTCCGATGGGTTTCTGCCTCTTCAACAACGTCGCCATCGGCGCCGCCCACGCGCTGGAGGCGCACGGGCTCGAGCGCGTGGCGGTGCTCGACTTCGACGTGCACCACGGCAACGGCACGGAGGACGCGTTCCACGAGGATCCGCGCGTGATGCTGTGCTCGACCTTCCAGCATCCCTACTACCCGTATTCCGGCGCGGACTCCGGCAACGACCACATCATCAACGTGCCGCTGCCGGCGATGACCGATGGGAAGGGCTTTCGCGAGGCGGTGCAGCGCTTCTGGATGCCGGCGCTGGAGGAGTTCAAGCCGCAGCTCGTGTTCGTTTCCGCCGGATTCGACGCCCATCGCGACGATCCGCTCGCCTACCTCAAGCTGGACGACGAGGACTATCGCTGGGTCACGGAGCTGCTCGTCGACCTGGCCGATCGCCACGCCGGGGGGCGCGTGGTCTCCACCCTCGAGGGCGGCTACAACACCGACGCGCTCGGTCGCTGCGTGGTCGAGCACGTACGCGTTCTCGCCTCCTAGTCCTCCCTCACCCTTGTGAGAGGGTCGGAGAGAGGGTCGCTCGTTCACGGCGAGGAAGGCGTTCAAGGAAAGCGGCCGCCCGGGATCGGAACGGCCGCTGCGCTCGCGCTTGCGGTTCCCACGACTCGCCAAGACACGACGGCGGCTGCGGAACTTGCGCACAGCCCCTACCTCCGACCTCTCGGTCGGGTGCGCGTCGGACAGTCCTCGCCGACA
>WNFI01268450.1_pt1 | contig 13169 bp, 11 predicted proteins | sample 5400471 | NCBI WGS metagenome assembly WNFI01 (sample SAMN13153348, study PRJNA577476) | soil metagenome | isolation source: 100 cm saprolite on Douglas fir-dominated hillslope | place: USA:California | collected 2013-09-17
AACGCTCTTATTTCTCACACCCTGCGGCGTGCTCGTGAGCGTGTTGAGCATCATCCCCTTTGCCGGGGCTTTTCTCTCGGCCTTTCTGGGTGCGTTACTCTTTATCTACTGCGTGGTCCTGCAATGTTTCGCGACTGTAGCAGTCCATCAGATGTCAGGGGGCAAAGCCACGGCTGCTACAGTGATTACGGCTTTGACATTGATCCCGGCAACGCTTATCTGCCTGACTCTCTGGACTCTCTTGTTTGTGGTACTCTAATTGCAGTATTCTCGCGCGAGCAAATTTGATCGGCGCGGCCCTGGTGCCCGCCCTGATAGGAACCGTGAGGAGGCTTCAGGCCGTTGGATACACTTATTGGAACATCCATAGGTGGATATACGCTGATAAAATTGTTGGGCGTTGGTGGTATGGGGTCTGTCTACCTGGCCAGTGATTCAGCTATTGATCAGCAGGTCGCGGTGAAGATCATTCGCACGGACATGGACAGCTATACCGATTCTACGTCAGCCCAGATGGCCCTGGAACGCTTCAGGCAAGAGGCGCGCGCGGTAGCCCGCCTGGACCATTTGCACATTCTGCCGCTCTATCGTTATGGCGAAGATGAGACGCCGCAGGGGCCGCGTGCTTACATGATTATGCAGTATCGGCCCGAAGGCTCTCTCTGGGACTGGCTGCGCCGCCGGGCCGATATGGCTGCGGGCAACCTTCAGCCCACGCAGGCTGAACTCTCCTTTGGGCTACCTGTTCACTGGCCGCTGGGCCTGGAGGAGGTTGCTGACTACCTGCAGCAGGCTGCCTCGGCGCTGCAATACGCGCACGATCGCGGAATTGTGCACCGCGATGTCAAGCCCGCAAACTTCCTCCTGCGCATCGATCTGCATGACAAAAGTGTCCACCTGATGCTCTCCGATTTTGGCCTGGCCAAGGTTTTTACTAGCAGTTCGGCGACCAACACGATTCTGGGCACGCCGACCTATATGGCACCTGAACAGTTTGAGGGGGCAGCACGCCCAGAAAGCGATCAGTACGCGCTGGCCGTAATGATCTATTATATGCTGGCTGGACGTGCGCCATTCGAGGGCGATCCTATGCAGCTGATGCGCCAGCACCTGAGCGCCGAGGTGCCCTCTATTGCGACCTTTAATCCAAACATTCCTTCTTATATAAACGGAATTTTCGCTCGCGCCATGGCCAAACAGCCAGAGCAGCGTTTCTCCTCCGTTACTGCTTTCGCGGAGGCTTTCAGTAGCGCGGCAAAAGGGCAGCCATCCACGCTCTCGCCGCTTTCCATGTCAGGCACGATCGCGCCCACTCCGGGTAGGCCTGGGCTGTTGTCAGCCAACAATGCGGCAGGGCGTGTCTCACCCGGCCCTCTGGTCTTACCGGGCACGCCTGATCCCGCGATAGTTGGCATGGGCATGTATAATAACGCGCCAACCATGTACCCGACGCCATCGCCAGCGCCAACAGCGTATCCGACGCCTGTACCAACCGGTGGCATGTATGGCGCGCAGGGTTCATTTACCAGCCCCCCCCATATATATGGTCAGCAAACCGTCAATTCCGCTCAAAGATCGATGTCTGGTTATCTACAGGCGGGAACAGGCAGAGGTGAGGAGAAGGTTAGCCGGCGCGGCGCGCTGGGCTGGATGTCTAGTAACCTGCCACCACATGCCAGGGCTATCCTCACCGGCCATACCGCTACTGTCACCAGCCTGAGCTGGTTATCCGTCGGCACGCAACTGGCTTCAGGCTCTCTCGACGCGACTGCGCGCCTCTGGTCCTCTAGTGGTAGTTCAAACGGAACTATTAACGCAACGTCCGCAGTGCGCTCACTGGCCTGGAGTCCAGATGGCAGCACCCTGGCCACCGGTGAAGACGATAACAGCGTGGAACTCTGGAGTGCCAGTGGTTCGCCCATTAAGCGCGAGGCTGGCTGGGGGGCGGTTATTACCGCTCTTGCCTGGCGCGACGATGACAGTGTGCTTTTCGTCGGTACGTATGGCAATAGCATACACACGCTCGATATCGCGAATGGGAAACATTCTGGAAAGAATAGCCCTACTCACGTGACGAGCATTGCGCTCTCTCCTGATGGGCGCTATCTCGCCGTAGCGCTGACAAGTGGGCTGGTTTATTTTGCGGAGCTGAGCAAAAATCTGGGGGAGGTCGCCATGCTCCCATTCGTTCACGGCGTGGCGTACTCGGTTGCCTGGTCACCTGATGGGAGCATGGTGGCCGTGGGCTATGAGGATCATAACGCAATTGTGTACAATGCCAGCACTCGGAAGGCGCTATATACTCTTCCTCATGGTGGTCCGGTCTATAGCGTGGCCTGGAGTCCGAACTCTACCACTCCCATTCTGGCCAGCGGATCTGGAGATAAAACGGTCAGAATCTGGAATTTGAGCGGTAGCCCAAATCCGGCCATCTATACTGGCCACACCGATGCTGTGCTGGCCGTCTCGTGGAGCGCCAATCTGCTGGCTTCCGCCTCCAAAGATAAGAATGTGATTCTCTGGAATCCACTTACTTCTTAAAAGAAAGATACTCTTAAATCATATATTGTCAGATAATACTCAAAAAATTGTAGAACAATTTTTTGAGTATTATCTGACAATATATGATTTTTTTCCTTACGCACGCAGCTTTAACCTTTGGACGAGTGGGTAGTTCTGTTGCGTGCAAATAAACTGCGTTAACGCCTGATAATTCGCGCCCGGAACCACCTTGCCGAGCACAACCGCTTGGGATGCGCCGGTGCAGCGCGGGAGATTGGCCGGGTGGCCATGAATGGTTTCGTGCGCGAGCAGTGCGAATAGAACCGCCTCTTTGGCCTCGGCGGGCAACCCAGGCTCAGCGAAACGCACAACCTTGCTCGCCGGTAGCGCCGCTTGCAGCATCCCCATGAGCGTTAGATTATAGGCACCGCCGCCACTGACCAGCACCTCGTCAATCTGCGCCGGACCAAATTGCTGGTAGGCGCTGGCGATGCTTTGCGCGGTAATCGCGGTCAGCGTGGCCATGATGTCGGCGGGACACAACTGGCGACTCTCTCCTCTGGTGATCATGTCGGCGGCGAAAGCATCGCCAAATAGCTCGCGTCCGGTCGTTTTGGGTGGCAACTGACGAAAATAGGCATGGGTTAGCGCGTTAGCCAGCAGCTCAGAATCAACCTTCCCGGCCCTGGCCAGTTCACCATCGCGATCATAGGCGAGGGTGCCACGCGAGAAGTGACGCGCGCCATAATCGATCAAGACATTCCCTGGTCCCGTATCGAAGGCGGAGGCGGCGTCTGGTCTGGTTCCGGCTGGTAGGAAAGTGACATTGCCGATGCCGCCAATATTTTGCAGTGCCCGTGTAGCACTCGCGCTGCTAGAGAGCAGGGCGTCGAGCAAAGAGCTAAGGGGCGCGCCCTGCCCGCCTGCCGCCATGTCGGCGACGCGGAAATCGGCAATTGTCGTGACGCCGGTCTGGTAGGCGATGACGGACGGCTCGCCGAACTGCAACGTGGAGAGACGCCGACCCGCTTCGACCAGGTGATAGATCGTCTGGCCGTGCGAAGCGATGAGATCGACTTCACGCGCAGCAAGCTTCTGCTCGCGCAAAAAGCCTGCTGCCGCGTTGCCAAAAGCGTCTCCAATGGCGAAATTAAGTTCGGTCAGTTCGTCCAAGCGGCACGTTTTTTCATGGCAGAGACGCAGGATCTGCTGGCGTAGCTCAGCGGGATACGGCTGCTCCTTATAGGCGAGCATGCTCAGCAAGAGTGTGCCTTGTTCGCCTGGATCTGGCTGAAACTCGCAAAGAGCCATGTCAATACCATCGACAGATGTACCTGAATTCATCCCGAGAATGCGCATATTACTCTCTTTCAATTGATTTTTCCCATAAAAAATCCACCTGCACGAGCGGCGAAGATAATTTTAATGGGGTATTACAGCGATGAAAATACCCGACACCGTTAATGCCATACCCAATTGTACCAGACGACGCTCATCTAAATACTCGATTCTATCGAGAACAAGTGGGCCAAAACCATAGATAAAACCGATAACAAGACCAACTAAGATGGAAAAATCAAGGTTCTGCAAGAAGTTATAAATAACAAGGCCAACGGGATGTCTGAGTAACACATCAATTAGCAGGGTAAAAAGAGCGACAGGGATAACATAAAGTATCCCTATGATGAGGCCACAAATAAATCTCTTCCAATTAATGCTAGGATGAACACGATCATTTTTTAAACGCCCTCTAAACTTTATGTGTTTTATAATTTTATCTCCCTGACCATTAATGATACCCAACAGTAGAAAGTAATGCAGGATGAAATATATAAATGGCTGATTCGCGCTATTAATAGAAAGCATAGCTAAAAATATGATGGGTATAGCTATACCTCCAAGGAATAACCAGAAGATGAAATCACCCCATGTTACCCTGCTAACTTCCTTTTTTCGCTGTGACCATTTATCAACGCTGATGCCTATTAATAGCCCCAACTGAGAATAATAAAAAATTCCCTCAAGAACCTTTTCATAAATATGATGATCTCCATTGCTATTAAATAGTATAAAGAGCAATAATAGCATAAGAAAAAGGAGGAAAAACATGATAAGATTCCTCCATAATAATTTCCTCTTTTGTATTATGGCGGTCTTATACAAAATACCTGATAAACTCATGCCAAATAAGCAACCTCCTATGTCGCCAAAACTGTATAAGAGTAAACTAAATATAATCTGATGCGAGGAAAATAAACCGGGAGATAATGACCACTCTACAATACCTATTGAGCAGCATAACATGAGCATAAATCCTACTAAACCAAATAAAAACAGGTTTCTATAGAAATAATGCCTTCTCCCCTTGAGGATGTTGTAGAGCATGCCTAAAACCACACCAATGATTAATCCTCCTGGCACCACTATTGAAAAACCCGTGGAAGTGTCAGGAGTAGGTAGCGCAATGTTCTCATGATAGATATCCTGTAAGAAGAATATACTCACGCTATTAAATAAAACAGAAATAAGTGAGAAAAAGACAAATAGAAAGGATATTACAATTCCTATGGCAAAGCCATCAGTCAATGTCTTTATAGCATAAAGTTTCTTATCGAGATAATTGCAGGCCATATATAAGACGCCAAGAACAGCTAGCATTACGCCAATACTAGTCAGCCACTGCATACTCCACAATTCTAATAGATACATCATCCTGAATCCTCCTGAAATGAAACTATCAAACATTTAGAAAGATGGATAATCATAGTATATCCTAAATAAAGCTTTATTAATAGAACAAGTTGATCTAGAAATATGCACAATGAAGGGCGTATAGCAAGCAGGCTATGGCATGAGAGCTATAACATGTACAAAAGCTGTTTCTTGAGGTATATCGGCATAGTATTCAGGCCAGACGCGACCGCGTTGCTCCTGGATAGTACTTCCTCCCCCAATATTGATGGACATCTCTCATACTCGCTATAATGCATCCCAGTAGAGCGCGTTTCTTCCGAACGAACGGGGAAGCAGCGCACGAAAAATAATTTCTGTCACTATACAAAGGATTGATAAAAATCATGGATATCTCAGGAAGTCAGAAAATCAAAGCCTCACGTGAGCGGGTATTTAACGCGTTGCAGAACCCTGAGGTGCTCAAAAACAGCATTCCGGGCTGTGAGGGTGCCGAATTTGTCGATGCCCGGGGAGAGCGCCAGTTGAAGGTGGTTATCACAACGGGGGTACCCGGTTTCAAGGGGCCGTATGAAGTTTTCTTGCAGACCAGCGACGTAACATCTCCCACGCGTCTGGTGCTGCACGCCGAGCCGAGCAGCTCTGTTGGCACCATCAAAGCCACCTGCACGGTCGATCTCTCTGATGACCCCGCTGGCACCCATCTGAACTATACCGCGCACGCCGAAATGTCAGGCAAAATCGCGTCTGTGCCTGATATTGTCGCAAAACCCGCAGTAAAAACTTCGCTCGATAAATTCTTCAGCAACTTTGAAAAACAAGTTAGCGCCAATTAGTTCTGTAACGTTGTAAGCAGGCTGGCCGCGCGGCCAGCCTGCTTACAACGTTACTTATCGGTGAGCTAGCCTCCCGGTCCCGTAACGTGTAGCGCCGATGCTAGCCATCGGCGTGGGTGGGCCGCTGGGGTCGCGCCACGCCTCTTACCCAGATAGTGGAACCGCAGCGTTGCAGCGCTATAGATTCTTGCCACTGTGCCGATTATCCTAGATAGCCAGCTAATAGATCTGATCTTTTTTCTCGAGATATGAAACCATTGCTTCAGCCGGAATTCCCAATGTTTCTTCGCCTCCTTCTCAGAACTGAAAGCTGCGCGAATTGCTGTATTCCAGCGGCTTTTTTATTGGGGCAGAGTGACTTGGTGAAAGTATGTGATACGATAAAAACAGCAAAACAGTAGAAGGAGCAAGCAACGTATGGTAGACATCTCACTCATGATTGAGGGACAGAACGGCCTGACCTGGCCCCACTGGAAACAGCTAGTCGCGGAAGTAGAGTCTCTCGGTTTCGCCGGCCTCTTTCGTTCCGACCACTTCACCAACCCTCGCCCACCTGATAAAGATTCACTGGAGATGATCGTCTCGTTGGCCTACCTCGCCGATCACACCCAGCGCATCCACTTTGGTCCGCTCGTCGCGCCGATCTCATTTCGCTATCCAGCGCTCCTGGCCAGGCAAGCGGCAGCGCTCGATGACCTGAGTGGGGGACGCATGCGGCTTGGCCTGGGAGCGGGCTGGCAAGAGCGCGAGCATACACTCTTTGGCTATGATTTAGGAGATGTACCAAAGCGCATGGCGCGCTTTGAGGAGGGGCTAGAGGTTATCACGAGGCTGTTGCGCAGTGCTGAGCCAGTCTCATACTCGGGACGCTTCTTTCAATTAGATGGCGCAACTCTGCTCCCGCGCCCGCAAAGGGCTGGCGGTCCGACTATTCTCATTGGTGGTAATGGCATCAAACGCACACTGCCGCTGGTGGCTCGCTATGCCACGATCTGGAACGCTATTGCTCTCACGCCTGATGCTTTCCGCGAGCGTTGTACGCAACTGGATACGCTGCTGCAAGTCGCCGGACGCCAGCCCACGGAGGTGCGACGCACGTTGATGCTCCCTCTGCTTTTTGGCCGCGACGAGGCCGAACTGGAGCAACGCATGCCCTGGCGCCACAACGACCCGGAACTGGCGAACCTTTCATTTGAGCAGGCAGTGACGCAAATCGCGAGCAGTGGTCGCGCCCTGGTGGGCAACGCTGAACAGATTATCGCGCAGATCGCGACTTACGCGCAGGCCGGTGTGGATGAATTGATGCTGCAATGGCTCGATCTTGACGATCTCGCTGGGCTGCGCGGATTTGCTGAGAGCGTGCTTCCGCTCTTGTAGATGAACCGAACGCGAAACTCCGTTCAGCGCGCGAAACGGTCACGCATTACGGATTTTTCACACGCTCCGGGCGTGGTCCAAAGGCGATCATTTTGGCCCGCCTCTTCTGCAACACGGGCATCTTCAGCAAGAGCTTGCCTAACCATGGGATCGTCAACTTCTGGTCTGCACTCAGCACACGAGCCAGAAATTGTTGCTGGATGCGGTTCTGGAAAGCCTGGATTCGCCGGGTCGGTGGTTCGCGCCGGGACTGCACGCGGGCCAGATCCGCGGTCGATACCTTGCCTGCTTGAAGGTTGTCCGTCAGGATATTGGCGGCGGCAACAGCATCCTGGATCGCGTAGTTGATGCCAACGCCGCCGATAGGGGTCATTACATGAGCCGCGTCGCCGATCAGCAGCAAACCGGGTTTGTACCAGCGCTCGATCAGGCTGGACTCAACGGAGAGCACGGAAACCTGCTTCCATTCGGTGATGTGCTCCGTGCGTTGCGCCATCCCCGGCATGAGTTTCCCGATATCCTGGCGGAACTGGGCCAACCCTGCGGCTTTGACCTGCTGATAGCCGCCCTTGGGGATGATATAGCCGAACTGCCACTCCTCGCCTCGGTCAAGCCGAACCAGGAAATGACCCGGTCCAACCACGAAGCCGGATTCTTGGGGATCGCTTGTTTCGTGCGGCAAGCGAAACCAGAGGACGTCCATCGGTGCGGAAGTTTTGACCGGCTCGAAGCCTGCCAGCTTACGCACCCGTGAGAAGCGTCCATCAGCTCCCACGGTCAGAACTGCCCGCAGCTCGTGCCAGCCATCTCGCGCCCGATACTGGATACCATGGATGTAGCCATCCTCCTCGATCAGCTTCTCCGCTCGCGCGCCCATGATCAGATGAAAGGTGGGGGAGTGGCTGGCCTCCTGAGTGAGAAACTCCAGGAAGCGCGCCTGCGGGATGAGGGTGATATAGGGATAGCGGGTGTTCAGGCGTTGAAAGTTGAAAGACATGGCATTGCCCTGGGTTGTTTTGAAGGCCAGCATGCGCGCCTTCGTATGCTCAAGCTGGAGCAGGCGCTCGGCCAGGCCAAGCTGCTCCAGGATCTCCATGGTCGAAGGATGCACGGTATCGCCACGAAAATCGCGCGCGAAATCCATGTGTTCCTCCAGCAAGGTCACTTCCACGCCTTTACGCGCCAGTAACAGGGCCAGCATCACCCCGGCTGGTCCCCCGCCGACGACGCAGCAGGTCGTTTCTTCGCGCTTTTCTGTATCTTGCATGAGTGCATCTCTCGTTTCTCTCTACTTCTTATCGATGAACTTCACCAGCACGAAATGCCGCACGCGCCTCCGCAAGATCAGCCTGAAAGCCAGAGGAAACGCTGGCAGGGCTGTTTTGACATCGATTGGTTCTGGTTTCCCGACGACATAGACCTTTCTATGCCAGAGCAGCGTACAGCGTTCAGCAGCCAGAATGTTGCGATACCAATCCACCGACTCTCCATAGGTTAACGCGATCACAAAACCTTCTTCCACCGGCCAAACCATGATCGTGGTCTCATACGGCTTTCCGCTCCGACGACCAACGTGATGAATGACGGCAAACGGGCCGCGAGAAGAATTCGCAAACCTGCGCAGGAGTGGATTAGTAATGCGCTTGTTAAAGGACCGGATGCGGTCGTGAGATCGTGTCATGATGTATGTCTCCTTCTAGCGTACATCTCAGGCTAAATGCCTGCGCGTTGTGAGTGAACTGAGTCCGACCATTACCAGCGCGAAGAGCAGTAGCGCGGCCAGGTCGGGCGCGATTGTACCGAGATTAGCGTTTTTCAGCATCACGTCGCGCAGGGCCTCGTTCGCGTAGGTCAGCGGCAGGATATAGGCTACGGGACGCAACGCGCCTGGAAGTTGCGCTACTGGCCAGAAAACGCCTGAGAGGAAAATTTGTACGCCGAAAACAAATGGAATGAACTGGATAATTTGAAACTCGTTCTGCGCGAAGGTCGAGAGGAAAATGCCCAGGTTGACGCTACCGATGGTCAGCAGTGCCGCGACCAGGAAGACCAGGGCCAGGTTGCCACTATAGTGGATTTGCAGGGCAAAAACCACGAAAAGCAGAATAATTAGAGACTGGATCAGGGCGAAGAGCGTAAAGCCGCATACATAGCCCATAACCAGTTCGACCCGCGAGAGCGGCGAAACCATCACGCGTTCGATGGTGCCCTGCGAACGTTCGCGTAGAAACGCGACTGAGGTGAGCAGGAAGACAAAGAAGAACGAGAAGACACCGATAAAGACCGGAGCTAACGAGTCGATCAGCGTATACTGCGGGCCGCCGTGCAGGTATTGCGGTGCCGCAACCGTGATGGGACTGGCACCGTTCAGGCTGGCTGGTAGATCTGGCTGGCTCTGCCCGTTTTGCGCGACCGCCAGGGCGATGCCCAACTGCCGGGTTAGTCCCTGAAGCTGGTTGTTCAGCACGCTGGCCGTGGTTGGGTCGGAACCCTCCAGCTTGATCTGTACTGTGGGATGCCGTCCGCTGGCCAGTTGTTGCGCGAAATCTGGCGGGAAAATCAGCGCGGCATCTGCATCGCCGTTGTTCAATGTGTTATCCACTTGGTTTGCATTGATGTCCAGGATTTTGAACTGATTGGAACTCGGTATCAGACTATCGAGCAGGTGATTGACGCGCTCGCTGCCCGTGCCCGTGGGATGTACCAGAGCCACGGTATGCGTGCTGCTGGTGTTATTGAGCACCAGGGAGAGTAGGATCATAACCAGCACGGGAACCACAAAGATCAGGCCCAGCGTGCGTTTATCGCGCACGACCTGGCGTAGGATACGTCCAGCCAGGGCCATAATGCGTGCGAAATTCATGCCTGCACCTCCTCGCGGCTGGCGAAGTAGAGAAAAGCCTCTTCCATGTCAGTCTGCCCAGAATGACGCAGCAGGTTTTCCGGCGTATCCAGCGCCAGCAGTTCGCCGAAGCGCAACAGACCCAGGCGAGTGCAGCGCGCCGCCTCGTCCAGGTGGTGCGTTGAGACGATAATCGTCACGCCCTCCTGGTTAAGCTGGTGAAAGTAATCCCAGAACGAGCGGCGCAGTTCTGGATCAACACCTACAGTTGGCTCGTCGAGCAGGGCAAGGCGAGGCCGATGGACCAGCGCGCAGGCCAGCGAGAGGCGTTGGCGCATGCCCCCGCTAAAGGTGCCCACTACATCGTTGGCCCGTTCGGCGAGGTCCACCCGCTCCAGCATCTCCGCGATACGCGCGCTCTGTTCTTTACCGCGCAAACCGTAGATATTGGCGAAGAAGCGCAGGTTCTCGCTCGCGGTCAGGTCCAGATAGAGCGCGCTCAACTGGGTCATATAGCCCAGCCGCGCCGCCACGCGTCGGCTCGGCACGCGCTCACCCATGATGCGCAACGTGCCGCTGTTGGGCCGGATCAGTCCGACCAGCATACGGATCAACGTCGTCTTACCAGAGCCGTTTGGCCCGATCAGGCCAAAGGTTTCGCCCGTGCGAATCGTCATATTCAGGGCATTGACTGCGCGCACTTTGCCAAACTGCTTGACCAGTTGCCCTATCTCCACCATCGGCGGCGTTGAGTCCTCTGGCTCCTGGATTGCGCCTGTGTCCATGCTGTCTTGCGTCATGCTACACCTCCAATAAAGATTGACTAATTGATTAATTAATACGCGACAAAAAATTAACGCGGTTGGATGCCTTGCAAGACTGTTGCTACAATCATCTGGGCCAGTTCCGCGTGCGAATAGGCCAGCGCCTGGGGATCGCGCGCAAACTGCCTGCGCACAACGAAGGTCAGAATTGCGCCGATCAACATCTGAGCCACAACCTCCAGGTTGATATCAGAGCGTACCGTGCCCTTCGCGATTTGGATTCGCAGATAGCCGCGCATAAAATCTAACATGCGCTGGATAAAGCCAGTCATGAACGGAGCGACCTCTGGATTATGCAGCACTTCAGGCAACATCACTCGCAGTATGCCCACAAACTGTTCGTCCTCCACAACGGCCAGCACGCGTTGGATAAGCACGGGCCAGAAGACCTCTGGCGGATGCTGCAGCATTTCTGGCGTGATTTGCGTCGTCACCTGGAGCGGCGAACGCTCCTCCAAAACTGTTTTGAGCAACGCTTCTTTGTTCTCAAAATAATAGTAAATCAGCCCGGTGGTAATCCCCGCCTCACGCGCCACATCGCGGTTGGTGGCCTTGCTAAAGCCCTTCTGCGCGAAGACGCGCATGGCCGCGTCGATAATCTGCTCGCGCCGATCCTCAACAACCTTTGGTGTGCGTGCCATGGTTGGTAGATCTCCCTCCTGTCTTCATATTTGACTGATCGATTAATTAAATTATAGCTCGCAAAGAGCGAGTTGTCAAGACAAGGTTCAGAGCGATTTAAAGTTGTTGGTCGCTTGCCAAAGGGTTCCCCAAAATATATATATAAGGTAATTAATCTTTTCCTTAGGACTCGCGAGGTATGAGAATGAAAATTGGTATATGCACATCCTACCAGGAAGTTGCAAATCTCAAAGAAATTCCTTTTGACTACTTGGAAGAGCATGTTCAGCGGTTTCTTGTGCCAGAGCTTGAGCAGGAGAGCTTTGAGGAGCACTGGCACAAAGCGCGTCTGCTGCCTTTGCCCATCGAAACGGCCAACTGTCTGTTGCCCGCCACTTTACCTTTAGTGGCAACAGCCACCCGGCAGGTGGATGCACCACGACTGGAGCGGTATATGAAAACTGCTCTGCGGCGTGCCGAGCAGGTCGGTATCCGGCTTTTCGTTTTTGGTAGCGGAGAGGCGCGAGCTTGCCCGACAGGACACAGCCGCGAGGACGCAGTACAACAGCTTGGCGAACATCTGGCGCGCTGGAGCGAGTGGGCCAGAGAGCATGGGGTAGATATAGCCCTTGAGCCTTTGCGCTTTGAGGAGACAAATCTTCTGAATACGGTTGCTGAAAGCGGTGTACTGGTCGAGCAGGTTGCTGTTTCAGGCGCGAAGTTGCTTGCTGATACGTATCATATGGCCTGCAATGGAGAAGCGCCCACGGACCTTCTGCTATGGGGTACGCTGCTCGCGCATGTCCATGTTGCCGAAAAGAGAGATCGCGCTGCTCCTGGGCGTCATGGAGAGGATTTGCGCCCGTATTTCCGCGCTCTGCATCAGGCTGGGTATGATCAGCGTATCTCAATTGAATGCAACTGGCAGGATTTTGCGGGCGAAGTAGCGCTGGCGGTGGCTACCATCAGAGAGCAGTGGAACGCCAGCGGTGAAGGGTAAGCTGTGCTGTTCCCCACGCTCCGCCCCACGCCGATGGCGCGGCCCGCCGATCGATCGTCTCTATGAATTATCTGCGATTCACCTGGATCGATCCCAGGTCCGTCTTCAACTTCAAGCGCGGATACGGGCCTGGGCCAACCTGGCCAGAGACTTTCGTGCGCTGTGATTGCGTGAGCGGCAGGTTGGTCGTGATCGTGCCCAGGTCGGTTTTGGCGTTCAGATTGAACGAGGCATCGGCGGGCAGGGTTGCGTTGATAGTGCCGAGATCCGTGGAGAATTCATAGTCGCCAGCGGGTTCGAGCGAGCCATCGAAGGTGATCGTACCCGCGTCGGTTTTCAGGCGTGACTTGCCGCGCAGGGCGACCTGCGCGGCGTTAATTGAGCCAGCGTCGGATTGCAGTTTCATCTGGCCCGCAACGTTTTGCACTGAGACATTTCCCGCGTTCGTGACCAGATTCAGGCTGGCCTGAGGTGGA
>WNFI01654955.1_pt1 | contig 13169 bp, 8 predicted proteins | sample 5400471 | NCBI WGS metagenome assembly WNFI01 (sample SAMN13153348, study PRJNA577476) | soil metagenome | isolation source: 100 cm saprolite on Douglas fir-dominated hillslope | place: USA:California | collected 2013-09-17
CAATAGGCCGGATGAGATTCGAAAAAATCGGCCTTGAAATTGGGTGACGCGTGAGAGCGGAGGAGCACAGAGACAGCAAGGGCAATCGGGCCACTGCGGCAGAAAAAGGCTGGCCTACTGAACTGGGACGATCACTGCGGTATCGGCCGAGCTATGTGAGCAGGCAAAGCGGAACAGAAAAAATCAGTCGTGCCACGATTGCCACAGCTCCCACAATGACGCTCGATTCAAGTGGCTCCTGCGTTTTGCGGCCGTTACGTCCGGGTGGGCGACAAGCCGTCAGGTATTCGACCGTCGTGCCCGTTTTTCACCAGAGTATTTATTCGTTCACAGACTTCCGTAGGATGTCGCGGATCTCCCGAAGCTTAGATTCGGGCGTATTCAGCGGAAGGTTCCAGTCGATATCCTTGATCAAGCTGTCCAGCTTGGCAGACTGCTCGGGCGAAAGTTTCGAGGTGCTGCCAGCCAAGCATTGTCTGACGACGTACAGCATCTTCACGTCTGCGCGGCTGAATCGCGGGTCTCGAACGAGTTCTCGCGCGACTCCGGACATCTTAATCACTCCGGTGCGCGAGTGATAGTCTTGGCCAGGGTATGGATCGGCAGGCTGCGCATAAATCCAATCTATAAATTGCTGGTCAAAACTCACTTTATTCTTTTGCGCAAACTCCGCGAACCGGTACATCGCTTCGTTGCAAATGTTCAAGTGCTGCGGGCTGGCAAGGATAGCCTCGACCAAGGGTCTGAACTGCTCATTGCGCTGCGTGACGACGATCTCTGTTGCCAAGCGTTCCTCGGAGTCGTACGGACCATAAAACCAGTGGAGAATTTTCGGGAGCGAGCTCGGGCCTTCGATTACCCAGCGGGCCAGTGGAATGTCCGCTCTCCCGAGATAGTTTCTCTCCGCTTCATCCAAGATTTGGTCAGCCCGGCCCGACTGGAGACTGGCCGCGGCAATCAACCAAGATTGCTCGTAGTGAAGGTCGTGCGAGTCGTTTCGCTTGCGTTCCTCGGCTTCTAGGGTCAGCAACAGGTCGGCGTCGGACGGCAGCAAGAGGCCTTTCGCATGCGAAAGCAGAAATCTGCTCATGACGTAGTACTGATCGCCGGGCTGCCAACCCGTATTGATCGACTTAATGTCAGGATCTGAGCCTGGCGGTTGGCCACGGAGCACCGCGAGAATGCGATCTCGTCCCAAACGCTTTGCCGCCGCCGCCACCTCAGCCGGAGGAAAACCGTCGTAGTGCAATGGCCAGCCACCGACGCCGATCCAGAGAGTAATCATTTCGCGGTCCGGCGAGGGGACACTCTGAATGTCTTGAATGGCGAGCGGCGCAAATTGCTTGTGACGGAACTGCCAAAGGAACCAATCCGCGCAGTATTCCCTGTTTGCATGGGTTGCCCAGTATCGGTCGAAGGCGGCCTTGTTCGGATATTCGATCAGACGCAAAACCGCGGTCGCCACAGTTTGCGGAACGAATTGAGTCTTTGCAAAGGGCGAAGCGCTCATCGGCAGCTGCATTTCGTCAAAGGTTTGGCTCTGATCATCTAAGAGCGCACCCAGATACTGTTGGAGCCGGGGTTCGCCTTTGGCGACCAAAGCCGCTGCGGCTAACGTTCGAATCTTGGGATCGCGGTCCTTGAGCAGAGACAGAAGAATCGGGACTGAGTAATTGTTCTGAATCAGACTTTGATATTCGGAGACGCCCGGTGCGTTCTTGGGCCAGTTCCCATTGGGAGGCACCACGGATGGTTCAGAAAGCTCGCGGGGGGGAGGAAACGAGCGGAGTCCCAGCGCGACTTTTGCAAATTGGCTTTTGATATTTGCGGGAACAGTGTCAGGGCGAAGGGTTCGGCAAGCCGTGAAAAGCGTAAACGCGACAAAAACGCCAAACGCGCACCGTCTCTTAATTAAGATAGACGATATTTCAGAGCCGTGATCTTCTGCCATTGGCGTTCACATGGTTATTCACAATTATCGCGCACTGAATTCGGCCAACCATATGCTGAAATCCACCAGTAGTCGAAAGGGTCATCGGGAAGGCAAAACGATCGATCGAACTGGGAAGCCGGACCCCGTTTGACGATTATCTCCGAGCGACGGGCAAGCCTGAAGTAATCCCAACGTAAGAGTTGCCGAGAACAAACGAGCGAATTGCTTGGTGTCTGCCCTTGTAAATGTGATAGCCACTTATCACCAGCAACTGGGCTTGTACAACGGCTGGCGTGTTGCCAGCGAACATTTCTACAACATGACCAACATCGGCCTGAACATCCATTCGGACCTGCTCTGCGACATTAACAGAAAGAAAAAGTAAGATCCCCGCGCAAATTCGCTTGTGACTTACACATTTCTGCAGCGGCCTGCGGAAAAAGCTTGGCCAGACCATTCGACACAGCGGGTGGTTATGGCCTGAGCGGAGACAGGCTGTGGAAGAGAGAACACGATCAGGAATGGCCATTTGGTCGTGCGGATTTGTATGCGGTTGGTTACGAAGCACTTACGGCACAAGAGGGAATGGCGTGGCACGCGCTAAGTCAATTCCGGGCGATGCTGGTTGTGTTGCCTGCGGCATCGATTGTTCTTCCAAACGCCCGGAGGACTCATGGCGGCCAAACCGATTAGTACGCTTTCACGGCTCATTGGAGTGTTCCTTTTTACGTTGACCTTGCATTGCGCCCAAGCACAACAAACTCCGGAATCGCTGATTCAGAAGCTTTCGAATGCTGATCCGGATGTGCGTGGAGAAGCGCTGCGCGCTCTGCAAGCCATGCCCAGCAGCATCGTGGTGCCGAAAATTCTCGACGCGCTCAAAACGGCGGATCAGGATTCCGCGACGCGGCTCGTAAAAGTGTTGGTGAACCACCCGGACTCGTCCGAGATCAAACCGCTAATCACCCTGGCGAAAAAATTTGACGGTCTGGGCAGCGAAGTTTTTGCAGTGCTTGGTTCTGACGGCGCTCGTCGCCTGTTGGCGGCAGTGCCGGAAAATTGCAAAACGAAAGTCGGAACAAAGGAGTTCTTCGTTTGGGCCGGTGAGACCGCGAGTTCTGGCGGACAGACAGCGCGTGTTGTTTTGAAGCAGCAGACGAAGGCCAATGAGGCGTGCGTTCGACTGGCGGCATTGTACGGGGTTGCCGCAATCAATCAGGAAACACCTCTCACGGAGGAGGACCTGAACGATTCGGCAAGAACGATTGTCTCGCGTTTGGCGGATCCCGATTCGGAGGTTGCGCAGGCGGCTGCGGAGCTTCTGAAACCAGAGGCCGGAGGAAGACGTTACAGGCAAGCGACCGAGGATTGTGCCGCTCAGCATTTAATGGAATTTTTTAAGACACAGAAGGTCGCTGAGGTACGCGAGCGAGTGCTGGCGGTACTCGCCCAATACGGCGATGAACCAATCCAGGGATTCATGGACGGACTCGCTGCTGATTCCGATCCGCACATTGTTGAGATCGCAAAACAGTATGCCCCGCCCGCCTACGAAGAGGACCGCATTTTCTACAGTGATTCTCCTGCGTCGGGAATAACGCCGCCTGAGAAAGCGGCTGAAATAGAGCGGCTTCGCGGGAGTAACGAGGTGGCCGACCGCGTGACCGCGGCAGAGGAAATGGCGAAATCCGGAGACGTGGTTTATACGGCAGGCCTCATCGAACTTCTCAAGGATCCCAGCCTGCGTGTGCGCGCGCGAGCGGCGAAGGGGCTCGGTGAACTGAACGGATATTTCGAAGATGCTTCGGTGCGCTGGACCGGAAACCGGGAAGACTCCGCACCAGCGCTCTACGCGGCATTAAATGATCGCAGTGCGAGTGTTCGTGCTGCCGCAGCAAATTCTCTTGCTTCGTTGTACGGCAGCGCTGGCCTACAACAAATTTCTGTTGCCAGAGGATATTGCCGAAGCGGTGAAATCGCTGAAGAGCGCGGACAAGCAAGTGCGCGCGGCCGCGGCCGAAGCGATCCAGCAATCCAAGTCTCCTGCCGGCGTGAAGCCCCTGGTTGGCTTGTTGAAGGATCCTGATGTAGCCGTGCGGTGCGACGCGAGCCGGCTTTTGTGGGTTATGGTGATGCTGAGCCAAGACTCGGAGAGGCCCGCTCTCGCTGCTGAGTTGGAGGCACAGCCGTTGGCGGACGCTTTGCAAGACCCAACGGCTACGCGGATATACATCATGGATCTGTTGGCCGCTTCGCGCGACCCGGCGGCTATGCCGATTTTCCTGAAAGCGCTCGTGGAATCAAAAGGCTATTCTCCGGAAAGCGCGATACGGATCATTCGCGCTTCGGGCCGGCCGGATACTGCTCAGATTCTCCTGGCAATCTTGCGCTCAGGAAATTCTTACGGTGGATACCAGTGCCTGAATGCTCTGCTTGCACTGAAGGATCCATCCGTGGAACAGCCCATTCTTGATTTCGCAAAAACGCCGGATGGTAAGTGGATTAATCAGGATCAGGTGCAGCTTGCTTTTCACGATCTGCGATTGTTGGACACGTTGCTGCCTCGCTTGAAGGACAAGGATGAATCCGCTCGCGTCACGGCGGCGAAAGAGCTGTCGGAATACAGAGATGAGCGCATCGTGCCAGCGCTCATAGCGTCGTTAAAGGATGAAGCCTGGTCCGTGCAATATGCCGCGGCGGAGTCGCTCGGAAAACTCGGCGATCCTCACGCTGCTTCTGCACTCATCGCCATGCTGGATTACAACCCCGGCGCTGCGGCCCTTGCTCTTGGCGATTTGGCGGCGGCCGAAGCTCTCGCGTCGTTCGTGGAACATGCGGACAAGCTGGATTGTGACCTCGAGACTGCCGTGGTCCAAGCACTCGCGAATCTCAAGGATGCGCATGTGATTCCGGCTCTACAAAAAATTAATTTCGACGGATGGAAAGACAGCGGCTGTTACTCAGCCAGAAGTACAGCGGCACAGGCGCTGGCGAATCGCGGGGCGCGTCCGTTCCCAGAAGAGAAGAAGAATTGAGAATGCCTTTTTGCTGATTCGCTGAAGAACTCTAACGTCAGGCGAGATTGATAAAACTATTTCGGCGAGGCACAAGAACCGTTCGGCCAGGATTGTTGTGCCGATGCAGACTCTGAAGCTCTCCCAGACCTTTGCGGCGATTTGTTTGGCGTTGTTTTCCTCCTGACTGCCTGCAACAAGGCAGACAACACGTGATTCTTCCCATGAACATCGTAATGCAAAGAGCGCAGCCAGCGGCATGCCAAAGGCCACCCGCTCAGATAGGCCCCGACTAATCCCGCGATGGCCACTCCCTCCACTTCGGCCTAAGCGCGCCGCCTACGGCGTCGCAGGTCTCAGTTCCAGGAGTGGCCATCGAAACACAGCTATGCTCTAATGACGCGAACGTCAGCGGGCGAACGGCAGCCCCGACCTATTCCACTTAACATATACATACATGACTTCGTTTCTCCATTTTCTGCCCTTGTAATTGGGGCACTGAAATGCGAGTGGGGACTGCTCCCAAGGCGAGGGTCTGCATTTCGGGAGGGACACAAAAAAACTTCTGCGCTTTTCCCGAAGATTTTTTGGGAGGAAACGGAAAAGCAGAAGACGCGAAGTCGCAGGGCGCAGGAATTCCCCCGAAGCCGTGCCCAATGGAGAGGGCAGGAATGAGAACGATGCACAGAACGAGTCCAGGCATCTCGCGAAAACCGGACGCACAAGACCAAGGGCGGCCGCAGTTGCCTACGGAAAGACCGTGTGGTAGAGGCAGACAAAGAATGGCGACATCGCCTTCGTCCCGAAGGTGGACAAGACACGCGGCTGACGAAGAGAGGGAAATCAGGTCGAGGGCGTTGGACAGCGAAGAGGAAGTCGGCAGGGGCTAAGGTGAGGTTCACACCTTCGAAGGCGTGTGAAATGCTAGCAGATGAGCAAAGGCCAAGCGGGGCGACCGCTGCAGACGCCGGTCATGGCCGAGGCCTCCTGTTGAAAGACAGCGTCGGTGGGGAGAAAAGGTCCGTTGTGACGCTTAGGGTGGGCGGGTGGGACAGGAAAAAGTGGGCCGCACCAAAGCGGCGCGGCCCGACCGAATGATTATCGTTAGTTGTGCTTGCTTGGTTTCGCCTTGGTCGGCTCGCGCCGTGCTGACGTGGTGTTGGGCGAAGGCTTGCTCTTCTTGGTCACCGCCCGCGCCTCATTGTTCTTCGTTAGTTCTGCACGCACCGTAGCTGCTACTTTTGTCATGTCGATTTTGTAGCGGGCTGCGGCCAGCGCGAGGTTGGAGTCTTTTGCAAGTGATTGCTTTGGGTTGTAGCCGGGGCAATACAGGTCGGACACAACGGCGCAAATAACGAGAAAACGATGGAGGTCCGCAGCGGTCATGGCTTGTACGGCAGCCGCCGCAATCCTCTCGTGGTCCACGGTTTCAGCGCCCCATGACGTCATGGTCTTTTTCTCTTCCCATGCGTAGAGCTTGCAGAGACCGCGGTGATTGTCGTGGCCCAAGCGCTGGAAGTAGTCGAGGGCTACCATTTCCAAGTCAACCCGGGAAAGAGCGTCCGGCAGCTTCTTGCGAATGCCTTCGAGGACGCGCACGCGCGAGAGCTTCTCGACGCGCTCGGCAAGTGCCTCCTTCCTTCGCTGAGCTTGCTTTTCTCGGTTTGGCAGAGATAGAAGATGTTGCCAGCACTCTTGCCGTCAATTAATACGGCTGCTTTCGTGTTGGGGCACTCCCCTTTTGCCTTGGCTTTACGGTACTGCCCTTCAAAGAACGCGTCTTTGGCATGGCCGTTTGCCTGCCATGCGGGAGCCTGGGAAACGCGCAGAGGCTTCTCGCCTTTCTCCTCAAGCGGCTTCACCTGAATTTGCACAAGTGCTTCGATTTTGGCTCGATAGCACTCGCGGTCTGATAGTTATGTGGAATAGCTTTTGGCAAGAGATTCTTCGCGCATGATGGCCCGTTTGGCCGAAGAGGTTCTTTACAACTCACTGGCACCTCCCGGAACGAAGGCCAGCGACGCCGGAGGCGGAGCGATTAGGCCGCAGTGAAGGGAGAGGCCAGTGAGACCAACGTGTTCTAGTGCGCGCTCCATCCGGGCCAGGCGCACTTCTAGCTTGCGCTTAACTACTCAGCGGTTGTTGATTCGAACCACGCAGGAAACAGAATGTGATACGCCTATGTAGTAATCACTGTGCCGTCAAATTTGGTGATCTGGAATCCCGAGAACTCTTCGGCATAGCATTCTCTTTGATCAGACAGTATGCTTAGCGCTACGGCCTCACCGAGCTTCAATCCATCTGAATAATCTGTGCGCCAATGAACACCGGCAAAGTTACGCGCAAGCCCAATGTTGGAAGCGAGCTTGTTGATCTCACCGTTGACGGTAATTTGTCCTGCGTCCATTTCTGTGTATGCAACCAAAGAAAGCCCGTCTTGGCTCGCTGTCTGAATTGCTCCATTGCTTAGCGCATGGAAGGCAGTCGTTCCGTTGAACGCTGCCTTCAATATTGTTGCGCATGCTCCCGCAATTGCGCCGTGTCCTTGTGCGTAAGAGGGATGCTGCGGACAGCCTTCAGGATAGGCCTGTGGGTGAAAGTACGATCCATATTTTGAGAAAGTCTGTCCCGCCGCCCTGGAATCCAGTACATCCGCGTGAAGAGGATGTTTCGTTTGGTGCGTCATTGTCATATGCACCAAACCACCGTAATCCTCGGGTCTTAGCGTTCGGTGCACAAACCATTTTGCGTACCATACAGCCTTAAGCGCGCAACTGGCTGCTTCAGCGAGCAAGCACAAAAAATGGGGCGCGCCGAAAGTCACAAAGGAAGACTGCTTGGTTAGACCCAAGTACGGATTCGCAGGGTTCGGAGGAGCCCCAATTGCACCCAACCAAACACCCGCATTGTAAAAGGCCTCGAACGCCTGGTCCGTGTGCACGTAAGCCGCGAGATCCCGGCCATTACGGATGAACCTTGGTTGTGGGTCAACTTGGTTCTTCGCGAATGGGCCTTGTCCATTCCGCGCGTTGAGCCAGGCGCTTTGGTCCGTTAAGTAGTCGATCCCAGCTATGTAGGTGCTGATTTGACCGCTCATCGTATATTGTCCGTAGTTGAAGGGCCGCAATAAGAGTTGGGACACATAAGGTCCAACTAAGTCGTCTGCCGTAAATCCACGGAACAAAGTTTGTGCGGTAACTTGTCCACTGGTTTTCGGGCTCACTGATTCACCAAATCCAGATAACTCAAACTGTGCAGCCACAGTGGTCGGATCGGTAACGTACTCCGTGAAACTCACGTCCCGGCACAACGCCATCCAGTAAAGTTCAACCATGTCGTCTGCCCTTGCCCGACTCGCGACCGTCGGCGGTGGCCCGATCGCTAATTGATGCGAATCCGTTCCTTCTAAGTCGAAGGCAATTCCTGCCATGGGATTCGCCAGCTTCACATTGCCACCCAGCGGGATGCTCTCGAACGCCTCGACAGTCCCTTCGTGCGACGCCTTCAGCAATTGCTGGTACGCAGCCTCATCAACTTCCCCCATCGCAGTATGGGGTAGTCCTTTCGAATAGTTCCCAATGAAGTTTGGGTACCGCCGCTCATCTCCATTGGTTACCTGATCAGGAATCGTTACTTCCCACTCGCGCTTCGCCGCGCGCTCCCTGATCTCAAAAGCCGCGCGGGTTCGCTCTCTTCCTTCACTCTGCCTATCCTGGCCGCGGACTGGTTTTGCAAGTGGTGCCATTTCAATGGCACTCGTAGTCACTGCTAGTGCCGCTGCCCCAGCGAGTTTGTTCAAAAAGGTCCGACGATTATCTGAAGGCCTTCCATTCTTCGTCGAGACCATCTTCCCACTGACTACGGATTCAACATCTCCCGTGGCTCCCTCTTGTTTGGGCATAGTCACCTCGACCAAGGAATTAGCTAGAAACATGGGTCGCCTGTGGCGCGCATAGTGGCCAAATTGACCGCAGAAGTCAAGGAACACACCCCGGTATGGCGATTGCCTTATTCATAAATAATGGAAATAACCCAAAAATAACTTGACAAGACATCTCCTGTCTACTAGGCTCCGTATCCATTTCCCCTTCTCGTCCCGGAGGGTACATGCGCGTTAATCGCATCTCTTCCATTTCCACGATAAGCGCTACAATTCTTACTCTTTCGGCTGGGCTGTTCGTCGCAGGAATTTTGGAGACAGTCCCTAATCGCTCCTCCATTCAGGCGGCATTTTCCAATGCGGGGTCTAATCGTCCCGCTAACCCTCAAGCACCGTCTGGCTACAAGACGCCGCTTGCACAGCAGCGAATGGCGGGGGGGTTCTGGCGAGCAGACCACACCTTCCAGCCAACTCTCATCATCACGAACTTTCTCGAGAACATACAGCTTCCGGTCACACCAGTTCTCTATGCCGCAGACGGAGAGGAGTACCAATTGCCAACAGTCATTCTTGCACCGGCTGGAGTCGCCTCGATCGATATACGTGCCGCGCTAAACGCAGTCCCGGATGAAATCAAAGACCATTTCACAGAGTACGGCAGTGCAGCCATAAGATACATGTGGCATTGGCCGGGTGTTGCGAGCGCGATGGTCCAGAATCGAGACGTGCGGCGAAGCCTGAATTTCAATTTCGAGCTTCGCACCCTGATGGCGATGAAGCACGGTGCGTCCACAACTGTCCAGGAAGGCCTTTGGTGGAAAGAGGATCGTGGTGTAAGTGGATTCCTTGCTCTCATAAACGTCGCACCACATCCAATTGATGTCCAGGTTCAGGTTCTTTCGGAATACGGCGCTTTTGAAGGTGAACGGACCCTTCACGTTCAACCTAACGAAACACGCAACCTCTCCTTGCTACAGGATACTGGCAGTTCGTCAGGGGGAATCCGAGTAATCTACAACGGCGCGGAGAAAGACATAGCGCTTGCAGGTGGCCTTGAAAATGCGCACGAGGGCTACTCGGCGAAAATTCCGTTTCTGACCACCTCAACCGGGATGCAACCTTCCACCGTAGCCGTTTCCAGTGTCGGGCTCATGTTCGGCACTCCCGACCCCATGATGAAGTTTCCTTCTGGCACTCAGTTCGGAATCTATCTCGCCCTACGAAATACCTCGGCACGGCCAATCTTGCTCTTGCCGACTCTTTATTACATGCAAGGCCTTGGGGTGCAAAAGAGCGCACTGAAAACGCTCACGCTGGCTGCCGGACAAGCAAGACACTGGACCCCCGAAGAACTTTCAAAGGAGCTTGACCTGCCCAAGTTGAGCGGCATGATTAACCTAACGTTCTCTTATAATGGTGGCCCGAGTGATGTTATCCTGGCCAATGGGAGTATCGACCAGACGAAAAACTATGTCTTTGAGATAAACATGCAGGCCGTAGGTAAAAGCCAGGCCAAAGAACTAAAAGCTTGGGACGTATCCAACGGAAATGACACCATGATCAGCCTGCTCAATCTCGGTGAAAACGACCAAGACCTCTCCATTACTTTCTTCTTCGATGCAGGTAAATACAGGCTTCCTATGCATCTGAATGCTGGCGGTTCTACGATGCTTAACGTCAGCGATATCATTGCCATGCAACAGCCGGACTCTGATGGAAATAAGATTCCACCCGGTACTCTACATGGAACCGCTGTCCTCTCCGGGGCCTCTGGCTATCCCGAATGGATGAAGGTCGGCGTCGGCGTCGGCGTCTTCAACGTCTCGACTGCTACCTGCGGTAACACCTGCCCCACGTGTTTCGGCTACAGCGCCTTTCAGGTGCTGCCCTACAATTCCAGCACGTCCACCGCCAGCGTGGGCGGCACGGCAATATTCCAGGCCTGGGCATTTGGGCAGGACAACCTCTGGCACAATGTCAGCACCAGCATCCCCAATAATGGGGTCTACGTGACGTGGAGCAGCAGCAATACGAACGTAGCCACGTCCCAGGGACAAGGAAACTTTACGGGGGTCGCCGACGGAGGGTTCAGCGCCCAATCAGATGCAACTTTGCTCGATGAATATGCGGACTGTCCCGAGGGGTCCCATACGCCTTGCCCATCCAGCCCCTACTTCGGCAGCGCGGGAGGCACAATCCTCGGGGCCGACCATCTGATCGTCGTAGCCGATCAGCAAGGCGTGTCTGCACAGTGTCCGTCAACGGGCATACAACTCCGACAGATGAAAATGCGAGTCGTCAATCCAAGCGGCATAACCGTGCCGAACAGCCCGTCTGTGGCTGAGGCTCTAAATCCTTTACCGGTGACCAATTCGTGTAACACCGGGTCGCCGATTCCATCTAGCTGCTCCCCAGTAGCTGCTGACGGCACGTTCATCGACAGTATGTCCGTGTCAGGTAACCTTTGTAATTCCGGTATCAACTATTCAAGCGGGTGCGGGTTTAGCATTACTTCAACATGGTCTGCATGTGGGACCTCCGGAAGCAAGGTCCTGTGGGTGTCGCCGCGGACAGTTAAGAGCAATCTGGTGACAGTCAATGGAAACTCCACCAGCTTCAACGTAGGAACGACCTGTAACAGTGCCGGGTGCCAGTAGGTGCTACCACCATGAGAGTTTGTCTAGTGCCAGTTCTCCTTTTGTCCGCAGCCACAGCGTGCTTGGGTCAGGTATCGCAAGTTACACAGGAGGTTAAATGGGGGATTGTTGAGGGCGTCGTGGTTGATGGTGACGGCAAACCGTTGCCGGACGCGACCGTCACGTCTTACGCACAAGCGAGAGGGGCGACGCGAGATGTCTTGCAGTATCAAGCCAACGGAAGTGGGGAATTTAGCTTGCACCTCCCAGAGGGAAAGATATGGCTGTCCGCGCACAAGGATAGTGAGGGATATCCATACGCATTCTTCGCTTTCTACCTCATGCCTGGCCAGGAGTTCCCGACCGTTGATGTTAAGCCTGGTGAGACTACCAAGGGTGTTGTGGTTCGTGTGGGCCCGAAGGCCGCGCCCCTGAATTATGAAGTTGTGGATAAGGACGGACAGCCAGTCCTCGGTAGATTTATTTTCTCCCGCCTTGACCAAACGGAGCCTTATAGCACGAGCGCACTTAGCAAGGATGATTTATTGGTGCCTCCAGTGCCATTTCGTGCGACCTTTGAGGCCAAGGGGTTCAAGCCGTGGCATTATGGCGGCGACAAATGGGGCGGGGGGAAAGGCGTAATCTCGCTGAAATCGGGCGAGGGCCTGAACCTGACCATCCGCCTGCAACGCGAATAGTCCTATGTTCGTTGTCCATTCTGAGGCAACGCGCCAAGTCCTGATTTGTGGTTCCACTCATTATAGAGTTCTGATGATTTGTCCGGTAACGCGGCGCAATATATGAACTTCTAAGAGTACCGCCACAAGTCGCGAAGGACCTACCGATGGTTGGATCGTGTCAGCTGTCCACCCAACTGCAGTTGCACGAGATGCTCTCGGCCGAGTTGCCGGGGAGTTGGTCCTGCTGGCGTCGGTACGTCGGCCAGCCTTGCGAGTAATTGTTCGTACGCGGTAAGTCCGTCTTCCACAGCTGAGAGTTCCTCGTCGGCCAACGGAATATCCTGGCGCAATCGCAGCAGATTCGCTTTAGCTTCGAGAAGTTGCGCTTTCGTTGAATCTTTTGGTAGATAAAACGAGCACTTCGCACAGGCCATTCGATGAGGGCACTGGTCGAAAAAGTCATACGTGCAGTAGCCGTGCCCGAGATCGTAGAACTTCCAAGGCTCGTTGGTAGCACGCCCCTTCCGCACCAACTCCTGATCGACAAGCACTTCAATGGCACGAAGGTTCCGTGTGAAGTAGCCCGCATCCGAATAGGACTTGGCGAGCTTCGTCGGTGTAATCTTTGCATAGTGCTGTGTTGCTGTCGGGGTTGCGTGCCCAAGCCATTCCTGCAGTTCGAAAAGAGTCATTGGCTCCTTGGCATTGAACAACTGGGATGCAATCGTCGAACGGGCACGATGGCTCGTGATGTTTCCACGAACGTCGCTGCGGGGAACACCCGCCTTTTGGCATAACACGGGGATTAGGACTTTGTTAAGGTAGCTCTTTCCGATCACGGTTAACCGGAAAAGGAAAAGAAAATCGACAAGCTCACCTGTCTTTGGATCGGGAAGCTTGATGCCTTGTGGGCGTACCTTCTCCCAAGCGGCGATCGCCTCGCCCACAACGCGATCAACAGGCTTCGTGAAAGAAGTGCTGGTCTTGTTCACGGGAACATCAAGGAGACACACCGCGTCGGCAAGG
>WNFI01706499.1_pt1 | contig 13169 bp, 12 predicted proteins | sample 5400471 | NCBI WGS metagenome assembly WNFI01 (sample SAMN13153348, study PRJNA577476) | soil metagenome | isolation source: 100 cm saprolite on Douglas fir-dominated hillslope | place: USA:California | collected 2013-09-17
AGCGATGTTCACGTTGCGAAACACGTTCTCGTAGAGCTTCGCGAGTTCGGCGACCTTCGGGGTCGAGACCTCGTGCACTCGTGGCACGATCTCGCGGTACAGCGCCGCGGCCATCCGGCTGCACACCGGCGTCACGCCGCCCACGACTTTCGGGATGTCGCCGACCTTGAACGCGGCGTTACCTGGGTCGATCCGCTCCGGCGAGAAAGCCAGAAATAGGTCCTCGCCGATGGTCCCGCCGCTCGCCTGGAACAGGGGCAGCAGGAGCTCCTCGGTCGTCCCGGGATAGGTCGTGCTCTCGAGGACGATCAGCTGGCCCGAGTGAAAGCGCGATGCAGCTTCCTTCGACGCGGTGATCACGTACGAGATGTCGGGGTCCTTCGACTTCCGGAGAGGAGTCGGCACGCAGATCACGATGACGTCGCTCTCGGCGAGGACCTCGGCGTCGGTGGTCGCGCGATACTGTCCGGCTTTCAGCAGCGCCTGGAGCTCCTCGCTCGGCACGTCGGGGACGTGGGACCGGCCCGTTGCGAGCGTCGTCACACGGTCGAGGTCGGTGTCGAACCCGGTGACCGGAAACCCGGCTTTGGCGAACTCCGCGGCGAGCGGGAGACCGACGTATCCGTGCCCAATGATGGTCAGGCGCGCCGTGTGCGTCGCGATGCGACGGCTCAGCGTTGTCGCGTGGTCGATGGGGTCGGATGAGGTGTCGGACATGAGGCGGCGCCTTCTTCCTACTCGACCGTCACGCTCTTGGCGAGGTTGCGGGGTTGATCGACGTCACAACCGCGCAGCACCCCAATGTGGTACGCGAGGAGCTGCAGCGGAACTGCGTTGAGGACGGGCTGCAGCCACTCCAGCTTGTCGTACATCTCCCCGCGCGGCGCGATGGCGACGACGGGCATGCGCGAGTCGACGAGCGCGATGGGGCCGTGCTTCATCTCGCCGGCCGGGTGCCCTTCGGCGTGTATATACGAAATCTCCTTCAGCTTGAGCGCGCCTTCGAGGGCCAGCGGAAAGTTCAGCCCCCGGCCCAGGTACAGGAACTGGTCGCAATCGGCGAAGCGTGCTGCCACGCGTCGGATCGCGTCGCTCTGGTCGAGCACGACGGAGAGGAGATCGGGCAGCTCGCACAGGGCCTTCACCGTCTGGCGCACGAACGTCGGGTCCATCATGTTTCGGGCGATCCCGAGCTTGAGCGCCATGACGGTGACGGCGATGAGCTGCGCCGTGAATGTCTTCGTCGAGGCGACGCCAATTTCGATGCCCGCCCGCGTATAGACGACGCCGTCAGCCTCCCGTGCCATTGAGCTGCCCACCACGTTGCAGATGGCCACCGTCCGGGAGCCACGGTCCTTCGCCTCGTGCAGGGCGGCGAGCGTATCGGCCGTCTCCCCGGACTGCGAGATCGGAACCGTCAGGACGCGACTGTCCACGACCGGCCGGCGGTAACGGAATTCCGACGCGATATCGACCTCGACCGGCAACCGCGCAAACGCTTCGATGAGGTATTTGCCGACGAGCGCCGCGTGCCAGGACGTTCCACACGCCACGAAGCACAGGCGACTGAGGCCCGCGAGGTCCCGATCCTTCATCCCGAGCTCGGGAATCTGGACGTCCGCTTCCTGCGGGTCGACCCGCTCGCAGATCGTGTTTCGGGCGGCCTCGGGCTGCTCGAAGATCTCCTTGAGCATGAAATGTGGGTAGCCCGATTTTTCTGCCGCCTCCTGGTCCCACGGGACGGTCGTGGGATGCCGTCGAACCGGGACTCCGTCGACGGATCGCAGCGTCAGTCCTTCGGCGGTGAGGATCGCGATTTCACCTTCCTCGAGGACGAGAATCTCGCGCGTGAAGCCTAAGAGCGCCGGCACGTCCGAGGCGACGAACATCTCGTCGCGACCGAATCCGACGACGAGCGGGGAGCTGCCGCGCCTGAGCGCAACCAGCGTATCCGGGGTGTCGGCGTCGATGCACGCGATGGCGTACGCGCCTTGCAGCTCGCGCGCGACACGCAGAACGGCGGCGGGCAGTCCTTCCGCCTGGTATCGCTCGATGAGGTGTGCGATGACTTCCGTGTCGGTCTGAGAGCGGAACCTGTGCCCCTCCGCGGCCAGCGTCCTTCGGAGATCCCGATAGTTCTCGATGATGCCGTTGTGGGCGACGGCGAGCTGCGAGTGGCAGTCGACGTGGGGATGCGCGTTGGCGTCCGACGGCCGGCCGTGCGTCGCCCACCTCGTATGACCGATCCCCAGCGTCCCACGGGGCGGCTCGGGGCCCACCGAGCTCTCCAGCGCCGCAATCTTTCCGGTCTTCTTGCGGACGTGGAGCGCCGCGCCGTCAACGGTCGCGATGCCCGCCGAGTCGTAGCCGCGGTACTCGAGGCGTCGAAGGCCAGGGAGGATGAACGAGATCGCCTCCCGCTGGCCGACGTAGCCGACGATGCCACACATCGCCGTGAGGCCTCAGGCCGCCTCGAGGGCCGTACAATCGAGCTGGACGGCGACGCTGCGCTTGAGCAGGTTGACAGACACGACAAGGAGTCCCTTCTTTGGATTCATCCGGACCAGGATGCCCTCGACATCGGCGAGCGGTCCCCGGGTGATCCGCACGCGCTGTCCTTCACGCAGGTAGGGGTGGGGAAGCATCGGCAATCCCGACCCGACGAGTCGTTGAATTGCCACGATCTCGGTGTCGGGCACGACGTCCAGCTGGTCCCAGCGCTCACCGAGCACTCGCACCAGGCCGCGCGCCTTGCAGATCTCGACGTAAGCAGCCTTGTCCATCCCGTGCCGGAGAAAGAGGTATCCCCGGAACAATGGCAGGCGCGCGAGGCGCCGGACGCCGCCGCGCCGGCACCACGCCTCCACCGTGGGAAGGAACGGCTCGAATCCCTTCGTGGCGAGCTGGTCATGCACGAGTTGCTCGCAATTGCTGTGCGTCCAGAGGACACGCCAGCGATCGACCACGATGCTGGACACCGTTTCTGGCAAGGCTTCGCCCCCTTTGGTCTCATCCCTTTCCGGGACACGAGACCAACCACGACATCCTGTGCCGCGCGAGCCGGAAATCCGGCCCGCACGCCTCGCCCGGCGCCGGCGTCAACTCGCTTGAGTTGGCGTCAGTCGCTCGAGGCGAAATGTCTCCTGCCGTTCCGGCTCGACGAGGCTCTCGAGGTATAGGCGTTCCTCGAAAGGTGACGATCGTCGCCGTTGAAGACGAATCCGATAACCTTGGCGGGTTCCGTGACCTTCAGCGCTTCCTCGAGAAGCTTCCGAGCTGTCCGGTGAGCGGTCACGACGATGAGGAACCCGTCGACCCATTTCCCGATGACACGGCAATCCGGAACCGACACCAGCGGCGGCGTGTCGACGATGATGTAGTCGAAGCGCCGGCGGGCCTCCGCCAGCAGTTCGCCGAGCCGCGGTGACTTGAGCACTTCGTACGGCGCGGCCGGAAGCCGGCCCGCCGCCAGCACCGAGAGATTGAGGTCCGGAAGGGTGCGCACGACCGCCGGCAACGAGAGGTTCGGATCCAGGATCGCGTCCACGAGGCCGAGCCCGGTGCCGTCTCCGAGCCCCAAACGCGTGGCCATCGAGGCCTTGCGCAGGTCGCCGTCGACGAGCAGGATCCGCGCGTCGGGGCCCTGGGCCAGCGCGCCCGCGAGGTTGATGGCGGTCGTCGTCTTACCATCGGAGGCGCCTGGGCTCGATACCGCCACGATCGAGAGCTCGCTCGCCTTGTGCCGCTGCTCGATGACGTGGCGTAGCGACCGATACTGCTCCGAAGCGAACGAGCTCGGCGCGAGCAGGCTTACGAGGTGCTCGTCGACGTCGTTCGAGACGTCCGGCGGCAGCTCCGCCGCCCACGGCGATGCGGTCTCGACGAGCGGCACGGGTTTGGCCGACTCGTCCTGAGCGTCCCGGGCCGGCGCGTCGCGGCGCAGCGCCTGGTCGTGCTCCGCCTGCTCGAGCGCCCGCAGGAATTTGCTCATCGTGTCACCACGTGGCGCATCGACTGCGCGAAGGCGAGCACGGTCGGGTCGAGCCGCAGGGCCAGGATCGTCACGATTGCGGCGAGCGCGACCGCCACGCCCCACAGGCACCAGTGCATGGCGGCCACGCTCCACACGCCGACTCCAAGCAGGCGCCGTGAGATCAAGCCACGCACTCGGGCGAGCCGGCGCGGCGGCGCCCCCCCGTCCTCGAGGTAGGCGATGGCCTGGTTCACGGTCTGGCGATCGATCCGGCGTTTCTGGTCGGCGTACCCGAAGAGCAGGCTGTGATCGCAGATGAGGCTGATGACGCGTGGGATGCCCTCGGAGTATTGGGTGATCCGCTCGACAGCCGCATCGCTGAACACTCCCAGATCGCGCGCGCCGGCGACCCGCAGGCGTGTTCGGATGTACTCACGGACCTCGTCGCGCGTGAGCGGAGGAATCTGGCAGCGCAGCTCGATGCGTTGCTTAAGCTGCTGCAGCTCCGGGAGCTGGAGCACCGCCCTGAGCTCCGGCTGCCCCACCAGGAGGATCTGCAGCAGCTTGTTGTTAGGGGTCTCGAAGTTCGAGAGCAGGCGGACCTGCTCCAGGGTCGCGGCCTCCAGGTTGTGGGCCTCGTCCAGCATGAGCACGGTGTGCTCGCCGGTCTGCTCGCGCTCGACGAGGAAGTTCTTGAGCGCGAGGAGCCGCTGCGACCGGGATTCCATCCCCTTCGCGATGCCGAAGTCCTCGAGGACGTACTCGAGGATGCCGTCGAACGACAGGCTGGAGTTGACGACCAAGGAGACCGCTGCCTGCGCGCTGAGGCGCTGTCGAAGCGCGTGCAGTAGCGTCGTCTTCCCCGTCCCCACCCGACCGGTGAGGACGACGAAGCCCTTGTGCTCACGCGTGGCATACACGAGCTGGGCCAGCGCCTCCCGGTGCGCCGGGCTCATGTAGAGGAAGCGCGGGTCCGGGGTCGCGTTGAAGGGCTTCTCGGCCAGTCCGTAGAAGCTCAGATACATCAGCTCGCCCTCACGACCCGGCCCCGCGGCCGAGCAGCGACACCAGCCGCTCGTTGCCGTGGGCGGCGACATAGCTCGTGCCGACGATCGCGATGAGGAGGACGGCCGTGGCGGCGACGCCGAGCCACATGCGCCAGCGGCGCCGCTGCAGAGCGGTCTGGGTCAGGATCAACGGAATGCTGACGAGCACTGGGATCTCGCTGAAGGATCGGAGATCGTCGACAGCGTGAAAGGACGTGTTGATCTTTTCGGCGAGCATCACGGCCGCCAGCGCGAGGCCGATCGAGACCAGCAGCGCGACGACGAGCAGCTGCCGCCGGTTCGGGGCCGCCGGCTCGGTGTTGGGCAGGGCCGGATCGAGCACGCGGAACTGCTCGCCCTTCTGCCGCTGCTCCATGTTTTCCGCGAGCTGCGCCTCCTCGTATCGCTTCAGCAGCGTCTGGTAGAGCTCGCGTGTGCTGTCGTAGTCGCGGGACAGCTCCCTGAACTCCTGCTCGCGACGCGGCACGTTCTCCACGCGACCCTGGTACGCGGCGATCCCGTCGCGCAGCCGCTTTTCCTCGCCCTTGAAGACCTTGATGTCTGCCTCGACCTCGCCGACCGCCTCTTTGAGCCGCAGGACGTACGGCGTCATCGGGGACGACCCGGATGGCGCGGGCTTATCCTCCGGCTTGCTCTCGCGCGACTTCTCGGCCAGTTCGCGTTCGAGGGCCGCGACTTCCCCCGCCACCTTCACGACGTCCGGGTACTTCTCGCTGAACTGCGTGCGAAGCCGCGTCAGGTCCTCCTTGAGGCGCGTGAGGCGTAACTCGGGGCTCTCCGCCCCCCCCGCGCCCGTCGGCGTGGCGGCCAGGGGCACCGAGAGGAGCGCCTCGGCTTCCGCGAGCTGGCTGGAGAGCGTATGCCGCCGCTCGGCGGCGCGGGTCTGGTTGTCGGCGTTCAGGCGGAGCTGCGTGTGCAATCGCTCGAGGGTGGTGAGATTGGTTTCCAGCTGCTGCGGCAGCTCGCCGAGGTGCCGACGCTTGAAGGCACTGACCTGCTGCTCCTGCTCATCGAGTCGTCGCTTCGTGTCCGCCAACTGGACTTTGAGGAATTCGGCAGTGCTGGTGGCCTGGCGTTCGCGCGTCTTGAGGTTTTCCTCGATATAGGACGAGGCGAGAGTGTTGGCGATGACCGCGACGGTGCTCGGGTCGCTGCCCTGATAACTGATTGTGAATGCGACGGTCGCCTCGCGCTGGCCTCGCGCCTCGACACTCTTCAGATCCAGTTTGATGTCGGACCGCATCCGCGCAATGACCTCTTCGAACGGAACCCATCGCCTGAGGTCGCGATAGAGGCCAAACCGGTTGATCAGATCTTCCAGTCGCGAGCGGCTGAGGATTTCCTGGCTGATCGTGTGTAACCGCGTCTCCAGCGCACTCGTCACGGTGGAACGCACGAACGCCTCGGGAATCTGCTGTCGGTCGACGAGCACCGCGGCCGTGGACCGGTAGAGGTTTGGCAAGAATGCGACCACGCTCACACCGGCCGAGAAGGGAAGGACGAACGCAAGAATGGCCAGCCACCGGCGGCGGCTCCACACCGCCAGCACGGAGTCCAGACTTGAGCCCTTGCCCGCCTCGTCCGCCACCCTTTCCCCTCTCTCGTGAGACGCCTACGGCACCAGCACGATGTCGCCCGGCTGCAGATAGAAGTTCTCCTGATCTGCGCTGGTGGCGATCACCTTGCTGTAGTTGAACGGAATCCGCGTGACCGTCTTGCCGTTCGGCCGCAGCACGACGATCCGTGTGCGCGCCGCGAATTGCGTGAAGCCACCGGCCATCGCGAGCACGTCCAGGACCGTAGTCCGGGACTTGAGCTCGTACCGTGCCGGCTTCGCCACCTCACCGATCACCGAGACCTTGAAACTGTGGACGTCGGTCACGATCACCGAGACCTCGGGGTTGGGGATGTACTCGGCGAGCTTCTTGGTCAGGAGGTCCCGCAGCTCCATCGGTGTCAGTCCGGCGGCCTGGACGTCGTTCACGAGCGGCAGCGACACCATGCCGTCGGGTCGGACGGGGACCGTGCGGCTCATAGCCTCGTTCTTCCACACGGAAATGTGCAGCGTGTCTTCGGGGCCGATGCGGTACGGTTGCACCGGCCCTTGCTCGCGTGGCGGGTTGGGAGCCGCGTCGGCGGCCCGAGCGGAAGCGGCCGGGACTCCCAGCGGCAGGATGAGGGCGACGAGTATGGTGAGCAGACGCGACCGGCTCATGAATTCCACAACTCCGGTGGTTCCGTGAGGTTGGCGATCGTCGGTGAAAACGAAGGGCGGATGCGTGCCAAGCCTACGCGCTTGATCTTGTAGAGCAGGGCCCGATAACTGATGCGCAGCGCCTTGGCGGCCCGCACACGGTTGCCACCGTTCTCCTCGAGCACCCGCGCGATGATTTCGCGTTCCGCCGCCAGCGACGCCTTGCGCGAGGCCTCTTTCAAGGAGATGTCGACCACCGGCGCCGAGGTCGACGGTAAACGCGGCGTGGCCGCGCCGATCGCCGTGTCCGTTCCGTTCCTCAGGAACGGATTGCCGAGGACGATCAAGCGCTTGATCAAGTTCTCGAGTTCCCGGACGTTTCCGGGGTAGTGGTGCCGCAGGAGGCGCTCCATGATGGCCGGCGGCACCGTGTAGGACTGGCGGCGGAACATCTTGGCGTACATCTCGACGAAGTAGTCGATGAGGGCGGGCACCTCGGCGATGCGCTCGCGCAGCGGCGGAACGACGATCTGGATGACGTTGAGCCGGTAGTAGAGGTCCTCCCGGAAGCGGCCCTCGGCGACGCCGCGCTCGAGGTCCTGGTTCGTCGCGGCGAGGACGCGGCAGTCGACCCTCAGCGTCGATCGCCCGCCGACCCGCGAAAACTCACCGTCCTGGAGGACGTGCAGGAGCTTCGCCTGCAGCGTGCGATGCAGGTCACCGATCTCGTCGAGAAAGATCGTCCCGTTGTTCGCGGCCTCGAACTTGCCGACCTTCAGCTTGTGGGCCCCGGGCGCATGGATGGCGCGGGCGACGACGTCCTTGCCCGTCCCCGTCTCGCCGGTGATCAGCACCGTGACGTCGACGCCGGCCGCCTCCTCGATGATGCTGCGGACCTCCTGCATCCGCTTGCTGCGCCAGAGCGACATCTCCCGTGAGGTCTGGACGGTCAGGGCGCCGTTGGTCGGAGGCATTGGCACCAGGACCGATGTCTCCACGACCGCGTGCAGGGCGCGGTCGAGATCGGGCTCGATCGACGATTTGCCGACGAACCGGTCGACCCCCGCCGTGGAGGGGCCCCGGGGATGATCACTGGTCAGGGCGATGACCGTGCCCGGGTCGCCTCGCTGCAACTTCAGATCGGACAGGACATTGGGCGCCGTCATCGATTCGTGCTCGAGATCGATGACGGTGAAGTTGAAGCTGTCATGCGCGAGCCGGTCGAGCGCGTCCGGTATGGAGCGAACGACCACGGCCTGGCAGCCTCGGTCGCTCATGTACTTGAGCAGGATCCGTTGCATTGCCGGATCGCTTTCGACGACGAGAGCTCTTTGATCGTCCACGTGCCGACCCCGCTTCCAGCGTGCACTTCGGTTAACCGCAAGCGGGGGAGACCGTTGGCAAAGGATGTGCCATACGCGGGCCGGCGCGAGACCGGTCATTCGCATATGCGCACACCGTATGAAGAAGTTGTTCCTACGTCGTCCGCGCGAATTGCACATCGTGTCGGCGTTGCCGCCGTCCCACGGTTCGGGCAGTGGGGTATTGCGGGACCCAGTGTGAAGTTCGTTGGTGGTGTGAAGCGACCGAGGAGGGATGGCTCAACGGCCGCCGGGCTGCCGTGGAGTCCCGGGGAGACCGCCCGTCGGGCTGTCTGCGTCGAGGGCGGTCCTCAGCGTGACGTCAAGGCAGGGAGGCACGACCGTCCGAGGGAACGGTCGTGCTCACGAACGCGCGACGGAATGGCTACGGGGACAAACGGGAGTTGGGGGGCGTGAGCCCACACTCGGCGATCTTGCTCAGGAGTGTCTTGTAGCTGACCTTGAGGCTTCGCGACGCCTCGGCCCGATTCCACTTCACCCGCTCCAGGACCTCCGCGAGGGCCCGCCGTTCGGCTTCCCGGGCTCCTCGTCGCGCGATGTCCCTCAGACTCTCCGTCGTGATCGGGGCCGAAGGGACCGCGGCGTGGTTGACGCGTCGGCGCGCGCACAACGCCTCGAAGGCCTGCTCTCCGTCGTTGAGCACGACGATGCGCCGCACGATGTTCTCGAGTTCTCGGACATTCCCCGGCCACGGATAGTCGATGAGGCGGTGCATCGTCTCCGAGCTGATCTGCTTGTTGCGTCCGTACTGCTGGTTGAACGACGTGAGGAAGCGCGACACGAGGCTCGGAATGTCCTCCTTGCGCTCCCGGAGAGGGGGGATCCGGACCTCGACGACGTTCAAGCGATAGTAGAGATCTTCCCGGAACTCACCCCGCGCAATCGCCTGCTCGAGATCGCGATTCGTCGCCGCGATGATACGCGTGTCGACGTCGATCACGCCGTGACCGCCGACGCGCGAGAAACGAAAATCCTGCAGCACGTGCAGGAGCTTCGCCTGGAGCGACAGCGGTAGTTCCGCGACCTCGTCGAGGTAGAACGAGCCGGTGTTCGCGTACTCGAATTGTCCCGGTTTGCGGCGGTGCGCCCCCGTGAAGGCTCCTTTCTCGTGTCCGAAGAATTCGGACTCGAGCAGGCCCTGCGGGATGGCGGCACAGTTGACCTTGACGAAGGGCCCATTCGCGCGGTTCGAGGCGGCGTGAATGCTGCGAGCCACGAGGTCTTTGCCGACGCCGCTCTCGCCGCGGATCAACACCGTCGCGTCCGTGTCCGCGACGCTCTCGATCAGGGTCCGAATCCCTCGCATCGCTGGACTGCCTTCCAGCAATGGGACGTACTCGGTCACGTATCGAGCGGATGACGATGGCATCGATGCTCCGTCCGTCCCGGCCATGAACGAGCCCCCTCGATTGCTGCGTAGCCGTCTCGGGGCGCGTCGAGACGTGGCCCCTCCGCCAATGCGGGGGGCTCGCCGATTATCCACAATTTCTGCACCGTGTCACGGTGAATAAATTACTACTAGTGCAAAGAAGTCGTAGAGGAGGCGACCATGAAACTCTTACTGGTCGAGGATGATGCCAATGTGGCAGCGGTCCTGGCCGAGACGTTCCGAGAGCAGGGACATCAAACGACGATCATGCACACGGGCGAGGCGGCCCTATCGCACCTCGAAGGCGAGCGTCCGGACGCGGTCATTCTCGATATCAAGTTGCCAAAGATCAATGGCATCGAGGTATTGCGGGCGATTCGGGCGAAGGAATCGACACTGCCGGTCATCATCATCTCCGGACGCGCCACCCCGCAACAGCTCGAGGAGGCCCGCCGTCTCGGCGTGACGGAAGTCATCGGTAAGCCGGAGATCTTGAAGAACTTCACCGCAGCTCTGGCCCGAGTCGCCCGCCGCGGTTGACGGCCGTTCAGGCGATATAGAGGTGCTTGATCGGGTCTTGGATCGCTCGTTCCATGAGGCTCGCCGCCTGTCGAAGCATGTCATCGGCCACCTGGGTGGCCCGCGGATAGGACACACCCCCTGCACCCCACGAGCCCTCCGCGAGGTGGAGGGTGATGCGCTGCATGACAGCGGGAATGTCCCCGGATTCGGCGTCGATCAGCAAGACGACGAGCGAGGTGGGTGGCCATGGCGCGACGACGTCGGTGGCCCGCAACTGGCCGCGGAACTGGTCCATAAACAACAGTTCGGTGGCTACGGCCTTGGCCGAGACGCAGATGACGGAGATGCAGTACCGTAACCGCTGAGCCTTGCGCATTTCCGAGTCCACGAGGAGGCGGAAGAGCGCAGGGTCGACGGTTCGTGCGCCTCCGCTGGCCGGAGGGGACGCGAGCGAATCGGTCATGGCAGGATCGGGCCCGAATCCACCACAGGCGCGGCGGTGCAATCGTCACGCCACGCGCGACAGAAAGCCTGAGACAGACTCTGAGTCGCGGGGTTATCGGAAGCGGCCGGTGTGCCGACGTTGAATGACCTTTGCGCAGTCTGTGCATCCGATGGGGAGTTGGCACTCTTTTTTGGTGCGACCCAGGGTCCGCGGGACGCGGGTGGCGACCTGTCCCAGCGGACCGAATCAAGCACCCTTCTGTCAACACGACGAGCCAATTTGTAACACCCAGGGGGCGGCCGGACGTGCAAAGTCCCGATTTCATAACGATGGTCAAGAAGCATTAAATTTGCACGTCGACCGGGCCACATGCTTAGATCGATAGCGCGCCGATGACAATCCACATGGTAGCGAGTCCCCGTCCGACCGGAGCCGGCGCGCAGATCGTCGACGACGACGTCTTTCGGCTGCTCATCGATATGGAGATCCAGAAGGCTCAGCGTCTCCGCTATCTCTTTTCGGTGGTATGCGTCCACGTCGAGGCTGAGACCGCGATCCCTGATGTGGGCGCGGCGGCGAGAATGCTCGCCTCGACCATCAGGTCTACCGATGCTGTGACCGCACGGGACGGGTCGACCGTCGCCCTGCTCCTCATCGACGCCGACGCCTCCAGCCTACCCACGATCCTTCAACGCTTGGAAGTGGCCGCGTTGGAGGCCGTGCCCTGGAGCGCCGGCGGGGCTTGCTACCCGCAAACCGCCGCGTCGGCCGAGGAACTGCTCACGCAGGCGGCTACGATGATGGCCCGAGCCAGGCAGGACGGTGGTCGCCGCTTCTATGTCCCGACGATGACCTCCTGACGCGCGCCCGATAGTCTCCCGGGCTCGCGGCCGATTCGGCCATGCAGATTCACCACGTCCAGGCCGACCACTACCTCATTCCGCTGCCGACCGTCCTTTCTGACAGCACGCACGGGGCCATCCGCGGCTTCGAGCTGCTGACGGTCCGGTTGTACGACGCCGACGGCGCGGTGGGCGTCGGCTACACCTACACGGTCGGGACTGGCGGCGCCGCCGTGCACGCCCTGCTCGCGCGCGACCTCCCCCCGGTGCTGGCCGGACGCGAGGCCGAGCGCATCGAGGACCTGTGGCAGGCCATGTGGTGGGCGCTGCACTACGGCGGCCGCGGCGGTGCCCAGGCGCTCGCCATCTCGGCCGTGGACATCGCCCTGTGGGATCTGCGCACGCGCCGCCAGGGGATCCCGCTCTGGCGCGCGCTGGGCGGTTTCGATCCGCGCGTGCCGTGCTATGCGGGCGGGATCGACCTGGACCTGTCCGTGGACGCGCTGCTGCGGCAGACGGACGACAACCTCGCGCGCGGCTTCCGCGCCGTCAAGATGAAGGTCGGCCGCCCCTCGCTGCGGCAGGACATCGAGCGCGTGCGAGCGATGCGCACGCACCTCGGCCCCGAGTTCCCGCTGATGGTGGACGCCAACATGCGCTGGAGCGTCGACGAGGCGATCCGGGCCGCGCGCGCATTGCGCGAGCTCGATCCGGTATGGCTCGAAGAGCCGACGAGTCCCGACGACGTGCCGGGCCACGTCCGCATCGTGCGCGAGGGCGGCCTGCCGATCGCCGCGGGCGAGAACCTGCACACCCTCTCCGAGTTTCGGCACCTGATCGCCGCGGGCGGCGTGACGTTCCCCGAGCCCGACGTCACCAACTGCGGCGGCGTCACCACGTTCATGAAGGTCTGTCACCGGGCCGAGGCCTTCAACCTGCCCGTCACGTCGCACGGCGCGCACGACGTGACCGTGCACCTGCTGGCGGCGGCGCCGAATCGCTCCTATCTCGAGGCGCACGGCCTTGGTCTCGATCGGTTCATCGCCGAGCCGCTGCGCCTGGAGGCGGGCGCGGCGGTGGCGCCCGAGCGCCCCGGACACGGCATCGAGTTCGACTGGAAGGCTCTCGACGCCGTCCGCGCACGCTCGGTGTAGCATCCCGGCATGGAACATCCACGCCTGAGTCGCCGCCGGTTCCTCCTCGGCAGCGGCGCCGTCCTCGGCGTCGCGGTGCACCCCCGCGCCGCCCGCGGCCAGGCGCGTCGCGGCCAGATCATCGCGGGGCTGTCCGAGCGGATGCTGACGCTCGACCCCGCCAACCACTACTCGATCTCGAGCACGTCGGTGCTGCGCCACGTCTACGATCCGCTGCTCGA
>WNFI01274115.1_pt2 | contig 13168 bp, 13 predicted proteins | sample 5400471 | NCBI WGS metagenome assembly WNFI01 (sample SAMN13153348, study PRJNA577476) | soil metagenome | isolation source: 100 cm saprolite on Douglas fir-dominated hillslope | place: USA:California | collected 2013-09-17
GGGAGGGGGGGGCCGTCGGGCCTGGTGAAGGCGAGCCCGCCGCCGGGCGCGGGGGTGATCAGGTAGCCGAGCTCGTGGACGATCACGTGGTGGGCCTGGCACAGCAGGATGAGGTTGCGCAGCCTGGTCTTGCCGCCCTTGGCCCAGTGCCGGATGTGGTGCAGGTCGGTGCGGCGGGAGTTGCAGCCGGGGAACTGGCAGCGGTAGCGGTCGCGCTCGCGGACGGCGCGGCGCAGCGCGGGCGGCGGGGTGCGGTGCCGCCGCCCGGCGTCGAGCGGGGTGCCGTCGTGGTCGTGCAGCATCCAGCTGATGGTGGCCGAGCAGGCGATGCGCTGCGCGGCAGCGGGGCTGATGGCCGGGCCGTCCTCGAGGTGGCAGCGGCGGGGGTGGGCGGGGTGGGTGACCGGGCGGTCCGGGCCGGCCGGGCGCGCGCCGCCGGGGATCTCGCCGACGGGCGTTCCCGCGGGAACGCCGTCTGTCGGCTGCGGCGCGGCCAAGGGCTCCGGCTCGGGCTGGGGCTCCGGCTCGGTGGTGAGGGCTTCGGGGCCGATATGCACGATCACCTGGTACAGGTCGGCGTTGCCGGCCGTGGTGATCTTGCTGGCCAGGAACGCGCCGGCGACCTCCACGAGCGCGTCGGCTAGGCCAGCCGGGGCCGGGTCGGCCTCCTCGCCGGCCGGCGTTTCCGCGGGAACGTCGGCGGCCTCGCCACCAGCCGGCGTCCCGGCGCTGGCCGGGTCGTCGCCGGCGTGGTGGGGGTGTTCCAGGTCGCCGGAGGCGGCGCGCAGCGCCTGCAGCACCACCGCGCCGTCGGCGGCGGGCAGCTTGATGCTCATCGCCAGCGACCCGTCGTCCTCCAGCCGCCAGGACACCCGCCGCGCGGCCCGGGTCTGCTGGTCGTCGGCGGCCGAGACCTGCCGGTGCGCCCGGGCGAACCGCTCCAGCTGCCCGGCGGTCATCGGCCCGGCGATCTCGGCCAGGTCGGCGTCGGTGGCCGGGGTGGCGATCCGGGTCAGCGCCCGCACCTTCGCATACGACAGCTGCCCGGCCGCGAACCCGGCACAGATCACCGGCAGCGCCCGCAGCGCCCGCGCGACCCGGACCTGCTCGCGAGCGGTGCCCGGCGCGATCTGGCACTTCCACGCCAGCCACGCCGCGCACGAGGGCAAGTCCCACGACGCCCACCCGCCGCGGGCGTCAAAGTCGCCCACCAGCAGCAAGAACCGGCAGGTCGCCGCGGTCAGGTGCCCGGCCAGCTCGCAGATCTGCGCCTCCAGCCGCTCCAGCGGCACCCCCGCCGGGCCGGCCGCAGCCGGGCCGGCCGGGCCCGGGCTACCTGTCGCACTGTCAGATTCGCTGTTTAATGCATATGTTTCGCTCATGTGTTTGATCCTAGCCCGTGGCACCGACAATTCGCCCGTACCCGGCACCCGGTGGCCCACTCGCGAACCCTGCCCCGAGACCTGCCTCGCCGCTATTGTCCAGGTCAACTCCCTGCTAGACGCTACCTGCACAGTGCTGTCGCCGACGGTGATGTGATCGAATATGAAGAGCCCGTGGCCGCTGCAGGCCGCTGGGCGTACCTGCGAATACCGGCCCGGCAACGACTGAAGGCGGGCGTGCTGTGGAGCTGTTGCATTCCGGCAAGGTCCGGGATCTGTATGCGGATGGCGATGACATCATCATGGTCGCCTCTGACCGGATGAGCGTCTACGACGTCGTACTGCCGACTGCGATCCCCGACAAGGGCAAGATCTTGACCCAGCTCTCGCTGTGGTGGTTTGAGCAGCTTGGCGACGTGGTCCCGAACCATGTCATCTCCGCGACCGACGTACCAGCCGAGTGGAAAGGGCGGGCGCTCCGCTGTCGGCGTCTGGACATGCTGAAAGTCGAGTGCATCGCGCGCGGCTACCTGGCGGGCCTGGGGCTAAGTTCCTACCGGGAATCGGGAATGGTCTCCGGCGTGCAGTTGCCGCCCGGCCTTGCCGAAGGGTCACGGCTGCCTGAGGCGATTTTCACACCTACGACAAAGGCCACAGAGGGTCACGACGAATTCATCACCTACGAGGACGTGATCAGGCAGTTTGGCGCCCGCACCGCGGCTGAGCTACGGCAGGCAACGCTGGAGATTTACCGGCGCGGCCACGAGGTAGCCCTCTCCAAGGGCATCATCATCGCTGACACCAAGCTGGAGTTCGGGTACGCGGCGGATGGGTCGCTCGTGCTCGGCGATGAGCTGCTCACCCCTGACTCCTCGCGATTCTGGGCATCCAATACCTGGGAACCTGGCCGTCCGCAGCGCTATCTGGACAAGCAGTTCGTCCGCGACTGGTCTGCCACCCTCGACTGGGATCGGACTCCGCCCGGCCCGCCTATCCCCGATGACATCGTCGAGGCCACCAGAGAGCTTTATGTAGAGGTGTATGAGCAAATCACCGGCACGCGCTGGCAGCGCGCCTAGTGTTCTGAGTCGTTGATTCGTCGCCAGTAGGCATTAGCGTGGAGGTTCGCGGGCGCAGGGTGGCGGATGAGGGAGTCCTGTCCCGCTTGATGCTTCCCACATTGGCTTCGTCGTGAAGATTTCCGTTTTAACGCGGAACCTGCCGGCTCATCGTGACGTCTCATCACCATGACGACCTCGCGTCTGCGCTATCTGCTCGTGGCGGCTTCCGCCGCCGCGGCTGGCCTGCTCACTGCCTGCGGCTCGCCGCACCCTCCGACGCCATCCCTGGGGGCTCCATCCTCCGCTGCGCCGACCGTGAGCCCAGCCCCGACGGCCCCGGAGGGGCTGGTCCCGGCACCACGTGGGGTGACAGACCGGCTCAGGCACCCTGGTCGTGTTTTACCGGGGCCGTGCGCCGATCAACCTCAATCGCGGGTGCCGCCGCAGTACGCCGTAGTGTTCACGAATCACCGGCTTCCCCCGCGTGCCGCCTTCCGGGCAATGTGCTCGATGGCGCTGTTCGTTATCAAGCCAGGTGAGAACCGTTTTGCCGTCACGGTGGCAACCACGTACCTCGGCTGCACGTATGAGGCACGGAAGGCGACGGGCATTGTGCCAGCGTGCCTTCACGGCCTGCATGTCATGCCGTCCCTTCCTGCAGGCCGCTACCAGGCCGTTCTCGTTGGTGACATGCTGCCGCTTCCAGCTCCCGCACCTGTTTCCTTGAGCATTGCCGCGGCAAGCTAGCGTCTCTGAGTCAGAGATTCGTATTCACCTACTAGTACGGCAGCATCCATTCGGGTTGTGACCTGTGGGCGCATTCAGCGGCTTGAGCTACCCGGGGATCTGTCCCGCGTGGTCGACGAAGGCGCGCTGCAAGACGGCGGCCTCGCCGGTGGTTGCGCCGTTCGCGATGTTGATGTCGCGCTCGCCGAGGTACTGGAGGGTCTGCCCGCTGAAGATCCACTCGCTTCGCATGCCTTGGGAGGTCATGGCTACCGCGACGCCGTGGCGGCCTACCGCATCAGTCGCGTCCGCGACCACGGTCACACCGGGGATCAGGGCGGCGGCCCGGTACAGCGCGGCGCTGACCTGCGGCGGCGCGATCGCCTCGTGCAGCAGGTCGCCGATGGTGGTGAACGCTTCCTGCGGGCGTGGCTGCTGCCCTTGCATCTCCCGCTCGATGAGGTCGAGCAGGGCATGCGGGTCGGTGGGCAGCGACTGCAGGAACCGGTAGGTGGGGTCGTTCACGCCGCCCCGGTAGGGGCAGTGCAGGTAGTTGCTGCTGAACTTCAGCGGGGTGTCCTGCCCGTCCTCGCGCAGCAGGCCGGTCACGCACAGGCTGGACACCGACTGCCAGATCTGCCGTTCGTGCGGCTTTTCCAGGACACACTTGCCGGTCCCGCCATCGCAGACCTGGTAGGCGACCCAGCTCTTGATGTACCAGAACTGGCTGTTGCGCACTGGCGGGCTCGGCTGCCGGGCGGCGGTGGTGGCGATCTTGGCGAGCAGCCGGACGGCGGCCGGTGAGGAACCAGGCGTGTTCCCGGGCAGGAGGGTCAGGACGATGGCGGCGGCCAGGGCGGCGGCCCCCGCGGCGGCGATGGCGATCGCCGGCTTGCGGCGGCGCGTGGCGGGCCTGCCCGCCGGCGGGCTGGCGGCCAAGCGCAGTTCACTCATCAGGTGCTCCTTGAGAGTGTGCTGGCGGCCTGCCGGGAGGTCCCGTTCGGCCGGGGCCGGCAGCAGCCGGGCCAGCTCGGCCACGTCCTTGCGTCGCGGGTCATCGGCGTTCATCGGTTCCCTCCGGTTCCGGCCGGGCCGCGTTTTCGCGGTCATCCAGCACCTGTCCGCGGCCGCCCACGGGTTCCCGGCCGGCGGGGACCAGCTTCCTGAGCTTGCGGCGTGCCCGCGACAGCCGGGACCGCACGGTGCCGACCGGCACCCCCAGTGCCCTGGCGGCCGTGGCGTAGTCCAGCTCCGACCAGACGCACAGCGCGATGACCTCGCGCTCGCCGCGGCGAAGCCCACCCAGCGCCTTCCCGGCCTCGCGCAGCCGAGCGGTGTCATCCAGGCGCCCGGCCAGTTCTTCGGCGAAATCCGGTACCGGGGGCGGCGGCGGCAGCCTGCTCAGGGCCGCCTGGTGGCGGCGGGACGCCCGGGCCAGGTTGCGGGACAGATTCGCCGCGATGCCCAGCAGCCACGGCCGCAGCGGCTCGCCGCCGGGGTCGATCCTGCCCCTCAGGCGCCACGCCTCCAGGAAGGTGAGCGAAACCACCTCCTCGGCAGCAGACCAGTCCGCGGTCAGCCGGAAGCCCAGGTTGTATACCGCGTGGGCGTACTCATCGAAGAGCAGGCCGAAGGCATCTGGATCTCCGGCGCGAAGACGTGCGCGCAGATTCGGCTCCACACACCTTCCTGTCCGCTCGTTCCGCTGCGGTTCCCGGGCACGGGCCGGGACCGAGCCGGTCCAGGGTCACCTGGTCAACGCCCGCGTACCGGTCCTGGCCGTCCAGCCGCAAGCAAGCCTGGGGCCTCCGCCCAGCCGCCAGCAAGGAGACACTAGCTGACCAGGGCAATCTCGCGGGTGAGGCGTGTGCGCTGGTGGTACCAGCGGGAGCGGGCCTGGTGACGGCGCCGCCAGTTGGCCCAGTGCTCGGCGTGGCCCGGCTGCCTGGCGGGTGGCGTGGCGAGCAGGCGCGTTATCTCGGGAATAGTCAGCGGGATCATTCCCAGGTGAGCGGGAGGCGGCTGGTCAGGCCGCGCCGGTGGTGGGGCGCCACAGCCTCCCGCAGCACCGAGCGCTCCATGTCCGTCAGCGGCCGCGGATGCTCAAACAACTCTTCCGAACGCTGCCAGCGCTCGAAACTTTCCTCACCCACCATCTCGCGCCTAGCCGCCAGCGCCCTCGGATCATCACCGCGAAAGTTAACGAAGCCGCCCCCGTTGCTGCCCAGGGGCTCGCGGAAACCTGCAGCTGGCTGATCTGGCGGCAGACCCGAATCCACGCATGAAAGCCTAGATCCCCGCCAGCCCTGCCAGCCAGCACTCATCGTGCCGTCGCCAGGACCGGTGCCGCGGCGAGACCACCCACAGCACGCCAGCCAGCTGCCGACGAATTAACAACTCAGGACACTATTGCCCCGGTCAATGTGTTCCTCGGTGAGGACGGGTTCGTCCTGGCCCCTGACCTATAGCCCGGACACGGACTGGGTCAAGAACGGCCTGGCCGCCGGGGCTGTGAGCTGCGGACCCGGGGACGCACTCCGGCAGGGCATCCGCCCCCTTGAACGACAGATGCTGCAGGGCCTCCGCGTCGCCGACTTCCTGTCCCTGTCCGTGGACCCGGTCAGGGCACGGCTACCGGCTGGATGACTACGGGGCCGAGGGCGGGGTTGAGCTCGGTGGCCTGGGAGACCCCTGGCGGGGTGATGACGTCCATGGCCTTCGGCATGGTCAACGGGTCGGCCGAGCAGATGGGCGCGGTTCCCCCCGGCGCGCACACGCCGAACAGGAAAGATTGCGGGGTCGGGGCAAACCCTCGCGCCTGGTCGGGGCTGAACCCGTCCTGCCCGGTCAGCACCACGCTGAATCCCCAGCCGGATCCCGGCGTGCCGAACCGCGCCTCGGGCAGGGCGATGGTAATGGTGCGGTCGCCCTGGGAGGCCAGCACGAACGGGGTCCCCACCAGGGTCCCCGAGGCGTTCAGCCATACGGGCGCGGCGAAGCCCTGCGCCTCGACCCGCTGGCTCCAGGCCCCGGACGGCGAGATCGTGTAGTTGCGGGAGGCGAAGGCGGCCTGCATGGAGGTCGGCGAGGCCCCCGGCACGTGCACGTAGACGTCGAGCAACTGCGCCCCGTTGGTCACCCCGAACGTGGGGTCCAGGTTGCGCAGCGTGGCGCGCAGGTAGGCGAAGGTTCCGTCGCTGATGACCTGGAACCTGGTCAGGTCGAACGCCCCGGCGTGAAAGTCGGGGGAGGTCGGGTACTGGAACGTGCCGGGCCCGTTGTCGTCGCCCGCCGGATCGGTCACGTCGAGCACGGTGGTGCCGCCGCCCTCGTTGGTGACGGTGACCTGCCCGTAGCCTGTGCTCCGCCCGCCAGCGGCGGTGGCCGTCACGGTGATCACGTTGCTGCCGAACCCGACCGGAACCGTCGCCGAGAACGATCCGTCGGCCGCGGCTGAGCTTGTCACGAGGGCCGGCGCCCCGGTCGTGGTATCCGCGGACGCGATCACCACGGACGCCCCGGGCGCGGTGGTGCCGGTAACGGCGGTGGAGGAGGTGGCCAGCGTGCTGCCCGGCGCCGGGGCGGTGATGCTCAACGGCAGCGCGCCCGGCGGCCCGTGGGTGACGTAGCGCGCGGTCGTGACGGCCGGGGTGTCGACGTTGCGGCCGGTTCCCAGCGAGGTAATCAGCCGCAGCTCCTGCGCCTGGGCCCAGGTCAGCGGCGAGGCCGACCCGGCGGCCTTGCCGTCGGTGAACCCGATGGACGCGGTCGCCGGGTCGCTGCCGAACGGCGAGGCCGGCAGGTCCGGGTCCTCCCAGGCCTGCTCGGGCACCAGCCCCACCCCGGACGAGAAGCCGATCACAGCCTGAAGCATCGAGGCCGCGTCACGGGAGTCGCCCGCGGCGATATCGGACTCGGCGCGCTCGCCGGACAGGTTCGGCCACAGGTGCCCGGTGCCGGTGCCGGTTGGCGCCCACGGCGCCCCCACGGTCGTGCAGGAGGTCTGGCTCGGCTGGTAGCAGTCCCCGTACCCGTCCGCGCTGCCCAGGGCGGCCGAGGTGCCGTAACGGTAGTAGCCGGTCCCGCTCGGCGTGGACACCGAGATCTGCTTGTCGAGCACGGCCAGCGAGGCCTGCACGTCGGGATCACTCACCGGCAGTTCCCCCAGCCGGACCAGTTCCTGGAAGCCGCCGTCGATCACCGCGCGCTGGTCGACCGTGGGGCCGCCGTTGCCGAGGCCGTAGCTGATCGCCGCGTTCGGGTCACCGGTCTTGGACAGCCTGATGAAGTAGCTCGGGCCGTCCGGGCCGGTCGTGGTCACCGTCCACGACTTGATCATCCGCTGGAAGTCATCGGCGGTGGCCTGGTAGAGCCGTGCGCGCGCCGTGTCGCCGTGCCGTTCGGCGATGACCGACGCGGCGGTCAGCCCGGCGATCTCGGCGGCGATCGTGGAGGGGGAGTAGCCGGACTGCTCCTCCCAGCGCTCCACGCCGAACGACGGACCGTGCGAGACCACGAAGTCCGCGGCCGGCCTGATGTGGTCCTGCCACAGCGCCGTGTCGCCGCCGAGCCCGGCCTGGTAGGCCATCAGGATGGGGTAGGCGGCCTCGTCCAGCTGAATCCCGCCGGTGTCCGGGGCGGGCTTGCCGTTGAGCAGCGAGTTGCGCGGCATCGATCCGTCCGCGAGTTGCTGGCGCTCGAACAGGAACAGCGTCGCGGCCCTGGCCGTCGTGATGTCCCCGTCGGCCAGCAGGCCGGTGAACGCCTCGTAGAGGTCCCTGGCGAAGACCTCGCGGTAGGAGCCGAAATAGGAGGGCTCGCCGCCGGAGGTCACCCCGGCCGGAACCGACTGGCCCCACGGGCTGGCCAGGGACGCGACGATCGCACCCGGGTAGGTCTTGTCCTCGCTCGCCTTGAGCACGTTCGCCGACAGGTAGTAATGGCCGCGCAGGCCCGCCGCCTGGCTGTCCCGCAGCCCGGGGAAACGGTCGGGCGGCGGCCGCAGGCTGGCGTCGTAGGCGGCCCAGCCGCGCAGGTATTCGTGCTCAACCTGGCCGAACGGGCGGCTCAGCGAGCCGCCTGCCGCAGCCAGCGACTGGGCCTGCGTGCGGCCGAAACCGAGGGCCAGGGTTACCGAGCGGCCGTGACCCGGGGTCACGTTCTCGGTGGCCACGATGTGGCCGTCGGGCGCCGAGCCGTAGGGGGTCAGGGCGCGGGAGGCGTCGAGCTGGCTGAGGCCGTCGCTGGCCGCGCCCGCGTAGCCGACGCTGGCAACGCCGGCGGGGCTGCCCGCCGCCAGGGCCATGTAGGTCGGTACCGCGTAGTCGCGGTTGGCGGCGTTAGTGGTGGTGCTGGTGCTGAAGATAACGGGAATCTGCGAGCCGGTCGTGGTGTCCACCAGCCCGGTGTTGGCGCCGGCGTTCTGGCTCCCGCCGCCGCCGTTGCCGTTGACGTGGGCGTCCAGCCGCGCGTACAGGCGCAGGCGGGCCAGGTTCGTGCCCGACCCGGGCAGGTCCCGCAGCGTGGTGTGCATCAGTACCGTGTCGCTCGCCGGGTCGGTGATGTAGGTGGTGACCAGCTGGAAGCCGTGGCTGGCATCGGTGGAGGTTACGGTGCAGGACATGCCCGACCGGTCGGCGGCGACCGTGTAGGTCATGTCACGGGTCTGCAGGTCGGTGAACGTCGCCCCGTCGGTCACGACGTACTGGAGCGTGCCCACGTCGGTGTTGTCGATCGTCGGCTCGTAGACGTCGGAGAGCACCCCTCCGGCGACCGTGTACCACACCTTCGACCCCGGGCTGGCCGCCGTGCCGACGCAGTCCTTCCTGGCCAGGTCGAAGTACGACGCGGCGCCCGGCGCACCGGGCGCCGTCGCGCCGGGCTGGCCCGTTGTCGCGGCGGCAGGCGAGGTGGCCACGGCCGCGCCGGCCATGACGGCCGCGCTCGCGACTAACGTTATGAATCTGCGTGCGCGTACCATCGCCGGACCCCATCGTCAGCTGCGGTAGGAAGGGACAGCCGGGCCAGGTCTGTGGCCGTAACGGCGAACCGACCGGGCTTCACTGAGCCTCCCGCCACCGCTCGCGCGCGTCAAGAAGCAAATCCGGCCGGCCGGCCGTCGGTCACCGCAGCTGGTGGATGAGTGGCTGCCAGATGTGCCGGTCGTACCAGAACTGCGCTTCGCGCCGCGACCGGAAGGGCCGCGGATCCCAGGACGCGCACGCGGAACCCGCACAGCTGATGATGATCTTCCCGTCCGCGGTCACCTTCTCGACCGGCCGATGCACCGGCCCGCGGCGGAGGGCGGGGGTGTCATTGACTGCCTGCATGTCCTCAACACTGTCAGCCCGGCCAGGACTTCGAGCGGAGGCGCGCCGCCGACCGGCTCAAGGCCCTCTCGGGTGACATGTGGGTTTCTGGGCCAGGTTCTCGCGCTTACCGGCCGTGGAAGCGCGGCTCGCGTTTGTCCACGAAGGCCTGGGCGGCCTCGCGGTGGTCCTCGGTGAGCCCGGTGTGGACATGGTGGGTCGCCTCGAGGTCCATGCATTCACCCAGCTCGCCGGCCACGGCCCGGTTCAGGTTCTCCTTCATGTAGCGGTAGGCGATCGACGGCCCTTCGGCCAGCCGGCGAGCGCGCGCCATGACCTCCGCCTCGAAGTCGGCCACCGGGAAGATGTCGTTTACGATCCCGAGCCGATGGGCGTCATCGGCGCTCAGCCGCTCGGAGAAGTAGTAGAGCTCCTTGGCTTTGCCGCTGCCCACCAGGCGGGTGAGAAACCAGGTCCCGCCGTAGTCTCCGGCGAACGCAACCCGGGCGAAAGCGGTCGTCAGCACCGCGCCCGGTACGGCATAGCGCAGGTCGCAGGCCAGCGCCAGCGACAGGCCGGCCCCGGCCGCTGGCCCCCCGATGGCGGCGATCGTCGGCTTGGGCATGCTCCACAGGCGGCCGCTCGTGGCCCGCTGGTTCAGTCGCTGGCGATGGATGACGGCGTCGAGCGGCAGGCCGGCCCCGTCGCCGCTGCCGTCCGCCCGCGGGGCGGCCATGCCCTTGACGTCGCCGCCGGCGCAGAACGCCCCGCCCGCGCCCGTGAGCACGACGCAGCCCACCGCGTCGTCGATCTCCACCTGGGCGAGGACTGCCGCCATGGCGGACATCATGGCCTGCGAGAAGGCGTTTCGCCGATCGGGACGGTTCATGGTGATCACCGCGACGCCGTCGTCGATCTTGGCACGCAGGTCTTCGGTCCCGGTATCCAGCGCGGTCATGCAGTGTTCTCCGCTCGCTTCCGAGGTGCTTTGAGGCCCGACAGCCCGCTCATGTCATCCTTCCTCGCTGGCGAAGCGGACCCCGCCGATCACCCGCGGCCCGCCGCCGGGCAGCCCGGCGAAGGTCACTTCGGTGATTCCTTCGCCATGACCGACCCGGGCCGGCGCGAACCGCAGCCGCTGGCCCGAGCCCGGCAGCTCCACCACGGTGCTGTCCCGGGGGGACACCGTACTCCCCGGGGACACCCCAGACCCCGATGGCCCGGATCCCCCCAGGGTGCCACTGGCGGAAAGCCCGAGCACCGCCGCCCAGCGGTGCGCCGCGGCAGGAGGGTCGCCGACCTCGATCGTCAATCCGGTCAGGCCGCCGGGAGCATGCTGGGGCGCCCGCCCCGTCCACGCCGGGCCCGCCCACCTCCACGACTGAGCCGGCTCTGCCCAGTCCAGGGACACGATGGCGCCGGGGACGTCCCTGGGGTGCAGGTGGGTCGCGGCGATGTCCGGCAGGTCGGCCGTCCAGACCACCCGCACCCCTAGGCCGGCAAGCCTGCGGCGGGCCGCCGCCAGGTCCGGAACCTGGAATAGCGTTGATCAGCCCGAACCGTCCCACTCCGGGATCATGAAACGGCTGCGCCAACCCGAAGGCCTGACATAGCTCGCCGGCGACCCGGTCGCAGTCGCGCGCCACCAGGGCCACCTGGCGCAAGCGCGGTCCGGTCAGCACACACCCACGATAAGTGGTCCGCCCGATTTGGGGCACCAGGTGATGAGGTACTGACGTTACACGGCTAGCTCTTGCGGGACAGGCTCGGTCGGCTGGGGCGGTCCCATGCGTAACGTCGAGCCGGCCGAGAGCGATATCCGGCAAGCGTTCCCCGATTGGACGGTCTACCGGGCAACCAATCAGCTACGGTGTGCGCGACTAACCGAAGCGCAGCAACCCGTGACCATCGTGACCGGAGAAGACCTGCGAGACCTTGCCGACGAGATCATCTGCGAGGAGGCGAAGGGCGGTAACTCGAACGGGTGATCGGGTTGACGAGCATGACCGTAGCGAGTTAGCTAGCGGTGTCGAGCCGGGAGTCGTAGCGATGCTGGGGACGCTGCGACTCCCGTTCGCACGTCATGCCCTCGGTCGAAACGTTACCGGCACCCCCGCATTTTCTTCGCGAAGGGCCAGAGCGGCGCCGATGCGGCGCAGTTGGGTGGTCGCGCCGCCGAGGGCGAACTCGAGCCGCTTGGCGGCCACGAAGTAGCGGTGCAGCGGGTGGCCGGTGTCGACGCCCATCCCGCCGTGGACGTGCACGGCGGTGTGCGCGACCCGGTGGCCCGCGTCGGCGGCCCAGAACTTGGCGGTGGCGACCTCGGTGTCGCACGGCAGGCCCTCGGATAGCCGCCAGGCCGCCTGCCACATGGTGAGCCGCACCGCCTCGACGTCGATGTAGGCATCGGCGAGGCGCTGGGCGACCGCCTGGAAGCTGCCGATCGGCCGGCCGAACTGCATCCGGCTGTTCGCGTGCGCCGAGGTCAGCTCCAGCGCCCGCTCGAGGACCCCGAGCTGCTGGGCGCACAGCCCGACGGTGCCGCGCGACACCAGCCAGCCTCGCCGTCGGTCATCCGCTGCGGCTGCACCGTGACGCCGCGGTCGCCCGGCGCGACGAGGAACGCGGTGGTTCCCTGCGCCGTCGCGGCCGGGACCAGCATCAGGTCGGCCCGCGGGCCCGCGGGCACCGCGGTCTTCGTGCCGGTCAGCAGCCAGCGCCCACCCCCCGCCCGCTCGGCGCCGGCCGCCGGGGCGCGGGGGTCATCGCCGTCCTCCTCGGACAGGGCGGCCGTGAGGAGCAGCTCGCCGCGACCCGCTGGCTCGGCCCACCGGCGCTGCTGGTCGGGGGTTCCGAACCGCGCGAGCGCGCCGGCGCCCAGCACGGCCGAGGCGAGGTAGGGCACGGGAGCAACCGCGCGCCCGATCTCGGCCAGCACCGAGCACTGCTCGAGCAGGCCGAGCCCGGCCCCGCCGAGCGACTCGGGCAGCGCGGCGGCCAGGACGCCCGCCCCGGCCAGGTCAGCCCACAGCCCGGGATCGAACCGATCACCCCGGGCCTCGACCTCGCCCAGGCGCTCCGGCGTAGCCCGGTCGGTGAGGATCGCCCGGCTGAGTGCGGCCAGGTCGCGCTGGGTTTCGTTATGAGAAAAGTCCATTGGGTTCCTCGGCGGTCAGCGGTTCGCGGCGGGCAGCCCGAGTCCGGCCGCGGCGATGATGTCACGCTGCACCTCGTTCGTACCGCCGCCGAACGTCAGGATCAGGGCGGAGCGGTGCATGCGCTCGATCCGGCCGGACAGGACAGCCCCTGGCGAGCCCTCGCGGATGTCGGCGTGGGCGCCGAGCACTTCCATCAGCAGCCGGTACGCCTCGATGGCGAACTCGGTCCCGAAGACCTTGGTCGCCGAGGCAGCCGCGGGACCGAGGCCCTGGCCCGCCTCCGCCGCGATCCGCCAGTTGACCAGCTTGAGGAACTCGGCCTTGGCGTGCACCCGGGCCAGGTTGAGCTGTACCCACTCCTGGTCGATCACGCGCTGGCCGCTGGCCAGCTTCGTGGCGGCGGCCCAGTCGCGGACCTCGCCCAGCGCCGACACGATCGGCGCCGACGAGGTGAGCGCGACCCGCTCGTGGTTGAGCTGGTTGGTGATCAGCGGCCAGCCCCGGTTCTCCTCGCCCACCAGCGCGGAGGCGGG
>WNFI01091229.1_pt1 | contig 13167 bp, 13 predicted proteins | sample 5400471 | NCBI WGS metagenome assembly WNFI01 (sample SAMN13153348, study PRJNA577476) | soil metagenome | isolation source: 100 cm saprolite on Douglas fir-dominated hillslope | place: USA:California | collected 2013-09-17
TGATCCTGTATGATTTACAGTCAATGATTCGAGTAAAAAGCAGAATCAGCCTGTGATTCGGATTTCATCGGTTTCATTCATTGCTTCAGGTGCAGCCATGAATATCACAAGGTGATAGGGAAGGCAGTGACAAACGAGAAGTGGTCAAAGACCCGGAATATGCCGCTGACCCCCATACTTTTCACCACCCTACCAGGCTGCAAGGATCCCTAGGGTCCGAAGTTTCGACCAGTCCATGTAGGCATCCCGCCTACAAAATGAGTACCTTATACGTGTGAAAACCGTACAAGAATGTACGGCGAAAGGCGGGCACACCATCAATCGCACCCCTCAGGTATCGGGCATCGTGTCGCGCGGTCGATACGTTATCCCCCTTGCATCCAACTCCGCTTGTAACTCCTGGGATATTCGCCCCGTCACACGGACAGCATACAGCCCTTTCACATAACCCCCTTGGGAGAAGATTGAAATTAGAAGCCGGCGGGAGATTTGGCAGACACGGCTCACCAACACGTTGCCAGCGCCCTACCCAACTATCACCTGGATTCGTCAGCGCTATTATCCCATCAAACTGAGCACTCGTGTTGCGAGATATACGGTCTGGGTTCTGGTACATCTGTTAGGAATGTCATGGAGAGTCCATACTGGATAAACTCGGATCGTGACTAAGTCAACGAACCTGCACGAGCTCCTCGCAGTTCGGACAACCTTCACGCTTGAAATCTTGCGCGGACATCACAATCGAACAGAGTAAGCATGCCCGCAGGTGCCTGGACTTGGCTGATGGTATGGGTGCAGAGTCTCCCATGATGTGTAAATACAGCCTAAGTCGCAGACCAAATTACATATGTATTGGTTCCGGCAAACCCCGTAATGGCACATTTCGTCAGTGATTTGAGCTTCTGAGTGGTGGCTTCGTTTCAAAACTCCCGCGAAAAAGACGTCGAAGCTCGGAACACATCTTCGAGTTGCGCTTCAGGTATTCTGAGGTCGTTTGCTTTGCGCCAGAAGCAACTAATCTCAGTTAGCAAGATCAGCTGATTTCTCGCATCAATTGCAATAAACCCGATCACGTCAACTATTTCGAACAGCGAAGCACCTTAACATTACCATTGCCCAGGGCTAACCACACTCCTTCACTTCTTCGTTATGACTAGTGAGCTTTCCTCAATTATTTGAGTCGAAGCGCTCGCTAAAGACCAGATCTGTTGACAGCTGCCGTGGGCCCCTTGTTAGTTTTTTCACAGAGGGTCAATTGTCTATGCTTACTACGGACGGCGTAGAACCAGCCTCACTTCTGACCCTGGGACTGCTGACTCTCTGACCAGCACGACTACCTCGCCATCAACTTCGCCATCAACTTCGCTGACATCGTCGTCGACATCGACGACAACATCAGAAAGTAGTAGCACATCTTCATCTACTTCGAGTACTACCACCTCTACTACGTAAGTAGCATTCGCTCCTCCCTCTTCTATCGGCCTTACGGATCTATCATCTGCAGCTCGACTACAAGTTCGAGTCCGACGAGGAGCTCCTCCACTTCTAGCTCCACTTCTAGCTCCACTTCTAGCACTCCTTCTAGCAGTACTTCTAGCAGTACTTCTACGACCAATACTTCAGCAAAATCATCTATCACCACCACCGGAACGGTCACGACAACTAGGGAGGTGGTGACAGCTTTGTCTAGTTCGAGTTCCACCTCCACTACATCCTCTTCCACTCCCTCCACAACTCATGCGGCATCGTAAGGATTTCATGTCCGGTTTCTTGCTGAGTATTAACAGGTTTGAATAATGCGTAGTGGATTCTTTTCTAATACCGGAGCTGCCGCAGGGATATTCAGTGAGTACCTCAAGCGGTATCAGCTCTGTTCCTGTCCAGTTAGTGACCGATTGGCGATTAGTCGCTATCGGGGTGGTAGGTCTCGCCATCGTAATAGGAGTTATACTCATGATGAAGAGAAGGAGAGCTAGCAAACTGGACAAAGAAATAGCGGGTATGGAGGCTTTTATACCTGTCCGTTGACGTGCTGAACTTGAAGGTTTTTCCCTTGTATGGCAGCCGCCGCTTATGAGGCCAACATCCAGGCTGGTCGCAACAATGCTACAATAAATGAACTGGACTGGGAGGACCATTACCCACCTTCTTCCGGTACACACGGGATCTACAACCAGCCGCCATTACCAGTAGGGGCTAGCACGGCATACGATCCCCACGGGGAGAGTGCCTATCCTATGCGATCTAGACGATTCAGTCAAGGAACCCATACTTCTGCAGGCATAGCCGGCCTTGGAGCAAGGGGTGTGAATGCTGGTGATCCCTCAAATGGAGGTGTGCCTTCCGGAGGGAGATATGCGGCAGGTCCCCATGGAGAACAGTACCAGAATCCGTATCAGTCGCTTGGAAACAATGCCGGCGGACACCATAATACTGCTGGAGGCGGCGCTGCAGCGATTGGAAGGATGCCAAGCCAGAGAAATGAACCAAGCTTGCCTCATGAACAGCAATATTATGATCCTTTTCCCTCCCAAGGATACGATGCGCAGCAGCAACAGTATGCCGCACCATCCAACCGTCATTCAAGCGCACCTCGTCCGCAGAGCGAGTATAATCAAGAATACGACGCTGCATATGGAGGTGTAGAGGAGTATGACGATGAGCATGACGAGCAAAGAGGTCCTCATCTGCGGGCTTCGGAACATGACAGAATGGGTAGTAAGGGTTCCTTGCAGGAGGATTATCAGGAGGAACGGCGTCGTGTGTTAAAGGTACTTTTCAGAAGATGACCAGAAGTTGGGGCGATTCTGACTCACATGTTTACTGCAGGTTACTAACTAAATATTATCATCTGCACGGATTCCCTTCTTTATGGATTTTTGGAACCGTATAACTATTTTCCAACGTCCTCCTAGTATATTTATCCTCATTTTATCGCGTTATATTTAACAGAAATGTAGTTTCTTTGTGCCTTTATACCCGTATAATAGTTCCTTCCTGCTATCCCCGTAACAAGCGTGGTCTGAGCGCAGCGCTAGAACGGAGATTGCCGTTATGAAATGACTCCGAAAGGGTCTTGTCAGTCAATAGTTTAGCGCGAGAACGCCACGCGTAGGAAACTCCTCTTGTCCTGGCTCGCAGAGCACGAGGCACTTAGGTGTGTCCGGGGATGGCTACGGACACGTTCGGACGAGTGTACAGAGGGAGTGGGGCTCAGGTATGTAATTTGACCAACATTGGTTTGAGTTGGCCAACGTTGTGTGTTCATGTCGGAACACGTTGATTGAACACTGATTCCGTTCCTTGTGGTTTTTTTCTTGTTTAGGAGAGCTTTCAAACACCTACTGAGCTCCCGACTATCTCCAGTTTGGACTCGGCGTTCCAGATTCAGGAGTACATTGCGCTGCTCATCCGCCATGACGTACACGATGTGAAGAAGATTATTACTATACCGTCGATATCTGAGAGTTTGGCTAGTTCGTTGAGTGCGGATATCGGGTTATTCGAGAAGGAAGGTGAGAAGGGCCCAACTGATGAGGGTGGGAAACCGGAGGGGAAGGTGTCCACTGGTGACGCTGTAGAGGATGGCTCAAGTGGAGAGGAAGACAAGGCTGCTGACGAGCAATGTTGGATTTACGAGCAATTGAGGTGTGTGACGTTCAGTTAGGGGTCCTTGGTCTGGAAATAACGTCGTTCTTCGTCTTAGACGAGTAGCGCAGGATCTTTCACACCCTCTAGTGAGCACGCTTCAACAGGAATGCAGCCGTTCGACATGTCCAGAAATGAAGGCCGACGAGTGGATGTACTTGTGTGTTGCTCACGGTGGAAGTACTACACTGGAAGTGAGCTTAATGGATTGCATACTCCAAGCACAATGCTCTGACTGCGTCATTTCGTAGCAATGTTGTGCTATAGATTATATCGTACATACTCTTGACAGTGCAACAGCCCTTTTGAACTCCCCTCGTGCTTTCCCTTCAAGGTAAGGACAAGTTTCCCAGGGGGTGTCTTCATCGTACCAATCCATTCCTATAGGATATCGATACCCAATCCCTCTCGTAAACACTTCCTCTCCCTCGCGCGTCGACTATCGCGGATATTCGCTCATGCTTACTTCCACCATCGAGAAGCTTTTGAGCAATGTGAGGTAAGAATCTGCGGTCTGGTTCATCGGCACTGTATATTCTGATGAAATGCTGGTTATAGGTTGAGACTTCGCTATGCTCAAGATTCCTGGAACTCTGCCGGAAGTTTGACCTCGTACCCATCGAGTTTCTGGTTCCGCCCAAATCAGCTCATTTCCCATCTCCGAACCCGCCTACATCTGCTCCAGCACAAGAGGAAACAGATCCTGATTTCAATCGCAACCTTTCCATATATCCCTCATCTTCCCGGCCAATGTCAGATGAGGGTTCCCAGTCGCATTTGGCTGCTAGGAGCATGGGTGGCGAGCTGGCGCGATCTGATACGATGTTCCTTTCGTCTGAATCATTGAAGCAGGCACTGAACTCAGAGAGGAATTCTTGGGAATCAGATACACTGCTGCAACTCCCGAATGCAGAGGACGAGTTCGGGGACGACGACGAAGAGGAGGAGGGTGAAGAAGGGGATGACGATGGCTATGATATCATCGAAGGGATGCATCGTGCTGGCCAAGGAGGTCTAATAGATGAAGGGCCTGAGGGTGTGGTCGTGGACGAGATGGACGGCATCGGCGCTGAGCTTCCGCTAATGAACACAACGAAGGACAGTGCCACTGATGAGCATGCCAAGTCCACTGTGGGGAGTGCGTCCGCACTTCCTGTCCTGACATCTGCCTCTTCTCCCACCACTTCACGGTCGCCGAGTAACTCTTTCAGTCACGGATCTCCTTCTGTATCGGTCACTTTGCCTCACAGTTCACCTTCTTCAAGCGCCAAAAAATCACCTAGACGCAAAGACACAGTTCGCCAGATGGATATCTCACCGATTCTAACGACCCGACTGGAACTTGCGCCAGAAGATGACGAAAACGAGCCACTCACTCTTCCTGGCGGAATTCCCGTGTACCCCAAAGTAATTGATACTCCAAGTGCGGTCGCTCTCCCGCTTTCTGTGGCTTCTCACCAGGCAAAATCGTTGCCAGTCGGTCAAGTTGAGGAGGAAGATGGTTTGGAGGAGGTTGATTTGGCTGGACCGCATTCGAAGGACGATTGAACGAGCTTCTGTTAAGTCAGTCCTGTCTTGTGGGACTGAGAATGTACATTATTTACTGTTTGTTATGCTGTTCAGACGTCCTTATCCGCTGTGGCATGATTTTCATTTGAGCCTGAGACGGCGCGGCTCAAACCGTGAATGTACTCTGGCGCAGATAGGGAATATGAGAGTGGTGAGTGTAACTCATATGGTATATAGTGCGCAAGGGGAATAGCGAATGTTTGCAGTTATGAAACGCGGCAAGGGTGTTGGATATTAATGAAAAATTCGTTGGAATGGGTGAGAAAAATGATGTTAGGTTGATATGTGGTAAATGTAAGGTTTCAGATTGAGCGAAAAAGGTTTCAGGGAAAAGAAACCACGGCACCCAGGATTCTCACGTAGTCCCCCCTACCATGGTACTAACTGAGCGGCATTCTGCTTAACTTCGCAGATCGGACGGGATGCGGTGCTTTCAGAGTCCTATGGCCGTAGATACCATAGGATGCAATTTAACACCTCATAAGGATTTAACATGTGTTTAAAGGAACGGTACTTCAATGTCATGAATTTGTTCACACTGACGATATGTAATTTAGTTGCGTTGTACAATTGTCACATAGCATACATATCGTCAGTGTGAACAAATTCATGACATGGAAGCATTGTGCTACCATGGTAGGGGACTACGTGGGAATTCTGGGTACCGTGGTTTTCCCTTTTTTTTTTTTTCGCTCAATCTGAGACCTTACATTTACTGTGATGGAAGACAGGCAATGATCATGAAGGTTCATATGTATGCTATACGACCCATTCTAACGCCTCACTAATGTCGGTGTGTTATCAAAGCTCGATTGAGGGCTTCCCACCACAAATAGATTACATGGAAACCCAAAAGTTGGTATTCGACTGGTATGAGCTACTAACCTGCCGTGTGGCTTCATGCTTGAAAAGAGACCTTGCAGTCTGGAGCCGTAATAATGCGCGTTGATGACGTGAGAGTGACCATGAAGGTACATGAGAGGAGTGCAACATTTCTGTACATTTCGCTAGCGTTACAGATAGACCAAGAGCAGGTAGTCTAGGACGACCGAATGGTCACTGGCGTCGTACTTGCTCATTCATAGTAATGAGATGGGAATCGAAGTTGAGAAGGTGTGGGGAACAAGTTATTCCACCGCGCCCATAGTGCGAGAAATGGCACAGTTGGTAAATGGTGATCTATGGACCTTCAACTGAAGGAATACAGGGCCAAGAGACCCTGTTTCGCAATATGGAGTAAGGGAAGACCCAAATGATTTGTTATAGGACGGGGCACAGTAAATTCAGTGACATGGACGGACAAGCTTCAGTGCAATAAGACTCTTCTTTGCATGAGCTGCAGACTAGACTTTTCAGAAGATCCGAAAGCACGAATGGCATCGAATCTGTTTTAGTGAGGGAAGGAAGGTTCAATAAGGGGCCTCATTGCCTCAATATTATATATCACAACTGCTTTGTGGGTGCTCTTCGTCAGAATAGTGTCGCTATGCGCGAGAGAATTGGATCGTAGAATGGATGTGAGGCCCTCTGAAATTGATGCTCATGGTGTGTGCGCAGAATACGTTGTGGCCTAGGTTGTTGCGCAATCGCCCACTCACATACGCAACCGTAACTACGGATGCAAAAACCAATTTGTTCTCTGCATTCGCTCTTCACCACATGTCTGCGCAACACGCTAGGCAGGCAGCCACCGTAACGGTTTCTGCATCTCCGATAGATTCTTTAAGAGTGGCAGCGCTTCAGACCCTCAAGAATAAGAAACGATCATCTTTTAGACCAGAGACACCCACAACTTCTGATGATGCAACGATATCACTACTCTACGACGATGAACCTCCCGAGCAGTCCAGTGTTCCCCCAAAGCCTCGCACACAGGACCCCCCTCGACCGTCTTGGAAACTAAATGCTGATCGCTCTGCTGCAGGTGAACTTGAAGATGGTGAGATAAGTGATGCAGAGGGCAGATCCACTCCAGCGATCCCCCAGAGTAGCCTCAGTGTATCCCCGAGCCTGCCGGCTCTGACGTCTCTGAACAAACCAACCCCCACAAACATGGATAGTGATGCGTCGAAGTATTCTGTGAGTTTCCATCTCTCTGATTGGTCACTGATTGTCAATGGGCAACACCGCTTTTCAGGACGCCTCTTGCGTCGAGACAAGCGACAAGGCGGTCCAGTCGGCGACATCTCAATCTTTTGTATGCCTTCATTGCCATCGCCTATTAATCACTCTCGACTGAATTCTCGTCCACAGTCCGGTGCGGAAGTTGACCCAGTCCAATCGACGTCAAGCGCCAGCCCATTGTACCCCTCCCCCCCAAAGACCACTAAAGTGATTGCGCGAACCCCCTCACAGTCTACGTTGGATTTTTTGCGCTCTAGTCTCCAAAGTACGTCCCGATTCTGACCACCAATGCTGAACAGTTGACTCAGCGTTTCATAGTGACCCCTGAGGAAATATATCAGGCGAAGGTGGAAATCCTTGACATCCTCGGTTGCGGTGTCCCCGCACAGCATCTTCTGGATTGTGGGGTGTCCCCTACTGCCCTTGTGGTTTGTCTCACGGAGTTGAAACTCCGCATCCCTGAGGTAGTCGCGAACATCATTGAAGACGCTGAACATGCGGTCGATGCTCAGTCATCTGCAAAGCGTCCAAAGCCGCCGCCACCACCACAGGCCCCAGTGAAGCTAGATGTGACCATTGATTCACAAGCTAGTGCCGCTCCCGTGCCCATAACATCAAAAAGAAATTCATTTGCAACAGCGCCTTCCTCACTCCCATCAAAGCCCGCTTTTCTTCCCCCCAAACCAACTACATGCAGCGAAAGAGCACCAAAGACGCCGTTTGGCCTTCCAGCCCCCGTAGATCCTCAAGGCCCAAGTCCACCACAAACGACGGCAACCAAACCGGTGGTTGACTTAGATGATATCGAACAACAACGAAAGCAGGAACTGCTGGCACGCCGTAAAGTCCTCCAAAGTCTGAGAGTGAAGGACACTGTTAAGGCTGTGAAGCCTGCTTCTCAAGATTCCGGTGGAAAGTCTCAGCCTCCCTCAACGGTGACACCATCGACTACTCGTCCAACTGACTATGTTACGCCTCTGACTGGTGCGGATGACATGCAGATTGACCTTCTGATTGCCGACGCAATTAGACGCGGTGAAGCAAGAGTGGGTGCGGGCACTGCGCCATCGATCGATGACATCACTGATGGCCTGCAGAATGGCGTTGAAGAGGCCATGGAAGTAGAGCAAGCCCTTCGGAATGGTGGCCTCGATTTTGAGGATTTGTCGCCTTCAACTACACTACATTCAAGACCAGAACTCCCCGAGGATGAACGTGGGACTTCGGCCATCGAAAGTGCTGCTAGTCGTCCTGCCCCGCCAGATGCTGCTAGCCCTACGCCGTACTCGCAACCATCCACAATGGAAGCAAGTCGGTCAAGCCCGTTCGGCTCATTTCCGCCAGCAAAGCGCACCTCTTCGAAACGTCCTGTCGCAGCTGACTTTGTGGATTTTGCAACTGAGTCAATGCCTCCTGAAATCGGTTATCGGCAGTCTAGACTAGACTCGTCAGTGATAGATTCTAGTGGACTCCCTCCCCAGAAGCGTCGAAAGCATTTTGGACCTTCTGCTCCAAGTCGTGTCATTATTGACCTCTCTGAGGGCGAATCTGATTCAGATGAAGAGGACGACAACCCATTGCCCAGCGTTTCAATCAGCGTACCCGCTCTAAGGACAAAGAAATTGAACGAGATGCGGCGTGAGGGCAGTGACCCAATGTTTGTCCAGCCGTCATCACTGCGAGCTAAAGACAGCAAAGCGCTCTGGGAGGAGAAACAGCGAGAAATTGAGCGAATGAGGGAGCTCATTCGAAGTATGGAATCGAAGAAGAAAAACTTTAGTCCTGGCGTGACCGATTCTCGTGCTATTTCTGAACCTATTGCACCTCCAACCGAAGGATGGTCTCAGCCGACCAGTTCTTCATCACCTACATGGGTCGAGTCCAAGGAAGTGGTAGTGAAGACGGAAGAGGAATCAGTCGATCTAGGCGTCAGTCATCAAGGCATGTGTCTGAAGATGCATCCATAGTATTCCACTGACCCCCACCTTAGTTGAAGCACCGAAGGGGTTGAATTCGATGGAAGCTAAGAATATCATCGGTCTTAGTCATTCGCTAACTGGTATCGAGAATCCTGGTCTAATTTGTTCTGCACATAGACGTCGAGAAATCAAGTCTTAATGGCACGCTCCCCCAATCTTCTGGCAAGTGAAACCACAAGTTCTTTGATTTCTCATACCTCTAATGTCTGCCATGTTTTTGCATTGCATTGACTGGTTTCCTTCTCTAGTATCCTCAAGCAAATGTAACACAGTCACGCAGCAGGTACATTCGACTTTAAGCGCTTTATAATCTTCCGACCGCAGCTGGGAGCCGAAGGTTTGCCACTCCCTGATGTTGCGGCGGCTTTTTGTCTACTTGCGGCACCCTACCTGAACTTACTTTTCAGGATACGTCGACACCCTCTGTACCCGGATCCTCCAACTCTCTTCCAAACAATGAGGTACGTGGTCATGACAATGTCGATTAGGCACAGTACGTTCATTTGACTCGGTGACACGCTATTCTGATCTCCAGTCACGTTCCGATTTCCAACCCTACGTCTCTCCCTTATCTCAATACCCTTCGTTATTTTCTATTGCATCCCCGTCCTCTTTTCACCCTTCTCCGTCAGCGCCCTCGTCTTCTTCATCTGCTATTCTTAACAGGGTTGAACGGCTTGATTACTGGCTGTGGCGCCAGCTTCACTTCACTTCTCTTTCAGATTCGAATTTACACTGTTGTCGTTTCGAGTTCCCTGGTGATGGGACTTGTTCTGACCCAGACTGCACGGATTTACACCGGCGGGATCTCGAGCCTACTGGTACGCGTTTCATTTCTGTCGTCACTCGCAGTCTAACCACCCAATCTGTCATCGTGTAGACGAAGAAGTGGCTGGATTTGCGGCTGCCTCTTTTCCGGAATTCACCTCAGAGCAGCTAAAGAATGCTCTGACACTCACATCGTCATGGTCTTCTGGCGTTCTGTCGGCTAAGGACTCTGCTACGTTGACAGACCCATTGCAACGGCGACTGATGGCCGCGGTCCGATTGCTTTTGGTGCACAAAAGCATCTCTTAGCCTGATGGGTACCATGTTCCCATCATACTCTACCCTTCGCAAGTTTTCCTTCCATTCATTGGGCTCCGTAGCAATAGAAATGGACATGGAACCACATAAAAGAACAAAAATTGCCCACTCATCTTTATCATCATTATGACTTTGTGTTATCTCGAGCGTTCACTTAATGCCATTATTCACAAATGCGGAATCTCTACGGTCTGAAAAAGAACAGAAACTGATAGCAAGCAAATTGTCAGAATAGATGTAGGGTCTTTTGTGACTCGAGGGTGTGCCAAGATACTGGTGCTAAGCAGGCGGCCAGCCGCGCGCACGAGCACTTACACTCCGGTGCACCTCGGAGCAGGAGCGCCTGAGAGTAGCCTGGTAAAGTGACACATCTGCTTGCCACATAGCACTGGGTGTAGGCAGGTGACCAGCCTCTAAAGAATAGACACTGAGTGGGGTGACTACACCGCAGGGCCGTGAGTGGTGAAAAGTCGGCTCCCCAGAATTGTATGGAATGAGCTACTGAGTTGTGTGACTTTGGCTGTCCCCAATATTAGGAAACGAGATAAAAGTAAAAGCAGCCGTTGCGGAGCAATCAGGCAATTGCCCGAGAGCAACTACTAGGATGGCTCGAGTCGTGCTATCCTCACAAATAGTAGTGTTGGCATGGTTCGGTTCTGAACCGGCGAACCGAACCGCTTTGAGGGTTATTATTGGCATACAGTTGACTTCACCAAAATTTATCCCTTTGTGAGGTTATCCCAGGGTAAAATACCAGGGTCAAAGAAGATCAAGATTCACATCAGACTTCAACAAAATTTTAATGCTTGTATGACTTTCCACAGTAAAATACCTGGGGTGGAGTGCCTCACGAGTTGCTCAAGTTTTTTTTACCTTCTCGGGTATTCTACACGGGTCACAAGTCCCACAGTAGAATACCGCAATTTTTTTCCAAATACTGGGGTTGACTGATATATTTTACTTGATATTGTACTCTTACCCGATATCTCGCGCGACTTGTAACACTATTGCCGTCATCCTGCATGACGCCGAGAACAGTTTCATCCGCCCTAATCCACGAGATTGCGGACAAGTGATTGTCAACCCAGAGGGGATGATGAACACAAAACGCCACTTCTCCATTGGTAAGGACATACTCCGTTCAAAAAATCCTACCATCTTATGGTTGATCCCGTGATTCAACGAGATCGTAAATTGGAAGACATACAAGAATCCATCACTGGCATAAATGAATGAATCGAATCCCACTTGATTCTTAGACTTGGGGACATAGTAGACACCTTGAGCGAGATCTGGATTATTCCCTTGCCATTCTCTCGTGGTGGATGGCATGAATTGAATGTTGACTGTCTGATGCAGAGTCCCATGGCGCAAGGCTTCCAAAGCGTCATTCTCCAGGGGCTGGTGGCTAGAATACCACTGAGGTGATTTCCCTTCAGCTGTGTGCCCGCCCAGCTTTACCATTGGCATAAGATGGAGGTTAATGTTAGCCCCAAGTATCTGGTGGGCCAAGGACTCATAGATAAGGCCGGCCAAAGGCCTACCGCCCGGTACACGCTCCAAATCGCTGTAGAATCTTAGCCGTCTGTTTCGTTCTTCATCCTGTAATTTCCTCACAAGTCTTGATTTGACATAGGATGTGATGGGTGTGATCTGTGCAAGTTCAAAGTCCTGCGTGCGGCTGACAAGAACGATCTTATGAGAGACATCATGCATGTCGAGGTTTTGGAGGTTTGATGCCAACTTCATCAGCATATCTAGCGAGAGACTGCTAATTGCGTCCGCAAGCTGGCTTTTGTGGAGCTTCCGTTGCTTGTCATTCAAGACAAAGTCGATGCATATGCGGGGAGTAGGCCCAATTTCTTCAAACATTTCTTTGACGAGTTTAAGGTCGAGATGCGGATGAATGGAAGCGCTGCATTAAAGCAAACGTTGAGCTTAAAACGTCAACAATGGTCACAGATGCTCACGCTTGGAGTATCTCATTTATAGTCCATGGGTTCATTATCACCCTTGTAAAGTCCGTTGTCTTATGCAAACGTGACCATCGTTGGAGACAGGGAGAGGTTGTGAATATGACAAATTGTATAGTGCCCCCAGAGACAAGAAACTTTGGCACGCCGTCTTGAGCCTCATCCGGGTCGACGAGAGTCCAGATAAAGGGGTTGAATTCGGAGCAGGGAAAGTTGTTGGGGACTTCGAAAACTCCGGCATCTACGAACAAGTAGCGCCTCCCGCTATGATACCAAATCACTGGCTTCCCTTCAACAAGGCACCGGCGCAAAGCGTAATAGATCCAGACTGACTTCCCTTTTCTCGCTGCCATATCAGTCGAAAGTTACCGACGCGAAACGAGGGCTTACCGACGCCTGGTTGTCCGGTGATGACAACAGATGGGGTTACCTTCCTGCTGGGTACGGACAGACAGGACTCATAGTAGTCCCTACAATAGTCGTATATCTGTATATAATCGGAGCGAATCCAGATTTTTGAGTGTGGCAAATCGTTGATGCCGATATTGAGGAGGTAGCACCCGGCATCGATCTCATCCTCCTCCTCCTCATCCCCCCCCATCCTCCCCATCCTCCTCCTCCTCATCATCAACCTCCTCATCCATATCAACATCCATAGGGTCAACTTCCCCTTCAGACACATCTCCGGGGTCATCGCCAACGGATTTTTGTGTTCTACGCCACTCTGCTTCTTCGCTTGCCATACTCGTGCGCCAGAATTTCCTATGCAGCTGAGCGGCTTTCTCATC
>WNFI01342835.1_pt1 | contig 13165 bp, 12 predicted proteins | sample 5400471 | NCBI WGS metagenome assembly WNFI01 (sample SAMN13153348, study PRJNA577476) | soil metagenome | isolation source: 100 cm saprolite on Douglas fir-dominated hillslope | place: USA:California | collected 2013-09-17
CAAGGAATTTTTTCTGCTTGGCTCCCGTCGCCCAGTCAATCGCGTGAATCGGTCCGCCAAAATTGAAATCACGGTCGAGCAGAAGCACCGGAGGCGCTACAGAACCGGCGGTGACCTCGGTAGACTGTCCGGAGGCGAGTGATGTGCTGCCGTCGGGCGGACTTGATGGGTTTATCCCTACGCCGTCTCCCAATCGGATATCAAAGTCTTTCGCCGACAACGTAAGCGATCCCAGTCTGCTGGCAATCCTTGCCAGCAGTTTCTCGTCAAATGGCACGCTGGAAACCACCATGGCTGTGCCATGGGGTGTGTGGATGGAATTGGCTGCGCGCAAGTACAACTGTCCGTGATCAGCCACCAGTTCGTTAAAGCCGTCCTTAAGCCAAGAGGGAGTGGAGGACTCGGGGAGAAGCAGAATCGAGCGGCCAGGGAATGCTGCATCGCCGGCCACAATCTGTTCCGGAGTACCGCCGTGTTGAACGATTTGCTCGGCGGCGGCAACATTAGACGCGCCCAGACGCCGTTGGTGCGTCTGGATGTCAGAAAAAGTAAGAAACGTTGCCAGTTGCTTGACGATCAAATAGCCGGAGCCAAACGCCATGGCGGCCGCAAGAGTCACGGGTACGCCGCCGATGAACAGATAAGTCACAATCAGACGATTGCGCACGCTCCACATAACGTGGTTGCGGAACCAGCGAAGCGCCAGGACCAGAAATAGAGCGAAGAGAACCCAGGCCAGAAAACTGAGCCAGCCCCCAAGAGAGGCCGTCGCTTTGGCTGCGCCAGCAAGCTTTAGCAGCCATTTCATTACCAGTAGCACTAGTTCCGTTCCGGCCAGATAAAGCGTAAATCGCGCCAGACGTGTTTGTGGCGTAATGCGCAGGAACGCGAGTTTCCTCGTGATTTCTGGCCAGCGGTGCAAGCTGCGTTGATTATATCGGGTAGGGAACGGGGCGGCGCGGCGGAAATTTCCACCCAGAAACGAATTAGGGGCTTACAGTCGATCCACTAACTGATTGTGGTACTCATTCCCGTAGGACAAGCTCAGACACCCGGCTGCGTCCTTGAGGCGGTGGTAGGAGCGAACTGCATCGATTCCAAAAACGTTGCGCAGCCGGGGAAGACTTGGGGAGGGAATAAGGAACCAGAGATCGGAAGGCAGGATGAGCCACAACTTCATTTTTGCCAGCGCAAGAAGCGAATACAGCCGGAACTCGGTGGCTGCTTGCACCATTTCCTGGGCAAGTAACTGCTTTTCACGACATCGTTCTGAGAAGCAATCTTCCTGGGTTCCCTCGATGTTTCCCCACTCGATTAAGACCAAAGCATTGTGGGACATGCGCAGCAGGTACTCACGCATCAGATGGATTCGTCTCCGCTGCCATTGCCGAAACTCAGACCGTGATAGCCGCAGTCCGAAATTTGTCTCTTGTGCGGGATCCAGCAGGGATTCGAGTTCCTGCGATTCAGCCGGCCGAAGAAAGGGTGTTACGTCCTCCATGTTGCGCTTGGGGAACTTACCCAGAAACTGAAAAGCCGTGTAGCCGGCAAATATCAGGAGGATGCCGACCAGCAGGATCGTGATGAGATCAAATATCATTTTCCGAGAATGCTCTTTGCCGCTCTGGTATATCGCTTCAGCTCTGAAACCATCTCCTCAGGTGTAAGAGTCGATCCCCAGGCCTGCAGCGGTTGAGTTGGCTGTCGGCTGACGAACGTGGCCAACCAGACAACTACCGCAATAATATATGTCACAGGAGCAGTGATCCTGACAATGGGGTCGAATTTCGTTCCGAATTCGGAACGTAGTAAAAAGGCCACCAGAGATCCTGCCGCTGCAATGCCGAAACCGAACGCAATTCCAAAGGCGTGCTGACGCCAGCCCAGGTGAAAAAACCTGATCAAGAAGAAAAAGAGGGCAAAGATGCCAACCTGCAGGAAACTAACGGCAATTTTAGAAGAGATGATGATGCTGATGATCCGATAACCGCATACAACGCCTCCGTCGCCCAATAGACGATGAAATAGGCTTCTTGATGATCACGAAACGCGAAACGTGCGATTTCACTTACAACGGCATAAACGGTGTAGGCGAAGAACCAGCGAATTTGTCTGTGCAGACCCCTGGCAAAGATGAAACAGGCAAGGCAGCCCTGTAGAACCGGACCCGACAGCGCCAGGATTGACTCGCCTATCCCCATTTGTGAACGGCCAGCTTAAACCAGCCGCTCGCGATTCACCAGCCTCTACATTCTTACTAACGGGCAAAATCTAGGTGGGCACGAGGGCACTGGGCAGGTACCATCGGCCAAGACCGGCGTCGAAGCCCCTCCGACGAGCAACAAGGTTACGATCAGTATACGAACCACTTTGTTTTTCATATTTCCTCCCTTAAGAGATAGGACGGCGTCCCGCACGTGGAGAGCCGCCAGTGTGTTTTATTGAGGGTCCCGGTAAAACCAGCCTTCAACGTCGACCCGAACAAGCCAAGGAGGCGGACTAAAGGTCTTTCAAGGGGAGTCCACGGCTATAACCCGCGATCAGGCCAGGTACGTAATTTACATCAAACGGTGAGCGACGAACACTTATGTAAACTCAAGCCTGTCATCATCGTCATCGTCCGCCAGCAGAGGCAGATCGGGAGAGAAGTCGGACGAAAGGTGAGCGCCGGCCAGCACCATAAGGCCAGATAAAAACGCCCAAAACATCAAAGTCACGGAAAGAAAAAACGGCCCGTAGACTTCCTGGAAATCGAGCCAGGGCAGAGTCTTGATGTATAGAAATTTACCCACCTCCCAAAGCACCCCCATAGCCACAGCAGCCGGCATAACGCTCGCCGCCTTGACCTTACCGTTCGGCAAAAGCCAGTAAATAAGGAAGAAAATCGCGATGCTGGCTGTTGTTGCCAGTATCTTAAGCGCGATAAAGGTCCCGGCGCGAAAAATAATATTTTGGTCTCCCCGCAATATGAATGCCAAACCAGCTTCATTTCCCGCCGCCAAAGCCACTGAAGCCAGGGCCAGAATTCCGCAAGCAAAAGCCAGCAACAATGAGACGATCTGGTTGCCAAGATAGGAACGGTTCTTGGCAAATCCCCAGATGCGATTAAACGCTACCTCCAGCGGCAGAAATACACCTGTAGAAGTAATGAGCAGGATGACGAGCGAAGCCATCTTCACGCGTTGGCGGGTCTTCACCAGGGCATTGAGGTTCTTGATGACAAAATCCTGCCCGGCAGGGAGATGGTCGCGCAGAAGTTCTACCACGGCGTTGAACATTGCTTGTGAGTGGAAGACGTTCCGGATCAACCACATAAGCAGCATCATGAAAGGAAAAAATGAAAGGATCGCGTTCGCGGCAACGGAGAAGGCAAAAGTATGGGCCTCCGTCTTGGTCAGGTAATGCAGCGTGGGCAGACCACGTCGAACCACCATGAGCTTGAACGGCCGCAGGAGCCATGCCAAGGTCCCGGCTTGTAGGGCCGGAGGAGTTGCTGATCCCGCTTCCGGGGTGGGCGAAATTGAACTGGATGGCATGAAAATCCTGCGGGAATCGTAACAGAAATCAGACCTAGCGGAGCGGTAAACCCGGCGCAGGAAAACGAAAGTCATCTATCCTATCCGCTCTAACCTCAGCACCACGCAAAACAAAGTGCTTTACAAGAAGCAGAGTTCCTGAATATTATGCGTAGCTCTCAGGGAAATACCGGAGGGTGAATTTGGGTTGATGGCTTGCGCAGCGAAGCTGGAATTCCCAGAACGATTGTGGTTGCGGGAGCAACGCGGGCGACCCTCGACGCTCAGCAGCCGTTTGTTGTGGAATAGCTGGACGGCAAGGCGCGACCTCTTCTTTCATCCTGATTGATGAAAGGAACTTTATTCTGAAGTCGAGGCGAAAGGAGCTGTGTTTGTGAAAGAGAAGGGAACAGTTAAGTGGTTCAACGGAGCCAAAGGGTATGGCTTTATACAACGTTCAACCGGAGAAGACGTTTTTGTGCATTTTTCCGCCATCCAGGAAAACGGCTACCGGACACTGAACGAAGGTGAAACCGTGGAGTTTGAGCTATTGAAAGGGCCCAAGGGTTTTTTGGCGGCGAACGTCCTGCGCGGCGCGAGCTAACTACGGGGCTTTGATTGCCTTTCCCCTTGCTCGGGCGAGGGGATTCTTATTTTTTCAAGCTTATTTTGCTCAAGAAACGAGTGGCAGATTTTCCCAACATAGCGTCTGATGGAGAATAATCGCAGCCAATCAAATCTAATCTAATTCCTGCGCCCCTCAGTTTTCTCCGCCAAACAAATTGAGCTGCTTAATAAGTTGGTGGTGAGGAATTACTTGAGTTCTGAAAGTCTCATCGCGCGCTCCGATCCCGTGTTTTGAGCAGTATTTCTTTACTAGGTTTGATATTCGCCGGCGGTATTCAACTGGCAGGAACGCTCGATCCGAGTATCGCTGCTGATACAGCGGTACAAGCTGAGGAAAGTTTTCCTGCAAGAAAGGCAAGAATATTTTTGCCGAGCAGGGCTTAAGAAACAAGGGACCCGCTGAAACGAACATGGCTTTTGCCGCGGCGGACGCGCTTACCACGCTCTCAAGATCAGCGTGCGCGTCCGTGATCGCGGGCAGGACTGGAGCGCAGTTCACGCCGGTGCGTATGCCCGCTTCCACCAGCTTCTGTACCGCCTTGAAGCGCAGATCAGGACGAGGAGCGCGTGGCTCCAGAATGCGCGCCAGGTCGGTTTTTACAGTGGTCACAGTGACGTGTATGCTCAGCCGGTTCTTTTCTGCGATGGCCCGCAACAGATCCAGATCACGCAAGATCAAGTCTGATTTGGTCACCAGTCCGATGGTCAGACCTTCATGCCGCGTGAATTCTTCCATGAGGGCGCGGGTGATGCCAAATTTCCGCTCCGCCGGCTGGTAGGGATCGGTGGCTGTGCCGATGGCGATGCTCTGACCATCGCGCACGCGTTTGAGTTCCTGCCGCAGCAGCCAGGCGGTGTGCTGCTTTACATAAATCTTGCGTTCAAAATCCACGCCGTCCCGCAGCTCCATGAACTCGTGCGTGTAACGCGCATAGCAGTACTTGCAGCCGAATTCACATCCACGGTAAGGATTAATCATCCAGAAAAAGGGCATACGCGAAGAAACACAGCGCGTGAGTACGCTGCGGTTCTCCAGCGTCAAATACTCAACCTCGTAGCCTTGGTCAACGGCTTTTCCCTGAGCCGCCATGCGGGCAATGCCCACCAAGGGCGCGCCTGATTCGATAGTGGGGAAGAGCGACGGCATTTTCGTATTTTGTTCTCTATACATCTTAGCCTGTAATTGGCCGTTTTCGCAAGTCGACATGGCAGAAGAGTGGTGTAAAATAATGATTCTATGGAGGTTAATAGGGAAGAGCTGCTTTGCGATCAGAGCAGTTTGGCGGCTGGCTGATCTACAATCCACAACAAGCGGCCATTCTCGGGCTGGACTCTTTGCGAGGGATAAGTGTTTGTTCCGGCCGGATTCAAGACATCTTTCAAAATCTGGGCTTTGCTTTCGCCCGAGACAAGAAACAGCACTTCAGCCGCCTGATTGAGCACCGGAAAAGTAAAAGTGATGCGGTACTCGTTGAATTTCTTTATCCAGTTGGCCACAACCATGCGCGTGTTCTCCGCGAGAGCGAGGCTCCCCGGAAACAAGGAAGCGGTATGGCCGTCGTTTCCCAGACCCAGCAGAATCAGGTCAAATCTGGGCCAGTCATTGTTTTGCAGACGAATGTCTTGCAATTGAAAGAATTCGCGCAACTGGTCTTCGTATTCCTGTGCGGCAACCTTGGCATCCAACTCGGCGCGCACACGATAGAGATTTTTCTGCGGCAGCGGCACTTGGGACAGCAATGACTCGTTGGCCATGCGGTAGTTGCTGTCAGAGTGCTCCGGAGGGACGTGGCGTTCGTCGCCGAAAAAAATATAGATCTTGTCCCAGGGCAGGGAATTCCTCTGCGTCGCGGCTAGAAGCGAATAAACAGCGCGCGGTGTGTTGCCTCCGGACAAGGCTACGCAGAAGCGATTGCGCGCAGCGATGGCCGCCTCCGCGCAGCGGCAAAACTCCTGGACCGCCATAAGGTTCAGCGCGGCGTTATCGGCGGCAATCTTGATTTCAGGTGCTGCTCGACGTTCTTCTGCCATCACTTGAATGCCTGTTCACGCGTCTTCTAGTTCTCTTGCTTGCGCGCCGCATAGCGAGCAGCGCCAATCAATCCCACCCGATCATTGGTGATTACTTTTACCGGGATTGCTTCCAGCAGCGGTTGCAATCGGCCTTTGCCTACGAAAGCCTGCATGAACGCCGGTTGCGTGAGCTTGGGCAAGATGCGGCCGGCAATTCCGCCACTGATAAATACGCCACCGGTCGCCATGAGCTTGAGCGCCAGATTTCCAGCTTCCGCACCGTAGAGACTGACAAACATGTCAAGGCTGCGCTCACAAATGCTGGCCTTTGCGTCCATGCCGTGTTTTGAAATCACGGCCACAGGATCAGGCGCTTGGCGCAACTCGTCTTGCAGCCATTGCGGCTCCGCTTCAAGCCCCGAATCGCGCAGGAAGTCGTAGATATTTTTCAAACCTGGCCCGGAGAGCACCCGTTCATAGCTCACGCGGCCAAACTTTTTGAGCAAGTATTGGAGCAGTCCGATCTCAGAATCGTTGCGCGGCGCAAAGTCTGAGTGGCCGCCCTCACAGGGAAATGCATGGCGATGCGCGCCGTCCCAGTACAGACCGGCCTCTCCCAGTCCCGTTCCGGCGGCGATGAGCGCAGCATTTCCTTCAGCGGGGCCGGCTGAATTCAGACTGATAAGATCGGCAACGTCCAGGTCGTCAATGCCTGAGGCATGGGCTTCAAGATCATTGATCAGCCACACGGTCTCAAGGCTGAGTTGCTTCGCCAGCACGGAAGCATCAACAATCCAGGGCAGATTGGAAGCGGTGACTCGCCCATGCAGAACAGGGCCAGCAATGCCAAAGCATGCCAGAGTAACGCTGGCGCCCGCATCGCGCAGAAAAATACCGAGGATTTCATCCAGGCTCTTGTGTTCGCGGCTGGGATAAACCTTCTCCAGTCCCGGGCGGAGCCGGCACGCCTCTTGGCTGAAGAGCGAGATTCTGGTGTGCGTCCCACCGATGTCACCGGCCAGAATCATTCCAGAATCTTCCTCCAGGAGCGGCCATCACGGGTGATGATGTCATCCGCATCTTTCGGGCCCCATGAGCCCGCGGGATAATTGGGAAAATTGCGCACCGGCAGCGCTTTCCAGACATCAAGAATGGGGTCCACAACGCTCCAGCCCGCCTCCACCATGTCCGCGCGCTGATAAAGCGTTTGGTCGCCCATGATGCCGTCGTACAGCAGGACCTCATAGCCGGTATTGGCGTTGGTGCCGAAATAGTCGGAGTAGTTAAAGTCCATCTTCACCGAACCCACTTTCATTTGCGCGCCGGGAATCTTGGCTCCAAACCGCAATGAGATCCCTTCATCGGGAGCAAGGTGGATTACCAGTTGATTGGCTTCAAGGCTGTCAACCGTGGTATTGCGAAAGAGGACAAAAGGCGCGCGCTTGAACTGTATGGCGATTTCCGTATGACGCGTTGCCAGCCGCTTTCCGGTACGAAGATAAAACGGCACGTCCGCCCAGCGCCAGTTGTCGATCATCAGCTTGAGCGCGACAAAAGTCTCGGTCTTTGACTCCGGCGGAACGCCCTCTTCCGAGCGATATCCGGGTACGCGTTCGTTTTTCATTGCTCCATCGCCGTATTGCCCGCGCACGGCATTGCGCAGCACATCTTCTGATCCGAAGGGCTGGATGGCTTTCAGGATTTTTGATTGCTCGTCATGCACTGCGTCTGGGCTGAAGGAAATCGGTGGTTCCATGGTGGTCAATGACACGAGTTGGAAGAGATGATTGGGCAGCATGTCGCGCAGCGTGCCTGCCATATCAAAGTAGCCGCCGCGTTTTTCCACGCCAACGGTTTCAGCGACCGTGATCTGCACGTGATCAATATATTGCCGGTTCCATACAGGCTCAAAGATGCCGTTGCTGAACCGGAATACCAAAATGTTCTGGACCGTTTCCTTCCCCAGATAATGGTCGATGCGGAAGATCTGGCCCTCCGTCAATGTCTTTCTCACCTGCCGGTTCAGAGCTTTGGCTGATTCCAGATCGCTGCCAAAAGGTTTTTCGAATACAACCCGGCGCCAGTGACCGTCCTTTTCGCCAGCAAGGTCTGCCGCGCCCAGGCGGTCCACGATGTCCCCAAAGAAGACTGGGCTGGTGGCGAGATAGAAGAAATAATTCCCTTTGGTATTGTGGTTTTTGTCTACCTCTGCCAAGGTCTGGGTCAAAGCGGTGTAAAGCTGAGGGTCTTTGAAATCACCGCCAACGTAGTACACACGTTGCAGCATCCAGTCGCGCAGGTCAGCTTCCACGGTCCCAGTGGCAAAGCTCTGCAGTTTTTCTCCCATGACCTGGCGAAACTGTTCGGTGGAATAGTCATTGCGGCCCACGCCGACGATGGCAAACTCGCGCGAAAGCATGTTGATCTTGGCCAGGTTATAGAGCGCGGGAAAAAGCTTGCGCGCGGTCAGATCACCGGTGGCGCCGAAGATGACCATGACGCACGGGCCGGTTTGGCGTGGCGCTTCCGCAGGTTTTTGCTCCAAGGCTGGCAGTTCTCGTTCAAGTTGTGTCATGCGTAATTTCTCCGGATATGGAAGCGTTCTACTTTTTCTGAGTCAGCTCAATGTGGCCGCCGAACTTCTGCCGCATCGCGCTGAGTAGCTTCTCCGCAAAGGTGTGCTCCTGGCGGGAACGGAACCGGGTATAGAGCGCGGCGGTAAGCACGTCCGCGGGAACGGCCTCTTCCAGCGCTGCTGTTACGGTCCAGCGGCCTTCGCCGGAGTCCTGCACGAACCCGGTGTACTCTGAAAGCGTGGGATTTTCCGCCAGCGCCATGGCGGTCAGATCAAGCAGCCAGGACGATACGACGCTGCCACGTCGCCATACCTCAGCAACGTCAGCCACGTTGAGGTCATAGCGGTAGTCTTTCTCTAGCTGTTCTGATGTGGCGTTACGAAAAATGTCAAATCCTTCGGCGTAAGCCTGCATCAGCCCATATTCAATTCCGTTGTGCACCATCTTCACGAAATGGCCCGCACCCGAGGGACCGCAATGGATATAACCTTCTTCAGACGTGCCACCCAGTTTTTCGCGTCCTGGAGTTCGTGGAATGTCACCGCGGCCTGGCGCCAGCGTCTTAAAGATTGGATCAAGATGATCGAACGCTTCTTTCGGCCCTCCGATCATCATGCAGTAGCCGCGATCCAGACCCCACACGCCGCCGCTGGTGCCCACGTCGACGTAATGTATGCCGCGATCCTTCAGCTATAGCGAGCGCCGCACGTCATCTTTGTAATAAGAGTTGCCGCCATCAATAATGATGTCACCCGCTTCAAATCGCTGTCCCAGGGCCGTGACGGTCTGCTCGGTCGGATCACCGGCAGGAACCATGATCCATGCGGCGCGGGGCTTAGTTAGTTTGGCGGCAAAATCATCCAGGGAAGAAGAACCGGCTGCGCCCTCGCTTGCAAGTGCAGCTACGTTTTGCGGGCTCAGGTCTGAAACCACGCATTGATGACCACCGCGAAGCAGACGCCGGACCATGTTGCCGCCCATCCGCCCCAGACCTACCATTCCAAGTTGCATGTTTTTCTCCATTCCGAGGGCGTAGCCCGAGGAATCCTTATCAACGCTAAACCACAGTCATTGCGGCTTTGAATCGAACCACTTCACAAATATATCAACGGCTTCGGACAGATTCAGGGTCCCACAACGAAGGTGGAACTGTTTTTTCTCGGTCCAGTACTGAAGCCAATCGGTTTCCGTTCGCTCTATCGTGATCCGATCCAGTGCCGAATTCTGCTTCTTCGTGCCGCGCAAGTCGATCTTGAGAGACCATCCGGGATTGTCCAACGTATCAATCTTTACGCCATAGCCATGCTCCCACTCGCCGTTGCATTGGCTTGCGTACCAGCTTTCCAATTTGGATAAACTCATGCCCTCTGTTTTGCCTCACTTGTTTAAGGCTTCACTCACTGCCCGTCCTAGCTTCTTTAACCCCGACTTCACATCCGCCGGCAGATGCACACGCAAAGCGCGGCGTTTACGCTCCGCCAGCACTTGGAAATCGCCCCGCGCCTGCGCCGCTTTTACCACCCCAAAAGTATATTTTTGTCCGGGAACTGGCAGATCAATGGCGTTATCACAGGTAATCTGGAGGAAGACTCCGGAATTCGGGCCGCCCTTGTAGGCCTGTCCGGTGGAGTGCAGAAAGCGCGGGCCGAAGCCCAGGCAAGTGGCGACCCGCTTGCGATCGCGCACGGCATGACGAATTACCTGCAAACTTTCTTCATGTGCGCTGTTCATTTCGATGAACGCCAGCAGCGCCAAATAATCTCCCGCACTAAGCTGATTGAGATGCGCGCGAAGCAGTCCCACCAGAGACTGCTGGCCGCCGGCCAGGGTCTTCAAGTTCGCGGCGTTCTGGGCATCGGTGAACAGCTTGATGCCGTCCTCTTCCAGGATTGGGCTTTCTGCAGGGAGGCTGCCGGATTTTTCATAGGCTTCAGTGATCTGTCGCGTGGCAATCTTGCTGGCCTCAACGTCTGGCTGATTGAATGCGTTGATCCCCAGGATTGAGCCAGCAACGGCGGTCGCAATCTCCCAGCGAAAGAATTCCTGACCGATATCATGGATATCAGCAATATCAATACTTACCACCGGATGACCGACTTTTCTTAAAGCGTCTATTTGGGTTTCCTGAGTTGGGTCTGCGGCATTGTTCAAACGTAGATAAGCAAAGATACGGTCATTCCCGTAGACCTCAGGGTTTCCGATTTGTTCGCGGTCTACCGGGATCAGACCTTTGCCTTGCTTGCCCGTGCTTTCCGCCAGCAACTGTTCCAACCATGCGCCTAAATCGTGGAGTCCTGCCGACGTAATAATGGTCACTTTGTTCCTGCCTAAATTTGCCAGCGTGCCCAGAATTGCGCCAAGGATTGCTCCTGGATTCTGCTCGGCCGGAACGGTGGCAGCACAGGCTTTGACCATTTCGTTCGTGCGATCTAAGAAGTGACGCAGGTTGAGCCCCATCACTGCTGCGGGAACCATGCCAAAGTTGGAAAGAGCGGAGTAGCGTCCGCCAATGCTGGACAATCCATAGAATATCTGGCGGAATTTATCATCTTTAGCGACTTGTTGCATCTTGGAGCCAGGATCGGTGATAGCTATAAACTGTTGGCCTACATTTTCTTTGCTAACAGTCTGTTGCACGCGATCAAAGAAGTATTGCTTGAAGATATTCGGCTCCAGGGTGCTGCCTGATTTGCTGGCAACGATGAAGAGCGTTTTGGCGATGTCAATCTCACTTTCCACGGCCTTGATCTGCGCAGGGTCGGTTGAATCCAGCACGTGCAGCTCAGGATGGCCTGCCTGTTTGCCAAATGTGATCTGTAGAACCTCAGGGCAAAGACTGGACCCACCCATCCCCAGCAATAGGGCGTGCGTGAATCCGGCTTTTGCCGCGTCGGCCGCAGCGTCAGAGAGCTGTTGCAAATGGGCAATCTGGTCCTCCGACACGTGCAGCCATCCGAGCCACTTGTCTTCGTCGTCGTTGGTCCAGAGAGATTTGTCACCTTTCCACAGGCGGCCCATCTTGTCGTTGGTCTGCCAATCTTTCAACGTGGCGTCCACTGCCTGTTTTAGCGGCGCGGGAAAATCGTTGTGCAGGGACTGCGCTTTAGGCTTGGCTGGCTCAGCCTTTTTGAGGTCTATTGCAGCAAGAAGTTGCTTAAAAGCATCGTCGAATATCTTGATTGCTTCTTCCAGAAGTTTGTCCGTGACCTCCTGCATGGAGATGCCGACGCGCGCCAACTCTGACATGGTCTGGTCGGCGGCGCCCAGCTCTGCGTCAAGGGTGCGGCTGACGAGACCATGGTCACGAAACGCGTCCATGGTGGCCGGCGGTATGGTGTTGACGGTGTCAGGCCCAATCAGATTTTCGATATAGAGAACATCGCGGTAGCTTGGATTCTTGGTGCTGGTGCTGGCCCACAGCAGACGTTGCGTTTGCGCGCCCTGAGCGGCCAGCGCCTTCCAGCGTTCGCTGGTAAAGATCGCACTGTAGCGTTTGTATGCCTGCTTGGCATTGGCGATAGCAACTTTACCCAGTAGCCCGCGCAGAGCTTTTTCTTCCTGTGGGCTGCTAGCGGTCTTCAGCCGGGCTGAGAGGATGGAATCGACCAGAGCATCAATGCGGCTGACAAAGAAACTGGCCACGCTGGCGATCTTGCTTACGTCTTTTCCGGTCTTTTGTAGTGCTTCCAGTCCGTCAATGTATGCGTCAGCGACCTTGACGTACGCTTCCTGGGAGAATAGCAGCGTGATATTGATGTTGATGCCTTCGCCGATAAGCTGGCGGACCGCGGGAACGCCTTCCGGAGTTCCCGGAACCTTGATCATGATGTTTTCTCGCCCCACGCTCTTCCACAGGCGACGAGCTTCTTCGATTGTCGCCTGAGTATTGCGCGCCAGCGTGGGTGAAACTTCCAGGCCTTGGGCATGAAGCTGCTCCAGCAAATCAGCGTAGTCGGTGCTGCCGGCGATGGCCTTTTCAAAGATCGCTGGATTTGAGGTCATGCCGCGCAGCCCGTCTTCGTCAATTAGGCGTTTTAGTTCGCCGCTGGTAATCAGGTTGCGCCGGATGTAATCCAGCCAGGGAGCTTGGCCGAATTTTTGCAACAGCACTAGGGGATTCTCGCTGGTTGCTTTGTTGCGGCCCTGGGTTTCAAGTGTGCTGGCAGGATTCATGGTTTCTTCTCCTTGCCGACTGCGTCGACGGCATATCGCTGTTCAATACTGAGAATTTTGGCGAGGCGCCGTTGATGGCGTTCCTCACCGGTAAAGCGCGCGTTCAGAAAATTCGTGCACAATTCCTTGGCCAACTCCGTCCCGATCACGCGCGCGCCCAGAACGAGCACGTTAACATCATCATGCTCCACGCCCTGGTGGGCGGAGTAGCCGTCGTGGCAAATTCCGGCGCGTATGCCGGGGATTTTGTTGGCCGCCACA
>WNFI01177211.1_pt1 | contig 13164 bp, 14 predicted proteins | sample 5400471 | NCBI WGS metagenome assembly WNFI01 (sample SAMN13153348, study PRJNA577476) | soil metagenome | isolation source: 100 cm saprolite on Douglas fir-dominated hillslope | place: USA:California | collected 2013-09-17
CACCCGACCATACCCCCAAGAGGAAAACCCCCGACTGACAAAACTGTCCCTTACCATGTATGACAAACCCTATGTACCCCATGTACCTGTAGGGTTGCCGCACTGTCACGTAGTCACGCGACCGCGGGGTAACAAGAGAGAATACACACACACACACACACACCACAACTTGAGGCAACTTTGGGTTGACTTTAGATCTGACTTTAGCCTGACTTTAGCCAACCGTGAAGCTCCCTATTGTCTTGGGGAAACGTCTACTTTGACAGCAGTTTGCTTTGTTTGAGTTCTGGGGTCGAAACGACTGACTCCATGCAGGACATGGATCCTGCTATCATGCTATGTCATATAGAGAGACGCGACTGTCAGAGTCTCCTTCGGCCTGGTGCCACTCGGTGTTTGCCCAGCCTGAGGTGGCCGTTACATAGTCATTTTTAATTTCTGCGTCTTACACGCTCAAGAATCAAGATCTTTCATCCATCACAATTTTCATTCGTATCCATGGTTATCGGCGTAACACTTGATATCTCTGGACGCTTACGAAGCTCTCGTACATCTGCAAAAGAATGAAATGATCGTCGACATGGAGCTAGACAAAGCAGAGGCGCGTCACAGGCCGACGGGCCCCGAGTGGTTTGTCCAAGATACAACCCGCTGGCCGAGCCACAATGAGGCTTCAATTTATGTCTGCTGTTGGGCCTTTAGCGGACTTTGGTTCACCGTACAGATCTGTGTCTAGTGTGAGTTTGATCCAAGGAAGAAATAAGATCATGGCTCAGGGAGCTCAAAGAGCATAGGTGATGGTCCTGTATCACGAACACTTGGGTTCAAAAAATCTACATGTGTTGTACCACTACCTACGCAGGATTCGCCGCTTGCAGATCGAGCCGACCCACTAGTGGGAATTTCGTCATATTGAGTATATACATAAAGTATTTGATGGCACAGGTCGCTTATGATATGTGGGTAATTTGGATAGAAAGTCCAGAGAGTCCGCAACCAAGGATTACACACTTGTTGTAGGAAGTTGTATAGGACAGGGGACGTTCGATATGGAGGTCGCCGTGCGTGTGTGGCCGATCAGTCCGCGAATGGACATTGTGAGAAGGATCAACATGTTGAGCCCTGGTCTGTTTCCCTTGGAGTACAACGTCGCACTCTTGCACGCATTATGGACGAGAGCCCCTAGATCGGGAAGCGTGGGGTGTTAAATCATGATACACGGCTTAGGAGAGGAGACCACTTACACGTCTGATCTGTCGAATTATCCGCCGAGTAATCGAACATGATGTCGATGTTCAACTGTTGAGTTTTTCCTGGTGCCCGGGTGAATCCACCGGTATTTCCCGTAGCGACAGGCTTGTTCGTGTCAATCAAATAGATCTCGGCGTGAACATTATTCATGTGGATAGGGATGATATTGCCACCAGTGCTCATCTCGAGATCGAGCGTAGCTGGGAACGTGAAATTAGCCAAAGGTCCAGTACTGAACGAAGAATTGGGAACATTGGAGCCTTGTCGAGCAGTTAAGGGTGCGTTAGGATTTGAGCTGAAGGAGGGGGCACGCGGAAGGAAGAGAGCTAGTGAGGCGGCAACACTATGAGAATGGCTATCAGTTCCGTCACACCAGGATGAGTACAAAGGGGGACGTGCACTCACAGGACGCACAACCCAAAGATGGTCCACACAAGGACCTTCCGGGTAAGCCACTTCTTCCCGAATAGTCCTTTACGATCGCTACTCCATTCTTTCCATGCGAGATTGCGCTCGTACGCTCTATCTTCTGCCTGCCCACGTTTGCTCATGCCTCGAAGCTCACCCTTTGTCCATTCAGGACCAAAAGCGGGCACTGTGACCATCTCCACGGGTGCACCGGAGGCCGTCGTTGAGGCTGCTTCGTCATAGCCACGTTTTGAGCCATCTGGGCTGAGGGCACGGTACCTGAAGGAATATTAATCAGAGAGGAGAGAGGATAGGATCAGTGGGAGGATGTACGAGAAATGCAAGCTTCGAACGCACCCTTCACGTGTAGTGACGGCCAATGCAGCACCGAGATTCCCAGCGCCCGAATATCTTGGGCCAGTATTATTGAAATCAGCGTACACATCCCACCCACGGCTTGCATCGGTCTCCTCGTCACCCATCTTCACCGGCTCCGTACGCGGATTACCAGGTGGCGGGTCATAGGTCGACGTCGTGTTAGCTGGAGGATAGCCGTCATGGTTACCACCGTAGGGTTGACCTTGTGTGTGGTAGAGTGTGTCATTTGTAGAGTAGTTTGGGGGTGAGAATGGATCATCCTCTGGATTGAGAGGCTCATAGGTCGATTGTCTAGGTGCGTAAATAGAGTCTGTTTGGTTACGTGATTCCACCATTCGTGAGCGGCGGTTGGCGGTGTCCATAGGGCTTATGGTAACCTAGAGGGTCTTTCCTCTGAGAGCCAAGTAGCAAGAGACTGTCACTGCCGTGATTGCAGTGTCGATGACAAGTTGACAACTGGGTGGATTTACGTCTCTTGGTCGGCCTTCGGACGTTTCCGAGCCACAGCTCGCTAATATTAGGACAGACTCATTCAAAAGTGCTAGGTCGTTGCTCCCAATCCCCAATCACAGGACCTTATCCGAGCTCACAGGAGGTCATCATGAGCATATCTCCAAATGATGATGGCGTTGGCGAGGGCCCTTCGGTCCCTCATCCTTCGAATCATGCTACATTCGATGAATACCAAACATCTTTGCAAGGAACTGCACTGAGAGCCACTAAGCAAGCATTCGTCCTCCCTGTCGACATGGACTACCAGCGCACTATAAACAAGCGATTCGCCTTGGATATGGATACACTCTCTACACGTATTTTGTCTCTGACTGACAAACTGCTGAAATTCTCTGCTGGGAATGGCAAGGGAAAGTCCCGAATAAAAGAGGATGAGGATTTGACAGAGAGGTACAATTCGAGTGTGCTTGACGTCGTAGATCATCTTTTTGAAATTGCTGTGTGTCTGCTTCACAAAGATCCAGCGCCTATAATTGACTTCAATCCTTCAGGACAAGAATATTGACGAGTTTACTGGAAAGAATAAGCCTGCCTCCATTCCCATCAATGCACCGGTACGACGCAAGGCTGTGAGTATTGTTCCCGACTGTACTTTCTGATTGGTGACCATCCACTCCATTATCCAGGATAAATCTTCAAAGTCAAAATCGTATCCATCGCTCAGTCAGGAACCTTTGCATCCTTCGCTCATTCACGCTGTGAACATACCAAAACCACAGCTCCAATTTAGAACACCCGTCAATAATGCCAATGACTATGGGACTTGGAGGCCTAAAATTCGGAGCAAGTATCATGCTTCGGTTCCACTCGATTATGTTCCCGAAGTCAATCCAAACGATATGGATGCCGAGGATCAGCAAATGTACGCATCACGTATTATAATCATTGAAACCTATTGCTTCAGCTCTTGTCACCTTAAAGCGCAATACTTCACCCGTACTATCACGAAATAAACCATCTCCAATACCCGGATCGCATCTACAACCCTCCCACTTCCTCCGTGCTGCCGTCTCCTCCACCCTTCCAGAACACACCTTTCAAATACATCTCTGTTCCAGCTGAACTGGACGATCTCCTAGCCACTCTAAAAACCGCTCAAGAGATTGCCATCGACTTAGAACATAATGATCGTAGAAGCTACTACGGGTTGGTGTGCCTAATGCAAATCAGCACGAGAGAACAGGATTGGGTTGTCGATACACTTGCTTTGAGGGATGAGTTGTCTGTCTTGGGAGAGGTATTTGCAGATCCAAATATAGTCAAGGTAAGCTATCTGATAGAAACCCTCCTGGGAAGTTTGTCGATGGTGGTTCCCTTTCGTAAATTCTGAAGGTATTTCATGGCGCCAGTAGCGATATCATTTGGTTGCAACGGGATTTTGGACTCTATATCGTAAATATGTTCGATACATACCACGCATCCCTCAAATTGGGAGGTAGGTCATTGTCTCGCAATAATCTATGCTGTTGTTTATGCGTTTACCACTTCAGGGTTCCCCAGACATAATCTTGCTTCACTTCTGCAGCATTTCTGCAATTTCGAAGCCGACAAGAGGTATCAGATTGCCGACTGGCGTATAAGGTGACCCAACGTCACCCAATTCTTCCATATGACGTCAATTGACGCCTTTTTTAATACTCTCTTTGCTTTTGAAGACCTCTTCCGGAAGAAATGCTCTTCTATGCTCGCTCAGATACTCATTTTTTACTTTACGTCTACGACTCCCTCCGCAGCCTCCTTCTCCAACATTCCCAGCAGCAGTCCTCGAACCCTCATGATGCTCTCGATAAAGTTCTTCAGAACTCTTCTCTCACCTCACTTCAGGTGTACATACGCGAGTCATACGACCTCGAGACGGGTAGAGGGGAGTATGGCTGGGCAAATCTGTTGAAAAAGTACTCCACTCGATTAGGACCCGTTGAGAGGAGTGTCTTCATTGCGCTACATGCATGGAGGGACAAGATTGCAAGGGAGTTAGATGAGGGTTTGAGGTATGCTAACTAGTTGCTTTCTGCTGACCAAACGCTTATGGGTGCGTTCAATTTGATTATAGCTTTGTTGCAAAAAACCATCAACTTCTGGCCGTTGCCGAGCTATGTGGTGCTCAACCCTCTCAAATACCTAATGATCAAGCGTCTTTCTTCAGAGCGTTCGCGCCTACACCTTTTGCTGTTCGAGATCGAGTTCCGGAGGTATTGGAGGTCATCCAAAATGCCGCTGCTCGCGGATGGGAGGAGCGAAATGCCATACCTCCGGCCGTCGCCCCTGCCCAACACGATTCCGCCGTAGCTGCTACGTCAGAGTCTAATTTGCCTCTTTCCCCATCACTGGCTCCGACAGAGTTTACTCTCACGCTTCCTGATGTGTGGAGTGCGATTAACTCAATTGCGGAGGTTAACAAAGGTATTTGGGTCTTTACTTTCCGTGAAACAAATATCTCATATGGCCTAGATGATTTCCCTATAGCGCAATCCTCGTCAATGTTCCGAAGCGCAACACCTCTGGACTGCCCACCTCCAAACAGCGTCGAGGCATCAATAGTCACATCCAACAGTTCCCTGTTTGGTCCCCTGCCTGCTTACAATCCACCTGATACCAACCCTGTGAATGCGAGTTTCAGCTCAATCCAGCAGAAGATCCATAGTAGCCTTGTTGTTATACCCACCGCCAATCGTATCACCACTCTCGCCCCGGCTGCTGCACCGCACTCTTCCGAAGAATCCGACGTCGAAGATCCCGATGATCTAATTATGCCGGCAGAACTCCCCTTCGTACCCGCCGCCCAGCGAACCACGCTAGTCGAAGAGGCGAGAAACACGGTGGCGACGACTCGGGACCCTAACACTGGCGACGAAATTGTGGTCGTCGGCCGCGTGAAGCAGAAGAAGGCCAAGAGCAAAATAAAGCGCAAGCTCATTGACGCTGAACTCGACGGAGGTGGGCAGAGCGGTGCTTCGACCCTTGCGCCTGATGTGAATGCGGAGGGCGATCGAAAGACGGCTGATGACGTTGAACGGGCCTCGAACACAACAGCTATCAAGCGGCGTGGAGCTAGAGGCGGCACTGAAGTAGCACCGTTTGACTACGCGTCTGCTCCGAATCTTCTGGACGCACATGATGGGGATGATGGTGCGGATGGCTCGGGAGTGGGACGGGCCAAGCGGAAAAAGATATGGAAGGAAAAGGGCAAGTGTTCAGGTACTAAGCGATCATGACCCGTGTCTCATGTTTTTCATTTAGTGCCTGTCATTCAGTATGGCAACTTCCCAGCGCCACCACGCAGCAAATCGGGGTTCAGAGGTGGGAATGTTTCGGCCTCATTCACATAGATGCTTTAACTGGATGAGATGGGTGGAACCCCAGGGAATTGAGCGGGACAACCCCGGTAAGAAACGAGCGTTTCAGCAACATAGCATACATGGATTGTAATTCATCTCGAAGCATATCATATTTTCTCTCATTCTTCCGAATCCACAATATCTACCATGGTAGCCATCCACTCCTCTATCTCAGCCCAATCTGCAGCCCTTGGATGAGTCAATACTTGAGAATGGGTGCTGGGTTCAATTACAGTTGAGGATATACGAGTTGTGTCGTGAGTCACAGATGGCTCAATAACCTTAAAGCTAGGAGATCTGTGGTCAAAAGACAACATGTGGGGATCCTGCGGAACTGAGGAGTTAGTTGGGGTGTAGCCGAGGTTGCAGCAGCGGATTTTCCATCTGGACTAGACATAAAAAGTGTAGGCCTGGGGCGAGAATTCTTGGAAGGTGACTTGCGAGGCAGGGTACCGAGAACAGGACTTGCAGCAGGTGAAGGAGACAAATCGATGAAGGACGTAGCTTGAGTTGCGGACGTGTTAGTCTTGAGACGCTTAGAAGCTTTGCGTGAACTATTCGAAGGCGTTCGCTTTCTCACAACTGGAGAAGAGACAGGAGAGCTGTCCGACGATGACAACGAGAAATGAATCTCTTCCTCTGGCAGGGTTGACATAAGAATGTCCAAACTCGTATCGCCGTAAGGGTCTGAATCATCAGAGAGATCATCGATGTCAAGAATGCTCTGGCGGTTAGAAGACTTGGAATTGTCATGCGTACCCTCCGCTTCCAGGAGGATACTTGGGCGCTTAGACGTAAGAGGTTGACGGGAAAGTGAAGTCTTGGTTCTCATAGATACAGAAGATTTAGCAGATTCGGATAACGAATGATTATGAAGAACTTGAAGGTCAATGCGCTGTTGATCCAGTTGGGGCTTCTTCTGAGAATTCGAATCATTCGGCTTCTTGAGCTTGGTTTTCTGGTTGCCCGCCAATGCATTGGTGGCTCGACCCCGCGCAGGCCCAATGGTATTTCGGTTCGGTGGCTTGTGCAAACCTTCCCTACAACTGGACGATGCCTTGAGAGATAGTATCAAACATGAATCTGATCTAGGTTAGTACGGACCAAAGATGACGACAAGAAGATTTGTCTTTGCAGTTATGTCCACAACTAGAAGATAAAATCAGCCACAAGTTGAGGCATGAGACGAGCGCCCCTACATAAAGTTCCCGTTGTCCATACGTGATTGCTCGCGGAGTGAAAGCGTAGCAGACGCTTTCCCTACCTCCGTCCTCTGTAACTCCTTAGCCTCCATATCAACGTCTATATAAGTCCTTGATAGTAGAATGTCTGGTCTTGATAGATCATTTGGCACGGACCTGCCGGATTTATCATAGCATCCATCTCGGAAGTCGAAATGTCCCAGAAGTTGGACGGCACGTCGATCTGAACTTGTCAGTGCGCCTCGGTAGACGATGGAATATACTCACTTCGGTCTTCGGAGGTTTAGTTATGAGCGTTGGAAAATCATTCGGTGAAACCATTGGCTTGAATGTTCGAGATACTGACAAACCCGCATAGTTATCCTAACAAACAGTCAGGCCTGATGACAAGACACCCTAGTCAAGCCACTCACGGCATCAACTTGAACTGTAATACATTGACTTGGTCTATTTAAGGAGGCGGTCACGCCGAACGACCTCATCGAGACTAAGCTCTTGGTGCTAAGAAGGGCGATTAGGACGCGCCGCGTTCTGATTGATCGATGACCCACGGAATACGACGGAAGTCGACCAGCTGACAGTCAGATGTCGTCGTTAAAATCGATGTGTACCCCAATGCGTTAGGTTGCTTAGTGTTCGTCTCGGGGTGTAAGGTGATCGAAACAGTCAATGTGACAATGACCGGTTTTCCACCGCCCTCTGCAATAGCTTCTTTCTCGGATATCCCTAAAATGTAATCTGGAAGACCCGCTGCCTGTTGGATCAAATTCTTCCCGAATGGATGCTTCCTGTTGAGAAACTGGACGAGGATATCAATAATGCAGCAGGAACCAGACCTCGATGACGCACCATTTCGATTCTATGGGCCTTCTCAAGTCGCAAGCCGCCAATAGTAGTGATGCCGTGTTGTGCCAATACCTAGTTAAGAGCGATAAGAGTGACACTGAGCATGGGGGTTAACAAAGGCACCGTGCCTTCACACTTGGGACAGGTTGCTTCAGTAGTTTCCGGAAAAATGGAGCTAACGCACGTACGATTTTTCGCCGATACCAGGCAACTGACGCAGAACTACGGGTCTATCCTCCCATGCTTTGGCATTGAGTATCCTGACTCTAAACGTCACAATGATCAGATGTGAGAAATTATAACCAAGCAGTTAGACTCACAACTCCATCCCATACTTAATATGCGATCCCAGTTTCTTCGCAATGCCTGCATCCACAATCGCTAACAGAAAAGAAAAAGATGTTACTGCAGCACCACTCCAACCACTGATGTTAACTTGCCTTTGGCAATGCGTATAGATTGACGAAATAGATTCGCTACATCAAGCGCTGTGTGATAGCCTAGACCTTTCCACTCTTTACTAGACAGTGATATCCCCCCTAGTGTAGCCTGTGGAGATATCAGTCTGTCAAACGAGAGGTCGGTGAGTTGCCCCCACCTGTAATAGCACAAAGACTTTTTCCGACGTCTTTTCCACCTTCTTCACCGGAAATCGAATATCAATGTGTTCACGTATCTCGTTGTAGACCTGCTCAAGCTTAGGCTATAGGTCCACTCAGGCTGCCGGACTAAGGGCTGTACACGCACACGCTTCTCCTCCGCCCGTAGTCGAGCTGGTTCCGTCAGTCTAATTAAGAAATTACACCATATATCAGTGGGTCCGCGCTTAGAGATATGTTGACGGCTCACTCGTCTGCTTGCGACAACATCTCAAGCTTTTGGAATATAACACGTTAGAGCCACTTGGGATGGGATGAACTACTCACTAATTGTTTGAGGTTTACTGACTCAGGTAGTTCTTGGATTGCGCGCATCTATAAAGAAGATCGACACACAAACTATACATCCTTCAACAGCTACGGACCGTCGAAAAACGGATATAATACTGGAAGTTTCGAATCTGTCAAGACGAGTGCCAAGCAAAAGATACGGATATTCATTGCCCACCTTGGTCATAATCTCTCCGATTTCGGTGATCGTGAGCGGACACCTGTCATTCAGTTGTGCCCCCTCATTGTCCCTAGAAATCAAGCCCGCTCCATCGAGTGCTGATAAGGTCTCTTCAACAATGTTATTCAGGCGATCCTGCCACGTCGCTCCAGTTGATTTGTCATTCAGTCCTGAATAGTGAGTAGGATTTCGTTGCATCCTTTGATAGAGAAAGGAATTAAGAAGCCATTTCTTGGCGCTCTCCGCATTGACGATGGTGCCGAGAGCCACCTCCGACGCAACATGCTCAACGAGATTGCGATGAAGATGGCTTTCAAGTAAGGAATTGCCAGACATCAGGGTCCCGTACTTAGTCTTCACAGTCGTGTCGCAAAGGATAATAGCAACGCCTTCTTTATCTGGAACATAAAGGATTTAGAGATACTGCCGATGGCTCCGAGGAAGAAAAACCGGAAGTCGCACCAAACTGAGGACGGCCCTGAAAGGAATAGCTGGCTAAGTAAACGCAACGATCGACAAAGACACGACACTAACTGCCCGTCCGATCATTTGCATCACCTCCAAGTCGCTGTACTCGGTCCATTGGGTGTCTACCCAGTGACTCGTTCCATGGATCACAACAGTGTGTGCGGCTGAATATAATGAGAGTAGATATATCAGTTAGGATGCACACTTACGCATATTGACTCCAACCGCAAGTGTCTGAGGTTAACAAATCACTAACGTGGGTTTGCTTCTGAATAGTCGAGTACGTACTGATGTAGCGACGATAATTGAGACGGTCTTTTGATTGAACAAATGCTCCACCGCCTTCCTATCACCCATCGAGAGGCCAGCGTGGTGAACTGCAACGCCACAAACCACCAGTTCTAGAGCAAGCGCGAAGCTCAACAATATGTCCAAATTGTCGTGGAATAACAGCTAACCGCTCAGTTTAGGATCCTCGAAAGTTTTATCTATCCTGGAGAGAAGAATGCAATCAGATATCAACACGTTTACTCGATGAGAAGAATGACACCTCTTTGGAGGACCCCACGGCAGCCTCTCCTTACGTTCCAAGAGTTTCCCATATGCCGCGACTATTTTGTCTGCACACGCAACTACGCCTGAACTGAGATCAGTATGGCGGTGACCATCTTGGGACTGACTCTCACTCTTTCGGGTCGGACAAAATACGAGAACAGGTTTGTTGTTTGCATGACGTTGAAGGATAGGAAACAGCTGCGGGTCCAGCACAGCAGAGAGAAACTGGAACTCATTCTGCCCGCGCCTACGTGAGAAGCTATACACATGTCTTGTAATCTTGCAAGGGCGGTATGATTCATCAAACTATTTACGCCCTTTAGATATGGGTCACATAGCATAGAATAATTGAGGAAACTCACCGTAAATACCGAGGTTGGGTGAGGCGGATCCCCGTATCGGATCCAATCAGCAATGTCCCCTATATTTGGTGCTGTTGCCGACACAAGGACAAAACGTGGATTTGTCACACGCGTTTTCATACGCGATATGCAGACCTCGAGCGTTGCTCCCCGAGGATCACTCAGAATATGCACCTGCAACCACATTACGCTGAGACGATAGTACAATACGTTATCGGGCCATACTCGCCTCATCCACGAGAAAAAGAGATATTTGATTAGCATAACCGGCATTGTCGTGCCTAATGTCCCGATCTCCTGAGTAGGAAGCAGTGGGATGCTCATAAAGTCTCACCAATTTCTTGTCAATCCATCCCACTTTTCAGGCTAACCCCGAATAGTGATAGTGAAATCAGAGTCATTGAGGTTGCTCGAATACTTATCCTTACTGTAGTGATACTTTAGGAGAAGATGAATAAGCAACAAGTACCTAGTTGGGCGGACGGCACTTACATAATGGAGCATTTCTTAGCTTCCTTCCAAGCATTTTTTCCTTCAAAAACGGTATCACCGGTCATTTCGGAGCCTGAGAGATATTTCCTCAAGCTATGATCGACAATGACGAGTGAACGCTCACATTTAATGCCCAGAGGTGAAAACTTTTTCGTCCAATCATTAGAACGCTCAGCACACAGGGCCTAAAAGGATTTCCCTTGACATATTTTCCAGCGGCCTTGTGAGCAATACGAAATCACACCTTTGTGGGGGCGATGTATACGCATTGCGGGCCTCTCGTGCTGTTGGAGTTGACAGGATTGTCCATGAAGAGCTTAATAATAGCGAGCTCAAAAAGCACCGTCTTTCCGCTCCCCGTAGGTGCTGGAATGTTTCCAATGGGTCGGCTCAACTGGAGGTCAACTGAGGAGGGGAGACGAACCACTGATTACCTGCGAAGGAGGTTGGCCATTGAAGTGTGTGACAAAAAATAGCACGTACCATGTTCTCGCTAGACTTCACAAGCTTCGAGGGGACTTGAGACACCCCAGCAGAATTTTCAGACGGTATACACTCACTGTATCAAAGCATGAGGATTGAACCGCGTTGAAAACCGAGAACTTGAATAGCCCTGTACAGCACACGGTCAACGCCGTACGCCATCAGACACAAAGGAAGCGGACCTTTGTATCTATCCGCTATAATTTGAGCATAAGTCACGCGTCCGAAATGGATACTTCATCTAGTCACTCACGAAGCTCAGAAACAGGCCTTAGCCGTACTCCTCTTGAAGTCAGTGGAAGAGGTTGTAATACATTCTGAGGCCTTTCTAAACCACCATGGTACTGATGTTCGCGGTGTTCTATTTCGAGACATGCATAGGGTGAAGAAGGATCAGATTATGTGAGGCTCAACCAAAATACTAGAAAACGTGCCGAAGCACGCGTCAGGACGCGGAATATCTTGCGAGAATACTCCGGAAACTTCGTTTGACTCAGAAAAATCCGACGATCCGAATGCATCGCGCGCATAGAGGTGATTCCCTGCATTCAGGTGAACAGACGGGGGAGGGAAAGCAACAGAAGATCGAGACGAGTATGGTTGTTGGGAACCAGAAGAGAGCCCATAAGGAATAGTAGTCCTCGAAGGAGTAGGCGAATACGGTGGTTCGATCCCTAAATATGACGCGTAAGCCTGGGCGGAAGGCCTCCAGAAATCAAGGGCTATACAACACACCGTCACTGTAGGACAGCTGTGGAAAATTTGATTGCTTTTGCATCCACCCCTGCGTTGCTCCGATTTGAGAGCGCGGATTATGAGGATATGCCATTCAGAAACTCGCAGATCAGACGCACGGTCGTGGGGAATGGGATCGGCAAGTTCCGCGTCCGAGCGCTTAATCCACAATTTAACGTCACTCCACCTTCTGGATCTAGCTCCCTTATGGTCAATGCTACGCTGCCCCTTTTTTTCGCGGCGGCAGTCTTCTTTCGTGATCACCCGGTTGCGATAAGCAATTCTCCATTGAGGAATGATCAACCGCTTCTACGATGCAGAAGGCTCTGTTCTTCTCTACATAAGTATCCAGAACGAAATATGTCGTGATAGTGTGCCCGTCCACCACCATGGGTGCTAGACTGTCTCGAGTTGTCACTGGCTTACTTTCAAAAAATTCCGGGTCCGACAACCACAAGAATCGCAAAGAGGATGATCAGCATCGATCGAGAAAGCCCACTTCTTCGCCGCCCACAACAGCGCCAGTGGTACTTCCTACTACGCCACCGGTTGGTAGAGGTGGCCAGCTCCAGAGACGCAAATCAGCTCTGCTTCGACATTCCGGAAAGACTCACGTCTCGAGGAAGAAGGGCTTACAAGCAACTCAGTATTCAAGAGGGAGACCATTAGCCAAAAAGCCGAGTGTGAAATCTGTTGGCGCATTTCCGAAGGCTAGAAGGTCGGGCTCGAGGAGTGAGCGTTCGAGTAATTCGAGGGCCTCAACTCGTAGACGTAGGGCCCGCAGTGTCTCTTCCGCGGCCGCCACCGAAAGAGTCCCAGCCATTCCAAGAGTGCCTGATGAAGATTTCCGTCATGAATCTGTGACCCAACTAATGAAAAATCAGGCCAATCTTTTCCAGATCGTGACCCCAGTAAAGTCCAAGCCATTGGAGGAAATTCTTCGGACCCACCCCAACCGGCCATTTGTTGAATCATTAGTGAAAGGGTTCGAAGTGGGATTTTGGCCTGGAGCGGATACTTCTC
>WNFI01024269.1_pt1 | contig 13163 bp, 13 predicted proteins | sample 5400471 | NCBI WGS metagenome assembly WNFI01 (sample SAMN13153348, study PRJNA577476) | soil metagenome | isolation source: 100 cm saprolite on Douglas fir-dominated hillslope | place: USA:California | collected 2013-09-17
AATGCCGCGGATGGACGGCTTCGACCTCACGAAGAACGTGCGCGCCGATCCGCGCACCGCCGGCATCCCGATCATCATCATTTCCTCGCGCACGGCCGACAAGCACCGCAACCAGGCGGCGCAGCTCGGCGTCAACGCGTTCCTCGGCAAGCCCTACCAGGAAAGCGAGCTTCTGCAGCACATCGTCACTTTCGTCGGCCCTGCCACGCCGGGGGCGACCCCGCGAAGCCGCCTACACTAGCGCCCGGACGCGGTCGCTTCACGAAGAAGGCGGGGCGTGACCATGAAGTTCGAGCTGCAGGAGCACATCGGCAAGTACCCGGTGGTCCGCGAGATCGGCAGCGGAGCGACCAGCCGCGTCTATCTGGCGCGCGACCCGTTCGCCGAGCGCGACGTCGCCGTCAAGGTGTTTCTGTTCAACGCCCAGGCCGATCCGCATACCGAGCGCATGATGCACAAGGCGTTCCTCGCCGAAGCCTCGCTCGCCGGCAAGCTGAACCACCCGCATATCGTCGACATCTACGATGCCGTCGCCGAGCCCGACCACAGCTACGTGGTCATGGAATATGTGCCGGGGACGACTCTCGAGGCGCACTCGGACGTCTCGAACCTGCTGCCGCTCGGCAAGGTGGTCGAGATCGTCTTCAAGTGCATCCGCGCCCTCGAGTATGCGTTCCAGCACGGCGTCATCCACCGCGACATTAAGCCGGGGAACATCATGCTGTCCGAGGGCGGCGAAACGAAGGTCGGCGACTTCGGCGCCTCGTTCCAGCAGCGCCACGGCATGGAGAGCACGCAGATCACCGGCATCGGCTCGCCGGCATACATGTCGCCCGAGCAGGTGCGGATGGAAAGCCTGAACCAGCAGACCGACATCTATTCCCTGGGGGTGGTGATGTACCGGCTGTTGACGGGGCGGCTGCCCTTCGAGGTCTCCACGCAGACGGCGTTGACCTACGCGATCCTCAACACCGTGCCCGTGCCTCCGGTCACGCTACGTCCGGACCTGCCGCCGCTGCTCGACCAGATCGTGATGAAGGCCCTGCGGAAGGACCCGGCGAAGCGCTACAAATCATGGCTCGACTTCGGCAAGGAGCTCTCCCAGGCGTTCGTGAACCTGCGGCTATCGGGCGAAACCGCCTCGGACTCGGAGAAGTTCAACAAGCTGCGCGACATGCCGTTCTTCCAGGACTTCGGCGACGTCGCCCTGTGGGAGGTCGTGCGCATCGGCAGCTGGAAGAACATCCCCGGCGACACCGTCATCATCCGCGAAGGCGACCAGGGCGAAAGCTTCTATCTCCTGGTGGAGGGCGAGGTCGGCGTCACGCTCCTCAGCAAGCCGCTCAACATCATCAAGCCCGGCGGCTGCTTCGGCGAGATCCTTTACTTCACCGGCGCCACCGGCCGCCGCACCACCACTATCGTCTCGACCGAGCAGATCACCGTCATCGATATCAAGACCGACGCCCTTCGCGCCGCCACCGACGCCTGCCAGGTCGGCTTCAACAAAGCCTTCATGCGGGTCCTCGTCGACCGCCTAAGTCAGGCGAACCTGAAGTTGGCCAGAAGATGAATTCCTAAAAAGAGCGCGGCAGGCCGAGCACATGCTCGGCGAGGTAGGAAAGAATCAGGTTGGTCGAAATCGGGGCGACGAGGTAGAGACGGGTCTCGCGGAACTTTCGCTCGACGTCGTACTCGGCGGCGAAGCCGAAGCCGCCGTAGGTTTGCAGGCAGACGTTGGCGGCTTCCCACGAGGCCTTGGCAGCGAGGTGCTTGGCCATGTTGGCCTCGGCGCCGCAATCCGATTTCTTGTCGAAGAGCGCTGCGGCCTTGTAGCGCATGAGGTTGGCGGCTTCGATCTCCATGTAGCTCTCGGCGATCGGGAACTGGATGCCCTGGTTCTGGCCGATGGGACGGTCGAAGACGATTCTTTCCTTCGAGTAGGTGGTGGCCTTGTCGATGAACCAATAGCCATCGCCGATGCACTCTGCGGCGATCAGGATGCGCTCGGCGTTCAGGCCGTCGAGGATGTACTTGAAGCCTTTGCCTTCCTCCCCGATCAGGTTCTCGGCGGGGATTTCCAGGTTGTCGATGAACACCTGGTTGGTCTCGTGGTTGACCATGTTGCGGATCGGCTTGACGTCGATGCCCTTGCTTTTCGTTTCCACGATGAAAACTGACATACCCTCGGACTTCCTGGCGACCTTGTCGAGCGGGGTGGTGCGCGCGAGCAGGATCATCAGCTCGGAGTGCTGCAGGCGCGAGGTCCAGACTTTCTGGCCGTTGACGACGTAGCGGTCGCCTTTCTTTACGGCGACGGTCTTGATCTTGGTGGTGTCGGTGCCGGCGGTGGGCTCGGTGACACCCATCGCCTGCAAGCGCAGCTCGCCGGTCGCGATTTTCGGAAGGTATTGCTGTTTCTGTTTTGAAGAACCATGCCGGAGCAGGGTGTTCATGTTGTACATCTGGCCGTGGCAGCAGCCGGCGTTGCCGCCCGAGCGCGTGATCTCTTCCATGATCACCGTCGCCTCGGTAAGGCTGAGCCCAGAGCCGCCGTACTCCTCCGGGATCAGCGCCGACATCCAGCCCGCCTTGGTGAGGGCATCGACGAACGCCTCGGGGTAGGCGCGCTTCTCGTCCACGCCCTGCCAATATGCACCGTCGAACTGCGCGCACAGCGCGCGCACCGCGTCACGGATCTCAGGATGGTTGTCGCGCCCGAGGTTCATTTCTTGGGTTTCAAATGGGCCGAGGCCTCTTCTTCGATGCGGTGCCAAACTTCTTCGGCCATCGGCTGGCGCGACTCCTCAAGGATGTGCCCGACGAGGCCCACCGCGCGCGCCATGACGCCGATCCCGCGCACGGCCTTCCAGTCCAGTCCCAACTCGCAAGCGAGCGCGCCGATAGCGCCGGTCGCGTTGACGACGAGATTCTTTTCTTTTCCGATGGCCTCCATAAGCTCGCAATACCGGCCATAGAAGCCGGTTTCGCGCGCGATCTCGAATAGCCTGACCGTTCGCGGATCGACCGGCTTGTGGATCGGGTGGCCGAGGCCAGGGATTTTTTTATTTTGAGAAATAATCTTTTTCGCATCAGGAGAACCTGAAGAAAAAGCTTCGGTTAAAAGACGAGCTACACCTTCTGTGGAACCGACGAAAACGCTTCCGAGCCCGCACAAACCCGCCGCCACCGCGGCTTGCATCGCCTCGGGCGCGCCGAGGTAGGTGAGGCGGGCGGCGAGGGCGCTCGGCGTGACGCCATGTTCGACCAGGGTCACCACCATGGCGTTGAACAGCCTGGATTCTTTTTCAAGAGGAATTCTTCCGGTCAGTTCGAGGAACGCCATGTCGCCGAGGTTCAGGTGGCCGAGGATCTCTCCCGGCAGATCCTTGCCGCGAACCACAATGCGCTCAGGCGTAGACCAGGCCAGGTCGGAGCGGATGGGCTTCACTGCTCGGCTTTCACGCCGGCGGCGGTGATGACCTTGGCCCATTTCGCGATCTCCGTGTCGAGGAATTGCACGGCCTCCTCCGCAGTGTTGCCGACCGGGATGATGCCGATCTGGTTGAAGCGGTCCTTTATGTCCGACTCGTTGATCGCCTTCGCCGTTTCCGCGCTCAACCGATCGACGATCTCACGCGGCGTTCCGGCGGGCGCCATGAACAGCACCCAGGTCGAGGACTCCAGCGCAGGGCCTCCGGCCTCGGCCATGGTCGGAACCTCGGGGGCGCCCTGGATCCGCTTTGCCGAAAACATCGCCAGCGCCTTGATCTTTCCGCCGCGCACGTGCGGCATGAGCGTGCTGGGCACGTCCACCAGAACCTGGATATCGTTCGCCATCACCGCGGTGAGGGCTGGAGCGGTTCCCTTGTAGGGGATGTGAACCATGTCGATACCCGCGGTTTGCTTGAGGAGCTCGGTCGTCAAGTGCGCGGCCGCGCCGATGCCGGAAGAGCCGAAGTTCACCTTGCCCGGATTGGCCTTGGCGTAGGCGATCAGCTCCTTCACATCCTTGGCCGGGAAATCCTTGTTCACCGTCATTATCAGCGGCGCGATGCCCGCGAGCGACACCGGCACGAGACCCTTGATCGGATCGAAGGGCAGCTTGCCCTGGTACAGGGTGACATTGGCGGCGTACCCGGCGATGACCGTCAGCAATGTGTAGCCGTCGGGCGCGGCCTTCGCCACGATGTCGGCGCCAAGGATGCTGTTGGCGCCGGGGCGGTTGTCGACGACGATCGGCTGGCCGAGCGGCCCGGACATTTTGTGGGTCACGATGCGGGTGACTACGTCGGTGATTCCGCCGCCGGTGTACGGCACGACCCAGCGGATGGGCTTGTTCGGGTAACCCTGCGAATGCGCCGCCAGGGGAGCGGCCAGTATCGCCGCAAGAAGCAGTTTCGTCATCACTCCTCCAGGTTCGGCAGCCGTATTAAACGTTAGCGGAAGCTATAATCCCGCGCAATCCTATGAAGGTCCTGGTCAGCGTCAAGCGCGTAGTCGATTTCAACGTCAAGGTGCGCGTCAAGTCCGACGGCAGCGGCGTTGAAACCGCCAACGTCAAGATGTCCATGAACCCGTTCGACGAGATCGCGGTCGAGGAGGCGGTGCGGCTGAAAGAGGCCGGAGCGGCGACCGAGATCGTGGCTGTTTCCTGCGGCGTCCAGGCCTGCCAAGAGACGCTGCGCACCGCGCTCGCGATCGGCGCCGACCGCGCGATCCTGGTGGAGACCGATGCGGAGCTGCAGCCTCTCGCCGTCGCGAAACTTCTAAAAAGCATTGTTGCAAAAGAAAACCCGGGGCTGGTGATCCTGGGCAAGCAGGCCATCGACGACGACTCGAACCAGACCGGCCAGATGCTGGCGGCGCTGCTGGGCTGGCCGCAGGCCACGTTTGCCTCGAAACTGAAAATTGCGGGTGAAAAGACGGAGGTCACCCGCGAGGTGGACGGCGGCCTCGAGACCGTTTCAATCAAGCTGCCCGCGGTGGTAACGACCGACCTGCGCCTGAACGAGCCGCGCTACGTCACGCTGCCGAATATCATGAAGGCGAAGAAAAAGACCCTCGAGACGCTCAAGCCCGACGCGCTTGGCGTCGATGTTTCTCCCAGATTGACCATCTTGAAAGTCATAGAGCCCTCGAAGCGCAAGGCGGGAATCAAGGTCGCGGACGCCAAGACCCTGCTCGACAAGCTGCGCAACGAAGCAAAGGTCCTGTGACGATCCTGGTCCTGGCCGAGCACGACCATAAGGCGGTCAAGAAGGCGACCCTGAATGCGATCGCCGCGGCGCGGAAGATCGGCGGCGATATCGATGTCCTGGTCGCAGGGCACCAGGCCGGCGGGGCGGCCAAGGCAGCCGCGCAGATTGCCGGCGTCAGGAAGGTGCTGCAGGCGGACGCGCCGCAGCTCGCGGATTTCCTCGCGGAGAATGTCTCTTCGCTGATTGTTTCCCTCGCGAAGAGCTACTCGCATATCCTGGCGCCCTCGACCTCGAACGGCAAGAACGTCATGCCGCGCGTCGCGGCGCTGCTCGACGTGCAGCAGATCTCCGACATCGTCGCAGTCGAGGCTCCGGATACCTTCGTGAGGCCGATCTACGCCGGCAACGCCCTGGCGACGGTGAAGTCGAAGGATGCGATCAAGGTCATCACGGTCCGGACCACTGGTTTTGATCCGGTTTCCGCGGCCGGGGGTTCGGGTTCGATCGAAAGCGTTCAGGCGCCCGCCGATCGGAATATTTCCTCCTTTGTAAGCCGGGAGGTCTCGAAGTCGGAACGTCCCGAGCTCACCTCCGCCAAGATCATCGTTTCCGGGGGGCGGGGCATGGCCTCGGGCGAGAATTTCACCAAGGTCCTCGAGCCGCTCGCAGACAAGCTCGGTGCGGCGCTGGGCGCCTCGCGCGCCGCGGTTGACGCCGGCTTCGTGCCGAACGACTGGCAAGTCGGCCAGACGGGGAAGATCGTGGCGCCCGACCTCTATATCGCCGTGGGAATCTCGGGCGCGATCCAGCATCTCGCCGGCATGAAGGACAGCCGGGTCATCGTCGCCATCAACAAGGACGAGGAAGCGCCGATATTCCAGGTGGCCGACTACGGTGTGGTGGGGGATCTGTTTCAGATCGTACCGACCCTGGTGGAGGAGCTGAAGCGATGAGCAGTTATGCGGCACCGCTGAAGGACATGCGTTTTGTGCTCAACGAGCTCGCCGGGCTGGGCGAGGTCGCGAAACTGCCGGGTTATGAAGAGGCAACCCCGGACATTGTGGACGCAATCCTCGAGGAAGCTGGGAAGTTCGCTTCTGAAGTTCTTGATCCAATTAACTATTCAGGCGACCAGGAAGGCTCCGTATGGAAGGATGGCGCGGTCACCACGCCGAAGGGCTTCAAGCAAGCCTATAAGCAGTATGTCGAGGGCGGCTGGGGCGCGCTGCCATTCGGCCCGGAGTGGGGCGGGCAGGGACTGCCTAAACTGGTTGCGACCGCGGTGGAGGAGATGCTTACCGCGTCGAACATGTCGTTCTCGCTTTGTCCCTTGCTCACGCAGGGCGCGATCCACGCGCTCGAGCTTTGCGGCACCGAGGCGCTGAAAAAAACCTTCCTCGGCAAGATGATCGGGGGCGCCTGGACCGGCACGATGAACCTGACCGAACCCCAGGCGGGATCGGATTTGGCCTTGGTGAGAACAAAAGCTGAGAGGGCTGGGGACCACTACCGCATTTCCGGGCAGAAGATCTTCATCACCTACGGCGAGCACGACCTGGCGGAGAACATCGTGCACCTCGTGCTCGCGCGCACACCGGACGCGCCCGAGGGCGTGAAGGGTATCTCGCTGTTCATCGTGCCCAAGTTCCTGGTGAAGCCGGACGGCTCGCTGGGCGGGCGCAACAGCGCGAAATGCGCCTCCATCGAGCACAAGGGCGCGCTTCAGCGTCGGCCTCGAAGGGGTGGCGATCGCAGAGCGGGCTTTCCAGCGCGCCCTGGCCTACTCGAAAGAGCGGCTGCAAGGCAAGGACCTGGTCGAAGGCGGCAAGACGGTGCCGATCATCCGTCACCCCGATGTGCGGCGCATGCTCATGCTGATGAAGTCGCAGACCGAGGCGATGCGCGCACTTGCGTATGTGGTCGCGGCCGCAATGGATTTCTCTCAAAGAATTGAGGATAAAAATGAGAGAAAGAACCATCAGGCGTTCGTCGATCTGATGATCCCGGTGGTGAAGGGCTGGAGCACCGAGACCGGCATCGACGTGGCCTCGCTGGGGGTGCAGGTGCACGGCGGGATGGGCTTCATCGAGGAGACCGGCGCCGCGCAGCACCTGCGGGATGCGCGCATCACGACCATCTACGAAGGCACCACTGGAATCCAGGCGATGGATCTCGTCGGCCGCAAGATCGCGCGCGAAGGCGGCGCCACCGCCAAAGCCGTGATCTCGCTCTGGAAGGCATTCGACGCTGAGCTGGAAAAATCAAAGAATGGCGACATCCAGGCCCTGAAGCGGGAGTTCTCGGCGGGCGTTCAGGCCGTCGCGGACTGCGTCGAATTCATCGTCGCCGAAAAAGATCCCAACGCGGCGTTCGCCGGCGCAGTGCCGTTCCTCAGGCTGATGGGAATCGTCGCCGGCGGCTGGCAGATGGCGCGCGCAGCGCTGGTTGCCGAGAAAAAATTAGTCGGCGAGAAAAATGCAGATAAATCGTTCTACGAGGCCAAGATTGGCACGGCGCGCTTCTACGCCGATCACGTGCTGGTGCAGGCGCCCGCGCTGCGCAACACCGTGGTGAACGGCGCCGCAGGAGTCATGGCGCTGTCCGAAGAACAGTTCTTCGCGGCCTAGCGCTCCAATCCGAAATAACGGCGGATGCGTCCGAGCACGCCGACCTGCCGCTCCACCGCCGATGGCCCGGCGGCGGCGAACGCTTCTCGCGCCTCATCGATCGTTCCGCGACGCAAAGCCACCACTTGACTGACCTGCTCGGCGATCTCCGGCCGCGATAGCAGGAGCCCCTGCACCGAGGCGCGATCGAGCCGATAGCACTCGACGTCGGTTTTTGCCACGACGGTTGCTTGCCGTGTGTCGCCGGCAAACAACGCCATCTCGCCGAAATACTGTCCCGGCCGCAATCCGCCGATGCGGCGCGGCGTGCCGCCGGGCGGCTCATAGAGCACCTCGGCCTCGCCGAACGCGACGATGTAGAGCCAATGCGCGGTGTTGCCCTGCTTGGTGATCACGTCGCCGCGCGCGAACGGGGCGTACTGCATCCGTTCGACGATCTCGTTCTTCTCGTCGTCGGAGAAACCGGCGAACAGATCGACCCGCCGCAGGATTTCCAGCCGGCGCGAGTGCTCGCGCCGGCGCACGGTCTGGGCATGCGCCTCGTCGCGCGTGACGGCATGTATCGTACGCTGCGGCTCGGCGACCCGGACGCCCGCACGCTGCAGCGAGGCAAACAGGTGCACGCGCACCATGGAGTCGGTGAGATCGTCCTCCTGCAGATTGCCGAGAAAGTAACGCAGCTGGTAGCGCAGGTTGCCTTCTTCGAAGCCGGCAAGCACGCAGCTCGGCGCGGGACTATGCGCGACGTTCGGAATAGCCAGTTCGCGCATCTCGTCTTCGACCGTCGAGATGACCCGCGCCGGCGGCACGCCGGGATCGACCATGAACTGCAGGGTGCGGCGCCACTGCAAGGGAGCGCCTTCGCGCTGCCCGAGGATGGCGAAGCGCGATTTCATGAGCTGGCTGTTGGGGATGACGACGGTTTCCCAGTTGCGCGTCTCGATCAGGGTGGAGCGCCAGCGGATGTCGCGCACCCGGCCGACCAGCTCGTCGACGCGCACCCAGTCGCCGACCTGCACAGAGTTGTCGAGCTGGATGGCGAGCCCGCCGAGCAGATTTCCAAGCGTGTCCTGCATCGCGATGGCGATGACGGCGGTGAGAATCGCGGACGTGGTGACGATGCTCGAGAGATCGACGCCGACGCCGCGCAGCTGGACGAACCCGTAAATTACGTAGGCGACGGCAATGACGAGGTCCTCGACGATACGCGGCAACACCCGGCGCCCGAGCGGCAGCAGCAGGCGGAACAGCACAAAGCCGCTCATGCGAATCAGCGCGATCGCGGAAACGATGTGGAACAGCGCGTAGGTGGCCGAGGCGCTCTGCGGCATGAGCGTGTCGAGCAGCACCGCCGCCGCCTGGCCGGCGATCCCCAGGAAAAATAGAAACAGCGTGTTCAGGTAGACGCTGCGTTCGGCAGGCCGGATCCTGAGCAGCGCCCCCGTGAGGAGAAGCGCGACGACCGTCAGGTAAGGCGCGTCAGAATTCCAGAAGTGCAGGGGCACGGCCGGCTACAGCTTGATCCGGCCGGCGAGAATGTCCTTCCACATCACCCAGTCGCCCATGAAGCTGTAGAGCGGATGGGTGAAGGTCGCCGGGCGATTCTTCTCGAAGAAAAAATGACCCACCCAGGCAAAACCATAGCCGGCCCCGAGGCCGGCGAGCAGCCACCAGAAGTTGAGCGTCGAGAACGAGTGCAGCAGCGCGATCAGACCGAGGCTCGTGCCCGCGAAATGCAGCCGGCGGCAGGTGCGGTTCGAATGCTGCGACAGGTAAAACGGATAGAAGTCCGCGAACCGCGCGAAGCGCGAGAAAGTCGGCGCCGACTGTTTTTCCACCGTCACATTATGCCCTCGCATCACATGTTCGGGTAGTTGGGCCCGCCCCCGCCTTCGGGGGCGACCCAGACGATATTCTGAGTCGGATCCTTGATGTCGCAGGTCTTGCAGTGCACGCAGTTCTGGGCGTTGATCTGCAGCCTCGGGTTTGAATCTAGATCGACAAATTCGTAGACCCCGGCCGGGCAATAGCGCTGCTCGGGGCCGGCGTATCTCTCCAGGTTCACCTTCACCGGGACCGAGACATCCCGCAGCGTGAGGTGCGCCGGCTGGTCCTCGTTGTGGTTGGTGTTCGAGAACGAGAGATCGGTCAGGCGGTCGAAGGTCAGTACGCCATCAGGTTTTGCGTATTGGATGGGCTGACACTCATTCTTTCGCTTCAGTGATTCATGGTCCGCATGCGCGTGGCTCAGTGTCCACGGTGCCCTCCCACGAAAGAGCACTTGATCCACCCCCACCATCAAAGTGCCGAGATACAAGCCCTTCGACATCCATGGCTTGAAATTGCGGGCGCGATGGAGCTCTTCGTGCAGCCAGCTGGAGCGCCAAGCCTCTGTGTAGCCCTCGAGCTCGTCGTGCGAGCGCCCAGCCTTCAGCGCCTCGGTCGCCGCTTCGGCGGCGAGCATGCCGGACTTGATCGCGCAATGACTGCCCTTGATGCGGGAGGCATTGAGAAAGCCGGCGTTGTCGCCGATCAGCACGCCGCCCGGGAAGGCGAGCTTGGGCAGGGACTGCAGGCCCCCCGCGGTAATCGCGCGCGCGCCATACGCAACCCGCTTTCCATCCTCGAAAAGTCCCCTGATCGCCGGGTGCGTCTTGAAGCGCTGGAATTCCTCGTAAGGCGAGAGGTACGGATTCTGGTAGCCGAGGCCGACGACATAGCCGACCGCGACTTGGTTGTTCTCCATGTGGTACATGAACGAGCCGCCATACGTGTCCGCGTCGAGCGGCCAGCCTGCGGTATGCACGACGAGTCCGGCCTTGTGCTTCTCCGGCTTGACGTCCCAGAGCTCCTTGAGACCGATGCCGTATTGCTGGGGGTCGGCGCCTTCTCTCAGCCGGTATTTCTCTTCGAGCTCGCGCCCGAGCTGGCCGCGGCAGCCCTCGGCAAGGAAAGTGTATTTGCCGTGCAGCTCCATGCCCGGCTGATAGGCGCCGGTTTTCTCGCCTTTCTTGCTGATGCCGAGATCTCCCGTCGCCACTCCAATAACTGAATTATTTTGAAAAAGAGTCTCCTTTGCGGCGAAGCCGGGGAAGATCTCGACGCCGAGCGCCTCCGCCTGCTTGCCCAGCCAGCGGCACAGATTGCCAAGGCTGATGATGTAGTTTCCATGGTTCCTGAAGCAGTCAGGCAGTAGAAACCCTGGAGTTTCAAACGACGAGGATTCCGTCAGAAACAGGAATCTGTCCGCCGTGACAGGCGTGTTGAGCGGCGCGCCTTTCTCCTTCCAGCCGGGAAACAGCTCTTCGAGCGCGCGCGGATCCATCACTGCGCCGGAGAGGATGTGCGCACCGATCTCGGAGCCTTTTTCAAGCAGGCAGACCGAAGTGCCGGGCGAGAGCTGCTTGATGCGGATGGCGGCGGCGAGCCCCGCGGGGCCGCCGCCGACGACGACCGCGTCGTACTGCATCGATTCGCGCGCCATGACCGAATTATAATTGCTAGGTTTTATGGAAAAAAAATTAGTTCATGTCGAGCGCATTCCGATCCGCTGGGGCGACATGGACGCCATGGGGCACGTCAACAACACGGTGTACTTCCGCTACATGGAGCAGGCGCGCATCGGCTGGTTCGACGCGCTCGTTCCGGAAGAGGCGGCGTGGAAGAGCACCGGCATCGTGATCGCCAACGCCAGCTGCAATTTCAAGCGGCCGATCAACTATCCCGGCACGGTGGAGGTGAGGGTGCTGGTCGGCGCCCCCGGCGGATCGAGCGTTCCGACCTTCTATGAATTGCGGGTGGAGGACGAGCTCTACGCCGACGGCGCCGCGACGGTCGTATTCATCGACATGCGGAAACAGAAGCCGATCCGCATTCCGGGCGAGATTCGAGATTTGCTAAAAGAGGCTATCCAATGAAAAAGGTATATCCGGACGCGGCCGCCGCGCTGAAGGGCCTGCTGCGCGAAAACATGACCATCGCCGCAGGCGGATTCGGCCTGTGCGGGATTCCAGAGAATTTCATCCATGCGCTGAGGGACAGCGGCACGAAGGGGCTGACCATCGTCGGCAATAACGCCGGCGTCGACGATTTCGGCATGGGGCTGCTGCTCAAGACCCGCCAGGTGAAAAAGGTCATCGCCTCCTACGTGGGGGAGAACAAGGAATTCGAGCGCCAGGTGCTCGCGGGCGAGCTCGACCTGCAGCTGACGCCGCAGGGAACGCTCGCCGAAAAGCTGCGTGCCGGCGGCGCCGGCATCCCCGGGTTCTACACGCGCACCGCTGCCGGCACCAGGCTCGCCGAGGGCAAGGAGACCAAGACCTTCGACGGCAAGGAATACGTGCTCGAGGAGGGCATCCATGCCGACCTGTCGATGGTCAAGGCCTGGAAGGGAGACAAGTCGGGCAACCTCATCTATCGCAAGACCTCGCGGAACTTCAATCCGATGATCGCCACCTGCGGCAAAGTCACGGTTGCCGAAGTGGAGCAGCTGGTAGAGATCGGCGAGCTCGATCCCGATCAGATTCACACCCCGGGGATCTACGTCGACCGCATCATCCAGGGCGCGCGCTACGAGAAGCGCATCGAGTTCCGGACTCTCGCGGGCGCGACGGGCAAGAAGGACTCGCCGATCCGCGAGCTGATGGCGAAGCGCGCGGCGCAGGAGCTCCACGACGGCTACTACGTCAACCTCGGCATCGGCATACCGACCCTGGTCGCGAATTACATCCCGGAGGGCATCAACGTCACGCTGCAATCGGAAAACGGTCTGCTCGGGATCGGCCCTTTCCCGGACGAGAGCAGGGTAGACCCGGACCTCATCAATGCCGGCAAACAGACCGTCACCACAATTCCGGGATCGAGCTTCTTCTCGAGCGCCGACTCCTTCGCCATGATCCGCGGCGGCCATGTGGACCTATCCATCCTCGGCGGCCTGGAGGTGGCGGAGAACGGCGATCTCGCCAACTGGATGGTGCCGGGGAAGATGGTAAAGGGGCCCGGGGGCGCGATGGACCTGGTATCCGGGGTAAAGCGGGTCGTGGTGCTGATGGAGCATACCTCGAAGGACGGAGCGTCTAAAGTCCTGAAGAAATGCACGCTGCCGATCACCGGAAAAGGGGTCGTCAACATGATCATCACCGACCTGTGCGTGTTTGAAGTGCAGCCGGGGAAGGGGCTGGTGCTGAAGGAGCTCCACCCGGGCGTCAAGCTGGAGGCCGTACGGGCCAAGACGGCTGCGGAGTTTCGCGTCGCGCTCTAGTCTTTGTTTTCATGTAAACTCCTCCATCCCTACACGCCGTGGGTAAATGACGAAATATGTTTTTGTAACCGGTGG
>WNFI01665481.1_pt1 | contig 13163 bp, 16 predicted proteins | sample 5400471 | NCBI WGS metagenome assembly WNFI01 (sample SAMN13153348, study PRJNA577476) | soil metagenome | isolation source: 100 cm saprolite on Douglas fir-dominated hillslope | place: USA:California | collected 2013-09-17
GTAGCCCTAGTCCAAACGAACGACAATGCCTTCCAGGCTTGGCGAAGGCGCCGGGTAGCGCTCCAGCACCAGAGGATCGTGCCCCGGAATGATGTGCGCGGGAGAGTCCGCCAGCTCACGCAGCCGCCGGTAGCCCTGCACCATATCGGGGACTGACCAGACGATCGGGAACGGCCTTTCCTGCTCCATGTTGGCGTAGAAATGACTCGCGTCGGAGGCAAGCACCACCCAGCCGCGGCGCGTGCGCACGCGCACTGCCTGCATGCCCAACGTGTGACCGCCGATGAGATGCACCGAGATGCCCGGATGGATCTCCGCGTCGCCGTCGTGAAAGCGCACCCGCCCTGCATACGCGCGCCGCACCATGCCGACCACGTCTTCGACTTCGTAGGCGCCGCCGCAGCGCGCCTCGCTCATGTGGCGCCCCGTGGCGTAACGCATCTCCAGATCCTGCAGATGCAGCGCCGCCGCCGGAAAAAGATCGAAGTTGCCGACATGGTCGTAGTGCAGATGAGTAATGACAACATCGCGCACCAGAAGAGGATCACAATTCAAAAGACGTAACCCCTCCGTCGGACAACGCAGATGATCGCGCCCGCGCTTTGCCGCCATCGCCGGCGAGAAGCCGGTGTCGACGACGATCTCGCGCCCGCCGCCGCGTATCAGCCACACGAAGTAGTCGAGCGGCATCGGCCCGTCGTGCGGATCGCCGCCGATGAAGTTCTCGCTCGCGCGGCGCGCGTGGTGCGCGTACTTTATCGCGTAGACCTCGTACTGCGCGGTCATTTGATGGTTACGCGCGCTATTTTTCTCTTCCCGACTTGGATCACCACGGTTTGCCCGCGCTTCAACTGCAGGTTCCTGTCGCCGATCCTTTCTCCATCGATTCGAACGCCGCCCTGCTCGATCATGCGTGCGGCCTCGTTGGTGCTCGGCACCAGGCCCGCTTCCTTGAGCAGCTTGAGAATCTGGGTTTCCTTTGCTTCCTTCTCCGGAAGGTTTTCGGGAATCTCGCCGTGACGGAAGCGCGACTCGAATTCCTGCTCCGCCTGCCGTGCCGCGTCCCGGGAGTGGAAGCGGGCGACGATTTCCTTCGCGAAGAGGACCTTGATCTCCTTGGGGTTGCGACCCGTCTCGACCTGTTTTTTCCAGCCATTGATTTTTTCTGAAGACTCGAAAGACAACAGCTCGATATAGCGCCACATCAAATCGTCGGAAATCGACATCAGCTTGCCGAAGATCTCCTGGGGCGCTTCGGCGATGCCGACGTAGTTGCCGAGCGACTTGGACATCTTCTCCTTGCCGTCCAGCCCTTCGAGAAGCGGCATGGTGAGGATGCACTGCGGCTCCTGGCCGAAGTCCTTCTGCAGCTCTCGGCCCACCAGCAGGTTGAACTTCTGGTCGGTGCCGCCGAGCTCGACGTCGGCTTTCATCGCAACCGAGTCGTAACCCTGCATCAGGGGGTAAAGGAGCTCGTGCACCGCGATCGGCTGCCTGCTTTTAAATCTTTTGCTGAAGTCATCCCTTTCGAGGAGCCGGGCGACCGTGTAGCGCGCCGCGAGGCGGATCATCCCTTCGGCGCCGAGCTTGTCCGACCACTCCGAGTTGAAAAGGATCTGGGTCTTCTCCGGATCCAGGATCTTGAATGCCTGGTCCTTGTAGCTTTGGGCGTTGCGCAAGATGTCCTCGCGCGAGAGCGGCGGCCGCGTCTGGTTCTTGCCCGTGGGGTCGCCGATCATGCCGGTGAAATCGCCGATCAGGAACTGGACCTGGTGGCCTAGCTCCTGGAAATGGCGCAGCTTGTTGATTACCACCGTGTGCCCCAGGTGCAGGTCGGGCGCCGTGGGATCCAGCCCGAGCTTGACCCGCAGCTTGCGGCCGCTCGCAAGCTTCTTGGCGAGCTCCTCCTCGACGATCAGCTCGTCGCTGCCGCGCCGGATGATCTCAATTGCCTGTGCGCTCAGTGACATTTTCGATAGGCGCCCCGCGGGAACTTTGCTAGACTCCGCAGGCTTCTGAAAGTTAAGGGATTCTAGCGGAACCATGAAGCTTCAAGGCGCGCTTGTGGGGGGCGCGACGATCCTCGTTCTGGCGGCTTCCGCCGTGGTCGCGTTCGCGACCATCGCGCCGCAGCCCGAAGTCGAGGCGCTGCTCCAGCGTACCGCCTCGATCGAGGCGATGCCGATCCATGCCGGGCAGGTGCTGCCGGCGCCGTCGTTCTACATCCGCGAAGAGCGCTTCCAGCGCGGCGAGACCCTGCCCGGCCTGCTCTCGCGCCTCGGCGTCGGCGACGCCGACGGCGCGCGCCTTGCGCGGTTGCGCGCGCTTCAGCAGCTGCGCCCCGGCGTGCTGCTGCGCGCCGAAGTGAGCCCGGACGGCGCGCCGCGCACGCTGCGTTTTCTCACCAGCCGCGACGCCATGATGCAGATCGTCGCCGACGGCGACGCGTATCGCGCGGTGGAGTACCCCGCGCCGCTCGAGTCGCGCATCTCGATGAAATCCGGCGTGATTCGCAGCTCGCTGTTCGCCGCCACCGATCTCGCGGGGATTCCCGATGCCGTCGGCATGCAGATCGCCGACATCTTCGGCGGCGATGTCGATTTCTACCGCGACCTGCGCAAGGGCGACCGCTTTGCCGTGGTGTACGAGGAGCAACATCTCGCCGGCATGGCGGTGCGCACCGGCCGGGTGCTCGCCGCCGAATTCACCAATCAGGGCAAGACTTATCGCGCGGTTTACTTCGGCAAAGGCTATTACACGCCCGACGGCAAGAATCTGCGCAAGGCGTTCCTTCGCTCGCCGCTGGAGTTTTCGCGCGTGAGCTCGGGTTTCGGCATGCGCAAGCACCCTTTGCACAGGAACTGGAGCGCACACAAGGGAATCGACTACGCCGCGCCGGTCGGAACGCGCGTGCGCGCGGTCGGGGACGGCGTGGTCGAATTCGCCGGAGTCAAAGGCGGATACGGCAATGTCGTGATTCTCCGCCACCACGGCCAGTACGCCACGACCTACGCTCACCTGAATCGCCTGGCGCAGGGCGTGAAGCGCGGCGCGCACCTGTCGCAGAACGACGCCGTCGGCTTCGTCGGCCAGACCGGCTGGGCCACCGGCCCGCATCTGCACTACGAGTTCCGCGTCGGCGGCGAAGCGCGCAATCCGTTTTCGCTGGCGATGCCTTCCGCGCTGCCGGTAGCGCCCCAGGAGCTGCCGGCATTCCGCAGCCAGGCCGCCGCGTTCATCGCGCAGCTCGAATTGCTCGCCAACAGCGATCTGGCGCTGTTGGAGTAATACCTCGCCTACCGGTACAGCAGGACCCCGTCGCGCTCTTCCCGCCAGGCCTGCTCGTCCGGGGCGGCGAGCGCGTCCAGGTCGGCCGGCGCCGCCGCGGGATCATCCACCCATTCCCGCAACAGCTCGCTGCCGTTGATGAGATCGATCGGCAGCCGGCCATGCTCATATTCATACGGGAAGTCGCGCCATAGGTCGTAGTCCGGCCGCAGCCGGCGCAGAGCCTTGAAGCACAGGGCCAGCAATCGCCAAGGGCGGAATGCATCGTGGTCATAGCCGGGGTCATCGACATGAATCTGTACGCCGGCGCAGAGCTGGCCGGAATACTTCTGGAACGCAGGCGCGAACCAGCATTCCCGCATGCGGCAGCCCCTCATCCAGTGCGGCGCGAGCGCTCTCATCGTTTCGATGAGTTCCCTTGGCCGCAGATCGGGAGCGCCGAAAAACTCCAGTGGGCGCGTCGTCCCGCGGCCCTCCGACAGTGTGGTTCCTTCGAGCATCACCGTCCCCGCGTAGCAGCGCGCCATCTGCGGGTTCGGCGCATTCGGGCTGGGATTGACCCAGGAACGCTCGCCGAGCGGCCAGCCGTAGCCCGGTGCGCGGGCGGGTTGCCAGCCGTCCATGGCCACCACCTCGCACTCGAGGTCCAGCTTGAATTTTCCGACGAACCACGTCGCGAGCTCGCCCATCGTCAGGCCGTGGCGCATCGGCAGCGGACCGGCGCCGACAAAACTCTCCCAGCCATGGCGAAGCCGCAGCCCTTCGACCGGGCGGCCCGCAGGATTCGGCCGGTCCAGGACCCACACCGCCTTGCCGTGCGCGGCGGCCGCCTCGAGCGCGTAGCGCAGCGTGGTGATGAAGGTGTAGACGCGGCAACCCAGATCCTGCAAATCGACGAGCAGGACGTCCAACCCGTCCATCATCGCCGCCGTGGGCCGGCGAACCTTGCCGTAGAGGCTGTGCACAGGAATGCGATGCGCGGGGTCGGTGAAATCCGGCGATTCGACCATGTTGTCCTGCTTGTCGCCTCGCAGGCCGTGCTGCGGGCCGAATGCGGCGACCAGCTGCAGGTCGTCCAGGGCGGCAAGCGCGTCCAGGGAATGCGTGAGATCGCGAGTGACCGACGCAGGATGCGCCAGTAGCGCGACTTTGCGGCCCGCCAGCGGCTTGCGCAGCCGCGGTTCCTCCAGCAGGCGATCAATTCCGAATTTCATCGAGCTCCAGCGCGAAGGCATCTGGGTGGTGAAAATCCGGTTTGCCGGGCGGGTGCTCAAGCGCCCAGTACGAAAGCTTGCCGCCCTCGTCTTCGATAACCGCCGACAAGGCCAGCGAGAGCATCGCGGTGGCGTGCTGCGGCGAAATGCGGTCGAGGCGTATCAACGCATCCAACTGCAGCCCGTCCTCTCCCGTGCGCACGGTGACTCCCGGGTCCAGCGCCGCGTCGTCGAGCGGCGCGCCCTCGCGGTAACGGCTGAACGCGCGGGCCGCCCACTCGCCCGATGGCGAGAAATTGAACTCATGGTACGCAGGCATGCGCGGGGCCACAAAGACCTCGAAGCACGTATGCTGCCAGAGCCTTTCGCCGATGCGCGGGCGCGCGCGCGCCGGAATGCGCAGCCGCGCGAGCTCGGCCTCGAGCCGATACGCGATGCGAAGATTACCTGGGGTTCTCTGCAGCCGGACGCTTATCCCACGTACGGCAACGCTCGGCGTGCCGGGGTGGCACGCCAAGGGAAAAAGCATCAGATCCGCGCGGCGCTGCCGCGCGGCAACTCTAGACGGAGAAAGACGACCCGCAACCGCAAGTGCTCTGCGCGTTGGGGTTCTTGATCACGAACTGGGCGCCTTCGAGGCCTTCCTGGTAGTCGATCTCTGCGCCGGTGAGGTACTGGTAGCTCATCGGGTCGATCAGCAGCATCACGCCGTTCTTCTCCATCACGGCGTCGTCCTCGTTCTTCACTTCATCGAAGGTGAAGCCGTACTGGAAGCCCGAGCAGCCGCCGCCGGTAACGAACACCCGCAGTTTGAGCTCGGGGTTGCCTTCCTCTTCGATCAGCTGCTTGACCTTGTTCGCGGCGCTGTCGCTGAACAGCAGCGGCGACGGCATCTCGGTCGAGGTGTCGGGGGAAATTTTGTCGGTGACCGCGTTCATTTCAATGCTCCGTTCGTTACCCGCTCGAGGCAAGTTTCAATTCCACGCCCTTGGCCTCGGCGCCGCGATGCACGAGTCTTCCCTCGACCACCGCGCCTTGCTGGACTTCGATGCTTTTATAGTGCACATCGCCTTTGACTCTGGAGTTCGCCTGGAGTTCGAGGGTCTCGATGGCGTGCACCGGCCCGTTGATGGTTCCGTTCACCACGATGTGCGCGGCCTGTACTTCGCCGTCGATGCGCGCGTCCGAGGACACCACCAGCGTGCCCGGCTGATCGGCCACGGAGGCGACATTGCCGCGCACCATGCCGTCGACGCGCAAGCCGCCGCTAAAAATGATATTGCCCTCGATGCGCGTGGTGGCGCCGATCAGGCTGTCGATCCGGTTCTGCGGTTTGCTCGCCTTGCTGAACATGGTCATGGTCCTTTATCCGAGAGTCACCAGAAGGGTGGCGCGCGGCTGCGTCGAGCCGACCTCGTACACCCGTACCTGCACGCTCTCTACTTTCGCTTTCGGGCTCACCCGGAAAGTCCCTTCGACTCTCTGGAAGTACCTGAATCCAAGCTTGAAAGCCGCCGCGCCGGCGTCTGCCTGCTCGGGAAAGCTCATGATAGCACTCCGCCCTCCTTCCGTCAGGTTGACCAGCAGCTCCAGCCGCCCGTGAAAGTCGCGCTCCCGGCGGGTGCTCGGCGTGAGGAGCAGCAGCCGGTAGCGATACTCGCCGGGCAGCAGATCGGGCTCCACCTTGAACCGGTGAACCGTCAGCGCCTGCGCGTTGCGCGCCTCCGAGGAAAGCATGCTCTCGAAGGTCGCGAGCTCCTCCTTGAGCCGCGCATTCTCCTGCTCGAGCAAGCGGATCTGCTGGGCCAGGTTCTGCTGCGCGGTGCGCTCGATCGAGACCCGGCTGTCGGCGGCGTTCGCTACCGCGCGCAGCCGCTCGAGCTCGGCCCGCGTCTCCTCCAGCGAGCGCTTCACGCTCGACAGCTCGTCCTGCACGATGCTGCTGTCGAACCCGGCAAAACGCCGGCCGGCGTCGTAGATCCAGGCCGCCGATCCCGCCGAGACGCCGAGCAGTATCGCGATGCCAACCCAGCGCCAGTACCACGGAATCTGGGAATGGATCGCGACTCGCGGCGCCGCGATGCCGAAGCGCTGCCGCAGCTTCCAAAAGCGCCCTGTCCCCATTAGGGCACCACTGGAACCTGGGTGAGGCCGCTGGTCTCGGGCAGTCCGAACATGAGATTCATGTTCTGCACCGCCTGGCCCGACGCACCCTTCACGAGATTGTCGATCACCGAGAGCACGACCAGCGTATCGCCGCGGCGCGCCCCTTCGGGCGGGCGGTGAATCGCAATGCGGCACACGTTGGCCGCGCGCACCGAGCGCGTGTCGGGGTGGCTACCCGCAGGCATCACGTCCACGAAGGGCTCGCCGGCATATCTTTTCTCGAACAGGGCCTGGAAATCCGCCTCCTTGGCGATACGCCCGTACAAGGTCGCGTGGATGCCGCGGATGATCGGGGTGAGGTGCGCGGTGAAGACCAGGCCGATTTCGCGTTTCGCCGCCTGGGCGAGGCTCTCCCGGATTTCCGGCCGGTGCCGGTGCCCGGGGATGTTGTACGCCGCGAAGTTGTCCGAGGTTTCGGAGAACGCGAGGCTCAGCTCGGCCTTGCGGCCCGCGCCGCTCACGCCGGATTTTGCGTCGGCGATAAGGTGGTCGAGGTCCACGAGGCCCGCTTCCACCAGCGGCAGAAAGCCAAGCTCGATCGCGGTCGGATAGCAGCCAGGATTGGCGATCAGCCGTGCGCGCCGGATGCGCTCGCGGTTCAGCTCGCACAGGCCGTACACCGCCTCCCGGACGAGCTCGGGCGCGGCGTGCTTCATCTTGTACCAGCGCTCCCACTCCGCCAGGTCCTGGAGCCGGAAATCGGCCGACAAATCGACTACCTTCGCGCCCGCATCGAGCAGCGCGCGGGCCTCGTTCATGGCGACGCCGTGCGGCGTGGCAAAAAACACCACGTCGCAGCCTCTCAGGACCTTCGCGTCGGGTTCCGTGTACGCGAGATCCACGCGCCCGCGCAGGCTGGGAAACATCGCCGCGACCGCAGTACCGGCTTCTTTTCGCGAGGTGATCGCGCGCAGTTCCACCTGCGGATGCTGGGCGAGCAACCTCAGCAGCTCAACGCCGGTATATCCCGTACCGCCTACTATTCCCGCCTTTAGCATTTATGCAATCCCAAAACAAGAAAGCCGCCCTGAGGCGGCTTTCGATAGCGCGAATTTCGTTCAGCGTTTCGAGAACTGCTTGCGCCGCCTCGCCTTGTGCAGTCCGACCTTCTTTCGCTCCACTTCGCGCGCGTCGCGCGTCACCAGCCCTGCCGCGCTGAGCTGCGGCTTCAGAGCGGCATCATACTCGATGAGCGCCCGCGTGATGCCGTGCCGCACCGCGCCCGCCTGGCCGCTTTCGCCGCCGCCGTAGACGTTCACCCGGATATCGAAGGTGGCGAGGCTCTTGGTGAGCTCGAGAGGTTGCCTCACCACCATGCGGCCGGTTTCGCGGCCGAAGAACGAATCCACGGGCTTGCCGTTGACCACGAACTCGCCCTTGCCGGGTTTCAGGAACACCCGGGCCACCGCGCTCTTGCGCCGGCCCGTGCCGTAGTAGTAATCACCGACCATCAGATCTCCAGAGGCTTCGGTTGCTGCGCGGAATGAGGATGGGTTGCGCCGGCGTACACCTTCAGCTTGCGCAGCATTGCGTAGCCGAGGGGACCCTTGGGCAGCATCCCTTTCACGGCTTTCTGCAGGACACGCTCCGGCTTCGCGGCGTGAAGCTTCGCGAAGTTGGTCTGCTTGAGGCCGCCCGGAACCCCGCTATGCCGATAGTAGACCTTGCGCTCGGCCTTTCTGCCGGTGACGCTTTCGCCTGCTTTTGCGGTAAATGTCGTCATGTGGCTTCGGAAAAGGTGCGAATTCTACCTACAAAAGGCGCTCTTAGCGATTATATCGGCGCCCATGGTGCGATGCAATAATCACCCCTGGAACCAGAAGCGAGGATAGCTATGGAATGCACAGTGCGTTGGACAAGCGGCATGACGTTTCTGGCGGAGACGGCGAGCAATCACGTCGTGGCGATGGACGGCGCCCCCGAAGGCGGCGGCCGCAACCTCGCGCCGCGCCCGATGGAGATGGTGCTCGTCGGCACCGGCGGCTGCACCGCCTACGACGTCGTCCTGATCCTCAAGAAAAGCGGCCAGGATGTCACCGGCTGCGAGGTCAAACTCACTTCAGAGCGCGCCGAGGCCGATCCGAAGGTTTTCACGAAGATCCACATGCATTTCGTGGTGCGCGGCCGCAGCCTGAAGCGAAACCTGGTCGAGCATGCGATCCGCCTGTCGCACGAAAAATACTGCTCGGCCTCGATCATGCTCGGCAAGACCGCGGAGATCACCAACGACTTCGAGGTAATCGAGGAATAGCCGCCGCTATACGCGGTACGAGATCGTCGTCATCGCTTTCGACGCGAGGCGCATCGCAAGCCTGACCGGCGGCGGCAGCTCGGCAGCGCCCAGGCCAAGCGCGGTCTCACGATGCCTCGCCTCGTCGGCTCGCATGGCGGCAACCAGCTCGCGCGTGCGCAGATCCGCGGGGTCCAGCGCCTCGAGATGGCCGGCGAGGTGCTCTTCGACCTGGCGCTCGGTTTCGGCGAGGAAGGCGAGATTCCAGCGATCGCCCAAGACCCCGGCGGTCACCCCCAGAGCAAGCGACCCCACATACCACAGCGGATTAAGCAGGCTCGGGCGCCCGCCGAGCTCGCGGATGCGCTGCGCGCACCAGGCGAGGTGATCGCGCTCCTCTCCGGCGGCGCGCTCGAGAGACTCGCGCGTCCGGTCCCGCCGCGCCGTCAATGCCTGGCCCTCGTACAGCGCCTGCGCGCAGATCTCGCCCACATGGTTGACGCGCATCAGCGCCGCGGAACGGGCACGGGCCGCTTCGGAGAGCGTGGAATCGGAAAGCGCTTCCGCAGGCGATGGCCGTCGGGCATCGTGAACTCCAGCAAGCGCGCGCAAGGCCCGGTCGAAACCGGCGATCAGCCTGTCCATGCGGGTAGTGTAGAAAAAAAACGGGCGTCTTGCGACGCCCGTCTGGTTCGAGTGCGGCCTTTCAGCCGCTTGCAGCCTGGTCGTTAGAACGCGTGACGCAGACCCAGCGAGATGATTCGCGGATCCGCACCGTAGTTCGCCGAGGCCATGCCAACGCCGTTCGCGAACATGTCGTAGCTCGCCAGCTTCTGGTTGGTGATCTGCGTCCAGCTGGCGTGCAGCGTCGTGCGCTTCGACAGATCGAACTGGTAGCCGAGGTTTATGTAGCTGGCTCCGGTGTCCGAGTCGAGCGTCGCTGCGATTGGGGTGCCGCCAGCCGGAGTGGCGGGGGCGAGCAGGCTCAGATCGGTGCCGCCGATGGTACCCTTCACCTTGGACGCCTTTGCGTAGGTCGCGAAGACCGTATGCGCGCCGGTGGCAAAGGAGATCGGCACCGCCCAGACGTTGCGCTTCAGCTCGCTGCCGACGCCAGGCGAGGTGACCTTGGTGGTCATCTTCGAGGAGTCATACACCAAGCCGAGCTTCAGGCCGAACGGGAAAGCATAGGAACCCGACAACCTGTTGCTCTTGATCTCCATCAGCCCTCCGGGTATCGCCACGCCCGCGAGTGCGGTGGTGCCGCCGTAGTTGATGTCCTTGTCATCCAGGTACGAGAAACCGACGAAGATCGGGCCGTTGCTGTATTGCGGCGCAATGTTCAGGGCCGTGTTCTTGGTACCATCCACCACGCCGCCGGCGGTCGGAACCACCGGGTCGCTCGGACGGGAGTAAGACCCCTTGACGTTGAAGCCCGACCAGTTCGGCGACTGGTAACGCAGCACGTTGCTGTAGCGCGCGCCGATAACAGCATTACCTGCGCCGCCAGCGCCTGTGCCGGCTGTGCCGAACGTGTTCAAAAGCCCGAGCGTGCTGGTATGCGACGCGCCCTTGAGGATCGAGTTATCCACCGCGTACTGCTCGTTATAGTGGACGTCCCAGATGCCGAGCAGCACTTCGCCCCAAGACGAGCCGCGCAGGCCGACGCCGCTGTTACGGGTGCCCCAACCGCCGGTCACGCCAGCCGTACCGACAGCATTGGCGCGCGTGTCCGCGTTGTTGAATACCGCCGACTCGACCTGTCCGAACGCCTGCATGCCGCCGCCGAGGTCTTCCACCGCGGTGAAGCGGACGTTGGAGCCGTTGCCGTCCTGGATGCGGCTGCGCGACTTGACGTCGAACGTCGTCGGAACCGCGCCCGCGGGCGTTTGCGTCGCGCCGCTAGCGCCCGCGCTTTCCAGCCACAGATTCAGCGCGCCGGAGACGGTCACCGATGACTGCGCCATGGCTGCTGCCGGCGCCGCGAGGACGCCTGCCACTGCTACTGCGAGAAGTCTCTTTTGCATATACCCCTCTGTTGTGATCTGGCCGCGCTTGCGCGCAGCCCCGGGAACCCTGGTGATTCTGGGTCTGTGGCATTTTCCGCAGTCGGGGCTTGCTGGCGCAATAAAATCAACGCTGGAACGAGCCTGCCGGGTCCGTTTGTTGCAACTTGGCAACAAATCGGCGATTCGATGTGTAACTTACTGCTTTGTATGGAAAAACATGTTCCTCAGTGCCAGCCCAGGGTCCTTTGCCCGCATGAACGTTTCGCCGACCAGAAAAGCACCTACTCCGTGGCCCTGCAGACGCTCCACGTCCGCCCTGGAGGCGATGCCGCTTTCGGCAATCACGATGCGGTTCGGCGGGATCCTCGGCAGCAGCTCGAGCGTGGTTTCGATGCGCGTCTCGAAGGTTCGCAGATTGCGGTTATTGACGCCGATCAGCGGAGTCTTCAGCGTCAGCGCGGCGTCGAGCTCGGCCGCATCGTGCACTTCGACCAGAACCGCCATGCCGAGGCCCTGGGCAAGCACCTCAAGCTGCCGCATGTCCTCTGCGGAAAGGCACGCGGCGATGAGCAGAATGCAGTCGGCGCCCAGCGCGCGCGATTCGAACACCTGGTACGGCTCGATGACGAAATCTTTGCGCAATGCGGGGAGCGTGCAGGCGGCTCTGGCGGCGGTGAGGTGCTCCGCTGCACCCTGAAAGAACTCGATGTCAGTAAGCACTGACACGCAAGCAGCGCCCCCGGATTGGTAGCTTCTGGCGATCGCGGCGGGGTCGAAGTCGGCCCGCAGCAGGCCCTTCGACGGACTTGTGCGCTTGATCTCGGCGATCACCGCCGGGGCCCAGGAGGCGATTCGATCCCTCAGCGCTGCCACGAAATCGCGAACCGCGGGCGCTTCGCGAGCGCGTTTCTCCAGCACGGCCTGCGGCAGCCGTGCGCGCGCCGCCGCGATCTCGCCGCGTTTCACTTCGAGAATGCGATCGAGGATGGTCAGGCGCCCTTCGCTTTCCTGGTGAAGGCGACGAACTCGTCCAGCTTCTTCCTGGCGTCGCCGCCCTCGATGGCCCGCAGAGCGCGCTCGATGCCCGCCTTTAGCGTCTTTGCGACCCCCGCGACATAGATCGCCGCGCCGGCGTTGAGCGCCGCGATGCTGCGCGCCGGGCCGGGCTGGTTGCCTAGCACGGCGAGAATCATCTCCTTGGATTCCTCCACGGTGTGCACCTCGATCGCACGCCGGTCGTAGAGCTCCAGGCCGAGGTCGGACGGATGCAGGCGGTACTCGCTGATTTCGCCGCCGGCGAGCTCGCCTACCAGGGTTTCTCCGGAAATCGAGATCTCGTCCAGCCCGTCTAGCCCGTACACCACCATGACGTGATTCGAGCCCAGGCGGTGCAGCACGCGCACCTGGATGCCCACCAAATCGGGATGAAACACGCCCATCACCTGGTTCTTCGCCCCCGCCGGATTGGTGAGCGGTCCCAGGATGTTGAAGATCGTGCGCACGCCGAGGTCCTTGCGCACCGGCGCGGCGTGCTTCATCGCCGAATGGTGCGCGGGAGCGAACATGAACCCCAGCCCGAGCTGGTCGATCGCCTCGCCGGTCTGCGCCGGGCTGAGCGCGATATTCGCGCCGAGCGCCTCGAGCACCTCGGCGCTGCCCGAGGACGAGGACACCGAGCGCCCCATGTGCTTGGCGACCTTCGCTCCCGCCGCCGCCGCGACGAAGGCGGCGCAGGTGGAGACGTTGAAGGTATGCGCTGCGTCGCCGCCGGTGCCGCAGGTATCGACCAGGTGCCGGTCGTCCTTCACCTCCACCGGGGTGGCGAGCTCACGCATCACCTGGGCGGCGGCCGCGATCTCGCCGATGGTCTCCTTCTTCACCCGCAGTCCCATGATGAATCCGGCGATCTGCGCGGGGCTCAGCTCGCCGCGCATGATCTGGCGCATGATGTGCAGCATCTCGTCGTGGAACACCTCGCGGTGCTCGACGGTGCGCTGGATCGCTTCGGCGATCGTGATCTGCTTCATAAGCTTCCCCTCTCCGCCTTTACGAGGCTAAACCTTCAAGAAATTCTGCAGCATTTCGTGGCCGTGCTCGGTCAGCATCGCCTCGGGATGGAACTGCACCCCTTCGACCGGCAGGCTGCGGTGGCGCAGGCCCATGATCTCGCCGTCCTCCGCCTGCGCGGTCACGAGGAGACAGGCCGGCAGCGTCGCGCGCTCGACTACCAGCGAGTGGTAACGCGTGGCGACAAAG
>WNFI01177433.1_pt1 | contig 13162 bp, 14 predicted proteins | sample 5400471 | NCBI WGS metagenome assembly WNFI01 (sample SAMN13153348, study PRJNA577476) | soil metagenome | isolation source: 100 cm saprolite on Douglas fir-dominated hillslope | place: USA:California | collected 2013-09-17
GCCGAGCTTCACGCCGCGCGCCTTGGCGCGTTCGCGGCCTTCGCCGGTGCGGGCGCGGATCAGCTCGCGTTCGAATTCCGCCAAGCCGCCCAGGACGGTCAACATGATCGCGCCGTTTGCACCAGAGCCCTCGTGATCAGGTCGTCGGCACGGCGTCACAAAGTAGCGTGGCGCCGCGCAGGATCTTCTCAAGGGCCGCGGAACAGAACAGGACTTGCTTATTGGCTATCGGGAGACCTCGCTTCAAGCTTGGTCGCTTACACGGGATGGTCGGGTCTCAGCGTGAAGGTATGGGACGCCGCCGCCGGCTCAGCGCTCGCGCAGCTTGGGGTCGAGAGCATCGCGCAGGGCGTCGCCGAAGAGGCTGATGCCGAACACGGTGAGCGCGATGGCGAGGCCCGGGAAGACGGCGATCCACGGCGCCATGGCAGCGTATTCCTCGGCGCCCCCCTGTAGCATCAGGCCCCAGGCGGGGGTCGGTTCCTGCACACCGAGGCCGAGATAAGAGAGCGACGCCTCCGCCAGGATCGCCTGCCCGACAAAGGCGGTGAGCAGGATGAGGAACGGTGCCATGACGTTGGGAACCATATGGCACAGAATGATGCGCGTCGCGCCGAAGCCGCAGGCGCGCGCCGCGTCGATATAGGGCATTTCGCGGATCGCCAACGCGCTCGACCGCACCACCCGGGCACAGCGCGGGATGAGCGGGATGATGATGGCGATGACCACATTGTGCACGCCGGTGCCGAAGACGGCGACGACGGCGAGCGCCAGAATGATGAGCGGGAAGGCCATGCCGACATCGACGACGCGCTGGATCAAGAGGTCTATGCGGCCGCCGAAATAGGCGCTGGCCACGCCCAGCACAAGGCCGGCGGCGCCGCCGACGATGGCGCAGGAGAACCCCACGATGAGCGCCGTGCGCGCGCCGAAGACGATGCGCGAGAAGAGATCGCGGCCGAACTGGTCGGTGCCGAGGAGATGCGCCCAGCTCGGCGCCTCGGTCATGGCCGCGAAATCGTTGGCGGTGGGATTGTAGGGCGCGATCCAGTCGGCCGAGAGCCCGGCGGCGGCCACCAGCAGCACCAGCGCCAGGCCGAAGGTGCCGAGCGGTTGGCGCCGGCAGAAGGTGAGGGCGCGGCGGATGAGCGAGCGCGGGATCCGCGCCTCGCCGCCGCCGGTGGCGGGAAGGGCGGCTCTGATCGGCGCGACGACCGACATGACGCGTTCTCTCCCCTCAGGCAAAGCGGATGCGCGGATCGAGCCACGCATAGAGCAGATCGACCACCAGATTGGTCAGCACGAAGACCGCCACCACCAGCATCACCAGCGCCTGGGTCAGCGTGTAGTCCTGATTCTGCACCGCCTGCACGAAGAGACGGCCGATGCCGTTCAGGTTGAAGACCTGCTCGGTAACCACGAGGCCGCCGATCAGGAACGCGAACTCGATGCCGATCAGCGTTACCACCGGCAGCAAAGCGTTCTTGAGCGCATGGCGGTTGATGATGATGCGGTCGAGGAGGCCCTTGGCGCGGGCGGTGCGGATATAGTCCTCGCGCATGACCTCGAGCATGGCCGAGCGCGTCATGCGCATGGTCACGGCGGAATAGCGGTAGCCCACCGTGAGCGCCGGCAGGATCGCCATCGACAGGTTGCGCAGCGGGTCCTGCCAGAACGGCACGTACTCGATGGGCGGCATCCACGGCCGGCCCGAGATCCAGCTGGTGAGATCGAGAACGGCGAGGATGACGATGATGCCGAGCCAGAAGGAAGGCGTCGCGATTCCGGCCACGGCCACCGTGCGTATCACTACATCGATCCAGCTGTTCTGCTTCAGCGCCGAGAGGGTGCCGAGCGGAATGGCGATGGCGATCGCCACCACCGTCGCCAGCAGCGCGATCTCGAGCGAGATCGGCAGCCGCGCCGCGATCTCGTCGGCGACCGGCTTCCCCGACCACATCGACGTACCGAGATCGAGGCGGAAGAAGCCCCAGCCGAAATCGACGAATTGGAGGACGACCGGGCGGTCGAGGCCGAGCTCGGCATGGCAGAGCGAGAGCGCCTTGGCGCTGAAGCTGGCGCCGCTGCCGCCGAGCCGCACGGCGCAGATGTCGCCGGGGATGAGGCGCATCAGCAGGAAGACGAGCGCCGCTGCCCCGACCAGGGTTGGGACGACCAGCAGGATTCGCCGCATGAGGTACCGATGCATCGCCTATCCCCAGCCTGAACGCGCCACCATGCCCGCCCGCACCGGCGGGCGACACGGCCAGCGCCGTTCCCTAGTTGTCGAGCCAGACGGTCCCGAGATCCTGATTGAGGTAATGGCTCGGGCCCGTCTTCCAGCCCTTGACGTAGGAGCGCAGCGGCACGATCCGATACCAATAGGTCATCACCATCTCATGCGCCTCGGTATCGAGCACGCGCCTCTCGAAGTCGCGCATCAGCGAGCGCTGCTTGGCGAAATCGGTCGCGTGCAGCATCTTCTCGTAGAGATCGATCTCCGGCTGATCGTCGTAGTTCCCGTAATTCTCGGTGAAGACCGAGTGCGGCAGGTACTTCTGCACGTCGAGCAGCGGGTTCACCACGCTGTTGCAGCTGGCCTCGACGACCACGTCGAAATTGCCGCCGCGCATCGCCTCGTACCAGGGGCCGGTCGGCACCACGCGCTGCGTCGCATGCAGCCCGATCTTGCTCCACTCGTCGATGAGCCAGGTGCCGACGAATTTGTAGGGCTGGTCGATGTTGCGGTTCAGAAGCTCGAAGGCGAGCCCCTCGGCCCCGGCCTCCTTGAGGAGGCGCCGCGCCTCGGCGCGCGATTTATCGATGTCGGGCCAATAGCCTGCCAGCGTCTCCAGCTCGGCCTTGGTCGCCGCCAGGGGGGAGCCCGGAAAGACGACGCCGCCCACCGTCTTCACATTGGCGATCTTGGCCAGCGCCGGCGCGCCGTGCCATTGGTCGATCGCCAGGGTCAGCGCCCGCCGCACCCGGACGTCGTCGAACGGCTTCTTCTTGTGATTGGGCGTGATGACGTTGCCGCAATTCCAATCGCTGCTCTGCATGACGATCTTGTCGCCGAGCTCCTTTTCCAGCTCGTCGCGCGCCGAGGGCGGCAGTCCGCGAAACTCGCCCGCCGCGCGGTCGGCGCGGATGGCGTCGACGCGCACCGCCTGCTTCGGCGCGTAGATGGCGGTGAAGCCGTCGAGATAGGGCAGCCCCCGGTGGTAATAGTCGGGATTGCGCACGCCCTTGATCGACTGGCCGATCTCGTAGCCCGCGAATTTGAACGGGCCGGAACCCATGATGTTCTTTTCGTACCAGTGCGGATCCTTGTCGAGGATCGCCTTGTTGTAGATCCAGGTGAAGGGGTCGGCGAGCGCCGGCAGGAAGGCCCCTGTGGCGAACTTCAGGTGGAACACGACGGTGGTTGGGTCGGGCACCTCCACCTTGTCCACCATGACGTAATAGCTCTCGCGCGCACTCGATACACCCTCCGGCGGGCGGATGATCTTCTGCCAGCTCGCCGCCACGTCGGCGGCGGTAAGCGCCGTCCCGTCGTGGAACTTCACCCCCTGGCGGATCTCGAAGGTATAGGTCTTGCCGTCATCGGTCGGCGTCGGCATCGCCGTGCAGAGGTCACAGACGAAGTCGGTGGACGAGGACGGGTTTTCCGGATTGACACGGATCAGCACGCTGTAGAACGGCGCCGCAGAATGCACGGTGGCGAACGTGGTCTCGCGGTGGCCGTCGAAGCTCGGCGGCGCGTCCGCCGGGACCAGGTAGGTGAGCGTGCCGCCGCGCTTGGGCGTTTCCGCGGCCCACGGCGCGCCGGCGACGGAAGCGGCGAGGACGACGCCCAGAGAGAGTGTCAGCAGCGCTGCTCTTTTCGCCATGGTCCGGTACCTCCGATGGTCGTTTCTCGTTCAGCAATCGCATGCGCTAACCGGCTTCGCTGCAGGCCACCCAATGGCCCGGCCGCAGCTCGCGCGGTTCGGGCCGCACGTGCTTGCAGCGCTCGACCGCCTTCGGGCAGCGCGGATGGAAGGCGCAGCCCAATGGCGGGTTGATCGGGCTGGGCACTTCGCCCTTGGCCGGCCGGAACGCGCGGGTCGCCTCGATGACGGGATCGGGCACCGGCACGGCGGCCAGCAGCGCCTGGGTATAGGGGTGCAGCGGGTGGTTGAAGAGCTCGTCGCTCTCGGCCAGCTCGACGATGCGGCCCAGATACATCACGGCGACGCGCTGGCAGAGGTGGCGCACGACGGAAAGATCGTGGGCGATGAAGAGATAGGTGAGCCCGAAGCGCTCGCGCAAATCCTCGAGCAGGTTCAACACCTGCGCCTGAATCGACACGTCGAGCGCAGAGACGGCCTCGTCGCAGACAATGAACTCCGGATCGAGTGCCAGCGCCCGCGCGATGCCGACGCGCTGGCGCTGGCCGCCCGACATCTCGTGGGGATAGCGGTCGGCGAAGCCGGGATCGAGGCCGCAGACCGCGAGGAGATCGCGCACCCGGTCGGCGCGCAGCGCCGCGTCGGGCTCGATCCCGTGCACTTTGATCGGCTCGGCGATGATGCTGCCGATCTTCATGCGCGGATTGAGCGAGCTGTAGGGATCCTGGAAGATCACCTGCATGCGGCGCCGGAGCGCCTTCAAGCCCTGACTCCCCAGCCGCGGCACGTCGATGCCGTCATAGCGGATCTCGCCGGCGGTCGGCTGCTCGAGCCGCAGGATGCAGCGGCCGGTCGTGGTCTTGCCGCAGCCGCTCTCGCCCACGAGGCCCAGCGTCTCGCCGCGGTTGATGGTGAAGTCGACGCCGTCCACCGCCTTGACCATGCCGACGGTGCGCGGCAGCGCGATCCCCTCGGTGATCGGGAAATGCATGCGCAGCCCCTTCACCTCGAGGAGCGGCCGGGCCGGCGTCACGGCGGCGGTCATGCCGCGAGCCCCGAGCCGGCGCCGATCTCGCCGAGGCGAAAGCAGGCCGCCCGATGCTCCGTCTCGCCCGCGGTCGCGAGCGGCGGCTTGGCCGCGGCGCAGGCATCGATGGCGAAGCGGCAGCGCGGCCGGAAGGCGCAGCCGCCGTCGAGCCGCGTCAGGTCGGGCGGCTGTCCCTCGATCGGGGCAAGGCGCGTCCGGCGCGGAATGTCGAGCCGCGGCACCGAGCGCAGCAGCGCCATGGTGTAGGGATGCCGCGGGTCGCGGTAGATAGCCTCGGCGCTGCCGCTCTCGACGATGCGGCCGGCATACATCACGTTGACGCGGTTGGCGTAGCGCGCCACCACGCCCAGATTGTGTGTGATGATGATGAGGGCCACGCCGAGCCGCCGCGTCAGCTCCTTCATCAGCTCGAGGATCTGCGCCTGGATGGTGACGTCGAGCGCCGTGGTCGGCTCGTCGGCGATGATGAGCTTGGGATCGCAGGAGAGCGCGATCGCGATCATCACGCGCTGGCGCATGCCGCCGGAGAGCTGATGGGGATACTGCTTCAAGCGCCGCGCCGGCTCGGCGATGCCGACCATGCCGAGCAGCTCGACGGCGCGCGCTCTCGCCGCTTGCGGCCGCGGTCCGCGATGCTGCTCGATCCCTTCGGTGAGCTGCCGGCCGATGGTGAGGACCGGGTTCAGCGACGTCATCGGCTCCTGGAACACCATGCCGATGTCGCCGCCCCGCACCTGGCGCATCTCCGCATCGGAGAGCCGCATGAGATCGCGGCCGGCGAAGAGGATCTCGCCCGCGGTGATGCGGCCGGGCGGCTCCGGGATGAGGCGCAGAATCGACATGGCGCTCGCGGATTTGCCGGAGCCGCTTTCGCCGACGATCGCGACGGTCTCGCCGTGCTCGACCGAGAAGGACACGCCGTCGACTGCACGCACGATCCCCGCACCCGTCGCGAAATGGGTGTGCAGGCCCCGCACTTGCAAGAGCGGCGGCAAAATTGCCTCCTAATCGTCTCCCAGTATTTTTTGTTGTTACATCATAGGTATCTGCTAACGAAATCTCTGTCAACGGCGCCCGCGGCTCAGCCGAGACGCGGTCCCGCCGTAATGAAGGGCGACGTTCGCATTGTGCAGCACTGGAAGCCGGTCAGCGTGTTGCGGGGATTGGTCGGCAGGCCGCTATCCGCAAACATGAGGTTGTTGTTGTCGCCGACATCCCAGAGCGAGCAGACATGTCCCACCTCGTGCGCCATGATCGTCGCATCGGAGTTCGCCGCGGCGTCGACCCGCCACGGGTTCACTCCGGGAGCGGGACGAACTCGCCGTTGTCGAGATCGGGCAGCTTCATGCGCCCGGCGCGCCAGTCGGCGTTCGCTTGCTCGATGCGCGCCTGCGAGGAGGAGACGAGATTCCATTCGATGAAGGACGCTAGACCGGGATTGTGGGTCTCCCCAACAGGTCGTGCGGGGGTTAGTACACGGGCAGGCTCAATAGCCCAGCTGCACGCACGATGGCGATTCTCACGCTTCGCCTGCACGAGCACCTCAAGGATTTCGCCCTCGGCGTCGACGGCACGCCAGAGGTACATCCGCTTGCAGCCGGAGACCATGATCCCGCGCTCGGCGAGCAGATTTTCGACATCGCGGAAGCTCAGTGTGAACCTGAGATACAACCAAACGGCGCGATGGATGATCTCAGGTGGGAAGCGGTAGCCGCGGCAGCCGATCGATCTCATGCACCTCGCTACGATGCGGACCCGATCTCACCAAGTCCCTCAATGTGACAAGCCCCCATGATAACCTTCGTCCGCGGTCCTGATCGTATTCGCGTCACCACGCTCTCCTGGGAGGCAGCGCAGGTCTACGCGCAGCCGATGGGTTGGCGCACGTCAGGAGCTATGGGTACCGCGGATGGCGTGGTCCATAGCATTTACGGTCCTGGTCGGAAAGTCAGCCACGCTGATTCCATCCGCCTGGCGGCCGCACTCGAGAAGATCGTCAATGGCGGGCATGGCGACCGTGGCGAACTCGATCTCGACGGTATCGTGCTGCCCGTTAATTTCTTGCGGGCCGACACCTTTGAGATTTGGTGACCGCTGCTTCGAGCGACCAAGCAAGAGAAGCTCCACCACCCTCTTGTTATGGCAGGGCTCCGCCCAACGTTTCCTCTCCGTCCACGCCGCCACCTGCAACACATTCAACGTCCAGCGTCATCTCACCTCAGCAAGAACGCAGCGAGCCTTCCGAGCTGCGGCCATGCAGACGTGGTGCAAGGTCGTCGCCGCGGCGTGACGTCAATCCACTTGACTGATTGCCGTGCGCTTGGTCTGCCAACGTGACAACGCCTTCTAGATTGATGACGTCTGAAATTAGTTCTATTGTACCCGGTTAAGATAACAAGACGGCCGCAAAAACAAGACGGCCATATTGAAGGGAGGTTTCAGATGGAGAAGCCAGTCAATCGGCGGGACTTCCTGAACACGCTTGGCGTTACAGTTGGTGCCGCGGCGGGGGTTGGGGCCGGCCTAGGGGCCTCGGGCATCGTGCCGGTCGGCTTCGCCCGCGCGGCAGTGTCGGCCAAGGGCAACATCCCCGACAAACCGTACAAGACCGGTCACATGACGTTTCTGACCGGACCCGCCGCCGTGCTCGGCGAGCCATCGCTCAAGGGGCACACTCTTGCCGCCGACGAGATCAATGCCCAGGGCGGGCTCCTGGGCAAGCGCAAGATCGAGACCGTGACTACGGACGAGGCCGCCGGCACCGACGCCGCCGTCAAGGAGCTGCGGCGCCTGAAGCTGTCCGAGAATATCGACATGTTCGCCGGTGTCATCTCGAGTGGCACCAGCCCCGCGTTGGGGCCCGTCGCCGAGGAACTTGGGCTGCTGACCATCCTCACCGACGGATGCACCGACTTTCTGTTCGACAAGGCGGTGCCGAACCCAAAATACGTGTTCCGAGTCACCAACATCCAGTCGGCCGACGGCGTCACCGCGGCGATCGGCGTCGCCCAGGCATGGCCCCAGGTGCGCAAGATCGCCCATTTGCATCCGGACTACAGCTACGGTCGCAATGCCGCCGAGCATTTCTCGCTCGCCATTGAGCGGCTGCTGCCCGGCGTCGAGATGGTAGCCGAGAGCTGGCCCAAGCTCGGCACCACCGACTTCACGCCGCACATTACCAAGACCCTGTCGGCCAGCCCCGACCTGCTGATCTGCTCGGTGTGGGGCGGCGACTACGTCGCGTTCTACAAGCAGGCCATCCGCTACGGGCTCTTTGAGAAGATGAAGGTCGCCAGCACCATCGCGTTCGGCGTCGCGCCGCATGCGATTGGCAAGGATCATCCGGAGGGTGTCCTGGCCGGCGTGCACGCCAACTACCACTTCACCTATCCGAGTGGCAATCGTTGGCCGGAGAACGCCAGCTTCGTGCAGCGCTATTTCAAGCGCTGGAACGAGTACCCGAACTTCGAGGCGGAAGGCGCCTACACCGCGCTCTACGTCCTTAAGACCGCGATCGAGCGGGCCAACAAGCTGACCGGCGGCTGGCCGGACGACGAGGCGATCATCAGCCAGATCGAGGGCCTCGGCGTGGATACCCCGGCGGGCTATCTCTACATCCGGCCCGACAACCACCAGGGCTACAAGGACACGGTCACCGGGTTCTCGAAGAACATGTCCGAATACCCGTTCCCGATCCTCGATCCCGAGCGGATCATCACCATCCCGATCCGCAACATCAGCGCCCCGGCAGGCTGGCCGAAGCCCGGCACGACCCACACTGAGTCGACCGCGGCGGCGAACTGGATCAAGACGACCTGGCCGAAGGTCGTTGGCTAGGCTCTAACGCTCGTCGGGGACCGCTTGGCCCCCCATCGAGCAGCGTTTCCCGCACGGTCTGCCCCAGGGGCAGACCGCGCGGCGGTCTTTCCCTCTCGAGGCGCTGCGGCGCGCGCCGTCCCAGCGTGACGGGCTGCTGCGTGAGCGTGTAGCGACTTCATGGAAATCCTGGTCATCCAGATCCTGAACTCGTTGTTCTACGCGTCGGTCCTGTTCCTGATCGCAGCAGGCCTGAGCCTAATCTTCGGCGTCATGAACATCATCAACCTGGCGCATGGCAGCCTCTATGCGCTCGGCGCCTACATGACGGCTTGGCTGATCGGCCGCGCAATCGCTGGCGGCTCGGGGGCCTCCGCCATCGGGCTTTTCCTGCTGCTGCCGCTCGGGGCGTTGGGCGTCGCCCTGGTCGGCGCGGTGATCGAGCCGACTCTGCTCAGGCCGTTCTATAGGCGCGCCGAGGAGTACCAGCTGCTGGTCACCTTCGGCCTCTTGCTCATCCTCGAGGACGTGATGCGCTTTGTATGGGGCGGGCTGCCGCTGTCGGCCGACACCTTGATGGACGCGCTGCCGGTCGTCCGCATCCTCGGCTCACTCTATCCGGCCTATAATCTCGTGGTCATCGGCATCGGCGCGGTCGCGGCACTCGGCCTCTGGGCGTTCATCTACCGCACTCGCTTCGGGGTGATGCTGCGCGCGACCTCCCAGGATCGCCGTATGGCCTCGGCACTCGGCCTCGACGTCGGCCGGGTCTATATCCTCGCCTTCGCGATCGGCTGCTTTCTGGCCGGACTCGGCGGCGCCATCATCGTGCCGAGCCAGGCGGCGGTGCTCGGCATGGGCGTCGACGCGCTGGTGCTGGCCTTCGTGGTGGTCGTGGTCGGCGGCCTCGGCAGCCTCAAGGGTGCCTTGGTCGGCGCGCTCATCGTGAGCTTCGTGCGTACTGCCGGAATCCAGTTCTTCCCCGAGGTTGAGCTCGCGGTGCTTTATCTGATCGCCGGCTTCGTCTTGCTGGTCCGGCCCACCGGCCTCTTCGGTACGGCATGACCGCGCTCGCCGAGACGCTGCGCCCCGCCCGGCCGCGGCTCCGGCTGATGGGGCTCGCGGTACCGATCGCGGTCCTGTTGGCGCTGGTGCCGAGCTTCACCGACTCGTACCAGACCCTGCTACTCGCCTACGGCCTAATCATGGCCATCGCGGCACTCGGCTTCAATCTGCTGCTCGGCTACACGGGCCTCCTGTCGTTCGGCCACTCCGCCTATTTCGGCGTCGGGGCCTATTCGGTTGCCTTCATGGTGCAGTATCTCGGTATCCGTTCCATGGAGGTGTACATCCTGGTCGGGCTCGCACTCTCGGGCGTCGTGTCGGCCGTGTTCGGCTATGTCTGCGTGCGCCATACCCGGATCTTCTTCGGCATCCTCACCTTGGCCCTTTCGCAGGTGCTGTGGAGCCTCGCCTTGAAGCTGTTCTGGGTCACCGGCGGCACCGACGGGCTGCGGGTGCCGCGGCCGACGCTGGTGGGCGGGCTGTTCACATTCACCAGCGGCGGCTTCTCGCGTTTCATCTCGCATTACTACTACTACGTGCTGGTGCTGTTCTTCATCTGCGTGCTGGTGATGTGGGTGATCGTCCACTCGCCGTTCGGCAAGGCGTTGCAGGCGATCCGCGACAACGAGACCCGCGCCGCCTTCGTGGGCCTGCGCGTTCGCCGGTTCCGCTGGGTCGCGTTCCTGATCTCGGGCATGTTTACCGGGCTAGCAGGCATCCTGTGGGTACCGCTCAATGGCTTGACGACGCCCGACATCCTGTATTGGCCGTTCTCGGGCGAGATCGTGTTCCTGACCCTGCTCGGCGGGTTCCGCAACTTCACTGGGCCGATTGTCGGCGGCATCGTCTTCACCTATCTCAAGACCTACGCCGTGGCGTCTACTGAATATTGGCAGCTGCTGCTCGGCCTTGTGCTCGTTATCCTCGTGCTGGTCCTGCCGACTGGCATCGTCGGTGCGCTGGCGCGGCTCGTCGGGCGCGTGAGGCCCAAGGAGCCGGACTGACGTGGCGCTGCTCCGAACCGTGAACCTGACCAAGCGCTTCGGCGACTTTCGCGCCATCAACAGCGTGAACTTCAGCGTGAACCGGGGCGAGTTCCTGTCACTGGTGGGCTCGAACGGCGCCGGCAAGACTACGCTCGTCAACCTGATCAGCGCCCAGCTCAAGCCCGACACCGGCCAGATCCTGTTCGAGGACCGTGATATCACCCAGAGCTCGGTGTCGCAGCGCATTCGCGCCGGGATCGCCCGCAGCTTCCAGCTGGTGAATCTGTTCGACGCCTTGACCGTGCTCGACAATGTGTCGCTCGCGATCTTCTCGCGCGAGGGCAAGGTCCGGAACGTCGCGACCCTCGCCGAGGGCGACCAGGCGGTTCGCGCCGAGGCAATGGAGGTGCTGGGCCTGTTCGGCCTCGAGACGAAGCGCAAGCTGCTCGCCGGCGGCCTCGCCCAGGGCGAGCGCAAGTTGCTCGACGTGGCCGTGGCCTATGCGCTCAGGCCCAAGATCCTGTTCCTCGACGAGCCGACCAGCGGTGTCGGGACCCGCGACAAGGCGCAGATCATGGACACGGTCTCGGCCGTGGTGCGCGCGGGCACCGTCACTGCGGTGGTGATCGAGCACGACATGGACATCGTCTTCAAGTATTCCGACCGGGTCGTGGTCATGCACGAAGGTGTTTTCCTCGCCGACGGCCTGCCTGCAGAGATCCGCGCGAACAAGGAGGTGGCGACCGTGCTCCTGGGCGCCCCGATGCCGACTTAGGCCATGCTCGAGATCGAGGGCATCAACACCTTCCGCGGCCCCGCCCATGTGCTGAACGGCGTGTCGCTGACCGTGGGCGCGCAGGAGGTCGTGTGCCTCGTCGGCCGTAACGGCGCCGGTAAGACCACCACCATCGAGAGCATCAACGGCCTCTTGCCGGTGCGCTCGGGGTCGGTCAAGTTCCGCGGCGAGGACATTACCCGCCTGCCCGCCCACAAGCGGGCTCAGCGCGGCATCGGCTATGCCCCCGAGGGCGCCAGCATCTTCCCCGACCTCACCGTGTCCGAGAACCTGATGATCAGCCGCTGGCTGTCCGAGAAGGCGGTGCGCGCCCGGAGCGATGGTGCAGAGATCGACGAGGATCGGGTGTTCTCGGTGTTTCCCGAGGTCCGCGCCTTTCTTACCCGGCGCGGGCTCAACCTATCGGGCGGCCAGAAGAAGATGGTGGCGATCGCGCGGGCAATGGCGCTGTCGCCCTTCCTCTTGCTGCTCGACGAGGCGTTCGAGGGGCTGGCGCCGGCGGTCGTTGGCCGGTTCCGCGATGCCGTGATCATGATCAAGCAGATGGGCATCTCGATCCTCATCGCCGAATCGAGCCTGGTGAACGCGGCGGCGGTCGCTGACCGGCTCTACGCCATCGATCGCGGTGAGATCATCTTCCACGGCTCGCCGAAGGACGCCCTCGCAAATGAGGATGTCATGCGCACGTTGCGCGGGTGATGCGCGCTGGCGCGCTCGCGATCCTGGTCGCCGCGCTTGCGGTCGCTCCCATGGCCCGCGGCGGCCACGAGCTGCCGATCTACCGGTCCTTCTACCCGCATGAGATCAGCGTGGAGACGATCGACCCAGCCGGCGCGGCACGCCTGCTTGCCGATGCTGGAATCCATGCCTATGTCGGCGCGCTGCGCTTCGTCGGCGCACCGCCCGACGCGGTAGGTGCCGTCGATTCGCTTGGCGCCTTCGTCATCGTGACCGTCGACCCGGCGACGGCGGGGGATGCCTGCGCCGCCGCCCAGGCCGCGGTCCACCGTCTCGCCGAGCGGCGCGACGGCTTCGTCCTCCATCCCTATCCCGTGACCCCGTTCCACGCAGACTACCTGCAGCAGGCCGACCTCGCCGACGCGGCCAGGGCGCGTGTTCTCGAGGCCGTCGCAGCGCCGCCCGAGGTCGCGGCTGCGGTTGAGGAGGTCGACGCGGCCGGGCTGCTCGCCGCCGACCTGGTGAGCCTCAACGGGTGGCTCGGGCCGCCCTGGGTCAAATCAGGCTGGTGGCAGGCTTGGCGGCTGCTCGGCTCCGCGCTCAGCGCCGACGATAGGGAGCGTGCGTCGGAGATCGTCCGGAGTCTCGAGACGGGCGACTATGACGGGCTCGAGGAGCGTCTCACCCTGGAGCGCGGCCTCGTCACCCTCCTGACCCAGGGCTGCCGCCGGGTGGTCGCCGGTTATACCGTGAAGAAGGAGTATTTCAACGCCGAGTACTCGGCCGGAATCGAAAACGTCGGCTTCGACTCGCTTGCGGGCCTGGATGCGCCCGTGTTCTTGCGCACCGTGAAGCTGAAGGACTTTCCATGGAACGGCTGGCT
>WNFI01707035.1_pt2 | contig 13162 bp, 17 predicted proteins | sample 5400471 | NCBI WGS metagenome assembly WNFI01 (sample SAMN13153348, study PRJNA577476) | soil metagenome | isolation source: 100 cm saprolite on Douglas fir-dominated hillslope | place: USA:California | collected 2013-09-17
GACGCCGGCATTGGCGAGTCCCCCCAGCAAGCGGTCACACACGGTGGCGAGCGCCTGCTCCGGCAATTGGCCGCGTCGGGACGATGTGCCCGCGGTGCGTCGGTAGACGACCATGCGCACTCGACGTACCTGTCCGCGCCAGGGCAGCTGCGTCACGGTGTTGTCGTTGAACAACCCGCCCGGTTTGGCGATAGCCTGCAAGTGGTGTTGGAAGAACCGCAGGTAAAACGCGCTGAACGGGCTGTCCTGCGCACGCGGCTTTAGGTAGGACCGCAAGGTGCGGAGGTACGCGTCCCAGTCGGTCTCATCCTGGGCGTAGAGCTGAATGACCCAAGGGCGCTCGTCGAGTTCATCAAAGCTATCCTGCAGGGCGTTCTCCAGCGCGTCGCGCACCTGCCACAGCCACTTAAGTTCGCGCCCCTCGGTGCCGATCGGCGTCAGCTCGAAAAACGCCGCGACCGATTCCCCGTCATCCATCAACATGCACTTCGAGCGAGGCAGGTATTCCACCCACGGCAGCGAGTCCACGAAGGAGGGCGCGACGTCGTACAGTGCTTGCTCGTCAGCCAACGTCGCGGCCTTACGCTTCGGATCGCGCGCAGCGCCGGGGATGGGCAGGCCGTGGGCCCTCAACACGGCTACATAGCGCTCCCACGCGTCGGGTAGTTCGTCGTCTCTTACCTCTTGGCTGCCTCGCCAGATAAGCCGTGCCAGATCGCGTAGCGTGGCCATCAGTAGTCCTCGGTGCGCTCGCCCGGCACCGCGTATTGCACGCGTTCATAGAGGGGGAAGACCGTGCTGTAGCCCGGAATGGGCGCGGGATCGCTGCCAGCCAGGTGCGGGAACACATACATCACCAGGTCGGGGTTGGGCAGGCGATAGAACAGCCGGTAGATTTCGTTTTGCGCCGTGCGGGTGTAGGCCGCGTTGACGGCAGACACCGATTGAGCGTCTGCGTCCGTCAGGGGTCGCCGCAGGGTTTGCCGGGCGTCGAGCAGCTGGCGCGTTACCTCGCCACCGCCCGCGGATCCGCCGGTCTGTTGGTTCCAGATGTCGAGCATCGTGGCGTCGCCATGTGGTAGGAGCTTCTCCTTGCTGGTCGCGCAGGCCGCGAGCGACGCCACGACCAGTAGGATGGCGACTGCGTTAATCCAGATCCGCGACATGGATGTCCCCCGTGTACTGCTTGACCTTGCGCCCCTTTGGGTCGTAGTCGATGTCGAGAGGCCGTTCGATGTGCACGGCCACTGTCGCGCCCGGTTGCACGTAGACGGCCGCGAAAGCCTGCCCGTAGAGTTTGTTGACCCACTGCGACATTTGTTCGACGCCGCCGGCCAAAATACGTCCCATGGCCTGATTGCCTGAGATGATCCAGCCGACACCGCCCAAGGTCAGACTGTTGGCGCCGTTCTGCAGGGCGCTGGCACCCGAGCTTGCGTTGCCGCCGTCCTTTGGCACGGTACGGATGGTGCCATCGTGAAACACGAAGGTAATCGAGCGAATCTGCCCGCGCACACAGGACAGCGTCCAGTCGCCGGACGCCGTGCCGCTGACGACCGCGCCGGCCACATCGGGGATGTCGATGCCATTGGCGGTCAGGTTGTCAGCGCCGATCAGCACCTTGAACGGATACGGATCATTCACCGTCCCGTCGATCGGCACTCGCCCGATCAGAGCGGTCATCGCGATCGAACCCATCAGCGTCGAGTTGGATGGTACGGTGTAAACCGGCTTGGCGGTGACCGCGCCAACAGGCTCGCTCCCGGTCTCGGCGACCGTTTCTACGGTTTCCAGCGTCTTTTGCGCTCGATCGGACGCCGGCTTGAAGCTACTTGGGAATTGGAAGTCACCGCCTGTTGCAGACGAACCGCCCGAGGAGGGATGGCTCTTATCGCGCGACGATTTGGCGTCTTGCGGTTCGACCCAGTTGAGGGTACCTCCGCCGACGCCGTGACCGTCGCCATCCTCGAGACCCAGACCCACCGGGAGATCGGCATGACTGCCCTTGTTGTCCAAGCCGTCCAGCCGGCGTTGCAGGTCCTGCAGCAGGCCTTGTGTCGCTTGCTTGTCATTGGCGACTTGGTCGCGGTCCTGCCGTAGCCGGTCGCGCTCGCTGCCGAGCGCCCCCTGGATGCGTTGGTCGATGTCGCTTTCGCGCTGATGCAAGCGGTCGTTCTCGGCCTTCTGGTTCTTGTTGTCACCGAGCGCTGTTTGCAGCTCGTTGCGTAGCTGCTTGACCTCCCCGACCAGAGTGGCGACGGTGTCGCGCGGTGTGTCGCCTTCGATGCCGAGTGCTTTCATCTCCGCGGGAGTGAGCCGGTCGTCAGCCATGCTCGGTGCTGGCGTGCTGGCGTGGCTGCCCGAGAACAGCTTGATGCCGACGAACACCAATAGCAGCGCCAACGGAATCATCAGCCACTTGAGGAGGCCGTTACTTTTCATGGCTGCCTTGGTGCGCGTTTCCTGCTGCCTCCCGGCGCCGGCAGGTTCGCGCACCTTGCAACGCGCGAGGATCGAGGGTGAGCCAACGGGCCGTGGTGTTCGTGAGCCGGACGGCGGTTACCCACTCATCGTCCAGCCGCCACGCGGCCAATGCCGTCGCGCGCACGGGCAACGAAGGGACCAAGGTGTCCAGGGCGAGGTTCCGCCGCAGATTGGTGCGGGAAAGACCGCTCACCGGCTCCACGGTGCGAAGCGGCGCATAGAGGCTTTGTGCGGCGTAGCGGGTCAGGACGACGGGAATCGGTGTTTCCGGCGCACGAGAGGCGGGCGGTTTCGCCGAGTCACTCTCGAGTGTCGCGCTATCGCTGCGGCCAGAGTGCTTCGATCCAGCGTCATCCTCGACAATGCGTACCGGCTCCAATGGCGCCTGATTCGGATCGGCGGGTCTCGCTGCAATATCAAGCAGGATGAGTGCGCCCGTGCCGGCGTCCTGCAATTGCAGCCGCGTGGGCTCGATCGGCGCATTAGCACGCAAGTAGATGGCGCCGCCCGCGCTCTGCACCCGCAGGTGATCGCCGAGCGAAGGCGGCACGCCAACGCGGACGTTGCGATCGATGAAGATCACCCGTTCCTCGCCGACGATGAGCGGGATCGCGAGGGGCAATCGCTGCCAGTGAAAAATCTCTACTGCCTGGCTCGCGTCCGCAAGGCCTAGCACCAGTGTGACGCCTGTGAGGAACAGCGGGGCAAGATTTTTCACGGTGAACCTCCCTGCGTACCGGCCACTCCAGCGTGTGCTGGGATAGATGGCAGTGGTGTCATGATGTGCTGCGGCGGATTGCTGTAACAGTCGAGCACTAGGCCGAAGGGATTTTTCTCCGCGTTCACGTCTTCACGCGCCACTTTCAGTGGATAGCGGACCAGGGCGCGCTTGACCTGCTCCGAGCCGTAATACTCGTCGGCCGTAATGTCGAGCGTCACGACCCAGTCGCGATTGGAGACGACTTTGACGCGCGCGATCGGATCATCGCCGTAGCCACGGCCGGGAATCTCATAGATGCCGCGCACGCGTTGGCGAAGTTCACCGGTGTCGTGGCGGAAAGTAAAATCTTGTTGAAGATAGGCCTGGCATGCGGGCGTCAAGTAGGCCGACAGCGCGTGGATGTTGCGAGGGTAATCCTCTTCGCCGTTGGTCGGCCAGCGATTCAATTGCTGAAAGATGTAGAACGCAAATGCGTACACCGATTCCGGCGGTATCTCCCACCACTTGCGTACGCTGCCCGATCGCAGGTCCGGCGGCACATGAATGGTCAAGTTGCGCGGTGCGCTCCACCAGCCGACACCGACGCCCAGTACGATGACGAGGAGTGCGGCTACACTCAAGCGCAATGTCTTGACGTGGTCCTCCAAGCGCGCGACCTCGTTCTTGAATCGGCTCACGCGGCATCTCTCCGCGTCGTCCAGAACCCTGAGCGGGTGATGAGGTCACGGCCTCCCAGGGTGCGCGATAGCACGGGATAGTGGCGCCGAATCCACCATTGGATCTGTCGGTAAACCCAAGTGTCGGGGCGACCGCGCTTTCGCCGCCGCAGCATGCCGCCCCCGAAGAACACCCCGGCGGCAATACCGACCACGATCATCGTCGGCGCCATGGCGATGCTGTGGGTCAGCCAGGCCAAGGCGACGCCCAGTACCAGGCCGCCGGTGGCCGACAACCCCACCGTGATCCACAGTTCATCGGCGGTCAGGCCGCGCACGATGACGGGTTGACGGTTCAGTCGGTGCGGCAGGAATGTCACTGTCCCGTGGCGCTCAACGTCATTGCTCCCGGACATGGGCCGTATTCCTTCACAGGACGCCGGTGCCCTTAGTGAGCAGCCAGATGCCGACGACCAGGAGGAGGGCGCCGACCGCGACGGTCAGTCCAAAGTTGCCCCAGGTCTTACGTCCGGTGTGAATCTCCGCATAGGTGGTATAGGCGTGATAGGACACACCAATGAACATCGAGGTGATGACCAAGAGCGCCACCAGCAGCGTGATGTCGTAGCCGTAGTTCTGCAGCGTCTGCAGAATGCCGGTGCCTTGGCCGCGCGAGGGATCTTCCAGGGTGGGCAAGGTGCCTGGGGCGGCATAGGCCGACAACGGCAGACTCGCCGCAACGAGGGACGTGATGGGTGCGGCGACCCGCGATACGAAGGAATTCCGGAACAGTACGCGTTTCATGGGGAGGTGGCCTTTCGGAAGTTACGACAGCAGGAAGAAGGTCAACACCACATACATCGCGGCGAATCGCACGGTGACGGCGAGGAATTGGCGTTGGGAAATGCGGTGCTCGGACCAGCCGATGTAGGCGGTGCGCATCGCCCACACGCCCCATAGCAGCAGCACGGCGAACACGCCGCCGACGGCCAAGGTAGCGCAGGCAGTCGGTGTGAAACCGCTGTTGCTCTGAAAGGCGGTGAGCTGATCGGCAGACAGACTCATGGCCGGGCCGCCGTTTTGTCTTGCGTAACGCGGTAGTCCCCAAGCAGCGTGTCGGGATCGCGCGGCTGAGCGCGTGGCGGACTCAAGTAATCACGGATACCGGTGCGAATACGCTGCACATCCGCGTGCAGTCGTCCGTAGTCGAAGTGATAGCGCGCAATACTCTCGTGCGGCAGTCGCTCGCTTTGCTCGGCCAGCCGGTCCAGCATGTCGAGTTGTCGCACCAGCATCGCCAGTTGCGTATCTTCTGAGGCCACATCGGCGGCGAGCGCGGGCTTGAGGGCTACAAGCAAGTAAACCACTGCCAAGCCCAGCGTCCATCGCTGGACGATTGTTGGCTTGCCCGTGCTGCGCATCACGCTGCTCCTAAAGGGTCATGTGGAGGGCGTGATGCTGCGACTCGGCGCGCGAGTCCGCCGCAATGAATGGGAATCGGTGTTTCACCGGATTTGTCAATCGAAGAGGGGAGGCGGTCGATACGCGTGTGCCGTAGCAGGGAATGGCCGACTTTCGATGCAAAACCATGGAGCCCGCAGGCGCTTCTTTGAGGCGCTTAGGAAACGCCTATAAGTATTTCTTGAAACTCCCGGACGCGATATCCGTTGCCACACCCAGAAGAACGGCGCTCGGCAGGAGGATGACCAGCGGACTGACGCTGACCGGCAACGCGAGATAGACGAACCACGGAAACACCGCCAGAGGCATCAGGCTCGCTCTGGCGCGGTGGTAGACGAAGCCGGACTCGCGTCCGGCGCCGAAGCGCCGGACGTCGCGGCGCACCAGCCCGTCGATGAGACCGACGAACGCCGTCATCAAGAAGAGCGGCAACGTCAGGCATAACACCAGTAGGCGAACCAGGAAAGTTAGCAGCGTGTAGATGGACGCCAGGCGCGCTCCACCCATCGATGAGCGGTGCGCCCCGGTTCCTGCACCAGCGCGCTGCGAGTAAAGTTCGAGGAAAGTTGGTCGAGTTCATAGTTCAACATGGCCTGGGCGTGATGCCAGCGTTGCTCGGGCCAGAAGAAGTGAATCCCGACGCATTCTATCAGTATGCACAGCAGCAGCGATCCACACAGAACGCCGAAGATGCGGAACGGCAGGGTAATCAGGGTCGCGATGAACCCTTGCTCGCGCGCTTGCTGGCGCTGCCCGACCGCGGCCGGATCGCTCATGCCGGCGGTCCGTCGTCCGCCGTGGTCAAGTGCTTGAAGTCATCGAGCAGGTCATCTGGCAGTGGACTCTCCTGTACGGACGATCGAGACGGGCTCTCCCACCAGTCAGCGGCATCGACGTACTGCTGACGCATGGCGGCCGCCAATTCCTGCAAACCCTTCGGCATGACTTCATCAGGATCGGGCGCCGGCAACGGCATGCGAATCTTCCATAGATGGCCGCCCTCGATGAGCCCGAATGCTTGGCCTTTCGGTAGCGATACCACGTGCGCTGGCTCAATCAGTGGCACGCTGGTCGTCGTGACGTGATCCTGGGTGTTGGACGTGAACGCCGTACTTCGTTGAGGATCGGAACTGTCCGTGGCACCGCTGGTGAGCGAGGTGGCATAGACATCGACCTTCGGCAATTGCTTGGTCAGGAGTTCTGCCGTAGCGGTCTCGCGCACGCGCAGCATGAATAGATTGTTGAAGTTGCCGATGACCTGGCCCGCCTTGGCGCGGCTGCCGATCCGGGCCTCGATATCGCTCAAGGTTTGCGTGTAGGCGGTGACCTGAACGCCGGCGCCGCCTCCCTTGTTGACCATCGGAATGAACTCGTCCCCCATCAACTCATTGAACTCATCCGCATGGACGTTGATTGGGATCTTCGTTCCGGCCGAGGCACCCGGCAAGCCATCATCCACCCCAAATTTGTAGATGTGGCCCGCCACCGACACCAGATCAGAGAACATCGAATTGCCGACGGCCGCGGCGACTTCGGCATCCGAGAGCGCGTCCAAGCCCACGTAGACCACGGCGCGTTTGCGGATAATCTGCATCCAATCAAAAATCGGCCGCGGATCGTTGAGATCGGAATAATTGGGCGCGAGCAGTTGCGCGATCTTGCCGGTCGTGAGCTTTTCAAGAAGCGGCAGTAGCGAGGCGACGATCTTGTCGAAATAGGTACGGTCATAACGCACGGCCGAACGCAGGCCGTCGAGCACCGGATCGTACGTGCGAACCTGCGACAGGTATTGCTCGATCGCAACCACGCGCTTTTCCCGGCCGATCATGTGGCGCGGAATGTTTTTATCGTTGAGCTTCGCTTCGAGCTGGACGATGACCTCCCAGGCCTTGGGTTCGGCCTTAGCGAAGAAATGCTGCGCGTACTCGATGAACAGCGCATCGATGTTGATGACGTGCCGCTGGATCAGCAAGTAGTCGGGTCGCTGTCCCAGTTCGACCAGGGCGCGGGCGATGATGTTGACGAAGCGCCAGGCGAATTCGCGGAAGGCGGCGCTATTGCCTTCGCCCGAGAGTTGTCCGGCGATTCGGGTCGCCACCTCGGAAATGCGTCCGAAACGGCCCACGGCGTTGTAGCGCGCTGAGGTATCCGGCCAGCCGAGATGGAAGACGTAGAACTCGCCCTCGCGGCCCGCACGCTTCGCCTCCACATACATGCGCTTGAGCAAATCAGCATCCCCTTTGGGGTCGAAGACGATGCATACCTCACCGCGCCGGATGTCCTGCGTGATGAACAGTTCCCCTAAGCGGGTTTTCCCCACTCGTGTCGTACCGAGTACCAAGGTGTGGCCGACCCGTTCGCTTAAAGGCAGCGTCACGTCGCGTTCGCGAGGCTCAATCCCATGCAGGCGCGGCAAGCCGCCGACCGGGGGCAACGGCCGTACGGGGTTGAGCGCGTGGTCCCAGGCCGTTGCGCGAGTCAGTAATTTCAGTGGAAACGGCGCAAACTCCAGGCGTTCCTCGAGGCGGCGTGCGAATTGATAGAGCCGTGTCGGATCGACGTAGCGGCGAAAGTCCGGCCGATAGGTCTGCATCAGTCGGTGGGTGTGGCGCTGATCCCAGCGAAAGCCGCGTCCGACGAACAGGCGCTGCCCACTGACCGGTACGTCCTTGCTGGTCATGACGTAGCGCGGCAGGCGCCGGATGTGGCGGCGATAGCGCAAGATCACATAGGCCTCGAGCAAGCGGATGGCGCCGAAGGCTAGAAAGGTCAGCGCGGCGCCTAAGCCGAGGATCGGATTGAGGGCGAGCGACCAGGGAGCGGCAACGCACAGAAGGGCGGCGCTCGCGCACACAGCGACGGTATACAGCTCGACCGCGGGGCGCAGCAGAACCTCGACTGCATGCGCCTGGGGCATGTCATTGCTCGATGCCGGTGGCTGTGATCAGTACGGGGTAATGACGCAGCCCCAGGCGCAGTGCCAGGTCGTCAGCGGGCGTGGGCGCGAGGGTCAGTCCCGGCGCGAGGCGCCGTAGCGCGTCCAGCGCCGCCGGCGATTCAACATTCACAATCAGTCCGATGGCCCCGAGCTTGCGTAAGGTATCGATCCGTTGACGCAGCCACGCTCGCGACCGCGCATCGTCGCCCACCAAAAATAGGGGGCTTAGGCCCGGTGCCTGAATTACCCTTCGCGTGACTTCGCCCGGTGTCAGCTCCGGGGAACGCACAGGCAGCATGTCGACGTCACTGCGGCGACCGGCAGGCATCGGCGGCGCAACAAGAGGAAGACTGGGCCCCTCACTCGGCACGCGGGGCTGCAGGTTCAATGCCTGGTAGTACGGCAATGCGGAGACCCCGCCGCGGTCTTCGACGACGACGAGCGAAGACGGCGCGGCCAGTGCCGATAGGCCAGGCAGCACACATAAGAATAGGCGAGTGACGGTGTTCACGGGCGTAGGGACTCAAGCGTGATGGTGGAAACCTTGTCCCCCAGCACGCGCGCCAGATGCCGATGCACCCTTTGCTGGTAGCTCAAGGCCAGCGCGCCGCCAGCAGGGCGGTGGTAGCGGCCAATGGCCAGCAGCCAATCCTGGCCCGGTTCGTGCTGTTCGCGCAGAATAGTCGCAGTGATCGCGAGATTGCGATAGGGGTTCAGCAACTCACAGGGTTGGCCCACACGGTGCCCCTGGTAGCCGACGTTGAGCTGGCCGAGGCCGACATCGACGCGGGCGGATGGCACCTGCTGAAGTGCACGACGCAAAGCGGCGCAGGCTTCGTCGCGCGAAGCATAACGGTACGGTGCCCCAGCGATGTTCAAGGTCCAGGGCCAGGGAACCAGGTGCCCCAGCAATATCGCGCCACTCTCTTGCAGCGCCACGGCGAACAGTACGGCGGACGGGATGCCGGCATCGTGTGCCGCCAACTGGTAGGCCGGCGGGGGCACCTCCGGTGCTTTGGCCGGCAGCGCACAGGCCGTGATGCAAAGGACGCAGGCGAGGCTAGCGCGGTAGACAGTTATTGACGCTGCCATTGCCCGTTGACCTCCGTGACCACGGCGGGCAGCTCGCCTTGTCCCCCAATCGAAAGCCACCGCCCGGCGTCGTGATTGAGCGTGATGGTGCGGGCACGAACCTTGGCGGGATCAATGCCCACGTGGGCCGCCCACTCCCGAACACGCACATCGTCCTGGTGGCTACCGACCAGGTAGAGGTCGAAGATACTGCCGGCGCTCTGTAACTGCTTCACGCGCGTCTCGCACAGAGGACAGTCGTCTTTGACGAAGACGGCGAGCCGCTTCGGGCCGCCCGTTGGAGAGTCAGGCGTGTCCGTATCCGGCAGATTCACCGCTTGCATGCCAGGGTTTAAGCGTTTCCACGCGTCGTCGTAGGCACGCTGGTAAGCGAGGGTTTTCTCGACGCGACGCGCTTCGGCTTGCACCTGCAATTCCGCGTAGTGGCGTCGCTCCTGGTCTGTACGCGCCTCGATGCCGAGCGCCGTCAAGGGATCGAGGTTGGGCGAATAAATGCCCGTGCGCCCCTGCATCAGGTGCCGGTAGCGTGCCCATTCTTCGGGCTGCAGGCCCCAGTCCCGCGCCTGGCGTTCTTCGAGGCCGGTATCGGCAGCGGGACGCGCCTGGCTTTGCGTGATGCGCGACTCGGCCGTGTGGCTGTCCTGTGCAAGCGCGGGCAGGGTGGAAGCGATGGCTGCTGCCCATAGGGCGATGGCCGGGCGGTGATTCACACGTGAGCTGCGCCGGCACATCGGCCCTCCTAAGGCACCGTGATTTGGTGCACCTGGCCATCCACCCGAAAGGTTGCGGTCTTGCCGTCGAGTGCCTCAAGCCGCCAGCCGTCCTGTGATTCGCCGGCGTGCAGTACGCGCAGCCCCGTGAGCGACTGAGTGCCGGCCGGGGCGATAGACAGAAACGCTTCGCCACCTCGTAGCTCGGTACCGAGGATCGCAAATGGCGGTGCGACGACCGGCGGTTGGGCGGCTTCGGGCGCGCGGCGGTGTGCCGGAACCGATGGGGGCAACGATGTCTGCCGGGCTTTCTCCAGGCGGGCTTCGACCTGCTCTAGGCGAGTCTGCAACGGGAGGAGGTCGTTGGCGCGAGCGCTGTTGCCGAGCACTCGCTCGATTTCATCTAGCCGTTCGTCTGCTACCTTGCGCGCGGCGCTGAATTCGGTCTGACTGACTTCGGCGGGCTGGTGCTCAAGGCCCGCGAGCTGTTCCTCGACGGCGGCCAGCTTGCCCTGCAGAGCTTCGACTTCCGAGCTGTGGGCGGTGCCCTCGGTTTTGCGAGTCAAGCGGGAGAGCGACACATGATCGATCACAACGGCCGCGCCGACCAGGATCAGCAACGCGGCAATGACGATGTGACGAGAGCGAACGCGGGGTTCGAGCGCAGGCGCCAGCGAGAATGTCATGGTTGACTCTTCGGTAACGCGAAAACCTTCGCCGAGCCGCCCAGCTTCGCAGCTACCTCCGCGGTGGAACGCGCCGTGGTTGGGAGTGCGATATTCGCTGCTTTCGCAGAGAGCGTGAAGCACACTTGGCGCGTGACGTCATCGACTTGCAGTTGCCAGGCCGGGCCCGCCAAAGTCTGCAAGGCGTCGCGCAGGAACATTGGCCCCATGTGCATATGCGCAGCCGGTAGGGGCAAGGCATAGAGCCTGCCCACCTCATCGCGAGTTTCGCAAAGTTGATAACCGGAGCGCAGCAAAAGGTAGCCCAGCGCATCGCCCAGCGTGGTGCTCATCGTACTGGGTATCGAGATGTCGACAACCTGGTTCAGCAGCTCCTGCTGAGCGGTATCCGGCGCCAGCTCCACTAGCGTGTAGCGCCCATAGCGCACGACAGAGACTGGCTTCGGGAACGATGACGCCGCGACAGGCACCGACTGATCGCCCGCCGTGCCGGGGGTCACCGATGATGCTGCGCACCCGGCGCTCAGGAAAATCGCGGCCAAGATATTGGCGAACTCCGCGCAACGCCAACTGTTGCTTTGTCGGATAGTCGGTGGCATGCCTCAATTCCCATGACCGTGGTAACGCCACCATCGCCGCAAAAAGCGGAGGCGTCAGTCGAGAATGAGAATTCGGGTTTGACCGCTTTAGGGCGCGGGGCTGGAGGGGTGCGTCCACTGGCTGTCCTGTTAGGTGGATCCGGAACGTCGACGTGTCCGCGAGCCCATCGCGCAGATTCAGAAATAGTCATACGCTGCGGTCTGCTAGACGTCGCCTCCAGTGAAAATGAAACGGCCCCTCGCAGGGGCCGTTAAGGTTTGCCACAACCCATCTCACTGTTGACGTTCGCAGCACGCTCGTCGTGGTCGATCAGGGAGCTCGGTCACAACATGGATCACGTCGGCTTGCGCCAAGGAACAGTTACCGATATAGGCCGGCCGGCGAGAATGACTTGGCGGTGTGCGCGTGCCTGTGCGGTGTAGCCGAAGGATTGGCTCAATTAAGTGAATCCAACAGCTTACCGCAATGCTTCGACTATGCACGAAGTCACGCCCAGGAGCTTCCCTAGGTCGCGATAGATCACCAAAGCGCGATTTCGGTCAATTAGAATCGATTCGACGTACTCGCCCTCTACGAAGGTAGAAAATTCGATTCGACCACCGGCGACGATGCCATCGTCAGTTTCTTCGTCGCGCACATCAATGTCATCGAGTACTCGACTGTGAAGTGAATTGTTATCCATGATCGGGCCTCCTAGGCGTGTGTTGTTGAACAGTTCTGTCGAAAAGGCGGCCCCCGAAGGGGCCGTGAAAGATTGCAGCCCGCTCAGTGCACCAGCTGTCGGGCCAGTGCCACTTCCACTGAGTCCCCGTCCTGGTTGAGGACCTCCAATCCGGACTCCGGCACGTCTCCCGAGGTGCTCTGCGACACTGTGATCTTCTTCGCCATCAGCTCCAGACACGTCATCTGTGACGTGGCAGCGTAACCGAGATAAATCACTTTGATCGGCTGCTTCTGGCCGATGCGCCATGAACGACGCGCGGCCTGCTGAAGCGTGTACACGTTGTAGCCCGACTGCATGAATACGATGGTCTGAAACTCCAGCAGATCCAATCCCGTCTTGACGAGCTCCGGATTGGTGATGAGTAAATCGATACCGCGATCAAGCTGTTCGGCGATCCAGTCCTCACGCCGGGAGGCATCGACGCTTGCGCGCAACACCGCCGGCTTGAAGCCTTCCCGCTCGAGCAATACCTTCAACCGCGACGTGGTGTCCCTCGTTCCGGTGTAAACGCTGTAGATCAGCACTTTGCGACCCGCCGCCTTCTCCTGTCGGCAGATCTCGATCAGATCCCGTTCCTTCGGCATGATCTCCAGATCGGAGAATAGCGATGGCACGAACGCCAGCAGATTGCGGGTGCGGGGGTGCATGACCGTCTCGGACCGAAAACACGCGTCCGGCCACGCCAGCAGCACATTGAGAACCACACCCAACAGAGTCGTGTCGCGGCGCGCCAGGGCCCGCTTCAACTCAGCGGTCAACTGTCCCGCCAAGCGTCCATAGGCCTGGGCCTGCTCCGCATTCATCGCTACTTCGCGGAACTCCTCGTCGTATGGCGGCAGTACATTGCCACCGATGTCCCTTAACTTGAGGAAGACCGTGAACGGTAGAACGCAACGCAAGATGCCTTTCGGACCGAACCCCGGTGCCTTGACCGTGCGCACCGTGACTTTGCTGCCGCGCGCAGTCTTGTGGGACGAGCCGTTGCTCTCGGAGTAGATGTCCTTGAGCACGCCGTGATCACGCATGAACGCCATCGCCGCCGGCGTCAGACTGCCTTGCTTGCTCGGCCGGTAGCCGTCTTCGATCATCC
>WNFI01177655.1_pt1 | contig 13160 bp, 12 predicted proteins | sample 5400471 | NCBI WGS metagenome assembly WNFI01 (sample SAMN13153348, study PRJNA577476) | soil metagenome | isolation source: 100 cm saprolite on Douglas fir-dominated hillslope | place: USA:California | collected 2013-09-17
CGCGCACGAGGTCGCCATTCCTTCTCAGGTTCAGGCGAGGACTTCGGCATGCACAAACTCTGTAATTTGGTGGGCTAAGACCTCTGGCTGATCGACCGGTACAAAGGCGCGGCAGTGGGAAAGGAATTGAAGCCGCGCATCAGGAAACGCGTGTTGGAGACGCCTGGCAAGACGCTCCGAGAAGAAGGGATCATCTTTTCCCCACAGCAGCAGGACCGGATGCTGAAAGCCAGAGAAACAACGAGCCGCTTCCAGGGTGTAGCGATTGGAGACCGCTTGCAAGAAGCGGGTCATGTCACGACGCGCCCCTGGAAGATGAAGCAGGGGATGGAAGAAAGCCTCGAGTTCCTCCAACTCTGGACGACGATGGGCAAGGGCTGCAACAAACAGACGTTGAGCGGAACGAGCGCGAAGCACCCAGGCCAGGAAATTGGCGAACCCTATCCCAAAGACACGTGCCCCATAATGGAAAGGACTGACCAGAGGCGGGAAAAAGTGCTCAAAGGCATCGCAGTTGGTGAGGACGAGACGGGTAATCCGTTGGGGATGGTGGGCAATCACCAGTTGACAAATGGCCCCTCCGGTATCATTGCCGATCAAGGTCACCTCGTGGAGATCAAGTGCTTCCAGAAAATCAGCGACGAGGTGAGCCACCCCAAGAGGGCTCAGGTCGGCATCTGGATGCAAAGGGTGGGAGTGAGCACCTAGAGGGAGATCGGGAGCAATGCAGCGAAAGTGCGAGACGAGACGAGGGATCACACGACCCCAGAGCAGACTGTTCGCCAGTAAGCCATGAAGGAAGACGAGTGTTGGTCCAGTTCCCTGATCGGAATAGCGTACCGTTCCTTGAGGAAGTGAAACCTCAAGGATCGCACCAAGCGGAGCAACGGTAGCCATAGACACCTCCGAATGAGCTATAAAATTGAACGTGAATTCTTATTCAATTTTATCAGAGAAAGAGATGATTGTCAAGGTCTGGGAAGCGAATGAGATGAGTGATGCAGAAAAACAAGCAAAGCGCTCCTTCTTCACCGGTTTGTTCATCTGATGGCCTATTGCCTATAGTTCATAACAGGCTCTAGATTGCCTGGACAGGGCGCATCCCCTTCTTAATGAATCCTTAGAATTAGATAAGAAATAGATGACTTTTCTAAGAATAGCTTGAGATTGATTCATCACATGTTAGTTTATGCTTAGAGGTCATTATAGTAGAGTTATTAAGTGCATTTCTGTATTGTAATTTGTTCAGAAATAGACTACGCTAAGTTCAGATGAACGGAAAGTGAGGATGATACTTATGGAAATTAGCGAACGAACGAGAATACATCAGCCTGAAATTACTGATAAGGTATTGGCACAACAATCCCTTGAGGGTAATCAGCAAGCATTTGAACTACTGGTCAAGCGTTATAGCGGGCCGCTCTTTAACTTTATCTTCCGCTTTTTAGGAGATTATGATGCAGCCAGTGATATATTGCAACAGGTGATGGTCCAATTATATATTTCCTTACCTAAGCTGCACACAGGTGAGCCATTGAAAGCCTGGCTATTTCAGGTTGCGCGGAATCGTTGCTTGGATGAATTGCGACGAAAGCATGCCATCCATTTTTCAGAACTGGAAAAGTCAGTAGACGATGATGAACAGCTGGCATTAGCTGACATGCCCGACATAAGTCCTCTTCCTGAAGAGGTCGCTGAGCGGCATGATTTGCAACAAATCTTGCTCAAGGCGATCCAGGAATTGCCGCCGAAGTTTCGTGCTGTTGTTCTCCTTCGTTATGCCTCTCAATTGAGTTATGCAGAAATTGGACAGGTACTCAATATGCCGGAGGCAACTGCGAAGACCTATTTTCAGCGTGTAAAGCCTTTGTTACGCAATGCGCTGGCTTCTCAGTTACAGATTGTACCAGCGTACTAATTACCTTGTTTTTCAGTTGTTAGTAGCCTTGCCTTGAATTTGCTCGAGAAATGAAACTTCCCTCGTACTCAATTCGTGCTAATAGCAGAGATGGCACGAATTAAGTACGAGGGATTGTTTTATGCAGTATTCAGCCTATTCCTTCTCCTGCGATAGTATAGAGCCAGAAGATGATATCGACAAACTCTTTAACCAACTGCAAACTATAGAGCTACCGCCGGAACTCATTACTCGCATTGTCGGTACTATCTTGCCTCTCTCGCAATCTTTGTTTCATTTTGATCTGGATGGCCTGTTTGTAAGCAAGGAGACGAAAGAAGCAACTTAAGAGGCTACCTGATCCGTCAATTTGCCCGTGTGAACCAGCCAGCGTATAAATTCCAGGCGCCGGTGTTCTTCGAGTGCCTGGAGTTTCTCTCTTTCATGGTAATCTCTGCGAAGTTGACTTAATAGCCTCATCTCTCCCTCTGCAAATCCCCCCTTACGCAATATCTCACGATCATCTTTGCGGTCCATGTAATCCTCCTTTTTCACTGCAAGCAGTTAATAAGGTGCTATTGTTAACATGCGTTCGATACGTTTTAGAAGTGTCTGAATCAGATATGGTTTAGCCAAATGGTCCAGTGTCGACCTGGTTTCTCCACGACTACGAATTTGCCTATGAACTGCCGATTCCGCACTGGTGAGTAATACAGGTGTCGTAGCATAAGTGCGTAATACTTGCAAGACATCCCAGCCAGTGATTGTGCCTGAGAGATCCAGGTCGAGCAATACCATGTCAGGAAGTACTTGCTGTAGAGCCGTGATAGCCATCTCTCCATTACGCGCTATTGCCACCATATAACCATGAGCAGTTAATATGCCTGCTTCCAAATTGGCCAGTGTGGCGTCATCTTCAACTACAAGTATCCGTCGCGCTGCACCTGACTCTCCAACGTGTTGTTGCGTTGGGTCCGTATTAATGGGTGCGGCAAACGACGTTGACTCGTTCCACATGCTCATATTACCGCCATCCGGCAGCGTGTATGCAGCGTCCTTGTCTTGCATGACTGACATCCTGCTCCCGCAAGGGTACATTTGATGTTGCGGTATCACCGCCGGTGCGGTGTCAAAAGAATCTCTTCTTTACGCGAATAGTACATGAAAAGTGGTGATAATTGCGTGAAAAAGTCATCAATTGTGTGAAAAGCTTGTGAAAAAGGTGTCATTTGCTAGTACGACCAGGGGAGGGCCGAGTACATGTTCACCCACATATAGTGTGTCTCTCACCGGGTCGATAATGATGGCATGACACGCGTGACTTTCTCAACAAAGAGCCTTTTTTCTTTCAACATACGTGCCAAGGAGTCCCCTGCCTTCCAGGCATGGGGAGGAATTGGCACATGGTTCACGCGTTCTGTCCATTTGACAAAACGCGTGAACATCTGCTAGACTAGAGCTATGAAACAGATCATCACCGCCAAGCTGAAACTGCATACCGATCCTGCACAGTTCGCGGCCTTGCGTGCCACACAATTGGCCTATCGCGATGCCCTGAACTTTGTCAGTCGCTATGCCTTTGAGCACGGCAAGATGAGTAGCGGACGAGCCTTGCAGCGTGACACCTACGATGAGATACGTCTGCGCTACAAGATACCTGCACAGATGGCCTGTAATGTCCCTCGTCAAGTTGGCGCTACCTATAAAGTCCTGTGGAAAAAGGTGAAGCAAAATGCTGCCTTGCGCAAAGCAGGCAAGACCAGGAAACGCTACAAGGGACTGGATAACCCACCCACGTACGTTTCCCCGACGTTGACCTATAACTACCAGCGGGACTATAGTCTCAAGCCGGATAAGCAGGTGAGCATCCTGACCTTGCAAGGCCGCGTGATCATGCCCTATACGGGTTACAGCAAGCACATTGCACTCATCCAGCATGATGCTCATATGGGAGCAGCCAGGCTCTGGTATGACAAGCCCCACAAACAATTCTACCTGCTGGTTTCCCTTGAGGTAGAGGGAACAGAGCCAACACCTGAGACTCACAAAGCCGTGGTTGGTGTTGATGTTGGGCAGCGCTATCTTGCCGTCACCGCTACCACCAGGGATGAGACGACATTCTATTCTGGCAAACAGGTCAGGGCCAAAGCTGACCATTATGCCCGACTGAGAAAACGGTTGCAGAAGAAAGGCACTCGTTCTGCCACACGACGCTTGGTCGTGATTAGCGGACGAGAGAGACGGTTGAAACAAGCTGTCAACCACATGATCAGTCATCGCATCGTGGATCAGCACCCCCACAGTCTCATCGGACTGGAGAACCTGACAGATATCCGAGAACGCACCAAACGCAAGCATGGCAAGCAAGCGAGCAAGAAGCAACGACGGGCAAACCAGCATGCCTCTCAGTGGGCCTTTGCTGAATTGCACGGCTACATTGCTTACAAAGCGCTGCTCGTGGGCGCTATGGCGGTCAAAGTGGATGCCCACCATACCAGCCAGGCCTGTCCTATGTGTGGCTATACTAGTAGGGCGAATCGGCCTCACCATAGTCTGCTGTTTGTCTGTCAGAGTTGTCAGTATACGTTGCACGCCGATTTAGTCGGTGCCAGAAACATTGCCCTGCGAACGCTGCTCATCCGGCAAGACTGGGTGAGCACGGGCGTCTTGTCAGTACGCCCTGATGTGTCGGATGCTGAAGCCAAAGCAGCACGCCTCTCCAGGTATGCTGAGTTGCGGTGGAGTCCAGACACAAGCCCCTGCCTTCCAGGCATGGGGTAACTGACTTCGTGTACAGTAGACATATACTATATACTAAGTAGGCGCTGACCAGTCACCCCAGCAGGAGGAAGCATGCAAACTACAATGAAAGTCAGAGATGTCATGACTACCAGGGTGATTACAATCACCCAAGAGCAGTCGAAGCAGCAGGCGGCACGCTTGCTTACACAGCATCGCATTAGTGGCTTGCCTGTCGTTAACGATGATAACGTAGTTGTAGGGGTTGTTACCGAGTACGATGTCATTGGCAAAGAAGGTCAAACGGTTAGGGACATAATGACCCGTGGGGTCATTAGCGTAACTCCGGATTCCGACCTGGAAGAGGCGAGTCGTATCCTCGTGAATGAGCGTATCAAGCGTCTGCTGGTGCTTGATCAAGGTCGTCTGGTTGGCATTGTGAGCCGCGCCGACCTGGTCAGAGAGGTGGCTACGCGTTGGGTATGCTATGTCTGTGGAGAAATGATTCATAGCGAGCAACAGCCGGAGCCTTGCCCCCGCTGCGGAGCAGTAGAAGTTCTAGCTTGGTCTGAGTCACTGCCTCCAGGATCGTAAGGAGCAGAGGTTAGGATTCTCCATATCTTGCGCTGACCTTAGAGGCTGGGCTTCGCCTGGCTCTATGACCATGTCCGCCCTTTATTTATAAGAAAGGAGCAGGTGCATCTTGGATATAAAAAGGAAACAGCAAGCGGATGCGCAGGGAGCTGCATCTGTAAGCGACCAAGCACAACCGTCATTACCTGAGGGGGAAGAGCGCGATACGCTCCTCAACTACTATTATCAGATGGTGCTGATTCGTAGCTTTGAAGAAAAAGCCCAGGAGATGTACAACAAAGCCAAAATCGGTGGCTATTGCCATCTCAATCTGGGCGAAGAGGCCACCGTCGTCGGTTTCTGCAATGGACTGGAGCCGGGCGACTATGTTTACACGAACTACCGCGAACATGGCTACGCTATTTGCAGGGGTATCTCTCCCAACGCAGTTATGGCCGAGCTATTCGGCAAGGAAACAGGCTGCTCGCATGGGCGCGGCGGCTCCATGCATCTCTTTGACCTCGAACGTCACTTTATGGGTGGATATGCCATCGTCGGGGGTCAGATTCCCCTCGCCACTGGTGCCTCCTTTGCCATCGCCTATCGCGGCTCCTCTGAGGTCGTGGCCTGCCAGATGGGTGATGGCACAACCAATACAGGAGCCTTCCACGAATCGCTCAACCTCGCCAAGATCTATCAGTTGCCCATCATCTACTTTGTGGTCAACAACCAGTATGGCATGGGCCTGCGCGTTGACCAGGGATCCGCGGTAGGTGAGCTGTACCGCAAGGCGTGCGCTTACGATATGCAGAGCTGGCGTGTGGATGGCACCGATGTCCTGGCGGTACGTGATGCGATGAGCAATGCGGTAAAGATCGCGCGAGAGAAGCACGAGCCAAGCCTGATTGAGGCCGTTAGCTTTCGCTTCCGTGGCCACTCGGTAGTCGACCCGGACCGGTACCGCGATAGGGAGGAAGTCCAGAAAGAGCGGAGTGAGCATGACCCCATAACGGCGTTCGCCGAGCGTCTCAAGGCAGCTGGTTACCTCGATGAGCAAGGACTGCTGGCAATCGAGGAACGTGCTCAGCAAGATGTGGATGCCTCCGTCAAGTTTGCTGACGAGAGCCCATTTCCTTCGGTGGAGAAATTTATGCACGGACTCCAGGAGTATGTTTATGCTCCTGACGACGCAGCAGTGAAAGGGAAATGAGTATGGCTGAGATCACTTATCGACAGGCGCTGCATGATTGCCTGCGCGAAGAACTGCTGCGTGATGAGAGCGTCTTCTTACTGGGCGAGGAGATTGGGGTCTTCGAGGGGTCGTATAAAATCACGGCCGGGCTCTTAAAGGAGTTTGGTCCCAAACGCGTGGTGGACACGCCCATCGTCGAAAATGGGTTTGTCGGGATGGCCACGGGTGCTGCCATGTTAGGGCTGCGCCCAATCGTGGAGATCATGACGATCAATTTCATCGTGCTGGCTATGGATCAGATTGTCAATCATGCGGCCAAAATCTACGCTATGTTTGGTGGGCAGTGCCCAATCCCGCTGGTGATACGCACCCCTGGTGGGGGTGGTCAGCAGCTTGCGGCTACCCATTCACAGAATCTGGAAGTCTGGTTCGCCCACGTGCCCGGTCTCAAAGTCGTTGCTCCGTCGACCCCGGCTGATGCCAAGGGACTCTTGCGTACCTCTGTGCTTGATAATAATCCGGTGCTCTTTCTTGAAAATCTGGCCCTCTATAACGTCAAAGGGGTAGAGCCGAGTAGTGACTATATGGTGCCCATTGGGCAGGCGAAGGTGATCAAGGAGGGCACCGATCTGACTGTGATCAGCTACTCACGTATGGCGGCAGTAGCCCTGGATGTTGCTCGTCGCATGGAACAGGAAAACAATTTGAGCGTCGAGGTGGTGGATCTACGTTCGCTACGGCCGCTCGATCACGAGACCGTTATCAACTCGGTCAAGAAAACAAACCGCGCGATCGTCTTTGAAGAAGACTGGCGCTCGTTTGGTGTTGGTGCGGAAATTGCCGCGTTCGTGCAGGAGGAGGCATTCGACGACCTGGATGCCCCTATTAAGCGCGTGGCCAGCCTGGAAGTACCGCTGCCGTACTCCAAACCGCTAGAGCTAGCGACGCTAACGGGTGCCAAGCAGTTGATAGAATCGATCAACGAACTTGCGCCGCGTCGAAGGAGGAGATAATCGATGAGTGAAGTAACCATGCCCAGGCTCAGCGATACTATGCAGGAGGGAACCATTGCCCATTGGCTTAAGAAGCCTGGCGATGAAATCAAGAAAGGCGATATCCTGGCCGAGATCGAGACGGATAAGGCCACCATGGACCTGGAGGCCTACGAGGCAGGCAATCTGCAGCAAATCCTGGTGCAAGAGGGTGAAACGGTGCCCATCGGTCAGCCGGTGGCTGTCATTGGAAGTGGTGCGGGAGTCCAGCAGAAAGAGCAACCTGCAACTTCGCCGGCAGCGGTCAAGATCGGTGCTGAGGAGGCACCTACAGCCGCAGTTCCAGCAGAAAGTATAAGTGCCCAGCAAAAGAGTCCTGTGACCGCAGAGAGTGGTGACGGCACGTTGATCAAAGCGTCACCGCTGGCACGCCGGATGGCCGAAGAGTATAGTATCGACCTGCGCCGGGTGCAAGGGACCGGCCCCGGTGGCCGCATTGTACGCGATGATATCGAGGATATGCTCGAGCAACAGCAAGCTACACCTGCACCTGCTGCGCCTGAACCTGCTCCCTCACCTCCTGCAGTTCCTCCTCAGAAAGTGCCTGCACCCATCAGTATTCCTCCAGAAACGGAGGTTACGCCGCTCTCACGTGTGCAGTTGCTCATCGCTCGGCGCCTGACCGAGTCGAAACAGACCATCCCGCACTTTTATGTTAGTAGCGAGGTCGATATGACCGATGCCCTGGCAATGCGCCAGACCTTCAACGCGAATGCTGGCGAAGATAGTGTGAAGATTACTGTCAACGATTTGATTGTGAAAGCCTGTGCTCTGGCGCTGGAAAAGTTTCCGGAGGTCAACGGCTCCTTCAAGGACGGTCAGCTCGTAAAATACAAGCATATCAATGTCGGCATAGCCGTGGATGTCCCAAGTGGGCTGGTGGTTCCGGTAATCCGCGATACCAATATCAAGGGTGTACGCTCCATTGCCCGCGAAGCCAAAGCACTCATCGCGAAAGCTCGGGAAAACAAACTCGCTCCTGTTGATCTTGAGGGCGGCACCTTCTCGGTTTCGAACCTGGGCATGATGGACGTGAGTAACTTTATTGCGGTCATCAACCCGCCGCAAGCCGCGATTCTGGCGGTAGCATCGACGCGCAAACAATTCGTTCCAGTCGATGGTCAGCCAGTTATCCGTGACCTGATGCCAATGACTCTCTCGGCCGACCATCGAGTGATCTATGGTGCGACTGTCGCACGTTTTCTCCAGGAGGTCAAGAGCTTGCTGCAGAACCCGTATAGTCTTCTGGGCTAAGAGGGGTTGCATGTTGTCGCCAGGAAACGTTGGCCCTGTCTAGCCTGAACGTTTGATCCAGGCGGAAGCAAGAGTACCAGCGTCGAGTGGGTACCCAGAGCGTATACTATGAAGTTATGATAATATTGAAGGTACGGTTAGAACCTGATTTGATCTAGGGCAATTACCTGATGCTATGGCCTCCTCTATTCTATACAATTAGAGAAGTAGAAAAGAAATTAGCCAGGCATATCTATACGTTCAGCGGCAGTTGGTGGATGAACTGGGTGGAGTGGCTGAAGCCTCGCTTTGGTCAGCAGGGAGCGCCGCCAGCGCCGGGCATCAGAGTGTTGGAGAGGTAGTGACAGTGCCCCAGATGAAGAAAGAACTCTTTCAGCAGATCAAGCACGCACGAGGTGCCCTGGCCCTTACGATCATCTTTGGGGTCTTGGGGGCAATCGCGACGATCGCTCAGGTGGCCTTGCTTAGTAGGATCGTGGGCCAGGTATTCTTGGCCCATAAGGGCCTTAGCCAGGTTGGCCAGCTCCTCCTTCTGCTACTTGGCACGATCGTAGTGCGTGCAGCTCTCGTTTGGGTTCGCGAAGTCACTGCTCAACAGAGCGCGATCCGTGTCAAGTCCGAGTTGCGCGAGCGTTTGCTTGCTCATGTATTACAGTTGGGTCCAGCCTACACGAGGGGCGAACGCACAGGTGAACTGGTGGCGACTGCCGGTGAGGGCATTGAACGTCTCGATGCCTACGTGAGTCGCTATCTGCCTCAGATGGCCTTGAGCGTATTGGTCCCGCTCTTGATTGTCGCCTATATTCTGCCCCTCGACTGGACCAGTGCAGTCCTCTTATTGGTGACCGGCCCGGTTATTCCGCTCTTAATGATTCTAGTGGGTAGCCATGCCGAGGAACATATCCAGCGTCAATGGATCGCGCTTTCGCGCATGAGTGCGCACTTTCTGGATGTCGTGCAAGGGTTGCCGACACTGAAGCTCTTTAATCGCAGCGGCACGGAAGGCGAACGGATTGCTAAGGTTAGTGATAACTTCAGGGATAGAACCATGAAAGTACTGCGCGTCGCATTTCTGTCGGGGCTGGTCCTTGAATTCCTGACTGCAGTGGCCATTGGCCTGGTGGCCGTCACGCTGGGTGTGCGCCTGCTGGATGGTGGGATTACCTTTGAAGACGCATTGCTCGTGCTGCTCCTGGCCCCGGAATTCTACCGTCCCTTGAAAGAACTCGGGGCCCACCACCATGCGGGAATGGAGGGCAAGGCCGCGGCGAAGCGGGTCATCGAGATTTTGGAAACCCCTGTTCCGGTATATACAGACCCGGTATCCTCCAGGCGCCCAGTTGGCCAGCTCACCATTGCATTCACTGATGTGACGTATACCTATCCTGGAAGCGATCGCCCCGCTCTCAGAGGGATCAACCTGACGCTGCCAGCATGCACTTGCACTGCACTGGTAGGACGGAGCGGTGCGGGCAAGAGTACGCTGGTGAACCTGCTGCTGCGTTTTATGGATGTCCAGGGCGGCACGATTACCGTGAACGGTATCCCCCTTTTTGAACTACCTGTTGAGGCGTGGCGGGAGTATGTGGCCCTGGTCCCGCAGCGACCATACCTCTTCTCCGGGAGTGTGTACGACAATATCCGGCTGGCTCGTTCCACTGCGAGCGACCAGGAGGTCGAATGGGCTGCCGAACTAGCCGGAGCTTCTGAGTTTATCTCTGAGCTTCCCCGTGGTTATAACACCGAGATTGGAGAGCAGGGATCTCGTCTGAGTGCTGGCCAGGCACAGCGGCTGGCCATTGCTCGCGCTTTCCTCAAAGACGCCCCGTTACTTGTCCTTGATGAACCGACTTCGAGTCTCGATCCCAGGAGCGAGGCACTCATTCGATGCGCATTGGAGCGCCTGGTGCAGGAGCGGACGGTGCTCGTGATCGCACACAGGCGCAATACCGTTGTCAATGCGCAACAAATCGCCGTATTGGAGGACGGGCAGCTTATCGAGGCTGGTTCGCGGGCAATGCTGCAAAGCCACAACGGTTTCTACGTCCACCTCATGGATTCATACAGAAAGGTGTAGATGTGCATATGAAGGTCTTTCTGCGCCTGCTCTCATTCCTGCGCCCATTCTGGAGGCAGGTGGTGCTGGCTATCTTGCTGGGCTGCATCATGATAGCGAGTAATGTTGGCTTGCTGGGCATGGCGGCATACTTGATCGCAGCCGCGGCGCTTGGGCCTCTCCTGGTCATGCTCATGCTGCCAATCTACATTGTGCGTTTTGCAGGTGTCTCGCGGGCCGTTTCACGCTATGCGGAGCGCCTTGTTGCACACCATGTGACATTCCGTCTGCTTGCCCAGCTCCGCACCTGGGTCTACAGCCACCTCGAACCATTGGCTCCCGCCCAGTTACTCAAGTATCGCAGCGGTGACGTACTTGCACGCCTTGTCTCAGACATCGAGGAATTGCAGAACGTTTTCCTGCGGGTGGTTTCCCCGCTCATCGTCGCGGTCGCGATTGTCGCGCTCACGTTCGGCCTGTTTGCCATCTTCAGCCACGTACTGGCCTGGGTGGCTCTGGTGTTCCTCGTTGCTGCCGGTCTCGGAGTTCCGCTCCTGACTGGGATGCTCGCCCGAGGATGGGGCAAGCGACAGCTGGCAGCGCGGGCTGAGCTGAACGCGCAGATCGTGGATGGTATCCAGGGCGTGCAAGATCTTCTGGCATACGGACGTGCTGGCGACCAGCAAGAGAAAATCGCCGCCCTCGACCGTGTGTTAGGGCAGGTACAGCGACGGATGGCACGCATTACAGGGCTACGGCAGATGCTGAACGATTTCCTGATGAACCTGGCGCTATGGACCATACTCATTCTGGCTATCCCGCTCATCGCCACGAAAGCCATCAACGGCGTCTACCTGGCCTTTCTGACCCTGGTAATTCTGGCGAGCTTTGAAGCTGTTCAGCCCCTGGCGCAGGCTTTTCAATTTCTTGGCCACTCGGTAGCGGCGGGCGAGAGGCTATTCGAGGTGACTGATGCCACTCCCCAGGTGGTGGAATGCGCCGCCCCCTTGTCCACACCAACCAGGCACCTGCCTGCTGGGTATACGTTGGAGTTCGACCATGTACAATTCGCCTATCACACCGATGAAGGCGAGGTATTGGGCGGCATCTCCTTGAGCATTTGCCCTGGCAAACGGGTCGCAATCGTCGGTCCCAGCGGGTCGGGCAAGAGTACCATTATCAGATTGGCTCTCCGCTTCTGGGATCCCACGCACGGCACCATTCGCCTGGATGGCCAGGATATCCGGAGGTATAGGCTAAGCGATCTGCGCAACCTCATCGGCGTCGTTGCACAGGATACGTATCTCTTCAATGACACGATGCGCAGTAACTTGCTGCTGGCACGACCTGGTGCCAGTGATGACGAGATCAAGCAGGTCCTGGAGCAGGCGCAACTCACTGAGTTTATCGATCAACTCCCCGATGGTCTTGAGACGTGGATAGGCGAACAGGGACTACGACTTTCGGGTGGGGAACGCCAACGCCTTGCCATCGCTCGGGTGCTGCTCAAGAATGCTCCCTTGCTCATCCTGGACGAGGCGACGGCCAACCTTGATCCGCTGACAGAGCAAGCTGTGCTGAATGCCCTCGATGCGTTGATGCAGGGGCGAACCACACTGGTGATTACCCACCGCCTGGTCGCGATGGAGCGGATGGATGAGATTCTGGTACTCGACCACGGTCGAATCATCGAGCGCGGCACCCACGACCAACTCTTGATAGAGAATGGCCTTTACCAGCAGATGTTTGACGTGCAGAATGGAATGCTGGTCCTCCCGTGAGCTTTCCAGTATAAGCGGGAAGAGAACAGAGGGAGATGGAGGAACCAGCTTCATCCTTAGCAGCAGGAGAAAAATAAGGACAACTATTCTAGTAGGAAGTAGGTAGAGTATGGACACATCAACGCTCTTATCACGCTTACAGTTTGCCTTCACGATCTCCTTTCATTATCTCTTTCCACAGCTCACGATGGGGCTGGCCCTGCTCATCTTGATCCTCAAAACGCTCTACCTGTGGCGCAAGGATGAGCGCTATAACATAGGTGCACGCTTCTGGGCCAGAATCTTCGCCATCACTTTTATCATGGGCGTCGTGACCGGTATCCCGATGGAGTTTGAGTTCGGCACCAACTGGGCGCGCTTCTCCGTGTATGCCGGCGATATCATCGCACAGACCCTGGCCATGGAAGGAGCCTTCGCTTTCTTCATCGAGTCGGCCTTCCTCGGGATCTTCTTGTTTGGCGAACAGGTCTTCGGGCAAAAGATGCACTGGTTCTCAGCGTTTATGGTGTGGCTGGGAACGTGGGCTTCTGGCGGCTTTATCATCGCCTCCAACGCGTGGATGCAGCACCCTGTTGGCTACACGGTCGCCGCGAACGGTCGGCTTCATTTATCCAAT
>WNFI01250575.1_pt1 | contig 13160 bp, 16 predicted proteins | sample 5400471 | NCBI WGS metagenome assembly WNFI01 (sample SAMN13153348, study PRJNA577476) | soil metagenome | isolation source: 100 cm saprolite on Douglas fir-dominated hillslope | place: USA:California | collected 2013-09-17
CCCTAAAATCACGCTGACATATAGCGCTCGTCGCGCTTCACTCGTCAATTCGCTTCCGAAAAGTGTATCATTCATCACCTTACTACTACCCGAACCACCCAACATTATACCAAGCAGTCCGTTTTCTTCCTCACGCACAAGTACGCAAGAAGAAGCGTAATGCCACCCCCTTCCTCCAGCGCGGCCATGCTACATACCAACACTAACGTATACTACCCCGCATCCATTTTTTATTTCCAACCAATTCCCTCCTCAGGCTCTTTGTACATTAGCTTACACACTGCGTTCTACATATCGCCGTCGACGGCTCGGATCCCCAAAAGCTTTCCTTCCTGTCTCTTCCCTTCTTCCTCCCCTGTTCTTAATTTATTACCCAGCGCTCTGGCAGCTGGCGATCGGCAGAACTGGGAGAGGGAAAGTGGTATTTCGTGATTTTCTCCGGTTTCAAGTTTGTTGACACCCCACACTATTATTTATTACGGTACAACATCTTCCCAGCCTCCCCTACCCCACCCTTGCGACCACTTTTTTGACTTTTTTTTGGATATGGGGGTTACTGACTGAATCAGACTTCGTTCATACATGCTTCATTATTTTAAAACTGGTTGTTTTGTTTGAGATTGAGCCGAGATCTTTGATGTATTCGAGTACTGTAGTAGAGTAGTAGCCTTTTTGAACAGCAGGAAAAAATAATGTAGCTAAGGTAGCGGCTGCAAGCTGTGTTTGTCGTCCAAGATAAGACTGAGGGGAATAAAAGAGGTGTGATAAGAAACGGGGCACGAGGTGGATAGCGGGTCCACGAGCGCAGGTGCCAAGTCGACGAGATGACGATAAAACGCACACAAGAGGAAGAGAGGAAAAGACACACTGATGGATTGTTATGAGAAAGATGTCTAATGCCGTCCTCGACGAGGAGGCTGCTTATACATTCGAGTCCCTACGCTTTGTAATCGTGTCCGTGGTAAGAAGAGCGGTGTCGAGGATGGGCAAGTAAACACGTCGTTGTTGTGCCGAAGGTACGGGAAGATCGTGGAAGAAAAAGAAAGAAAAAGTCAGCGAAAATAAGGGGAAATGTATTGGGGAATGTTCTGGGGCGTACAAGTGCCGTGCTGCTGCGGCTGAGAATCGATCGTCGTTGCCTAAAGTACAAGGAAAAGAGAAAACAAATAAGATGAAAAAGGGAAAGCGGGAGGCTGTGAGAGTGGGACAGGAAGGTGATTCGTTCGCGGTTTGTCTTGCGCCGGTGGTCGAGTCAAGAGGGAGGGTGAAAGTGGAGGCGGGAGGCGAGACGAGATGACAGAAGAAAAATGAGTCGAACGCGTGGTCGACGGGCGCTCCGATCGGTCGTTCCGCTCCGATCTTGCCTTCAAGGCCATGCTTTTCTCAAAGGTTTGAACTGGCAAAGGGGGAAAAAGTTTCAAACCTGTGCCAATCCGATATCCATCGTCACCATTCAATTAGAACCATAGAAGGGTATTACTTTCGTCGAACTCTGCTTGTTTTTGTGACGTGTTACAGGTAAAGCACAGGGTAAGATTTGAAGACTGGCAGCAATATACGAGAGCGCAGCTGGAAACGCTAAGTCGAGCAATGAAGAGCGGAGCGAGAGAGAAAACTGTCTGGATGACATTTCACTTATGCGCATATCGCACTTTTAACTACTTACATGCTATTGTACTACGTGTTTTAGCTGTATAGTAGATTTGTCTTTTTGTATAGTAAAGTAGTCGTAATACGAGAGAAAAGAACTGAGGCAGGCAACAAGATTGTGAGCACGTGAGGGAGCGTGATAATGCTTTGACAGTCGCGTTTGCTATTGTAGATCATACGGCCATAAGATCAGAACGGAGACATGCGTCCATTAGGGAGGAACGCCGACAAGACTGTGAGACAGGTGAATGAAAGTATATCATAGTACTTCAGAGACATGTCAGGCAGAAGGAGAAATCGAAGACAAGAAGCAGAACAAGAGATAGGCATGAAGCCTACGAGGCCCCAAAAATTGTGTGTGGGGAATGCGCGCTGGATGAGAATGGCTGTATCCCGTGCCACAAGGCCCTTCTCTGGACGTGCATTGCCACCACATCTTCGTATCTCTGACATGACTGGTAAGCCACGGTTTCATCTATCCAGTATGACTTTTTGAGAACGCAACTTGAATCCAGACCCTGGACGAGACTTGACGCGCCATTTCACATGGACCATCATGGAAGACGGCCCTGACCATCAAAAGGTCTATTATGTTACTGCTAAATGTGAGCCTTTCGATCATTTTGACAACCGAGTGCTGAGCTTCCAGTGCGTAGTACATGGACACACTATTAGTTCCGGAAGAGGGGTTACCATCGGGAACGCCAAACAAATAGCTGCCTCTCAAGCTCTAAACTATCTAAGATCCCTCCCTGGAAATCATCCTTTATTTTCTCTTCAGTAGTCATGGCATCACATCGCTTTTCATTCGGGGATGTTGTAGGAAAGACGCGATGCGCGTGCGGGAAACGAGTGGGATTCCAGTGGGGAGTGGGATGTGGACAAACGCGCGCGGGCGCCCCAAGGTATTTACATGCGATTTATACTACTTGGAATGTATGTACGTCGGTATGGCGAATGGAAGGGATCATTGGTGTGCTGCTAAAAACTGAGGTACTATACTAAAAACGAGTGAGAAACGAGGCGCGCGAGCTCGATTTCAACAAGTGCCCCAATCCAATAGAGCAATGGTGTTTATAGATAGATAGATCTTTTGTTCATAGACACCTACATTACTGCACCTCTTGTTCGTTATGTTTCCTGTCCGAGCTCAGCTTCAGTTGGTGTGCCGGGGGTGGAATATACCAACTTCAACGTGGACAGGACGAGACTCAGGCTCGAGATCAATGGGCTACCGGATGGCAATACACGCCAACATCGTCGGCACTCGGCACAGTGAGCACGATTTTTAGCGCTGCGAAGCGGAGCAGCAGAGGTACTGTGCAGGGTTTGGTCGTTCGGATTCATTTCGTAGAGATTCTTGGAGCTGAAAAGGTTCGGATGTGAGGAAGCGTTGATTTTCTACACCGTGAAGGTAACAAGTTAAATCACCTTGACTGAAGAGGAAGCAAACGACGGGAGGGTGTCCAGGAAGGCAAACAGATTGCGGACATCTCAATCATTGAAACGACAGTGTGCATGATCAAGACACGAGCCGAAGACGTGAAGGCGGAAGTAAGTTATATACATTCCCCACTGGCAAGTCCCAGACCTGCTTGAAGCCCTGACCACGCTCACGCACTGCATCTGCATCAGCCGTAATTTCATCATTTTTCTCGGTGTCCATTACTGAAAGAGCCTGAAGGTTTTTCGACTTCTACTCACTGTGCAAGGAGAAGTTCTCCAAGGGTGGCTGCTTGCTGTGGTTGTTTCTCTTTGGCGTTGGCGTCGAGTATTCGTTGGCGTTCCACCTATCACGTGCCAGTGATCCACACACCCGAGGATTCCACATCCGCTTCAATTCTCCCATGAGTTCAGCCTTTGGCAGTTTGACTGTATGGGCAGTATGACCTTTCGAGCCTTTCACGCATTCGTCTGGAATAGCCTGTGGATCTTTTTTTGCAATCCTCTACTTTTTTGGCATTTCTCCGATGCCAATTCGGCCTTGAATTCGGCCACCGTTGTTGACCACCTGCCATACTGTATCAGCGCTGTGCCAAAGCAACACCTTAATAAACTCCAAGGTAGCTGCCCAGCGTTTTGCGGTGCGGCGTTTCACCAGAATCCAGCCATGTCTGTCTATATTTGCCAGATTTTCTCCGTGGTCGATCAGGAGACAGGCGATCGCGTCTTGACCGGCTTGACCTGTTGCACGCTGCCGCGCTGCGGTACACTCTTAGAGATCCTTTGCGCTATCTTTATTGATAAACACGTCGACTCTTGCGCCATGCCGGACAAGCAATGTGGTCACTTTGAGCTTCAACAATCAGCATCTTTCGGAAAGCATGCATCCAATCCCATGGTCTACTACAGTACATATAGCAACAGATACTGCGACATGTCAAGATATCCTTGTCCTGCCACGAAGGATAACTAAGCCCCAATCCAGTTTGTCCTGAGCGTTCATAATGGGACGTCGCTCGCTGAAGAAACGATTTACCCCAGCCTGGCATGCTCGATGATCAACAGGTCGTACGATGTCGGGATACCCGTTTTATGCCGCGATATGCGGGGGCTTCTTACCGGTCTACCTCTAACATGGGTATCTGCGCGTTTGCTCGACTAGGAGGAAGCGAATAGTACGATGTCGAGCTTTTTCCGTTGCTAAAAGCAGGATACAATAAGGTTTGTTTCTTTCCATTCCGAATGTCGCCATCGACGCCACCCCTGCCAGGAACTTCGCGACGTGGAGACCCATGATATGACACCATGTGGAATAACCCTTCTCTATAACGGATTCTTACCTTTATCGTTCTATCTTTCGACATTTGAGTTTGTGCCAGGCTGGATGCACTGACTTTGCAATGTTGAGGTGTCCAGTGGCAATACAGGACATTCATGTCGGGACAGCGGAGGCCAATGTGTGCATGTTGTGACGCACAATGCTCTGTACATTCACATCAGCGCTGTGGTCCAGCGATAACGTCAAGACGTACATTGACGAATCGCGACGCGTACTGTGATGGGATTCTCCCATCCTGAGAATGTGAGTCCTAGCCACGATCTATAAGATGGTATTGAACCCCAACCCTCTACTACTGTCCAGGTTCAAGCTTCCGCTGGTCCTTATTCTGCGCCTCGAGACGTGAGCCAAATCCGAGTAATAACGGGTGCGGGATGTCACGATGCCCATTTTGTAGAGAAAAGTCTGGCCTCGATGGTCGGTGAGATCCACGTCTTCCCCAGAATTGGCGAAGCGGTGCGATGTCAAATAACCATCGCACGACGAGTAGCTGTCCACCTTGTGATACCTTGCAAAACGGAGTCATGAAAGGGTTCCGCTTCACAATGTATCATAAGGACGCTCTAATAGTCACGAGAGCTAGGATCTCCATCGTTTTGACGGAACAACGATGTGACTTCGAAATGTCCTATAATTGTGGCGGCATGTAACTCTACATGTGTGAGAACAGCCCCTACTATTCACATCTCGTGAACGGGCTATAACCAGGTGTTCCACCCAACTAGATCACGGAAATTGCACAGAGGCATAATGTAGGGGCACAGTCCCAGGCTGCCTCGGGTGTGTCTGGGACATCGGTTCGATCCAATGACGGTCGAGGGCCTGACCTATGCTGAAAAAGTAGACGTGCGATAACACTTCCGAAAAGGGCCCATGGTCGAATGAGTGACGAGTAGTGAGGGGCAAGTGAGGGGGACCCTCGTATTTCTATCGGATTTTGTCATCGAGTCTGAGGAAGACCTTGAGACTACTGTAGCACGTGCAAGGGTCGAACGCGCAGTTTCAGGAGGAGTGGTAGTATGCCAGATGTTCCTCTGCCGTCACAAGGTGATCCAATGTCAAATCTCCTTGATGGAGAAGTGGGAGAATTTTACAATTCGGATACCCGTATCAACGATGGTGATGAGACTGGACCATGCAGATAACACTGCTTACTTGCATCCAGAGGCCACGAATCTTCATGAAATTTAAGAGGCACCGTCATGTCAACTGGGACTGCCAGTCTCTGCGGGGTCTCCAAGGCGTAAGTGGGGACGGATACCGTGAGGCTCCGAAACGTTCTTCATATTTTCATTTCTCCCCCATAACGCTTGCTCGTATGTCTTATCCAAACTCTCTGGCAAGTCGGCTTGAGCGCCTCCAAATACCGGCCAGGAAACTGGGACGCAACCTGTCATATCACATATTTGAACTAATATGATGATCACAATTACAGCTTACATGTCATCCGCTTTCTCGGAGAGCAACATGAATCAAAACTTGAATGAGGCAGAAATGAGGACGCCGCCACGGCCGCCGACCAGGTGGCAGACATGGAGGCATGAGCCACAATTGAAACTGTGATGTAGAGATTGAGTTCTACGGTCTCTGGGGTACTGTACAGTATCTAGTCGTATATATCCATTTCGTGAGCATTTTTGTGACGTACCACGTAACCCCACGCGCCCCATTACTAGTGCTGCATGTGATCGACGCGGCGTTTTCTATACTGGCAAGGAGGTCAGCCAAATTCTGGTCCCCGACGAAATAGGCATTACAATTAATTTGGACTGTTCGCAGTTGAGTTGTCAGAGCGATTCGTGGGTTTATGCGACATCGAAAGGCGCGAAATGACCCTACTGTTGGCAGGATACCGCGACGGTTGCCAGTGAGGTGAAAAGTGAAACACTCGCTTGCGGCAACCGTGCGGCTGAACCCGTGGTCATTTTTCACGCTTAATCACAGCTTTGGATGTGGACAAAACTTGGCCATGCCTTGAAGCTTGAAATTAAGCTTGAAATTTCTAAGTATCTCTCCATCATAGTCCTCAACTTTCGTAGGTGGAGAACAAAGTTTCCAGTGCAAGTTATCGCCCAGTGTAAACCTGAGTATGAGAGTGGTTTGGTTCCAAACTAACATCCATCCCTCTTGTGCGGAGATTCTCCCACCAGACGCTTGATCTGTTTGGCATCATTTACGATATAGGCTCCTTGGTATGCACTTACCAAGGTAGGAAGAACAGACAAGGCAAATCAGGGGAGTCAATTAGGAAGGACAGCGTGTTCAGGGCCGATGGTCGTGTGGAGGTGCCAGGTGATGAGGCACAAGTCCTTTTTATCGGGTCCATCATCCGTCTGGGGTCCAAGGGAAAGAAAGGAAGAGCTTCGCAAGCGCTCGGACGGCCGCTGCGTGTGAATCGGTAACGGGCTATTGAAGAACGGATCAGACGAACTCGAAGCTGCCAATCACTGGGTATTGCTGGGCCAACTTTTGTACCTGTACGTAGACGATGATACATCCACTACACATAAGAAATTGACACAGGAACCCTGAATTGGTGAGAGTGCGGCCTGAGAAGAAAGAATGTCGTTGACTCCCAATAGGGTATACAAGATGAGAAAAAAAATGACATGAAGATGAAACGAAGTGATAAGCGCGCTCAGCCTCCTCACAAATCGCGTGAATGAGATGACGTCATAAAACCTGTCGCATATCTCCCGTAATGTAGTGTTATGCAGCCTGCTGAGCATGCGTTAGCTGAAAGGTCCAGATTGAACATACAGCTGGCCTCGTGAACTCTAATCGAGGTCATCGAGACCACCGCCGTGGCGCTTCAGGAGCTCTGCCGGTTTACACGGGCCCGTGTATAGTACATTGTGCCGGGGAATGGTACCCCCTGTGGGGATTTGCAGTACATTGGTCTCGCCGTCTGATGGGTAATTTGTCGAGTGGCCCTTTGCGCCCGAAGCGGCCGTGTCCGCCGCGAAGATTAAGCCGTACTTCCCGCCAGGGACATAAGCTTCGACGGTGGAGTTGGGGAGTGTAATGTGCGCGAGACCCGAGGTGAATACAACCCATCTTCCGAGTGAGGGTGGGCGTGTCAGCTGGGTGAACGAGTAGAGAGGCACGGAACCCGACGTACTGAGTATTCGGCGCATTGTGCAAGCCCGCGTCGAATTTAGGTGGGATCACGGAGTAGCTCATGTTGGCGAGGTTACCCAACTGTAGGATGCTTGCGCCGGTTGTGCCCGCCTGTGATGAGGTTGTGAAATTTTGTGAGATCTGCCAGCATTCGAGAACGGATGAACCATTCTGAGCCGAGAGTGCGGTGATATTGAGGAACGTCGGGGGCACGAAGGGGGAGGAGTTGTTTGAAGCGGCCATGTGGACAAGGTTGAGTTGGACTGGGGCGAAATGCCGCGGCTTAAATGTTGTTCTCTGGACATCATCGCAATATTGAAACCGGAGAGTGGTACGTTAAGCGCCCACTCGGCGTGCTACAGTACCTCACATGCCGTATGTCGTCCAACACCCATTTCGGCGCAAGTCCTGCTACCCATTTGGTCTCATGTCCGACAGCGAACAATCTTCGGAGTCTTTGTGGTGGCCAGGATGAGACTCTGCACTGCCGGAAAAGTAGACATTGTATTCGGCCTTTACAAGCCTGCCACCTTCCCAACCTGCGCAGTCAATGGCACATGGGACAGTGATAGCGCTAGCAGCCATCTCATCACCAGGGGAATCATATGTTCCGCCGGTTAACCCCCAACAATTGGCTTCCTTCAGGAACTTCCAAGACGACATCTCATATGGGAGCTGAGATAGCTCGTGCGCAAGAGCTTGCCTTAACAATATCATCATCACACGTCCGATTGACCGTGGCGTAAGCTTTATTTCTGATAACTCATCCTTTCGGATTCACAATATTCACTCTTCAAGCGCCCCGCCGAATGCCCAGTGATTCAAATCGGCGTCATCCAAGATTACCCGTGGGGATTACGCGGTCTACAATATCTTTCAATCCCACCAGCACAAATTGCAGGCACATCATTACTCAATCTCCCCCATTGTGCACAGTCATACCATAATACAGTACGTACACAACACATGTCGTTCTCCGTCACCGGACTCACCGCTGGCGGCACCATGCATACGTACAGGACGCATGTCACGGAACCAGTTTGATCGACAAGAAAGAGGGTATGCGTCAAAAATATTGGTGCCTGTCGCGTCATCAGTCCTCGGTCCTAATCCGGATGACTGGGATTATATCTCGTGTGCGTTTGGCTGGGAACTTGCTGAATGTAGAAGCATCCTACAAAAAAAGTATGATTACAACCACGCAGCGAGGTCTAAATACCCATATGGAAGCCTTTCACTATCGGATTACAATTTGTGATGAGTAAGACAGCTTTTTTTTTCTGGCACCACGGCCAATTCTGATACACTTGGATCTAATACAAGCTTTATACAACCCCAATTTTTTTTTGCTATGCGGAAATGGAGGGTGCCCATGATCTTTGCAGCCCCATTTGTGCCGCCATCCATGTATTTTGACGATTTCTTGGAGTGAGACGAGCCGACTCCGGAAATTGTTTCTGAATCTGAATAATCTCAGTTCAGTTGATTTCGCATCTCGTTGATTTATGTCTCACCCCTGTATATTATATACAGCTGAAAACTCGTGAGTTGCTAGCGCAGGCAAATCCCCCCCGTGCGTAAATTCCCCGCCTCTCTGTCTCAACTTTGTGCATGTCCTCACTAGCTTGGATCTTCAGTGCCCTCCGCTCCATGTGCTTAAATGATCAACAATCGATCAACCTCCATCACTTCGTAGCCACCGCGTTCCAACTCATTGCGTGGAGTGATCGTGTCAAAGTCGAAACGAGGGTCTTTAACTCCGTGCTCCTAACTTATACCGTCTCATGGCCGCTCTCACGCATTTCCCGAACGGAACCAATAAAGAAATCACTCTTGGCGGCCGTTGACGCCAGCCCTTTGACATGAAATCAAAAACAAAGAAACGGTGCCCTAACTTACTTACTGTGTATGTGTATGTACTGTACGACTTTATACGGCCGTCGAAAGGCGCGCGCTTCTCGTACTGTCGCGATGGAAATCTCGCGGCTTTCTCTCAAGCTGTCACTCCTTACGTTGTCTCCTCTCCACGGTGACCATCCCGGTGACGTGAGAACACCTTTGTTGTTTCCGTCTGGACGCCGCACCGATGCCAAGGATTTGTGGATGCGATCGAGGGGCCCAGAAACGTAACGAAGCCTGAGATGGCGCTGTCAGATAAGCTTAGGTAGGCAGGGGTACAAACTCGACCTGCCGGTGGGGTGCAGCATGGGGGATCTAAAGATGGTATGGTTTGTTGCGTGGCGGCGATCACGAGAATGGGTGTAGAATAAGGAAAACATCACGACAGGTAAGAGCGATGCCATGGTTTGCGGTTGATAGGGGAAACACTGGCAGGCTCCGTGGGCCAAAGTGAAGGAACTTGGTGGTCGTACGTATAGTAATTCAAGTGACAAAAATGGGATGCCAGTCGTAGGTTACAATTGATCTCAGTACTGAGACCCACCATGAGAGTTCATCCCGTTGAGACAATACTGTACCACTCAAGTACAGAGTTGATGGTAAAAGTTCATATTTTTGAATAGATAGCAAGAGAAACTTGGGAAATCCTCAACTAAAAAAGAGATGCCAAATGTTTCGAGATCATCTCAGAGCATACAGCGCAAGTCATGATAGATAACTCCACTATCTTATCCTTAAATTTATTATCCTTCCTCAGAAAAGCATTGACAAGCGACTGTCGATTGATGTACAGGTGATAGATGCGTAAACTTGCGATATAGAGTTGCGTGTGTGGTTGTCGTGATAGGAGAGTATATAACGATAAAGGAAGGAGAGGTTGAGAGGAAAATTGACAGCATAAAGATAGCAAAGACAGCGAAAAAATACAAGAGAAAGATTCCGTCCATCCGTGATCCATTTGCGTGATAGATATATCAACACCGCCGGGAGAATCAGTTGGTATGAAGGGGATAGGAGAACGGAGGAATGAAGCGTCAATTAGGTGTCAAGTCGCGTCCTCTTGGGGAGGCGGTGTGCCAGAACCATCGCCAGGATCCAAACGATTGAGCCAGTCTACCGAGCACTCCTCATGGCGTCCAGTCGTCCATCGTGCAGTGACGATCCCACCATCTGCTCTCTGCACATACTCAACCCCCGGGCGAGGCGAAGGCGGGATAAAGTTTCGTCGACTACCCCCGATTCCTTGTCCTTCACGTTCACGTTTATCGTGCCCTGAACTCTCGCCGCAACCCTCACTTTCAGTGGCGCGCCGCTGTCCTTTGTCCTCGGACAGAACCAAAGGCCGTATCATGGGCATGAGGTTCGGCGGATTTCCACCACGTGCGGACTTGCCGAAGGTCGGCTTTCCGAAGCCATCTGCGCCGCTGTGGGCAGTGGCGAAGCGCGCAAATCCAGATGTAGTCGTCGTCGGCATTGTGGGGTGCTGCTGCTGCTGCTGCTGCTGCTGCTGTCGTTGGGTGGTACTTAAGGAGGGAGGAGTTGGCTGCTGTCGCAGTGATGGGGTCGTGGGAGCAGGGGATTCGCTGAGCGTGCGCATCGGCGGGAGGCGCGTTGGTTGAAGCTGTGTCTGTGCGGGAGCGATGGGCTGCTGAGGGGACGCTGTCCTCTGCATCTGGCGCGGTGCGTCCGACTGGAGTTGTTGCTGGAGAAAGGAGTGTGAGTGTTGAGGCAATTGGGGAATGTGTGACAACGTAGAAATAGCCCGCGAAGTCGATGCATGTGGTCCCTCCCCCTGATGGGTCGAAAGTTGATGATGGTATGTGGGATGCGATGGAGGGGGTGGTAGGGTCACCTGAGCCTGCTGCCGACCCGCCGAGGCCTGCTGTTGGATCTGTGGCGCGCCGGAGACTGACTGACCACGCGAGAACAGAATGTCATAGTGTGACGCAGTAGTGACTGGTCTTCCGACAGTGTGATGACTGAGACCATCCTTAGATAGGATGGGACGAAGCGTTGGGTCGATAGTGGGATCAAGACCTAGGGCATCGGGCGAAGGTGAAAACGGAAGAGGCTGCGCAGCGTTCTGGTGACCATGCAGCTGACGCGACGAGATTGACATCCTCGGGGGTTGCGAGTGTTGTCGTTGTTGGGTCGTAGAAGTAGTAGAAGAACTGCTATGTGAAGAATGATGCTGCTGTTGCTGCTGCTGCTGCTGCTCTTCAGGAAGAGGGGAATTGACGACCGTCGTAAAGTTTGTTTGCATCGGGGGAGCTCGATAGTCGTCATCCCCGCGGCCTTCTTTGGCGATTTGCGGTGTAGGATAAGGTGCTGGACGCGGCCCGTCACCTTGACCAGGTAGCCGCGCGGATGCACGGTACGCGTCAGCGGCGGCCTGTGCGGCGAGTTGACCCTTGGTCGGCTTTTTATTGCGCTTCCTCACGCGCTTATTGCCCTCGCCCTGCGTGAGGTCGATCATCCAGTAACTGCCCTTGCCTGGTTCCGTGATGGGCCGTTGCACTTTCAAGAAGCACTTCCGGAGGGATAGATTGTGCCGAATAGAGTTCTAGAATTCTGTCACGATCCTTTCTCCAAAACCAAAAAGGTAAAAAAAGGAAACGCTGTACACGCACTTTCCAAGAGAGCTCATCGGTCCGCTCACGGAACCACTCGAATCGATCTTCGAGTGCTTGGTAGATCTCTTGTAGGGTAAGGCGGCGTCGTGGGCTGCCATATATGGCGAGCTTGATAAGTGTCGGCAATGGATAATTTGGCTTCTCGCCTGGAGGAGGATCCGCGAGCGCATTGAGTCCTACGGGAGCACCCGGTGGGCAACCAAGCAGAGCACGCAAGTGCACCGTCTCGTCGGCAAGTTCGCTGTCACTTAACATACCAGAGTTACCCGCATTGGGAAAGGGCTGGGGAGCAGAAGCGGATGCCGAAGGGTCGGTTGATAGAGCCACCTTTTTCTGTACTGGCTGCGGCAGCGACTGTGGTGAGCGGTCTTCATCTTGCTCTTCAACAGATTCGATACTTGAGCTTCGCACCCTGAAAAAAGCGGGAGCTTGCGGATGTGCAAGCTGTACCCCCGCTGGGTGATACTCCCCGCGAGTAGGTGGCCGTTGCATTCTTGTCTCATCACCACCTAGGGTAGGTTGATCAGGTCCATCGCGGTCAAGATCGCACCTTGGGTTGCGTCTAAGACTCGACTCGGATGCTGATTCAGTTATTTTGGGGTGTTGGGGACTAGCGCTATCAGAATCTGGGCTCGGAGGGGACGGTAGTGAACGGTGGCGGGGAGCAAACTTCGGAGGAGACTGCGGTGTGGAGAGGTTCAAGTGCGGGTCCGGTTCGGTGCTGCGATGGGGTGGACGCGAAGAATATCGTTCACGATCACCTGCCGCATCTGTGTCCTCGTCTTCTTCAGGTCGCCGTTCGCGTCGGCGGACCTTTGGGGTGCTAGCGGCAGTGCTTATACCCATACCACGGTCGCGGTCAGAGGTGACACGGTAACTCTAATTATGGCGCATGACAAAAAATAAGTCAGTGGCCAAATTTACGGCAGCAGCGGGATGAGAAAACATCTGACAGGGATTTTACAATAAAAAAGAAGTGGACATCAACGTACCGGATGCGGTGGGATGTGTGTGGCACGCGATGCGGCATGCGCGCCTGACGGGTGGGCGAGCCGTGTTGTGGGCGGATCGGATGG
>WNFI01665312.1_pt1 | contig 13159 bp, 17 predicted proteins | sample 5400471 | NCBI WGS metagenome assembly WNFI01 (sample SAMN13153348, study PRJNA577476) | soil metagenome | isolation source: 100 cm saprolite on Douglas fir-dominated hillslope | place: USA:California | collected 2013-09-17
AGGTAGGCGGCTCAATGTAGGCATTACAGTACCTAATGTAGGTACTCTCCTCCCACACTCACACCTCGCGTGCCCTTGTCCGAGTCATACACGCACGAAACTCAGATGACCGGCGATTGTGAGTGCTCTCATTGCTCAGCAGAACCATCCCCATACACGTCTTCTCCCTCACCGGCCTCTCCGATACCTTCGACCACCTGGATCACCTTGATCGCCTCCAGTACTTGTCCGTTATACCGGAGACATCTCCTACAGCACAAGTGAGCCATACCTTGATTATTTGTTTCCCTGTCTTACGAGCCGTCTTGCAGCCTTCGCCCTTGTCTGCTTCGGCGTCTACCCTCACCTTCCTTCACACGGTATCCAGTCAACCAGCACCCGACGCAACTTCTTCAGCCCACCCCACTTCCGCTAACTCCACTGTTGGTGGAGCGAGTGGTGGCATTACTCCTGGTGGTATTCTCGCTGCTGTCGTCTGTATTGCGGGTATTGTGTATGCCCTCCTGTATTTTCGGGTTGGTTCCATACACACCCTTTTCTGCAATGCTGTCTTACGATATTATCAGAGAAAGTCTCGCCGTGTAGACACAAGCATCCTTGGGGTCATTTCCAAGAGGTGCTCACTCTCGTAGTTCACGCACGCGACCGGCCACAAGTTTTTCGCACGTGTAGGGCCGAGGTGAACGTGTACATGATCAGACCTGATCATCTCCGATCTTATCTTGGTAAATTTTGTGATGGCCTGGGCCCATCCTGTCGGAGACTTTTCGGGATGACTCGTGTTTGTCCTTACGTTTGTCCTTACGTTCAGTTCTTCTCCAGGTTGAGTTAACCTCTCTATACGGAATATTCCTGTGCGCGCGGCGGCGCGGGGATTGTTGGCATCCGGTGATTTGCTGAGGTCGATATAACCGACAGCGATGCCCACCCAATTTAAAGCGGCTAGCAGCATGAAGAACCGTCAGGTTCTTTCCCTATCCAAACCACTCGACAGCTAGCGTTGTGCCCTTGGTTTTCTGTGTCTCTCCTTTACACCATCTACACCCCTTTGGTCTCACGGCGCTCCATACTGTAATTAAACATGCGTGCTGGTTTTGCTTCCCTTGTTATTCTTTCTCTGTCTCTCCGAGTCGCCTATTGCGGCTCTGGCACGACGTTCACTCTCTCGAAGGCGTGGAGCGGAACTGACTTTCTTTCAAACGATTGGGCCTGGTTTACTGATGACGACCCGACCAACGGCCGCGTGAATTACGTGAGCCAAGCAGAAGCTCTACAGGAAGGCCTGGCATATGGTGCGCTTTTTTACGTGTGTTTTCCTCGCTATCAGAGTAGGTTGAACATGTGTCTGAGTCAGCAACTGACTCGGTATTTTTCATGCGTGCGGACAACACAAACATCGTCAATTCAACTGCGCGTGGGCGAAACAGTATCCGGATCACCTCACAGGAATCTTGGAATGACGCTATATATGTGCTTGACATCGAGCACATGCCGGAAGGCTGTTCCACCTGGCCCGCCTTTTGGACGAAGAGCGCAATAAGTACGTGGCCTGCTGGCGGAGAAATTGACATCATTGAAGGTATTCTCGTCTCTTCTTATTGTTTACCTTCTGTATCATTGACGCGTGCATCTCGATGTGTAGGTTTCAATTTGAATACGGAAAACCGAGCAACTCTGCATACTTCTCCAGGTTGCTTGATGCCCCCCGACAGCCAGCGCATGCAGACTGGGTGGGTCATCTATCCGCCCTCACGCTCGGATCCCGTGGTTCTAGAAGAAATATGACAGAACTACCCTCACTACCGATTGTAGTGCCGCTGCCGATGGGTGTAGCGTCGATTTCACCGGGGCCAGCAGTCCCGCGTCTTACGGCTCCGCGTTTCACTCCAGCGGCAAACTTTCCTATGATATCGGGCTATTGCGACTACACCGAGTATTTTAACGCGCAGCAAATAATCTTTGATCTCACATTCTGCGTAAGTATATTGGTTCATTTCTTTTTTCTACCTGAGCCAGAAAACGACCGATATACTATCTTCCTGCTTAGGGCGATTTTGCTGGCCTCACTTGGAACCAGTCCAGCTGTGCATCTCTGTCCCCGAACTGCTCAGCCTGTGAGTAAATTTGTGTTATCCGTTGACATATGACCATATTCCAATGATATTCGTTAGATGTCGACAATAATCCGAATGGTTTCTCTACTGCATTTTGGGCAATTAACAAATTGAGTGTGTACGTGCCTTCTTGACTGCTCTTTTATCCGAAACCTTTTATTGTCGTCATCATCCTGTTTGTCGCTCCGCGTGTGTTCCCGCTGACCGTTGTGCACATTCATCGTTCACCCTGCCTTGCGTTCGAACTTTTTTTTTTTATAGAGATTTAAACTTTCTCCGTTTGGGGAGGTCGAACAAGCCAAATACTGTACTTAGTTGGCATACTTTTCCAAAGCGTTATACCAGTATAAATTTTCTCGGCGTACACAATAATAAAAGCAACATTCTCATTCGAGCGGGTGCTGTCGGGAGTCGAGTCATCATACCGCATGAACAGCATACTCTACATTTCCTTCCGCATTTGACTGACGCTTTGGGAGGTTGCGGGGTATGATTAATCTAGTCCGTAGGTAGTATAAAGGACCTTAGGTCCGGGAGGAATATAATAAGAGCGCTCCCCGGTCATCTACTCCCATCCGTCTGCATAACCTGAGAATCTTACAACCTGACTAGAGAAATTTTCTTGCGCGATCATGGTGCCAGCGTGACTAGAACCTTACTTCAATCGCCCAGTGTGGGATAGTAGAAATGATGCGAAGAAATTTGCTTGGAACTTAGGGTCTCAGCGCGTAATTATGAGAGCTCGCGACAGCCCTGTTTTATAGTGTAGGGATAGAGATACTGATAGAGATGATGATTCTCTACAATCTGCAAAGGCACAGGCTATGACAAGAGAATATTTGAACCAAGCCACTTCTGAAAACAGAGACAGATCAGATCCTCGACTTTGTCAGTCCTGTGTTCGTTACGCCGTAATGCCAAACTCAGAAGCCATAACATCAGGAAATTTGCAGAAATATAATTATGGATAGTGTTGGCCGAGCTCAGCTCAAGCCGAAGATTTTTTAAAAAGCGTCGTAAATAACTCAATAAATTATTTATGACACTCACTAATTATGGACGCCGCCACGACCTAAATCCAATGATCAGTTAGTACTCACTTGTTACAGTAATGATGTGTAAAGAATCAAAAAAGCAACCGTTATCATGACCCGCCTACTCTTTCCTCCCGTTATCATTTCGAAAAAACTTGAACGGTGTTGGATAAATTGCAACACGAGTCCGAAGTGATGAAATTGCATCGATAGATGAAAGCAAATGGACAGCAAAGCAAAAGTAAATCAGAGCACAGCATGAAAATCAACCCGATAGATACCCTCTACATAATCTCATCCAGCGTCATCTCTCCCTCCGCCAGCGGCGGCAAATGTTTATCAAAGTCCTCCGAGCCACCACCAACTCGGAGACCCTGCGCTGACGGCGGCCCAGATGCGACGACGTTGTTGTTGTTTACTTTTTCGCTCTGGGTGACGGGAACGAGAGGCATGCGCCCAACGCGGGTCATTGTAGTCGCCCGTGATATCTTCTTGCCCTCCGCGGCAGGCACAGAGAGATACAAGCTCAGTTCGTGACGAAGGCTCTCGATCTGTGCACCTGCGGCGTCGCGTTCACGCGTTGCAACAATCAGCATCTAAAAAAGTGAAAAAAAAAAAGGAATTAAAAATCAAACTCAATGTGTTGGTGATGCGTTCCGTGTCGTGTTTCAAACACTTCACAACGCAGACGCACCTGCTTCTTTTCGGCTAGCTCGCGACGCACACGATCGAGGTAGACGATACGCTGCGCGGGATTGTTGTGTCCTAAGATTTCGGCGTTAAATTGACTGAGTCTGTTGGCTTCGCTCTCGGCGAGCTGGTTCCGTGTGGCCAGAACTCCGACTTCGTCAAGCAATTTATGATATGCGTCTCGATACCGCTCAGCGTCTGTCAGATCAACTGTCAACCTAAAATACAAGTGTCTCAGCACAGGTTGACAAGCTGAGAAAAATTTGATCTCACTGATTGATTTCCGCCCTGAGCTCCTCCTCTGCAACTTTGCTCTGCTGCAGGTTCATTGCGAGCTTACTGGCCGTCTCCTTCTCTTTCTGGAACGCTTGCCTGTGTGCTGTCGTCTGCTCCTTGTTCTGGGACTTGACGTCCTTGACCTCCTGCACGAGCGCTGCCTCCCTCGCTTTCACAGCGCTAAGCGAGCTGGAGGTCTCCTCGAGTTGCTTCCGCATCGACTCCATACCTGTTCGCACGGCATTCAGATCGGCGCTCGTGGCATCCTGAACAGCCTTCGCGGTTTGTAACTCGACCGCCTGCGTCTGCGATACAAGTAGTTCCGCATCTAGGTCTGCGCGAATTGTAGCGCACGACGCTTCGAGCTCGCCATACAGACTAGCGTAGAACCTTGCGAAACGTCGCTCGCTAGAAGAAAGAGTTTGCTGAATCTTGAGCTCGGAGAGTAGATGCTCCTTCTGCGCGGTGGCCAGAGTACCGACGAGCAGCGCATGCATGGAATCAGTGCGGCCACTACAGAAATCTGCCCGCATGTCTTCCAATGCGACTTTGTACCAGTTATTGTCCTCCTCGGCGGCGCGCAGCTCATCCTCCAGCAGACCGTTCGCATCCTGAGTTTGGCGTATGAGACTTGCCAGTTCCGCCACCTGTGCCTCGGTATTGGCCAGTCTGCGCTCAAGCCGGAAAGTATAAAACTGCAGCGAGTGATGCTCGTGCCGCAGTTGCTCGTACACCGTCTTTAGCGCAGACTGGCCAATACCGAGGCACAGGGTCTCCGATCCGCATCCCACTCCGCCCTGACTTGTGCAGTCTCCGCTTCAGCCTGTTCGAGCTGTGTTTGGGCCTTGGCGCTCTCGCCTGATCGCTTTTTTCCTTCCTCCGTTTTCGAACAGACCGCATCGCGCAATTTTGACTCGACGTCTTCTCTGCGCTGCTTCTCCAGACTTATAGCCCTTTCGAGTTCCGCGATACGTTTATCACGCCCTTTCAACTCATCGCGGCGAGCGGCGTTCGTAAAATCCGAGGTTTGCATCGAGCGAACTGCATCGTTATATTTTGTTTGGAGCCCAGCACGCTCGGTCTCTGCGACACGTAGTTTCGCTCGCAGATCCTTAATTTCAGATTGGTCCGTAAGCGCGCTCCTCCTCAAGTCCTGGATCTTCGTATCCTGCGCATCTACTTGCTTCTTCATTTTGTCAATTCGTGTCAACTGGTCTGCATTACTTCTCTTTACAGTTGAGAGCTCTTTCGTGACGTTGGCAAGGTCGGCCTGATGCTATAGGACATAGGACAAGGGTCAGGTGACTGCAGACACGAAAGAAATAAGGAATCAGACTTGTTTCTTTTCATCGGCATGAATCTTCTCCAAGTGTTCAAGTTTCCGCTGAAGTGCCGCATATCTATCCCTGTGGGCTTGCGCACTCTCCTGCATCCTGGAGTAGGCGGTGAAAGGTGTAGGTAATTACGAACTAGAGTAGGAGCAAACAAAAACAATCAAACGCGTCGCGTCTGCTCATCACGTGCCTGCGCGACCAACTCCTCGCCTCCACTCATTTGTGCTGTGTCCAGACTCTCCATCGCCCGAAATGACCCTCTTCAGTCGCAGAGATATCGTGTATCCAAACTCTTCCAGCTCTTGCACGGCCACAGCATACCGCGCATCCTTCTGCAACACACATCGTTCAATGATTGCCTCATACACCGATAATGGTGGGTAAAGGTTTTCCGCCTTCATCTCTTCCAGGTAAAAGAAAGCGTCCTCGTAAGTCTCTCCTGTGAGACACAGAACGATTATCCTTTCGTACGTCCTTGCATCTGGCTTGATTTTCGCCTCCTTCATATCAGCCATGAGTCGATTGCCCAGCTCTCGATGCCGCGCGACAATGCAGCCCGAGAGCAGGAAATGATACGTGTCGAGTGTCGGCTTGACGCCTAACTCTGCACATATTTGATATGTTCCAAAGGCGCGTTGCAGATCCCCCAGAGCAACCGACGCTCGGATGACGACATTGACACCCGAGATATTGACTGTCTGGCCCTCGGAGTGAAGAGCTTCGAGGGCATCCCAAGCGGCATCCACAGCATCTGTACTGGCACAAATCGCCTCGAAAATAGGGTGCGCAGTGTCAGAGTTAGGCTCAATCTTGTGTTGGCTCATCAGAGTCAGAGTTGAAAGCGCTTCCTTGATGCGGTTTGTCCGGCAGAAAGATTCGATGATGGGAGCAAAGTGATATTCCCGTAGATCAACGCCAATGGCTCGCAGAACACGGAGGACGTCCATAGCCAGTTCGGGAAGTCCATGTCGGCCAGCAGTATGGAGTACCTCCACAGCGCACCCCTCATCTGGCAAAACCTTGAGTTCGTCCGTGACTTTGGGCCAAAGATGGAGGACACCATCTTTCTAGGTAACACATTACTTGGTAATTAACGCATGTCATGGACGACTTGGAGTAGCACCCACATAAAGGCACTCTGAAGAAGAGAGCAGGCAGGACGCCCAGACGTGCATACCCAGTCTACGGACGGAAGATGCTTCAAAATTCTCGGCTAGTTCCAGCGCGAGACGCGGCATTCTTTTCCGGGCAGCTAGGGTGATCACGCCTTCTGCAGTTCCAAGTGTGGGCGTTAAGCCGCGACCTTCCATTTCAACCAAGAGCTTGAACGCCATTTCCAAGTTTGCGTCATTTAGATATCTTTGGATAAGTAGCGCATATGTGCCTGAGGTATGCTCCATGCCTGCGTCCTTCATCATTCTGAGCACGGACCAAGTGGCTTCGTGGCGCGCGCGACGAACAGCCTGTATGTTAAGATAAATTTTCAGTCACGCCTCTAAGAGAGGGACCTGTCGTGCGCACCTGCAAAAGAAACTTATACGTTTCAATGTCGGGGTTAATCCCAAATGCCTTCATATCGTCTACAAGAGCCCAGGCCTCGGATTCCATGGCATGCTTCCCAAAATGTTCCATCGCCAAGTTATATGTTAGTATATCCGGTTTAAGCCCGAGTTCCTTCATTTCTTTCAGGGCCCTTATAAGCTGCAGGGAGCGACCGGTATCAACAAGCTGCCCGAGCCTCAGATTGAAAGTCGCGGTCCTAGACGATGGTGCGGGGTGTCGCTCAAATGGCCATGAGCCTTTTCTGGCCCCAAGCACGAGTTGTACTTGGTCCCTCGCAGAAGTACGACCGCGTTTTGAGCGATCCCGGGGAGGAGGATGACTTTGCAAATGTCGGGAGGGAAGCCCTGATTGACGCATGGTTATACAGGGGCTAGCAGGAGTTTATAGTAAAAAATACCATTTGAGTACAGTGCCACTGGCACGTCTATTGCTTGTGCGGCAATGCGCTTCCGAGAGAGTGAAAGGGCCGACCTTGGGAGCATGAGCGGATGAGCGGTAGACAAGCGGCTGAGGGATCCGTGTGCACGTGACTGTGAGACAAGTTTTGGTGAGGGGCGCGTTGGTTCACTTTCCGCTCCACGATCCCGTCTCCCCTTCATAGCGCTTGACGCGTCTCCTTTCTCTTTCTTAATTATGGTACGTTGTTGCCTTGGCTTGACCACTGTGAATCGCCTTCACATATAACGCTCTAGTTCTATTCCGAAGCTATCTTATCTCGTCGTGGGCCTCTCGCCAAAGTATGGCTCGCCGCACACATGGAACGAAAGCTCTCCAAAGCCCAGACTCTCCAAACTGACATAGAGCAGTCAGTGGGTGCGTGCCTTTTCACTCTTGCATTCCTATTGCGTTCGCTCAATGGCGATTCTGTACAGACGCAATCATGGGTCAGGAGGTTGAGATCATGGCACTCCGGCTGAGTGGTCAGCTGCTTCTCGGTGTTGTACGCATCTACAGCCGGAAGGCCAAGTACCTGCTTGACGACTGCAATGAAGCTCTCTTAAAGATCAAGATGGTATGTGTGCTACTTAACTATTCGAGGTCACAAGTGCCGATCTGTCCCGCACAGGCCTTCCGACCGGGTGTCGTAGACTTGACAGAAGATCAACTCGCCGTTAGCCGCAATGCCATCACACTCCCTACCAGTAACCTTGATCTCGACATTCTGCTCCCAGACATAAACTGGTGAGCCGTCTGCTATTGTCCCCTATATAACTTCCTCATGGTTGCTAGGGATATCGACTTCGAGGATCGGGAAATTCAACCCCGGGCTCATCATATGGCCCGTCAGGCCGATATTACACTTACGACAGCTGATGACCTTCAGTACGGTGTCGACGACGGTGGATATGGTTTCGACCTGGGACCGTCAGATGGCATTGGATCACAGGATTACGAGGTCGATCTCGGATTGACTTTTGGGGATGAACCCGCGACTCCGCATGAACGCAGCGAGGCTGACGACATGAGTGTCGAAGTGGGTCGAGATGCAGCACCGCCACGAGAACCGCGCGAGTCTCTCGATTCTCATCTCATTAAGCAAGGCGCGGACGAACTCGAAATGCTCTCTCATCATAGTCGAGCTCCATCGGAGCATCCCTTCCGCGACGTCATGGACTTCGGTTTTGGCCCCGAAGAGGGTATGAACATTGATCTCGACCTCGACTTTGGTGATCGTCCTGTTAGCGAGGGAGGCAAAACCCCGGAACAAACCCGGTCCCCCTCTAGAGCCTGTGCGTAGTCTGAGTTGCCCATTTTCGTGTCCCTTCTTACACTAGGCTTAGCTTCGCCGTTGAGTGAAGTACCTGTTACTCCACCCGCGGATGTTGAGATGGAAGCTCCGGTTGTGGTTGTCGGAGAACAGCAGATAGAACAACCCGTTGAACCGATGGCGGAGGAGAAGCGCAAGCGTAAAAAAAAGCAAATCTTTGATGATCTCACTGAGCTGGACGGTCGAGGCCGCGGTGGTCTAGGACCGCTCAATGCCATGGATGTCTCTTCCATCCTGACTGATCACCAATACCTTCCGCGCTCCTCTGTCGTCATGCGCCTTCTCGAAATTCGCGAGGATCCAATAGCACACTTCTTACCGACCAAGGTGACGCCAAATGGTACATTCTTCTTCGCTGGACCTCCAGGAATCGCTCCTGAACTACAAGAGATGTTTATGCGTCCCGTCGCAACGTACGTCCCATCCAGCAAGCGCCGAGGGGAATCGCCGGAAAAGCCCCCAAGCAAGCGCGCGCGGGTTGGACCAGAGGGCGAAGGTAATGTGGTCGAGGACGATGGCGAGCCCGGACAGGCGCGTCGTGCCAGTGTTGCGCCAAGCCAAGGCGTTGGTAGCGAGATGCTCGGCCGTGAAAGCATCGGCCCAGGATTCGAGTTCGACAATACTGGGCTTGGGATAGAGGACTTCCAGATGGACATTGGCGGAGAGGATATACCACCTGTAGAGCTCATCCGCGAGAAATCAGTCGCACCGTCAGAGCTTACTCGGGTGTCCCGGGCGAGCACCCCTGCATTCGAAGAGGGCGAAGAAACCTATGCGGACCTTGAATGTCCAATAGTGGCTTTTGATACCAAGGCTTCCAGTCAGGTGTCAGAATCGGACAGCACCGATGGGAAGGGCTACAGCAAGAACACGATCCGTGCTCTCGGTATCGTCCGAAAGGAGCTGGAGCCTGTCGAAGGTGAGGAGAAGGTCATGAGTTTCAAATACATGGCCACAAAAGTATGTTTTTTTTTCACATGTACCGTGCGTATCCTAACTGCGGGCTGGGTTGCAGGCTACTCGTCGAGCTGCGGCAGCGTTCTTTTTCGAGCTCCTCGTCCTGGGTACGCGCGACTGCGTCCAACTGTCTCAACCAGCGCCGTTTGAGAACATCGAAGTTCGCCCAAAGACCAAACTATGGGATCGTCAACGGCACGGATCTATTGCACCATCTATATCGTCATCTATGGGCTTGTAAATAACAGCACGGCGAACCTTGGTTTTGGATGTGACTCCTGTTTTCCTTTTACGATCTTTTTTTTGTACACGACCTCCGAAACTAGCGATACCTCCCTCCTCCCCTCTTGCTTGCTCTTGCTTTGTACTTTTTCTCTTTTCAGACACATTGCTTTTAGTCGCTACTTACGCTATTCTTTGTTTTTTCCTTTTCTTTTTGGTTTGCTTGATAGTAGATAGTGAATTTGTATCGTCGCACCTGTTATTTCAGTAAGTACCTTAGCCCTGGTACAAACTGTATCCTTGGTGAGGGTCTCGTAGAGTTGCGACCTAGCTGTTATTGGCGCTGTGCATGTGGGGTGTACAACAACTTCCCAGGCATCCGAGGAGACCACGTTGATCCGTCAATGCTGTAAACCCGATTCAATAAAGGATCAATCAAAGCATGAGCATGACTCAGAACTTCGGAAGTATCTATCGTTGCCGGAATTAGCATATACCAGCAGATAGTAGGCTAGGAGATGATCCAACCTCACTGTTAAGACAGCATTTCAGTCCGCAGACACAGGCAGTACTGTAAGACGTACGGTATAGTAACTAAAACAATACCTGCGAGTGAGTAAAACTCGTAGCAATACGAAATTAAAGTACTGTATTAGATTAATATTGCCGATGCAAATTCATCATTCCCTCGGTTGATCGGATAACTTACTGGAATAAAGATCATTTTGCCGAGAATGACATGACGAATGGAACCGCAGTGCGCCATATGACTTACGCGGCATCTACTGTAATTGTACTAGTACTGTACTCGACTATATTCACAGTACTCTAATGACCCGTTCAAACAACCCACCCGCGTCACCGCTACATATTGTGTAATGTCCAAAAACAAACAAGCAAAACAAAGTAGAGACAGCGAGACCAGGTAAACCCTTTAATGGTATAGTGCAAAATGTCGAAAGAATGAGTGTCAATTAGAGATCCCTTGGGTAGTATATACGCGCAAGCTATTGACAACCCAATAGGCCTCGCTGAAAGCGGACGGGTTTTTATTCACATCTGAGGAAAGTGAGTCTGGATGAGCATGGCCGTATGTCAATAGACGCTTACAGTCCACACAAGAGCCCGGGCCACATCCGGACGAGGACCAAGTATTGCCAGCCCAGTCACCCTGTGCAAAAGTATGGCAGGAGCTCAGTCCTGCTCGGGCAAAAAGTACAAGAGCAGTTGTAAAACAAGGCACTTACGCAAAATGTGAGGTCGAATACTAGCTGGTGCGCATCAAAGTGTTCCTCGTAGTCGCAAAAGCCCGGGCACATAGGAAAATCAGCGGCCGGTTTACCCCAAGTAGAGTCCGGGTAAAGCGATCCTCCTCCCGATCCGGACTCGCGTATCTCGGGTGGCACGGTGACGCTATCTCGCGGCCAGAAGTACATCCGAATGCCAAGCGATGGCGATCGCACCGTGACGAAGTATCCACCATTGTTCATATTGAACGCCGGGCCGTAGGAAGGACCACTGGAGGACTCGGAGACACCACATCCTGCATTACTGTTGACGGAAGTGTCGCAGTTGGTACCGAGGGTAGCTCTGTGGGGAAGTTTTTTTTATAAAAGTATGCGCGTGCACAGAAAAGTGACCTACCCAGACTGCTGGCGCTGAGAATCGGAAGGCATTTGACACCCTGAGGTAGTATGCAAAGTGGCTTGATTGTACTGTTGCTTATTGACACCTGCACCCCCAGAGAACACGCGTCTGAGGAACTCGGACATAGACGAAAGACCAGAAGCATACCTTCGATTATGTCAATTTCCCCACCGTTCGGCCACGGACCTTTCTGGCTCAGAGTCCAAAAGGCGGGCCAGGTAGCACAACCCGAAGGCATGTGCGCGAGATCCAACACGATTACCGAGTCGCCATAGGCGCTCTGCGAAGAGATGCGAACACTATTGCGCCCACGAGCGGCGGGGTCAACTATGGACCAATCGTCGGCACGCATAACGAATGTATTATCCTCCACTGAAAAAGCCCCAGTTAAAATAATGTCCCTAATAGCAAGAGGAACTGTGGAGAAGCGTGAGAAAACGTACCATATGACAGGTTTTTTGCCACAGCATCCGCTTGGCTCACGTAGTTGACGCGGCCGTGGGTCGGGTCGTCCTCGGTCTCCCAGGTCCAGCCCTGGAAGAAGTCCGCGCCGACCCACTTGTCTTTGAGATAGAAGGTTGCACTAGCGCATTGTATGAGAGAGAGCAAAAGAGCGGCAAGGAACGTAGAGCCAGTACGCATCGTCGAGATACGTTGGGCAGAGAGGGATCGAAAGAGGGCGGTTTCGGATAGCGTGTAGTACGTAAAGGAGAGAGGCGAATAGAGCGAGGGACACGGTGCCAGCCGTATAACGGACTGGAAGAGAGGGGGAGGGCGGTTTAGCTAGAGAATGTGGGCCAAGACGGCCAGTTATTAACGATACGGATGGTTTATATCGGGGAAAACTGACAGGGAACCGCCCGCATTTTGGCATTGGCATTGAATTCCATGGAGCTGAAGACAGAGAGCGGCTGCCACGGACAAGCGATGTCACAACTGTGTGCTTTAGCTGAATTTGGCCGGAAGCGTCATGTGACGTACGCGTCCTGCTTCGCGATGTTGACGTGTTTCATACAGTGATTGCGCACGGAGGGCTAATCAGGAGACTCTTCAAATCAAGTCTTTCCCTCAGTATCGTCGTCGGGTACGGACACACAACACCCCGTGGATCTATGCACGATTATGACTGAGTTCCTCTTGCGCGCGCGGCGTTAGATCATGACAATAGTTAAGGGATCGCCCTGTGGGGTGACTGGGGTCCGCACTGGCACACACGAATAGGCATAGAACTTAAGCATTACTGTAGGGCTGCGAAATGGTCGGGTAAACGTGAACCGGTGAACGGCCCTGAATAGACTCGGAAAGCTTCATTCCTTTTACAGTACTCTCGGACTCGCCTGACTCGGGTAGTGGCTCCTCGCTCCGTTGACCAAAGTCTCAATGGCCTCGTATTACAACATCACACACATGCAGTGTTAGTGTGGAAGTAGAGAGGAGAGGCGAGTGACCTCGTATTATCATCGCGTCGACGCGTTCGTGTTTTATTAAGGGAACAGATAGGGGTGTATGTAGTCGTGTGTGGAAACGTTATGAGTTGTATTCCCGAATACGAAT
>WNFI01019182.1_pt1 | contig 13158 bp, 14 predicted proteins | sample 5400471 | NCBI WGS metagenome assembly WNFI01 (sample SAMN13153348, study PRJNA577476) | soil metagenome | isolation source: 100 cm saprolite on Douglas fir-dominated hillslope | place: USA:California | collected 2013-09-17
CATCGTCGGCTTCGTGGACCCCAATGCGCCGGATGAAATCGCGCAGCCGCAGAATCCGAAAATGATGGCGCTGGAGCGCGAAGAGGCCGCCAACGACGACGACGAGACCGAGGGCGACGAGGACGAAGAAGCCATCGACACCGGCCCGGATCCCGAAGAGGCGGCGAAGCGCTTCAGCTCGATTGCCAAGATCCACCACCAGTTCTTGAACGCGCTCGACAAGCTGGGCTCCAAAGATCCCAAGACCCTGAAGATCCGCAAGAAGATCTGCAGCGAGCTGATGGAATTGAAGCTTTCGCCGAAGATGTTCGATCAGTTGATCGACAATCTGCGCCAGCACGTGACCGAAGTGCGCCTGCTCGAAAAGGAGATCATGTTCCTTTGCATCAAGCAGGCCGGAATGCCGCGCAAGGATTTCATTTCGACGTTTCCGAAGAACGAGACCAGCACGCGTTGGCTCGACAAGCACATCAAGGCCAAGAAGCGCTATTCCGCGCCGCTCGCCAAATTCAAGGATGAGATCGAACGCCGTCAGAACAAGCTGAAGGACCTCGAAGGTCTGTTCCATGTGCTGATCAGCGAGATCAAGGAAATCAACCGCGAGGTCTCGATCGGCGAAGCCAAGGCGCGGCGCGCCAAGAAGGAAATGGTCGAAGCGAACCTGCGTCTGGTGATTTCGATTGCCAAGAAATATACCAATCGCGGCCTGCAGTTCCTGGATCTGATCCAGGAAGGCAACATCGGTTTGATGAAAGCCGTCGACAAGTTCGAATACCGGCGCGGCTACAAATTCTCGACCTATGCAACCTGGTGGATTCGCCAGGCCATCACGCGCTCCATTGCCGACCAAGCCCGCACCATCCGTATTCCGGTGCACATGATCGAAACGATCAACAAGCTGAATCGCATCTCCCGGCAGATGCTCCAAGAGATGGGCCGCGAACCCACGCCGGAAGAGCTGGCGGTGCGCATGGAAATGCCGGAAGACAAAGTACGCAAGGTCCTCAAGATCGCCAAAGAGCCGATCTCCATGGAGACGCCGATCGGCGACGACGAGGATTCGCACTTGGGCGACTTCATCGAGGATACGTCGGTCTCCTCGCCCATCGACTCGGCGACCACCGAGTCCTTGCGTGAAACCACGCACTCGGTATTGGCGCAGCTCACGCCGCGCGAGGCGAAAGTTCTGCGCATGCGGTTCGGCATCGACATGAATACGGACCACACCCTCGAGGAAGTGGGCAAGCAGTTCGACGTGACCCGCGAGCGGATCCGGCAAATCGAAGCCAAGGCACTGCGCAAGTTGCGGCACCCCAGCCGCAGCGAGCAGCTGCGCAGCTTCCTGATGGACGATTAGTTAAGGGCGGGGCCGCCGCGGCCCCGTTGGATCCGGCGCGAAGCGCCTGGGAACACGGGGCCGTTTCGACCCCGTTGAAAGTGGCGCGAGCGCATGACTAGTCAACCCGCCGCAACCTCGACGGTGAGATGGCGTTCGCTGCTGAGCGAGTTGGCGACCAGGCACGTGAGTTCGGCCTTTTCGAGCAGCTTCTTTGCGCGTTCGATATCGGCGCCCTCCGGCACGTGGAGTTTGGCGTGCGTGTCGAACCGGGTGAAGCGCATCTTGCCGTCGATGCGATCCAGTGTGCCTTCGGTGCGCGACTCGAGGCTGGTCCACGCGTATTTCGACGCCGCGGCAATCGCCCGAAAGCTCAACACGAAGCAGTCCGCCACCGCCGCGGTCAACAGGCCCTCGGGCGACCATTGATTGCCGGGACCGTCGAATTCCTTCGGTGGGGCCGATTCGATGATTCTGACGCCGTCCGTGGACAGCGGCACGTCTCCGACGGGGCGCACGGCCGCATTGACGACATAGCGATGAGGAAAGGGATGCATTGGCAACTCCGCGAAACGATTCAATAAACGGCCGGAATCAAGCGCTTGGACCCAAGAACGCCATTAAAGCACCAGTGTATGAAGGGTGCCGGACAAATCGATAGGGTCCTGTATCGATGAGCCGATGGCTTGCCGCAATCGCGACGTTGACGGTGAAGAAGCGCCCGAGGTGGACGATGGCATACCAACGCATCGCGAGGCCGGCCGCGAATATCGCGATTCCCAGAAAACGCAATGTGGGACCCTCACTCATTCCGGCAGCCGGAAGCGCATAGGCGGCACTGAAGGCCAAGGTAACGCTCGCAACGATCACGATCCAAAGCAGGCCGAGGGAACCCCGATCCTCGTTGCGTGACTCTTCAGCCTTGGCGCGCTTCTTGAGCGTAAGGCCGAGCTCCGACAGTGCATAAATGATTCCGAGGACTGACGCTGTCGAATTGTTCATGGTCGAAGCCCCGGATCAAGCGGGTCCAAACAATTTGAGTTCCGGACCATGCTCCGCGAGCCTGATCATGCGCTCGAACTTGAGTCCAATTTTCTCGAGTACGGCAATCGACCCCCAGTTATCGGGTGACGTGATGGCGACGATTCGCTGCAATCGCAACACCTGCCGGGCGTGGATCAAAACCGCCGCCGCGGATTCGGTCGCATATCCCTTCGAGCGGTGCCGCGACAGGAATGCGAATCCCACGTCCACGTCCGTGAAACCGTCGCGCTTGACCAATCCGCAAATCCCGGCCGGCGTGCCGTCCAGCAGACAGGTCGCGTACAAGCCGAAGCCATGCCGCCCATAACTGTCGATCGGACCCTTCTGCATGTATTCGCGAGCGTCGCTAAAGGTTCTTACCCCTTTGTCGCCGATGAATCGCAGGAACGCCGGCTCGTTCAGCAACTCCAGTATGAATGCGTCATCATTCAAATCGAGATGGCGCAGCACCAAACGTTCGGTCTGAATGACATTCATGCAAGCGACCGCGATTCCCCTATGTGCCGGAGTTAATCGTGCGGATCGTCCTGCCGCTCATCTTCCAATGATGACAGCATGTCCGCGACTTCACGGGACTCCGCACCGGCACCCTCGCGCAAACCCTTCACCACACCCAGTCGGTTGGCGGCAGGATGATTCTGGCTGAGCTTCCATTTACCCGTCAAACTCGCGATCGAGAACTCGAATCCGACGATCAGAGACAGCATTTTCTCAATGTAGCGGGGCGGCGCATCATCGATGCTCCAGGGCATCGTCCGCGATGCCTCATGGGCGTCGGTGAGTCGCGACACCAAGGCCCGCAACCAAGCGCTGTCATGCACGAATTGCAAGGTGCCGCGTGCGTGGACCACGGCGTAGTCCCACGTCGGAACCACTTCGCCGGTCTCCTGCTTGGACGGATAGAATGAGGGCGAGATGTATGCCTGCGGTCCTTGAAAAATCGCCAGCGCCTCGGAGTCGGCTCGATACGTCCGCCACAAGGGATTGGCGCGCGCTATGTGACCCCGTAGCATCCCGTGCGGAAGGGGCTCGGGCAGTGTCTCGACGGGGACGTGATTTGCAATGAGTCCCGAATCGCACAGCGTCACCAGTGTCGCCAGCGGGCGGGCACGCATCAGCGCGTGCATCACATCGGTGCGCGATTCCTCGAAATACGCAGGTAGGTACAAGTTCTGTCCTCATAACAGCGCATGGCGCATGTAAGAATTATCGTAAACGATTTCGGTGTTTGTCCGATGGGGCACCGCATCCGCTTATGAAATTATTATTTCATGGAACATCGGTGGGGTGAGCGCGTACAGGTTGATTTTCCGGTCCGAGTGATCGCCCATCGATTCTCGGTGCGGGAAGGCCGGCTCGCTGATCTCAGCGTCAGCGGTGCGCTGGTCAAGGCGGAGTTCGAGGCGCGGGTGCTGTCCCGCATCCAGGTTGCCATCGATTCACCGCTGTGGCCGAAGCACGAGTCCCCGATCGTGGAGGCCTACGTGGCGCGCCGGTACAAACACGAATTCGGCATCGAGTGGTGTGAATTTGCGCCGCGTGCCGTCAGCGAACTTCTGCGTGCCGTCGTCAATCGGCCGCACGCGCACCTTCGCCGCCGCGGGGGATCCACGTCGCTGACTATTTCCCGCCTGTCCAGGCCGCTGCTGAAGCACGGGGGCTAGCATACCGCCCGACCGACGACAGCGAGCGACGTATCCCGCTCACGGACCCGGTTTGCCGCTCAGGCGGCGTGGAATTTGAGGTCCGGAAACGGCGAGACGCAGGCCCCGAATTGCACCATGATGCGCACCCATGTATCGATTTGGGTGCAATCATGTCATTTCAGCTGGTCGGTATTCCTTTTGAACCGTTTGCTTCGCTCTTCTCCCTTCCTGATCGAGCGCTGGCCGAAATCGACGCGCAGCGCGTGGTCGCGACGGAAAACCCGGGCTATCCCTGCCGAGTGAGTCTCACCGATGCGGAAATCGGCGAGGAGCTTCTGCTTCTTCCCTATGAACATCAGCCCGCTCCGTCGCCGTACAGGGCGTCAGGTCCGATCTTCGTGCGTAAGGCGTCGCGCCAACGTAAGCTCGACCCCGGGGTGATTCCGGACTACGTAAGCCTTCGTCAAATGTCGGTGCGCGCGTACGACGCGGCGCATCTGATGATCGACGCGGCGGTCTCTGAGGGAAAGGACGCCGCAGCCACGATCCTGGAAATGTTCGACAATTCGGACGTGGCGTATATCCACCTGCACAATGCCAAGCGAGGATGCTTTTCATGCCGGGTCGATCGGGTCTAGCTCGCCTCTCGACACGGTAATATAGACTGCGGAGATGCAGTGGTAAAAACCACATCTGTGGGAGCAACAAGGTGACGGAAACTGAAACGACACATACCGGCGGTTGCCTGTGCGGGGGAGTCCGTTATCGGATTCGCGGCGCGTTGCGTGGAGTCATTGCCTGCCACTGCGCGCAGTGCCGCCGAACGAGCGGACACTATGCGGCCATGACGAGCGCGCCATCCGCGAATATCGAGATGACGGCTTCCGGCAGTCTGCGCTGGTACAAGTCGTCGGACACGGCAGAACGGGGATTCTGCGGCGTCTGCGGCGGCAATTTGTTTTGGAAGCAAGTCGGGCGCGATGCGGTCAGCATTACGGCCGGAACTCTCGATGTTCCGACCAACCTCAAGGTCGAGGAGCATATATTTTTCGCCGACAAGTCCGACTATTATTCAATCAACGACGATTTACCCAAACAGCCGCAGTGGTGACAGTGGAATGTTTCGGCAACGTGCGCGATTGGACCTAAGCCTGATGCCATCTAGAAAGCGTTCTGTTCTCCGTCTCAACGGGTGAGATCGAGGACGATCTTCCCTTGGCCCGATCTTCGAAGCGTTCGGAGGCGCGGTCGATGACCACGTCGGCTCCCAATCCCAGAACGTGATCGCGGCTGGTTCGCGACGCCGTCGCGAATACGGTTGCGCCGGCCGCCTTGGCGAACTGAACGGCAAAGCCGCCCACGCCAGCCGCCGCACCATGGATCAGAAGTCTTCGGTCGGGTTTGACTTCCCCTCCGGCGCGAATTGCAGCTGGCGCTCTCGACCAACGCGCTGTCGGTGCGCCGCGACAATCCTCGCTGCCGCACGCCGACGTGAACCGCGACGCATCCATGCTGCATCGCCCATCCGGCGACCGCAGTATGGCGACCACACCACGTCGTGTTGTAAAAAATTCACAGTCTTTTGCTGCAGAGCGGAGACTCCGAATTCCCATACAAATTTACATGGTTTCGTTCACCGATTTGTCATATCGCGCACGCAATCTTGGCGGTTCTTGACGCCCCTCCAGTGTCCGGGTCATCAGAAACTTAGGGAATTCCCAACGTGCAACTGCCAAAAATTGCTCTCCTGCTGCTATCCGTGTTCTCAATCGCGGGTTTCTCCACGACCGCCTTGGCGGAAAACGATGGTGATGTCGCCGGCCATGTATTGCGTTCGCGCGACTCGCAACCGATCGCCGATGTGCCCGTCCAAATCAAAGAGACTGGTGCAAAAGCAACAACCAATGCCCAAGGCGCCTATGCCTTCAGGGATCTGGCGCCCGGGGCATACACGCTGATCGTGACTCCAAGTGGCGGAGCGCCAATCCAGCGCAAAATCACGGTCACAGCGGGCAAGACGGCCCAGGAAGAGATCACGGTCGGCGCCGAAATGAGCGCGCTCGAAAGTATTACCGTATTGGCCCAACGCACGCCCATCGCCGTCGCGCGCGAAGCGCAGTACGAAGCGCCCAACCTGGTCAACATCACCACGTTCGAGGAAATACGAAAGATTCCGGATGTCAGCGTCGCGGAAGCGGTGCGCCGCATCCCCGGCGTATCGCTCGAGACCGATGAGGGCGAGGGGCGCTACGTCAACTGCCGCGGCCTCGATGCCGACTTGAACAGCACGACCTTCGGCGGCTTGCGTCTGCCCCCCACCAATAACGCTTCACCGTTTGGCGGCTATCGCGCGGTGACCCTGGATTCCATCCCCATCGGGCTGGTGGGCGCCCTCACCGTGACCAAGTCGAACCTGCCGAGTCAGGATGCGGAAGCCCTGGGCTGCACCATCGAAATCACGCCGAAGACCGCACCGGCGGGTGGTGCGCCCTTCATTCAGGGAAACGTCGGATCGGGATATGAGCCCCTGCGCCACACCGGCATCATCGACGTGGCCGTGACCGCAGGCGGGAGGTTCGGCGGCCCGGGAAAGCCCACTGATTCCGATGTGACGGCGTACAGCGACCAGCCGTTCTCAGCGGTGCTGACGGCAACCTACTACGACGATAAACGCGGATTCGATGACGTGGAGCCCGCCTACTTCGATGACACGGCCCAAGGTGCTGTGCCGGCGCCTGGAAACCATCCCTATGACGCCATCAACGGCATTGACTATCGCTACTACAGTCTCCATCGCAAGCGGCACGGCTACGGCATTGATTTGGGGTATCAGCCCGATGCGAATAACAGCTGGTACGTCCGCGCTTTCGATGCAGGCTACACGGAGCAATACCTCCGGCCGTACCTGCATCTCAACCCGGATGGCAACACCGTCCTCAACGCTGACGGGACCATTACGGACACTCTGAACGCCCCAGCCGCCATTCAAAAGGACTTCCGCGACGAGCGGGAGACTTCCCGGGACAGAGTATTCGTGCTGGGTGGTAAGAACATCATCGGCGACAATACGCTCGACTATCGAGTCGGCTACACCAAGGGCACCTGGGACAAGTTTTACGACGTGAATTCCGAATACGACTACACGCAGCCGCCCGGCTCTAACATTACCTATACCTACAATCTGTCGGGAACGGGGCACACCCCGAACCAGACGATTGCCGGCGCGAACTATCTGGATCCAACGCAATACCAGCTGGTGGCCGCCAGCAACAGTTCTGCCGTCAATTACGACAAGGAGCTCTCGTTCGCCACCAACTTCGATATGCCGGTCCACTGGGGCGGCTTCGACGCAGAGAACTTTAAGGTAGGCGCGAGCGCCCGTCTGCGAAGGAAGCAAACGACTGCCGACAGTCGGTCCTACGATCCGAACATCCTAACGGCAACGCCCGTGCTCCTGTCCACCGTTGCGGCCGGCGGTCCCGTGACCTACTACGACAACCGTTATCCCATCGGCTTCAATCCCGCGCCCGGCTATTTCCAGGCGAATTTCGGCCCGGGGGTGGTCACGCCGTCGGATGTGCTCAGCGACCAAGCGCAATACCTCGATGCCAAGGAGAACGTCTATGCCGCCTATGGCCAATATCAGATGAACGTCGGTCCGTTCGGACTCGTCGGCGGCGTGCGCGTGGAAAGGACGAAGGACGATTCCCATGCGTATCAAGAGGTGACGGACACAGCGGGCAACACCACGGCCAGCCCGGTCGCCGCGAGCAAGAGTTACACCAATTGGTTCCCCGGCATCCAGGCGAAGTATGAAATTCAGCCGAAACTCATCACGCGCGCGACGTGGTCGTCGACCCTCGCTCGGCCCGGCTTCAATCAAATCAACATATCCAAGACCGTCGACTTGGGTTCGGGTCAGATAACGGTGGGCAATCCGGACTTGAAGCCGGCAACGGCGAATAGTTTCGATTGGACGATTGAAAAGTATCTGCAAAGTGCCGGGATACTCTCGTTCGGTCTCTTCGACAAGGAATTCAAGAATTATATCGTGCCGAACCAAACGGGTTTCGCGACCTTCCCCGGAGTAGGGAACCCGTTGAGATTGGTTACGTTCAACAACGTGAGCAAGTCGCACGCGCGAGGCGCGGAGTTCAACTGGGAACAGCGATTCAAGGAACTGCCCGGGTTTCTGGGCGGCCTCGGGGCGAGCGCTAACTACACCTTCGTCGATTCCAGCATCGAAATCCGCCCGGGCGAAAACTCAACGCTGCCTTCGGCCTCGAAGAATACTTGGAACGTCGCGGCCTTCTATGAGCAGTACGGACTGGGCCTACGCGTGGTCGCCTACTCCACGTCCGCGGACCTATTCTTTATCGGCACCCAGAGATCGGGCGACGTTTACAACGCGACTCGCACCTCCATGGACTTCGGCAGCACGTATGCGTTCGCGGAGCACTGGACCGCCTACTTCAATGCCAAGAACCTGCTCAACACGCCGCACAAGTTCTATCAGGGGTCGTTCGAGCGGGTGATTCAACGCGAATTCTACGGACAGACCTACCAAGTGGGCGTGCGGTTCGACTACTGATGCTTCGATGTCGAGGCCCGTGATCTCACGGGCCTCGACATCTCAAGACGGGCCGTTTGGGAATATAAAGCCGGCTATCTGGGAAAGTGGTGGGCCCGCTCATCATCGAATTAACGCACAAACGGCCTTGTTTTATAGGCATTCGCCCAATTCGATACTCGCGGTTACCCAGGAAGTTACCCAGACACATTGGCGCCTCAAGGACGTAGTTTCGTAGGCCATTGTTAAGCCCAAAGCACCGACATTGGCGCCGCGCGCAACCTTTCCCCAAACGGTAACGTCTGATGTCCGTCGTAGAGAACGATGCCCTGTTTAAAGGCCGCACCGGCGGCCGACGCTACCCGCTCTAAGCCCACAAAATCGCGGCGTGTAACGGTCGCAGCCGATTTCACTTCGATCCCAATAACTTCACCTGCTGAGTTTTCGAGAATGAAGTCGACCTCCAGCTGATCCCGGTCGCGGTAGTGAAACAGAGTCACATGTTCTTCCGTCCAGGCCGATAATTTTAATAGTTCTGAAAAGACGAAGCTCTCGAGTAAGGCACCAAAGGCGGTACGATTCGCACGTAATCGTACCGAAGAGTGTCCTCGCATTGCCGCCAACAAACCCGAATCGATAAAATGAAGCTTCGGGGTCCTCACCAATCTAGACAGTTCGTTTCGGGACCAGGGCGGTACGCGTTGCACGAGGTAAAGCTGCTCCAATACGCGAATGTAGTGCTCCGCCGTCTTGTGATCGAGTCCAGCGCTTCTACCAATCTCCGAAAGATTCGTCAGCTGACCGGCGAATTGCGCTGCAATCTGCAGCACTCGTGGTATTTGACCAGGCTTGGCGAGATTTGAGATTTCCGGAAGATCGCGCTCGACGATCGATTTGATATAAGCACGGTACCAATCTTGGCGCCGGCGCTCATCGCTGCGCCGCATTGCTTCCGGATACCCTCCCGCCATGACCAAACGGATAAGCTGGTCCTCAGACAGCAATTCTGCCGGGCCGGGAACGTTGCCGCGAAATGCGCCGGCAATAAATTGCGGCTTCTTGATGCGTAGCTGTTCGCTATGACTTAAAGGCAAAAGCGGAATAACTTCTACCCGTCCCGCTAGTGATTCGTGAATTGTCTTGATGGTTAGGAGATTAGCCGAGCCGGTCAATAGAAATCGCCCCGATCGCTGATCCTCGTCGACACTTTTTTTAATGGCCAAGAGCAGATCGGGAGCTCGTTGCACTTCGTCGATAACAGCGCGATCAAGAATGCGTATGAAAGACACAGGATCGCTTTTGGCTGCGTCCAATGTCGACTGATCGTCAAGAGTGACGAATTTTCGACCGTGCTTGGCAAAGTGACGCGCCAGGGTTGTCTTTCCCGACTGGCGTGGACCGCTGATGGTGACGACTCGCGTATCGCGCAATGCAGCGCGAATTCTTGGCTCAGCAATGCGTGGATACACGGTTTTCTCGGTAAAGCCGTAAGTGGGTTAACAGCTTAGCGGCTATCTGGGAATCCATCAACGGCTATCTGGGAATCTCAGACCGTCCATTTGGGAATGCTGTGCCGGCCATCTGGGAACGGAGCGACCGGTGCACCATCACATTAGAGAAGAAAGTGACAGCTTTTGTTGACTTTCGTCCGAATCGAACGGGACCGCAGACGACCCCCAGCTGCCTGATGCGACCGGCCGCTTCCGAGCAAGGAAATGCCTAACTTTCCCATAAACGAGCATTGGCGCTGGCGCACCATAGAGAATTCAATTCCTTGCGAAACGATGGCTTCCAGTCTTTTCGCGCATTTACGGACTTTTATGGGAACGTTTTCAGGCTTTGACAGTGGGCTATACGTCGCGATACATCGCGACCAGATAGAAGATTATCGCTCAGCGGTTAGACTGACCACATTGTCTCTAGGAAGAACTATACGCGATGGAATCAATGCCATGGACGGGGAATGCGTTTCGACGCCGACGACAGACAGGGAGCTTATATTTTGGGGCCTAAATACAAATTCTCCATCCGGCGATTCTGGATCTGCCTGATTGCAGGGTTCGCTGTTGCTCCCGTATCCTATCTCATCTTATTCATTTTTAAGTTCTTACTACCGGACAACGGCGCACCTTCCACGGCACAGATCGTCTTTGGCCTTGGACGTTCAGGTCATATTCGAGTTCCTTGATCGCTCAATATGAAGGCGTTCGGCTGCACGCGTGAAGTGCAGTTCTTTTGCGACAGCGACAGAGTACCGCAAATGACGAAGTTCCATGGCCCATCGGAGACCGTTCATCCATCAATCGTAGCGAGCACTCTTCACATCGATCGACACGAGGATCGGCTGGGGAACCGGTCGGTTATTCTGGCCCAGTGCGAAAACACGGCGCCTTGTCGGCGTCACGATACCGCCCAACTCTTTGTAGCTCGAAACATAGTGTGCCCCGGTAGCTCCGCCGAGAACGTCAACTTCATAGTCGTGCCGTCGTATCAGGCCGTCGGGCCCGAAGTAGCTAACCTGCCTGCGGCTATGACTGGCCATATAGTCCGGGAATATCACTTCCAGACGACGCCAGATCTCGCCCTCCTCTTGCCATGGATCTATCTCGCGGGTCTCGAAGCCTCGGTAGGCGTAGAGGAACGGCTGCGTGAGGTACGTCCACATCGCATAACCGCTGAAATAGGCGACGTGCAGGTTATCCCACGCGCTCTCCTGAGTGTGGCCCGCGAAGGCCGAGCGAGGGTTGTCACGTCTCTCAATCACCTCGCCGGCATCTGTTTCAAATACAAGCCGATCTCGGGTAAAGCGCACGTGACGGTCGGGCGCAGTGAAGCGGCCGAGCGTCGCTCGCTGGACGTGGACGTCGGCCTCGTAGCGGGTGTCTTGCAGGATGCCTGTCTTGCCCTTCAGACCCCAAAGCGCGCCACCGATTGACAGCTCGGCTGTCACCGTGCGAATCGCGTCCCAGCGTGCTTGTCCGCCATGAGATTCAATGGCGAGCGTCAGCAGATCTTTCATTGTCATGCTTTAGTTACCCGGATTGATCGAAGTCGCACGCTTTCGCCGTACTGGGGAACTCATTACCAAACATCGGAATGCCGCTTTGTGAGTCCTCTCTAGTGGCCTCGTCCTGAAGGACATCCCAGTGCTCCACCAATAGGCCATCGGCAACGCGGACGATGTCGGCGGCGACCCAGTTGCGCGGCCGCCCAGTGCCGGAAAATCGGCCGTGAACGATGACGAAATCTTTACCGGCCAGGATTACACCGGGTTCATACCGCAGCGTTGAGGGCACGTTCCTAATCAAATTGAACAATCCATCGCGTCCCGGCGGAATATGGGCGCTGTGTTGAATGTAGTTCGGCGACCAGAATTGCTCGGCGCCTTTGTAGTCGCGCTTATTGAAAAGGGTATCGAACGCGTGCAGCACCAACGCCTTATTCCGCTCTTCGGTGTCGACCGTCATGTCATTTGCTCCAATAGATGTGAGGCGCTGCGATGATCTGCTCTAGCCTTCCAGCTGACCTCGATCGCGTCGACGCGATCTGGGTAAAACGCCAGGTATTCCCGATGTCATTCGCGGGGAATGCGACTGTTGGGACCACCGCACGAGTGCCGCGCGAGAGCAGTCGCGTCCCGAGATCGGATTCGAGATCAGCAATGATTCGAGAGGCCTGCGATTGCGACACTTCGCACTCGCGAGCCACGCCTGAAAAGCCGCCCAATCGCGCAACCCGCGTGTAGAGTCTCAGGGCGAATATGTCTTTCATGTGTTCCGACTGTGTTCTGTCTGCTCCCGCAACGACCCTTTGTTGGCCGAGGTACTCGGCGCGACGGGCTCACGTCCTACCTCAGATTGAAAAACGGCCGCTTCGAGCCGTCTAATGCTTCGGTGGATGTCTTCCAGAGGATCGGCATCCATAGATAGCGGCACGTTGCTCGCCATTCGCCAAAAGCCTCTCCATTTTTCGCCGATCTGCTTGATCATAACTGTCTCTCGATGACAACCTCTAAACGCATGGGCTTTCACTGACTTTGCCGTGTCGGCGCGTCGAGCCATCGAGGGAATCGGTATCCCCGGTCAAGCCACCGGCGCCGACCGCCCACCGCGATAGTTGAGACCGAGGGAACTCGACGGCACCTCCACGGGAATTGTCACAGAAATAGAAATGAACGGGCATGAGGTCAGATCGTTGGATCGCGGTACCAGCGCGTCCACGGTTCAACGCCCGCTCGGAAGCGATCGTCCGACTCGGATCTTGGGCATCGCCCGCGCCTTCGGCACCTCCGGTGAAGAGATCGATTGCTTGTTGCATGATTCGCCTCATTCGCAGCCCGTTAATCAGGCCTCCGCCCGCGCACTTACAGGAGCGGACTTGCTGGCAAGCCCTTTATCAATCAAGTCCGCCTCGATCTTCCTCGCAAGAGAAGCGGGCACCAGGGCGTTCAAAATGCGGTTCATCCGGCCCGGAATGACTTTGGAGCGGTTTTTGAGCAGACCGCTGAGGCCCTCAGATACGCACTGCTCGACGCTCATCGGTTTCATCGGCATGGTCTTCGG
>WNFI01022825.1_pt1 | contig 13158 bp, 15 predicted proteins | sample 5400471 | NCBI WGS metagenome assembly WNFI01 (sample SAMN13153348, study PRJNA577476) | soil metagenome | isolation source: 100 cm saprolite on Douglas fir-dominated hillslope | place: USA:California | collected 2013-09-17
GCGCCGCCGCCGACTTGACAAACGCCATGAACGGTTGGGTATCCGATTGCGGATCGCGGGCTTGCGCAACGACATATTCGATCGGCGGCTGGTCCAGCAGCGGCAGCGGCACTAGGAGCTTGAAGCCGGCTGTGGCGTCGGTCGAATAGACGATGCCGAGCCGCGCCTTGTTGGTCGCAAGGAGATTGACGACGCCGGCGGAGCTTTCAGCGACGGGCACGGCCCTATTGTCGTCGGCGGCGATACCTATCTTGCGCAGCAGCTCGAGCGCGCGGGCACCGGCCGGGTCGCGCTCCGGGTTGGCGATCGCGACCTGCTTGCCTGCAATCAGGCGGGAGATGTCGGCGACATTCGCGCCGTCGATCGGCCCGGCGACGCCCTCGGTACCAACGAGAACCAAGCCGTTGCGCAACGCGCGGGTGATGGTGGCGCCTTGGATGATTTTGGCGCGCGCGGCCTCCTCGGTCGCGGCACCGGCGAGCGCAAAAATTAGGTCGCAGCGCGCCCCGCGATCGATCTGGGCATAGGACAGATCCGTCGGCGCGACGAAGACGTTGACGCGCGTGCCGGTACGCGCTTGCCACAGGGAGCCGACCGATTTGAGCGCCTTCTCGAGGGTGGGCTCGCCGTAGACCACGAGGTCGCGCGCGGCTGCAGCGGCAGGCGCCAGGAGTGCGACTGCGCACAGCAATGTTGCGAAGGCGCAAAGGCACCCGCGCCCACGGGGCAACGCACTAGGCTTCTTTCTATCACTGCCGTGCGAGGTGCACACCGATGACCCCAGCGTTCGAGTTCGCGCATCGAGCATGAGGCGGAATCACTCCACGAAACAAATCACGTTATGGCGATGCCCGCTTGATTCGCATTTGATCGTCGCACGGTCGTAGGAGATGTTGCCAATCCACCCTTCTCGATGACAAAGCACGCGATCTGATCGACGCCTTGGCCACTCTTCAAATTGGTAAAAACAAAAGGTCGCGTTCCGCGCATTCTCAGCGCATCCGCTTCCATGACCTTGAGGTTTGCGCCTACGCGAGGAGCCAAATCGACCTTGTTGATAACGAGAAGATCGGAGCGGGTAATGCCGGGGCCGCCCTTGCGTGGTATTTTTTCTCCTGCCGCGACGTCGATCACGTAGATCGTCAAGTCCGCGAGCTCAGGACTGAAGGTGGCCGCAAGATTATCGCCGCCCGACTCGATAAAGCATAATTCGGCATGCGGGAATTTCTGGTTCATCTCCGCAATTGCGGCGAGGTTCATCGAAGCATCCTCCCGAATCGCCGTATGGGGACAGCCGCCGGTCTCCACACCCATGATGCGCTCCGCAGGCAACGCTTGCGCGCGGGTGAGGATGAGTTGGTCCTCCTTCGTGTAAATGTCGTTTGTAATGACGTAAATGTCGTAGTCGTCCCGCAGTCGCTTGCATAGCGCTTCGACCAGCGCGGTCTTGCCGGAACCGACCGGACCGCCGACCCCGATACGCAAGGGGCCGTGATGCGTTGCGCTTACGCTGGGCTGAGGGTCAGCGGCAGGTGTCATGAGCGAAACAGCCTCGTGTATTGGGTTTCATGCGCCGCGGAGGCGAGGTCGACCATGAACGCGGCGGATCCGAGATCGGCGAGCGTGGACTTTTCGGCTTGCCTGGTTGCAGCCTGCACCGCATCCTCGAGTTCGGCGATAGCAAGCTGTCCATCAGTTTGGCCGAGCGGAACCAATCGAACGCCCGCGGTGATCAAGTTGGCAACGTAGCTTTGCAAGAAGGCGGGCAATGCTAGGCTGGCCGGAATTCTTTGCCGCGCCGTGGCAACTCCGAGAACGACGGCCAGTGCGGGCTGGACATCACGCTCACGGAGCGTTTCCGAAAGCCAATTCAGAACGTCGTCGGGCCACACCTGGCGCAGCGTTGCAAGACAAGCCGCCGCTTGCTGCGATGATTCAAGCGCGAATTCCGCTGTGCCGCGAAAGGCTGCCGCCAATTCCGCAACTTCAGATAACTTCTCGCGATCATCGTCTGTGGCGCAGCGCCAAGCCTCGCTGAAGAAAATCGCCTCATTTCGTCCCGATCCATAGCAAAGGTCTGCTTGCAGCCAATCGACGAGAGTCTCCCGGTCATGGATATGCCCCGCCTCGACGGCCCACTCGAGGCCGTGCGAATAGCTGTATGCACCGGTCGGGAAGGCGGGCGAAAGCCAGCTTTGCAGTCGCAAAAGGGCGAGCGGCGGACAGCGGCGCTGTTCATCACGCATGCTGGTGCCCATTGTGATCATGGTCATGGTGGTGGCCGTGGTCGCCGTACGCGCCGCCTTCCGGCTGGAACGAGGTTTGCACTTTCACAAGTACGGCTTCGAAGCGATGAAGCATCTCCTCAATCACATGATCGGGCCGAATGCGAAGAACATGCTCGCGAATTTCAGTGGGCAAATGCCGATTTCCCAGATGCCAGGCAAGCCGCATGAGCTGATGCGGATCTTTGTGCCTGACTTCGACGATGGGCTCGGCAGCAGCTTGGACTTTCAGCAATCTCCCGTCTTCAAGCTGCAACGCATCCCCATCGGCCATCGCAATTGCTTTCGGGAGGTCGAGAAGGACATCTTCGCCTTGATCGGTCGTCAGGCGAATGCGGCGGCGATGGCGCGCCTCGAAATCGAGCGTGACAGAGCCGGCCGCCCTTTCCTTCGGCCAGTGTCCCGCGGGGCGATGAATGGAGGCGCAATGCATCGTTAGCTCAGTACATGAAATAGCGTTGTGCCATTGGCAGCACTTTTGCGGGCGCGCAGGTGAGAAGCCGGCCATCGGCGCGCACTTCATAGGTTTCCGGGTTGATCTCCATGTGCGGAGTGGCGCCATTGAGTACCATCGAGTGCTTGCCGATCTTGCGTGTGTTCGTGACCGGAAGAAGCTTTTTTGCGAGCCCGAGCGTCTCACTCCTTGCCAGTGCGGCTTGGCTGACGAAGGTCACCGAGCTTTCCGTCAAGGCGCGGCCGAACGCACCAAACATCGGCCGGTAATATTCTGGCTGTGGGGTCGGGATGGAGGCATTGGGATCGCCCATGATCGCGGCGGCGATCACGCCGCTCTTGAGCACCATGTCGGGCTTCACGCCGAAAAAGGCCGGCTCCCAAATACACAGGTCGGCGAGCTTTCCGACTTCGATCGAGCCGACGTAAGCGGAGATGCCCTGCGCTATTGCGGGATTGATCGTGTATTTGCAGACGTAGCGCCGCGCCCTGAAATTGTCATTGTCGCCTTTCTCCTCGGCCAAGCGCCCGAATTGTTTCTTCATCTTATCGGCGGTCTGCCATGTGCGAATGATCACCTCGCCAACCCGGCCCATGGCCTGACTGTCCGACGACATGATCGAGATTGCGCCCAGATCATGCAGCATGTCCTCGGCCGCTATTGTTTCCTTGCGGATGCGGCTCTCGGCAAAGGCAACATCCTCGGGAATCCGGCGATCGAGATGATGGGTAACCATCAGCATATCGAGCGCCTCGTCGAGCGTGTCCACTGTGTAGGGCCGCGTCGGATTCGTCGAGGCCGGCAGGACATTTGCCTCGCCGCACACTTTGATGATGTCTGGGGCGTGCCCGCCGCCAGCGCCTTCGGTGTGAAAGGTGTGGATGGTTCTGCCCTTGAAGGCTGCAATGGTATTTTCGACAAAGCCGCTCTCGTTCAGGGAGTCGGTGTGAATAGCAACCTGCACATCCATCTCATCCGCGACAGAGAGGCAGCAATCGATTGCGGCAGGAGTCGCGCCCCAGTCTTCATGCAGCTTCAGGCCGCAGGCGCCGGCCTCGATCTGCTCAATGAGACCCTTGCCTAACGTCGCGTTCCCCTTGGCCAAGAAGCCAAGATTCATGGGGAAAGCATCGGCGGCCTGCAGCATGCGCTGGATATGCCAGGGTCCTGGGGTGCAGGTGGTGGCATTGGTTCCGGTTGCCGGCCCTGTGCCACCACCCATCATGGTGGTGAGGCCTGCATAGAGCGCCTCCTCGATCTGCTGCGGGCAGATGTAGTGGACATGCGTGTCGATGCCGCCAGCAGTGACAATCTTGCCTTCGCCGGAGATCGCCTCGGTGCCCGGTCCGATGATGATGTCGACGCCCGGCTGCACGTCGGGATTGCCGGCTTTGCCTATGGCGGCGATGAGCCCATCCTTGATGCCGATATCCGCCTTCGCAATGCCCCAGTGATCGAGAATGAGCGCGTTGGTGATGACCGTATCAACCGCGCCGTCGCTGCGGGAACGCTGCGACTGACCCATGCCGTCGCGGATGACTTTGCCGCCGCCAAATTTCACCTCCTCGCCATAGATCGTGAAGTCCCTCTCCACCTCGATGATGAGATCGGTATCGGCGAGGCGCACTTTGTCGCCGACCGTTGGGCCAAACATCTGCGCATAGGCGGCACGGTTCATTACGTGGGGCATTTTCGATTACCTCAGAGCATCCAGAGAAAGCTTCACGTCGCCGGCACCTGCGGCAATGCTCCCATGACCGCCTGGTTGAAGCCATAAACCAGGCGCGCGCCGCCATAGGGGATGAGACGAACGTCGCGGGACTGGCCGGGCTCGAACCGCACGGCCGTTCCCGCCGGAATGTCCAGGCGATATCCAAGCGCGGCTTGTCGATCGAAGGCGAGCGCCGCGTTGGTCTCGGCGAAATGATAATGACTGCCAACCTGAATCGGCCGGTCGCCTGTATTGGCGACTCTAAGCGAGGTGGCTACTCGATCCTTGTTCAGGATGATCTCGCCTGATGCTGGAAAAATCTCGCCCGGTATCATGTCAACCCACCTTCAAAGCTACTTGGCCCAGCGCTGAAGTCCGACCATGACGCGCAACGCGTTCTTCTCGATCGAGTCTTTGGCGAAAAGTCCGATCCCGATGCCGGCTGCATGAAGCCCAGCGGTGGCGAGAGCGAAACCCGCCGCATAAGGAACGACACTAACGGCTGTGGCCTCGGCGCCATGGCAGTGGCCGTGAAAGAATGCGAAAAGCCCCGCGATCACCGCGCCTAGCCAAACCGGCGCCTTCACCGAAAGCGCGACGAACGCTCCCAAAATGATGACTGACGACCAGATAGCAGGCTCCACGAACGGCACCTGCAATCCCAAGGTCGCTGCTGCAAAGCCCGCCAGCATCGTTGACACGAAGGTTATTGGCCAAATCAAGATGGCGCGGCTCCCAGCAACCACACTCCAAAGACCTATGGTGACCATAGCGAGAATGTGGTCCGCCCCATTAAGAGGATGAGCAATCCCGCAAGCAAAGGAATCAGTTTGCCCCACGTCGGTATGGGCGAGCGCTGGCGAGACGATCGCTCCAGTCAAGGCCAAGCAGCAAATCAAAATTAATCGCATCACCGACTCCTTAGCGGATTGGATCGTGAACGGTAACAAGCTTGGTGCCATCGACGAACGTTGCTTCCACTTCCACCTCGTGGATCATTTCCGGGATGCCTTCCATGACCTGATCGCGTCTGAGAATCGTGCCGCCTTTGGACATGAGCTCGGCAACAGACTTGCCGTCGCGCGCACTCTCCATGACAAAATCTGTGATCAGAGCGACGCTTTCGGGATAGTTGAGTTTGACGCCTCTTGTGAGCCGCCCTCGAGCCACCAGCGCCGCCAGCGCGATCATTAGCTTGTCTTTCTCGCGCGGTGTGAGGTTCATGATCTTCTCCGTTCCATGGCGGGCGTTAACAGGACCACATCTTCGGCACCCGGAAAGGGCCGCCTCCCAGCTCGCGGCTGAATTGCTCGAGAAAATTGTGCAAGGCGACCCGCAAGTCGTAGAGCACCCTCGCGGCAAAGCGAACTATGATAAGCCCGCCAACCGATGTCGCGGCGCATTGGCACTCCAGGGACCGAACAACGTCGCGCAAAAATTCTAACCGCGCGCCGGGATCGGGCCCGGAATAGATGAGCGTTCCAACCGCTCTGCAATTCGAAAGCAGGGCTTTCCTGTGGAGGTGCGCAAATGTCTCATCGGTGATACGGAAGCTGTCCGCCCAGATCAGCCGATCGTCCTTCTTCACGCGCCAGCTGTCGGTGATGTGTCCGCCCACCATATCCTCCCCGTGGGCAGTGCGACCGAGCACAAGCCACTCAAGCGCAAGCAGCTCCGCAGTCGAAGAAAGTTCGATTTCCGTCTCTCGGCAAAGTCGTCCCCAATTGAACACAATTGTTTCCTGCGGGAGCCATGCGAGTTTTGCGACCTCGTAGGCTTTCAGCCGCGTCGTGATGCGCGCGGGTTCGTTCAAGGCCCGATAGACCTTTTCAGCGGCCTGTGACGTTACCGCGATGGAAGCATTGCCTAGCGCCGTCACATCCATTTCAAGCCGGTCGCCGCCTGCAATGCCGCCTGCAGTATTCACAAGAACAGCCTCGTCTAGCGCATCATCGGCGGTCCTCGGGAACATGATGCGAATGGGGGCCCGCTGAAAAACGTCCATGACGCGAGTGCCCTTGTCAGAGCCGCTCAGTACGATGCGGCCGGAGCCTTCCGCCCGCTGTAAATCCTTGTCGGACGGAATGCGCGCACACACGTCTGGCCAATCGAAAGGACTAAAATCGTCGCCGTGATCAGACGGTGGCGTGGCGTCGAACATCGGCTTCCACCGGCTCGTTGTGTTGGCGGCGCGTCCGTTGCGAACGCGCCGCCGTTGAGTGGAATCAGAAGCCCGCCAGGCCCTGCGGGCTGTTGTAGGGAATTTTCACTCTGGTGACCTCGTGGAGCGACCCGTCCGGCTGAGTGGCGTAGCCCACCAACGTCGAGGCATTCCCGTAGATCTGATAGATATAGGCGCCATCTGGTGTCAGCCAGTTATCGCTCGGGCCGCTGCCCACGGTGGCGTTGAGTGCTCTGAAGGTGCCGTCTCCCGGGACCCTCGGGCACGCGGGATCCTTCGCGATGGAGAGCGTGTTGCCGTCGATGCGGAAGCTCGTCGCCATCGATCGTTGCCATGGCGCAGCCGTCGCTGAGGGCATATCCGATGACGAAGGTATTCGGCCGGCCGTGCAGGAAGGCGATGTAGAATGGAGAGGCCCCCTTCGCGTCCTGAAACTTGGCTTCGCCAAGGGTGCCGTCCTTTCGCAGGGGGAATACCACGATGCCGTTGGGGTCTGGTGCATTCGAACCGATGATGTGCAGTGCGCCGTCTGGCCCATGCGGGATCCAGATAATCACTGAGCCGTCCGGATAATTTTTGCTGGGCAACTCGTCGAACGTGGTGCCTACCATCAGGAATTTTGCGTCGGGCGTGAGCACGGCCATTGTGGGACCACGATTGGGCCAGTCCCTCGTGTTCACCGAGTATTGCTCCGGGCGTGCCTTGAGGTTGCCTTTCTCATCGACCGACATCAGCCGGAGATGGTCGGGCCCGACCGTGTGCACCACGAAAAGCGTGCGACTCGATGGGGCATAGGCCAGCGATTTAGCGCCGCCGTTTGTGGGGTTCCCCGTCCGCTTGACGTCCACCAGCTTGGGCTCCCCGTCTTCGCCTACCGCGAAGCTGGAGACCGAATTGTCGCCGCCATTGGTCGTAAATAGAAGCGTCCGGTCCGGCGAGAGGATGACGCTGCCCGCGCCCTCGAAGTCGTTCGGCCGGTTGATGTGGTAGATCGGGCTGACAACTCCAGAACCGGCTCCGCCGGTAGGGACACGTTTCACCTCGGTAAGCGCGCCCTTTGCATCACGATGATAGTGGATAATGGCATTCTGGATTTCGTTCGTCTGCATGTAGAGGGATCCGCCACTAGGATCCGACCTACCCTTCTGTTGTGCAGCCGCGATTTCTGGGAACCCGCCGGCAACGGCGGCCCCAGCCACCGCGCCCGCTGCCCACTGCACAAACGCTCGGCGATCTACGCGCTCCGAGCTTTCCGGAGCCATCTCTCTGCTCTCCTTGGACATACTTGTTTCTCCTTCAATCCGGTTGCGCATAGGAGCTCATCGCCTGCAGCAGGCAAATCAATGCATGGAAGGTAGTGTAGTCGACACGTGACCGCGCCACATCGCTTGATGCGATTTTGTCTGTTTTGCGGGATTGCGGGAGAACCTGATCGACGGAGGGCGCGACGAAGGACTCCAACTGCGTGCCAGGCACGCGTTCACTCAAACTGGTCTCTTTACAGGTCAGACCTGAAGGAATTGCCGAATATCAGGCAGTTCTGGGCGTCGCAGGAACGGGATCACATGTCTGAGACCGCCCCAGCCGGGCGAGCCGGTTCGACTTTTCCGATGTTGTGATACGCACACGCTCGATCGCGGCGTGATCAAGGACCTAAGGTTGGCGACTTACAGGTTCGAGAACGATTCTCAGGCATTCGTCGGGCGTAGAGGCGAGCCTGGTGGGTTCCCCGGCAAGCCGCGCGAGCGCGACGTGGACCAAGGCCGCGACGAGGGCGCCGACCAGCGGGGCCAAGACGTAGAGCCATGCATGCTCGAAATTGCCCATCACGATCATCGGCCCTATCGCGCGGGCCGGGTTGAACGCGGCACCGGTCAGCGGCCCGCCCATGATGATGCCGAAGGTTACGCTCATACCGATCGCCAGCGGCGCGAGGTTGCCGGCGCGGCCGGCGACGGCAGTGCTGAGCACCGTCGTGAGCAGGAAGAAGGCGAGCAGCGCCTCGATGGCGAAGCCAGCCGCCGGCGTGATGGTGACCGTGGTTATGGAGCCGAGGGCCAGGTCGTGGGCGAGCGCCGGGGTGCCGAGGCCGGTGGCCACGCCGCCGAGGAGGGCCGCCAATGCGAGCGCGGCGGCGATGCCGCCCACCACCTGGGCGACGATGTAGCCGACCGCGTCCACGAGGCACATCGCACCGGCAGCCAGCACGCCCACGGTAACGGCCGGATTCATGTGAGCTCCGGAAACGGTGCCATAAGCATAGACGAAGACCATGATGGTCAGGCCGGGGGCGAAGGCAGTCGCGGCGATACCGCCGAGACCGGCGCCCTCGCCGACCACGGCGGTCGCGCCGGCGCCGATGAACACCAACGCGAAGGTGCTGATGAATTCGGCGACGAGCTTGGGCGCAAGAGCGTTTGGCATTTCGGCGCGATCAGGTGTGGGTGGAGTGTCGAACATCGGCTTCCACCCGGCTCGTCGTGTTGGCGGCGCGTCCGTTGCGAACGCGCCGCATTGAGCCGCATCAGAATCCCGCCAAGCCTTGCGGGCTGTTGTAGGGAATCTTTACGCTGGTGACCTCCTCCAGCGAGCCATCCCGTTGAGTGGCGTAGCCCACCAGCTTCGCGGCATTGCCGTAGATCTGGTAGAGGTAGGCGCCATCCGGCGTGAGCCAGTTGTCCGCCGGGCCGCTGATCACGGTTCCGTTGAGCCCCCTGGCAGTGCCGTCTCCCGGAACCTTTGTGCACGCGGGATCGCACGCGATTTCCAGGCCGCGGCCATTGATGTGGTAGCTGCTGATGTAGCTGTAGCCGAAGTTCGTCGCGTACACCGTTCGATCATCCGGGGAGACTGCCAGCCAACACAGCTCGGAGGGCACGCCTGCGCTCGTGTCGATCTTTACGAGCGGGCCGATGTTGACCTTGCCGTCTTTGTCGATGGTGCCCATGGAGCATCCGTCGCCGACGGCATATCCGATAACGAAGGTATCCGGCCGACCGTGCAGGAAGGCGATGTAGAACGGAGAGGCGCCTCCCGCGTCGTAGAACCGGGCTGTGCCGAGGGACCCGTCCTCGCGCAGGGGAAAGACGGCGATGCCATCGGGATCCGGCAGATTCGAGGCGATCGAGTGGAATGCTCCGCCGGCCCGCTGGACCCAGAGAATAGGCGAGCCATCTGGATACAAGCCGGTGGAAACGATTGGCTCGTCGAACGTGGTGCCGACAAAGACGAACTTCTCATCGGGCGAGATTACGACCATAGTGGGCACGCGGTTGGGCTTGTCGTGCGTATTCACCGTGTATCGCTCCGGGCGCGCGCTGAGCTTGCCCTCGGCGTGGACGGACATCAGCCGGACATGATCGGGGCCGAACGAGTGCAGTACGATCAGCGTGCCGCTCGAGGGGGCATAGGCCAGCGATTTGGCAGTGCCGCTCTTTCCCTCGACGGGGTTTCCGGTCGGCTTGACGTCCAGCTGCGTGAGCTCGCCGTCCTCGCCGACACGGAAGCTGGAGACCGAATTGTCGCCGCCATTGGTCGCGAACAGAAACCGCCGATCCGGCGTGAGGATGACACTACCTGCACCTTCAAAGGCGTTCGGCGCGCTGTCCTGACCACTGATCGGCTTGAACGTCCCAGATCCCGCACCACCAGTGGCGCAACGTTCCACTTCAGAAAGCGCGCCGCTCGCAGCGCGATGATAATGTATGATGCAGTTCTCGATCTCGTTCGTTTGCATGTAGAGGTGTCCGCCATTCGGCGTGCTCATCTCCTTGGGCCTCATCTCTTTCGGCATAGTCATCTCTCCTGTCTTCTCCGGTTGGATTACCTGGTTCTCGCCGAGGCTCCAGCTAGGAGCTCGCAGTCGCCGTGGCCACTTTGGAAACCGCTTCTCCAACATGGCCACGAACGCTCGAGGTCGACCTAGGGGACGCGTCGGAGCTTCTTTGAAGCCTTGCCCTCGTCAGCTGCCACCGACCAGCTTCCCAACAACTGATAGTTGGTGCGGCAGGCATCGAAACGTTCGGGGTTTCGTTCGCCTGCATGTCGAGATTCCCGTCATGCTGATTCGAGTTATTCGACATGCTTAACCTCTCCTCTATTTTGTTGCGTGGGATGACTTGCTATCCGTCAGCGGCGGATATCCGACCACATAGATCCAATCGGAAGCAGCGGCAGGCAAGCCAATCCGCGTCAGTCCGCGGCAATCATCGGCGGCGCGGCTTTAATGCCGAGCGCCTTGGCGACCCCGGCGCCGTATTCGAGATCGGCCTTGGAGCAGTGGACGATCCGCCGCTTCATGGTCTCGATCTCCCCATGCGCGGCGACGATGACCAACAATCCTGCTATCCCGGTAACGGCGAGAGTCTTCATGACCGTCCTTCATCACGCGGGACAACGTGAGGTGTTACTTGTCCAACAGAGGATAGAACTGGGTCCAGACCTCGTCTTTCTTGGCACCGCCGAGGTGGCAGGCGTGGCCGCAGTCTGTGACGTTGGCGGTCGGAGCTTTTGGCTCATGATGATTGAAATTGAAGTAGCCCCAGCCGCCCGAAGCGGCAAAGCGCTTGGTATCCTTGACGGTCACATCGGCGCCATTGAAGTTTCCGCCGAAAAAACCGCGCCCGGAAGGCTCGGTGCGCGAACCATCGGGGTTCTGTGCTGGCAATGTGAGCTGCAGTTCCTTGAACAGGATCGTCCCTTCCGGGAATTGCTTCGTCTGTTTGTAGATCTCATAGGAGCCCGGCTCGATGTAAACGTTGTGATATTCCGGGAAGCCGGTGCAAGGGTCGTCAGAGCTCGATTTGGGTTCGGGGCACTTCTTGCCACCATTAAGCGCAATTGGAGTGAGCGGCGATCCGACGTACACCCATTCGTTGAAATTCTTCGGGAAGTTCTCCCATAGCTCTGCTGGCGCATGGGAACTCACCGCCAGCGATAGACAAGTCATGGTGTGTGGAAGGTATTCTAGTCGACGCGCGACCGCGCCACATCTCTTGGCGCGATTTTGCCTGTCTTGCGGGATTGCGAGCGCGCCTGATCGACATCCGGACGGATTTGCGTCAATTACAAATCGCGCGGCGCGCAAGCTCGCCGCCGCGCGGTCTCATGCGAAAACTGCTGGATGCACGTTATGATGCCCCTTCCTTCCCAGCCGCCCTTCCCGCAGGCGCAATTACTGCTGCACGAGCTGAACCACAGAATCGGCAACGAGTTTTGCTGCGCTATCAGCGTCGTGTCTCTCGCCGCTGCACGTTCCAGCAGTAAGGAGGTCAAGGCCGCGCTGACCGACGTGGCGGAGGTTCTCCACCATTATGCGGAGATCCATCACGCTCTGCAGATGCCGGAACATGGGATCCGCACGGACGCGGCGGCCTATCTTCGCAAGCTGTGCCTGTCGATGAGGCGATCCAAGCTGAATCAGATGAAAATAGACCTAGTCCTCGCGGCCCGTCGTGTATGGCTGCCATCGGATCGATGTTGGCTACTGGGGATGATTGTGTTCGAGCTCATAACAAATGCGGCGCGGCATGCATTTGCCAGCGGGAATGGATCGATCCGGGTCGAGTTATCGCGCGCAGTCGCGCTTGTCGAATGTAGGGTGCTGGATAACGGATCGGCACCAGTAAGCTTCCGACCGGGACGCGGGCTCAAAATCGTGCACGAGCTTGCTAAAGCTCTCGATGGGCGATTCGACCAAAGGTTTGCAACCGGGGGATCGACGTCCATCGTGGTGTTCCCTTCCAGCAGCGCGCCGCAAGTCGCCGCAGACAGAAGGACCAGGGCACGATCGCAGAACCGCTGCGGCGCCCTCGCTGCGGAATCGACAGCCAAAAACAGTTGGGACTATCGCGAGGATGGCCACGCGCAACAGCGCGAACTTTTCGTATGAGCGGGCAGGTCCCCAAGGAAAGGCATGATCTCGATGGACGGAACCACAATCGCTCGCGGCTTCAGGTCAAAGCGGCACGAGCAAGCTCCGAAAGACCGACTGCCGCCTGGACAGCATGTGACGACGGATTTTCCGGTTCTTTCCGCGGGGCCTACGCCGCAAATGAAACTTGGAGACTGGACTTTCGCTCTTCAGCTGGGCGTGTCGCTGCTCGGCAAATGGAACTGGACAGAGTTCGAGGCGCTCCCTCAGACGACGATCAAGACTGACATTCATTGCGTCACCAAATGGTCGAAACTTGATACGACGTGGCAAGGCGTGACTTTCGACGATTTGTTGAAGGCAGTAGGCCTCACGGAGCCGCCCGCACCCCACATCATGGCCCATTGCGACGGCGGTTACACAACAAATGTCCCTGTCGCGGATCTCATTGGGGGTCAGGGGATGATCGCGACCCGGTATGAGGGCTTACCGATTCCACCAGCGCATGGCGGTCCAGCTCGGCTGCTCGTGCCGCATCTCTATTTTTGGAAGAGTGCCAAATGGGTCCGCAGACTCCGCTTCATGGAAAAGGATCAGCCCGGCTTCTGGGAGTCGTTTGGCTATCACAATTACGGCGACCCCTGGAAAGAGCAG
>WNFI01069420.1_pt1 | contig 13153 bp, 13 predicted proteins | sample 5400471 | NCBI WGS metagenome assembly WNFI01 (sample SAMN13153348, study PRJNA577476) | soil metagenome | isolation source: 100 cm saprolite on Douglas fir-dominated hillslope | place: USA:California | collected 2013-09-17
TGTTACTCTCGGAATAAAATGGCCGCCAAAAACGGCATAACTTGGCCGCACTGAGAAATTGTTACGCTCAGTCGGTTAGAATAAAACCCCTTCCATAACGGCAATTCCTGGCCGCAAGTGCAAAAAACGGGCATAAAGTGGCCGGGAATCCATTTTGTATGATATACTTTGAGCAAGAAGGAGAAACAGGTAATAATGCATTTTTAGAACAGATACTCTTTCCCATGTCTTTGTCGTCCAACAAAGACGAGAGGAGTGTGCCGGGATGCTGAGCAAGGAGGCATTTGACCAGTGGTGTTGGCGGCTTGGCCTGATCGACCAGGCGAAAGCAGTCATTACCCACATTCGCACATCCCCTCCAGCCCGCCGGGTGCGCAGTTCTGCTGGGAATGTCAGCGGGACATATCCCTCCCTCAAAATGGGGTTTGCGATCCAGTTTGAGAGCCATCGAAATGAACTCCCCTTTGCCTACCTGATCGACCACGATCCCGACGTTCTGGAATTGTACAGTCAGCCCGCAGGCGAGATCAAATTGAAGTATCGCAGCCAGGACGATACGCGCGATGTCACGGCCAGGCATACTCCAGACTTTTTTGTGCTGCGCAAGGAGAATGCGGGCTGGGTTGAGTGCAAGATGGAGAAGGATCTGGTCCAGTTGGCGAAGAAAATGCCCTTTCGCTACCAGCAACGGCCAGATGGCTCCTGGTTTTGCCCTCCAGGAGAAGCCTACGCTGCTCAGTTTGGTCTTGCCTACCAAGTGTTTTCTTCGCAAGAGATTGACTGGATATATATCGAGAATCTGCGTTTCCTGGCTGATTACCTGCGGAAACCTCCCCCACCAGTGCCAACAGATGTCGCCCTGGCGATCCGTACCACGGTAATGAGTCAGCCAGGCATTTGCCTCTCCAACCTGATTACGACGTTGCATCGTGGAAAGGCTGACGCCATTTACCAGCTCATCTTAACCCATCAATTGCACGTCGATCTCCGAGCGATTCGCTTAACCGATTACGACCACGTCCAGGTGTTCCTCGATCCCGATCAAGCTCAATCATATGCAACGCTCCAGCCGACGGCTTCCTCTCTCCCTCGCCCTTCGATCTTGCAATTGACGGTTGGAGCGCCCATCGTTCTAGATGGCAAGTCATGGACCATCTTTAACCCAGGTGTGACCGAAGTCCTGTTACTCTCTGAGGACAGGCAGGTCATGCCCGTTCCGAACGACGCCTTTGATGAACTGGTTCGCAATGGCCGAGTAACAGGACTGAGCCAGCCAACTCCACCGCCGAAATATGAGGAAGGGCGCGAGCTTCGCGCTCAGGCTAGCGAGGAGGCGTGGGAGGAAGCGAATCGTCGCTACGCCATCATCACCGGGGCCGATCAGAAGACAAAAACCGCGGCCCGCACAGTGCGACGGTGGCGCGCCCAATGGGCGGAGGCTTTGGCCTCCTACGGCAATGGGCTCATTGGTCTTCTCCCCCAGGTGAAAAGCCGAGGGAATCGGACTTCTCGGCTTGATGAACGAACGGAGGCGCTGATCGAGACGTTCATCACTGAGCACTACGAGACGCTTAAGCAGCAATCGAAAAAGGCGGTCTTTTTGATGCTCCAACGGGAGTGCGAGCGTCGCCAGATCCCTGCCCCTGGTTACACGACGTTCCGGGATCGTCTCAACAAACGTCCACGAGTGGAACAAACCCGCAAACGCAAGGGGCCGCGCGCCGCAGCAGAGATCGAGGAGTGGTATTGGGAATTGGAGTTGACGACGCCAAAACATGGTTCACGCCCGCTGGAGGTGGCTCATCTGGACCATACTGAACTCGACATTGAGTTGGTGAGCGCCCGAACAGGTCGTCCTCTAGGCAGGCCATGGCTGACGTTCCTGACCGATGCCTTTTCGCGTCGCCTGCTGACGGTGTATCTCACCTTTGATCCGCCGAGCTACCGTTCTTGTATGATGGCCCTGCGCGAGTGCGTCAGCCGCTATGGGCGTTTGCCTCAAACCATCGTCGTCGATGGAGGACCAGACTTCCAGAGCACCTACTTTGAGACGTTAGTGACATATTACGGAGGTGAGAAGAAAACGCGCCCCGGCGCAAAGCCGCGCTATGGCTCGGTGATTGAGCGCCTGTTTGGGACGGCCAATACCCAGTTTGTGTACAACCTTACGGGCAATACCCAGATCATGAAGCAAGTTCGCCAGGTGACAAAATCCATCGCGCCGCGCGAGCAGGCCGTCTGGACGCTGGGGGATCTGTATACGTATCTGTGCATCTGGGCTTACGACGTGTACGATCAACACATTCATCCCGCCCTGGGAATGAGTCCCCGTGATGCCTTCAAAAAGGGCATGGTACTCGGAGGAACACGCGAGCATCTCCAGGGGTTGTATGATGATTTTCGCTTTGTGTCGTTGGCTAGCACTCCCAAGAAAACCGCCAAGGTGACGCCGGGGCGAGGAGTCAAGATCAACTACGTGTATTACCATGCGAAAGCCTTCGATGTGCGCGAGGTCGAAAACCAGCAGGTGCCCGTGCGGTACGATCCTTTCGATCTTGGAACAGCATATGCGTATGTACGAGGCCGCTGGGTTCAGGCTCGTTCAGAGCATTACCTGCGACTGCGTGGTCATTCTGAGCGCGCGCTCCATCTCGCAAGTAGCGAGTTGCGCAAACAGTATCAAAATCACACGCGCGATGCTGCCATCACAGCGAAGCGTCTGGCCGATTTTCTGGCTGACCTCTCTGGCCACGACACGGTTCTTCGCCAGCACTGGCAAGACGCCGAAGCCCGCGATGTCTTTGCCCAGATGAAAGAGCTTCCGGGTTCATCCTCGGACCCGGAGGAGGAGCATGTTCCAGTTCTTGCTCTTGTTCAGACCGAGGCCGAAGTCGAGCCAGCAGAGTCTGGAGCGAGCAAGCCCCAGAGGAGCCGTCATCGTCAACCAGCCGTGATCATCGAGGACAATGTAGACCTGGAGGATCTCGACGAGTATGGGAGGTTCTAAATGGCGAAAAAGGCAGAAGATCCCAACCAGAAACAGAGCTTTCCACGGGAGTTGCTTGACCAATCTCCCTCAGAGCGTCTCGCCTATTTTAAATCGTACACTGTTGCCCATCCGTTTTTACAGCGTGCTAACAAGGAGATATGGGACGCTTTGCAAGAGCCTGGAGGGGCGTTGATGATCTTCATCGTCGGGCCAACAGGAGTGGGAAAAACGACCCTCTGGGAACATATTCACCAACGCTTGACCGAAGCAGCTCAGGCAAGGATGCTCCAAGATCCTGACCATATGGCCTGTCAGTGCGATTCTGACGGAAAAGTACTGTGTACCATATAACTGCGGTTGAGATTATGAACGAAGTGGCTCTAGAGGCTCTTGTACCTATCTTGAAGCCCCGTATCCGAAGCCTGGGACAGCGGAAGAACAGAAGACATTCACAAGCGAAAACCGGCTCCCTACTAGGAAGCAGAACATGCTTTCGATGCATGAAAGAAGAAAAAGTGTAAGCTCAGCTTCAGTTATATGGTACATAGTACTTTTCCGTCAGAATCGCACTGACAGGCCCATCGGTCCCTGTTTCTTTTTGGTTTTGCGACTGGCATCGCCTCGTGTGGTCAGTCCGCTTTCGCATTGGTAGGCATTAAACCCTACCAACTCCATCAGCGCCAGATCACTAAACAAGACGCGTGGCAACTCATTCATGGACTCACCACCCAGGAGCACTTTCAGGAAATACAACAGCACAAACTGCACGGTGGGCACCAGCGTTCGTTTCACTCCCGACTGACTGACCTGCTCAAACGCTTCCAGCATCCCCAGGTCTTTGAGAAACACAAACAATTCATCCAGCAGCCCTGCATCGCTCAGATGATGTATCTCTTCTATGGTCTCTCCTGTATATAACGCTTGCGCTACTTTTCTATCATCTCGCCCTGCTGCTTGCCAATTGAGTCGTTCCTGCACCACACTTCCTTCCTCACTGCGCTTCTCGATCTGCATCTCGCTCTCCATGCTTGCCCGCCTTTTTCCTGTTTGGTTTTTCCACAGCGTACCACGTTTCCTCCTCCTCCCCTCCTCTTTTACCAGATTTCCTATTGCTGATGAGTTTATCTTATATCAAAATGTCAGTGCATTGTAGTGCAACGTGACATGAGTAGCTCTCCTTTGTTATACTATCAACGCCAGTTGAAGCACTATGCCTCTCTGAGCCAGAGAAGCGGATGGAAATGGGCGAGGATACTAACCAGAGAGGCAAGGCTTCCCGTCCATTTTCACAGGAAAAATGCCGGAAATGGAGCGCCGATCAGGTGAAGTGCTGTGACTGCTACAAACTCGTTGCGCAACCCGTGGGTGTTTCAAGGATTCTTTTCACCTCTGGACAGCTCCGTCGATCCTGCCGATGACCGCTCCTCTTGAATGGTGGCAACGTGGCTCTTGACGACGATCTTTTCGGCTTCCACTTCGTCGCGCTGCCGAAGGATTCCTAGCGCGCGCAGCAGCGCCCCCAGTTGAAAATGCTGCGGATTGCCCATGGCAACCTGCGTGGCGCTGCTCCAGCGGATACGCAGCGTATGCTCTGTCCTACTGTATGAGCGCCACGGGTCTTCTTCGGAAGGCTCTGCAAGTCGGCCTTCAAGGAGATGTTCTTCTGGGAGAGCGGTAACCTCGATGACCACATCCACCCGCTGGCCCAGAGGCGTGCTGCTGAGTTGGTCCCAATTGACCGACCTGGACGGAGCAGCGGGCTTGGCAGGCGCTTCAGCCTCTTCAGGTGGCGGGGTGTCACTGCGGAGTGGGCGGTCTTGCTCATAGCGCACGCGCACGCCCAGGCGCAGTGCTGCCTCCGCTTTGGCAAGCTCGCCACCCAGATACCCGGCGTGGCTCAATTGGGAGACTAGCCCTTCACGAATTAACCCAAGCAGCATCGACTCTGTCGTCCGCCCGCGCATCTCATGGGCAGGTATGTGATCGGGCAGATAGTGCCGCAGGATGATTTGGCCCTCTGAGCGATCCAGTGTAATCACAAAGTAGCCCTTGGGATCGTAGATGAGCGGTTCGCGTTGTCCACCTGGCTTGATGGATGTGAAGGTGGCTTGCAGGTGGGTCCCGGTGACAGATGTACTGTCCTCTTGCCAGGTATCCTCAAACTGCCCAGGAGTCCGTGCGACCAGGTTGGAGATACGTTCGCGCAACGTTTCCAGGTCGCGCTCACCCGTCCAGTCTACCAGTTCCACCTGCCGACGAAAAACGGCTATCTGCTGGGGCGTGACGGTGCGCAGGACCGGCTCGTAGCCGTCCGCGTTGATGATACGCCCTGTTTCATCAACTCCGTTCTCCATCAGCGCACCCAGCGACTGGCCCTGACGGAAGAGCCGCGATTCCTTACCGCACAAGAGGAGGAAGCGAATAGCCGGGTTTGACGTAACGTTCACAATGATGTGTTCAATGCCCAGGTTCGCTGTCTGGACTGAACCTCCAATGGCGACTCCGGGGATGCCAGCGAGTGGGGCGAGCAGTTCATCGCTGGTCAAGGCGCAGACGGCCACCGGCGCTTGCGGGTCGCCGATACGATAATTGCCAGCAAGGATCGGCCAGGAAGCCTGGACCTGGTCTTGTTCTTTCATGTTGGGAGAATTGGATTGCATGCGCTGTGTTCCTTTCGTCTCTTTATGCACGTACTGACTCTGTTGATGAGAAAAGCCACTGCGTTTTGAACGTTCCAGTGACCCCAGAAGGGCATCGTTTTCGCTAGTGTGAATGCCTGGAGCCTCGCATCTTTCGCAGCCCGATTGCGCGTGACACTACCAGCCCTATCAAGACCGCCACGACTGCGCCATCCACGAGCACCGCCGGAGCCAGGCCAAATCTGCTATCGAGCAGGCTGCCGGCCAACATGCCTAGTGCGAGCGCGACCAAGCCTCTCACGCGTAAAGCCGCGTCGGAGTGCGCTTGATCCAGGAGTATATCCCACCCTGGTTGTGTGTTGGCCGGGAAGGGTTGGTCAACAAGCAGGTCTCCGAGAAAAGCCCTGCTGTTTGTGAGAGAGGATCGGCGATCTTCGCTGTTCAAGACGTGGAGAGCTTCGGCATCGCGCAGGAACTCCTCCCTGCGCTGCTTTGCCAGCTGTAAGGCAATGTCTGGGTGAGGATACATGGTCACTCTCCTCTCAAGAGTTGAATCATCGCTTTCGTGCGATGGTTTCGATTGAACATCTGACTCCTCTGCTCTAGACTAGACTAGCGACAACCAGACCGGTCACAACCGCATGGTCAGGAGGAGGGAGTGTTGAGACCCCGGCCTGCCGCAGACACGTCCTCCCTTCCTCAACGGAAAGGTTACTCTTCCTGAGATGGCCCGCCCAGATATTTCCTGAACCACTCTGCGAGATGCTCGATGGGGTACCGGCGCAGACTGAAGCGTTTATCACTCACGCGCATGCGCACGAGGCCGGCCGAACGCAGTTGGATCAGATGGTGGTGGATGGTCGTTTTCGCCACCCCAAAGGCATCGGCCAATTCCTGCAACGTGTACCTTTCGCTTGCCAGCATTTTCAACATGCGCAGGCGGCGCTCATCCCCCAGCGCCTTCGCCAGGCGCAGCAAATGCGCAGGCGGCGCAGAAGCGTCGGCGAGCAGACTTTCATCCGCAACTGGATAGAAGAAAAGCCGTGTGTCGCCACTCTCTGCCTCGCTGTTCAAGGGCCGTGTGACATACGAAGGGATCAGCAGGACACGGCGTATGCCAGGCTCCGGGACATATTCCCAGCCCGTACACATCTCGATCAATTGCTCAGGGGAGTGCGTGGCTTGCAGGGCGCGCTTCGCCTCGACATCGCCTGCCAGAATCGGCAGGATCTGTGGCTCCTGCTCGCGAAAGACCTCGTCATACCAGCCCTTTACGATGTCGAGCAGGCGTTCCTTCACCGCTGCCGCGTCGAGCGAGAGAATCCCACGCAGCGTCTTTTGCCATCTCGTATCCTCTGGGAATGACGTGCGAAGAAGCGTGCGCTGTGCTTCTCCATCTCCCCGCGCAGCTGCGTAGATCACCTCAGACGGCGTCGTGCGGCGATGCTGGCGCATGTAATAGCCCAGCAGATGTAAACGTAATTCAAGCGGATCAATGCTCTCCAGGTACGCTAGCAGGGTAGGAACATCTCTGGGAGGTGGGCAGGTATATCCCAGCGCCAAAAGAGGCCCCCACATTTCGTGGCTCTGAAAACTGAAGTGTTCGATAGTCTCGAGGAGCGCAGGCGAGAGCTTGGTGCGGATAGCTTCAAACCACGCTTTGCCTACTTCATAAGGCTGCCATGGGCTGTCGCTATCGCTAAAGACGCACAGCGAGAGGAAGAACTCGTAAGCTGGGTCGGCCTCGACCTGGACGATGAGGTCCTGTCTTCGTCCTGCCATATACTTCTCCTGCTCTACTATGGTTCGATAGGATATGAATGGTACGAAATATTTCGTACCATATGAATATAATCGGATATTGACGAAATGTCAAGAGGTTCTCGTTGAAAAACAGCATTAAAACATTTTTCCTTGCAGAATCCTGTCAACACCAACTTCCAAGTGTACATTGGTTCTAAGACATGTGAGAGGTGCTTGGGAAAAGTGCAAAGATAGAGTTGCCAATTGCATGGTCTTTCCTTCGACAAAATTGCAGGGTTTGGAAAAGATCCCATGATAGGTCCATAAAGAGTCCATGATAGTCCATTCCCTTTTCCCCCCCTCTTCGGGCATACTTATTTCTACACCACAGCGTAGAAGCTTTCAAATGGCTGGCAGCCTTGATCCAAAGCCCATTGACCAATCACGTTGTGAAGTATGGCAGAGATGAGAGAAAAGCACAAGAACTGCATACTTCGCTCTGACGTGTTGATATAAGGATAATCTCATCAGCAATAGGAAATTCGATGAAAGAGAGAGTGGTGGGAAGAAAACGTGGTAAGCTGTAGAAAAACCAACAGAGAAAAGGCAAAGCAGGCATGGAGAGCGAGAAACAGACTGAAAAGCTTCCTGAGGCAGCAAGTGTGGTGCAGGAACGACTCAATTGGCAGGTTGCAGAGCGAAATGATACAAAAATTGCACAAGCGTTGTATGCAGGAGAAACCATAGACGAGATGCATGATCTCAGCGATGCAGGGCTGTTGGATGAATTGTTTGTCTTCCTCAAAGACCTGGGGATACTGGAAGCGTTTGAACAGGCTCACCTGTCGGGAGTGAAATGAACGCTGGTGCCCACGGTGCAGTTTGTGCTGCTGTATTTTCTGAAAGTGTTGCTGGGCGGAGCGTCCATGAATGAATTGCCTCGTGTGCTGTTTAGTGATCTGGCCCTGATGGAACTTGTTGGCTTCAATGCCCACCAATGCGAAAGCGGGCTGACCACACGCGGAGATGCCAGCCGCAAAACGAAAAAGAAATAGGGACCAATCAGTGCCCAAAGCCTGGCGGAGAACATTTGCAAACTCACGCAAGAAGAGGTGGAACACCTCTTTAATCAGATGGTGCAATGCCTTGCTCGTCGGAACTTCTTCTCTGGGAACCTACTGGTGGCGCTGGATGGAAGCAAGGTGCCCACTCCAGCCAGCTATGAGGGATGCGGAAAGATCAAACAGACGAGGAAAGTGCAGGTCAAAGGGCAAAAAGAGCCGGTCACGGAAGAGTATTACCTGTATGGGTGGAAAGTGTTGGTGCTGATCGAGGTCCACACGCGTCTGCCTCTGGCCATGAAACTCGTGCCAATCCAGGAGTATGAAGGAAAGTGGCTGGTCCCGTTGTTAGAGCAGGCTCAGCAGAACCTGGGCACGCATGCGCACCTTGGAACCATCGTGGTAGACCGAGGGTATTTGGATGGAGAAGATTTGTGGCGCGTCCATCAAAAAGGCGTGATCTTTGTCATCTGTGGCAAATCCACCATGGCCGTGACTCAGGATGCCCAGGGGTTGGCCCAAGCAGAACGAGCCGTGGTGCGGGAGCGAAGCGTACGTCGTGGACATGGCAAAACCTCCAAAGAGCAACGCTTGCGCACCGAATTGGTCGGCATCGAGGCTTTGACCAGCTATGACCAGTATGGCGATGCCGAGTATACGCAGCACGCCCACCGCAGAGATTACGTTGGCCAGCCCATCAATGCCGTGGTCGTGCGCAAATGGGAGAATCGCGTTCCCAAAACGGGAGGCACCGTCTATTTAACCAATGGAGAGGTGTGCGATCCTTTCGCGATTTTCGATACGTATGACTGGCGTAGTGTGATTGAGAATGGGATTTTCAAAGAGGGGAAGCATCCCTGGCATCTGTTGAGCTTTCCCAAACGCACCGAGGCGGCGGTCGTCGTGCATAGTCACCTGACTTTGCTCGTCATGGGGCTGACCACGGCCTTTCGGTTGTGGCAAAAGCAGCAAGCGACCGCTCCCATGGCTCAAACCGCCGTTCTCCCAACGCTCTCGTCCGCTTTGTTGGGTGGGGAAGGCATCGCCCGCTGGCGCAAGCGCTTAGAAGAGGAAAATCGCGATAAAATCATCGTCTTTCTTGGGCAAGCCTATGGGATTTTTCATCTCACCGAATTTGCCGTTTTGACCGATTGCGCGCTCTTGATGCGGGCTATCCGCCGTGAATGGTATGTACATCACTGCAATTCCATGGTTAGAAGAGACGGCACTGCCATTTTACCCATAGTTTTGCAGATGTGACCCTGACGTTCTGGCGCCGATCTCGTATTACATGCCTGCTCCACTCACGGGAAGTGCAGCGGGCACAACGATCACAAGTATGCCGTAGAGGATGAGGGCCAGGGCTACGAAATGGGCGATGCGTTCCCCTGGTGGGAAGCATTTTTCCGCGAAGATCAGGACCGTCAGGAGCACCATCGCTGCGATGTTCATTATTCCCAATGGAAAAAGAAGGACGAAGAGCAACCAGTAGCCTCCCAGGCAATAGATGCCGTACTTCAACCCCAGTCGAAAGGAATCTGAGAACCATTTATCCCAGGAATGGAGGGTGAAATCCTGAGGCACACGGCATTTCGCTAGGCAGACATGTTTGAGGGATGTCAGCTGGTAGATCCCGGCCAGCGCGAGGATGCCACCGCCGATTCGTATCGCGTTCAGCCTGATCCAGGGAACTTGCCGGGCCAGTTCCGATGCGGCGAGAGCCCCGAGATAGATCAGTCCTCCGAAGAGCGTCCAGATCAGCAGGTACGCGCCAACGAAAACCCACGTGGATGCAAGGGCGGATCTGAGGGTCCCCGTATCGCGTTGGACCCGCGCAACGGACAGGATCGCGAGGGCAGCGGAGGGTAACATCATGGCTACCATCATCACGACCCAGATAGCCAGGAACAGCGCGGCACCCATTCCCATGGTCAATCCACCGCTCATCCCTTGTGCTGTCCTGGACTGCCACATGAGAATCGCCCACGACACGGCAGCCAGGCCCAGCAGGAGCGTCAGAATAAAGGTGCGTTCTCGTCGCAAACTCATAATCCACCTTCCTAATAAAGGAACGCTGCCGCGCCCTGATGTCCTTTAAAAATGCACGAGGATCAAACGGCGCTTCATCGCCTTGATCATGTGTGAATGAACATCAAGGCGCGGCGTTTCTCATTGCTGTGTCCGTGTACTCAGTCCTCGTATCTGTCGTGGTGCCGGACCCATGCCTGCGGGTCTGGAAGATCCTGCTCATCGCGACCCCTGGGAACCAGGTCGAGGTATTGATAGGTGGCGTTCATCATGTCGATGCCGCGTGCAAAGCAGGAATAGGTATGAAACACCGCGCCGCTCTCGTCCTTGTAGAACACGCTAATCCCCTCACGGTCCAGGGGGCCGGGGTCTGTTCTGACATAGTTGTAGAACGCGGTTCGATTGTGAGCTTCCTCGGGAGTAAATGACACCTGATAGTCAAAGTTGAAATCGCTGTGGAACGAGGAGCACCACTGAAAGCTCCAGCCCATGCGCTGTTTGAAGGGTTCGATCTTCTCAAGCGGAGCCCGAGAAACGGCTACAAAGCTCACATCACGGTGCGGCAAATGAACACTGGCGCCATTGAACGAATCAGCCCAGAACGAGCAATGCAGACACCCTTCGTCGTCATCTGGCCCGAACATAAAGTGATAGACGACGAGCTGGCTCTGTTTTCCAAAGAGATCGGGAAGCGTCTCCTGGCCGCTCGGCCCGTCGAAGACGTACTGCTTCTCCACCTTCTCCCAGGGGAGAGCGCGTCGAAGCTGAGCCAGTTCTTCCCGCTGCTGCGTGAATTCCTTCTCCTTCGCCAACAAGGCTTTACGCGCGGCTAACCACTCCTCGTGCGAAACTATCTGATGATTCTTGGTATCTGGGTTCTCTTTGTGTGTCATGCATTCACCTCATCTTTTTGAAAATATACTCGCATCGGTTCCCAATAAAGCAGGCTCCAGTGCGTATTGACGATTGAACTGAGCGCGCCGATTTCACCTGTCTCAGGAACCCTTACTTTGTAATCAGGTACATTGACCTGCACAAGCTGGATCTCTGCTCCCACAAGATTCTTTTTGAACGTTAAGACAACCGTCGAGTCAAGATCGGTGATCTCACTGGGATCCAGCGCATAATTCCACACCATATTTTTCCAGGTTAGCACAATCAATGTGCCTGGAACAAGCTGCACTATCCTGGCGTGTAGCGAGAAGTGTGGCTGTCCATCGGGACCGGCTTCGCCAAAGGCACGCAATTCGTCGCCCTCCTGGCCGTGAGCCACTTCCCCGACCTCGGGCCGGAAAAAGAGCGCGGGTCGGCTCCCAGCCGTCATGGCGGAGTGCTCCTTGGAGGATAAGTACGCGGTATAGAGAGTTTCTGGGCTGATTCCTGTAAACTGAACGGTCTGAGCAATCATGTGCTCTCCTTTCTAGCAAGTGGGATGCTCTGTTCCCACTCAATCCATTCGCTAGCCGGGTGCTTCAACAACCAGGTCAAATGACACCCGGCTGGAGTGTCCACTCAATTAGACTGCGACACAGGGCAAAAGGGTGCGGTCCCGTTGAGGGGATTTGGGTCTTCTGGATTCCCTGTAACAAGGAGGCGTATAATCAAGAGGCTGCGATGGTGAGGAAAAGGGTGCTGAGTGTGGCATAAGAGATGGCAAGAGCCACCTTCATGGTGCCCATTGGGATGCGACACCATCGACTGTACTACGTGTACCGAGCATCAGCTTGGGCTGGAGAAATCGAGGAAGCGTTGTGACATCTGAACCTGCCAGGGCCCACACCACTGCTGGCGAGCTGTCCGCATTCGGCTCCCTTATCGAGCCATATCGCCAAGAACTGCACCTGTACTGTTACCGCTTGTTGGGGTCTCTGCATGATGCTGAGGATATGGTGCAGGAGACAATGCTGCGCGCCTGGCAGTACGGCGACACTTTCAAGGGCCAGTCCTCGCTGCGGACATGGCTCTACAAGATCGCGACCAACGTCTGCCTCGATGCGCTTAAGAAACGCCAACCACGCATGCTGCCGGTGGGGCTTACTCCCGAAGCCGATCCTCAGCTTCCTATCGCACCAGCCTGGGCGGAGTCCACCTGGCTTGAGCCTGTCCATAACGGCTGGCTGGCCGAGGCGACGGAGGACCCGGCGGCGCGCTATAGCAGACACGAAAGCGTCTCGCTCGCGTTCCTCACGGTCCTGCAGCTGCTTCCTCCCCGTCAACAGGCCATCCTGCTGCTCAGTGATGTGCTCGACTGGCATGCCAGCGAGATCGCGGATCTGCTCTCGATCTCGGTCTCGGCGGTCAAGAGCGCCCTGCACCGTGCGCGGGTCCAGCTTGCGAAGCAGTATCATGTTGATGAACAAAAGAGGGCAGAAAGTCTAAAAGGGGATGCTGCAACGCAGGCGTTACTGGAGCGCTACCTGCGTGCGTGGGAGATCAGGGATGTTGACGGGCTGGTGGCGCTCATGAAAGAAGACGCGACCTTTACAATGCCGCCGTCTCCCTCCTGGTATCAAGGACGAGAAGCGATTCGGACACAGATCAGTACTCACGGTTTGGCACTGGAGCTAGAGAACCGATGGTTGTTCCTCCCCACAGGCCTGTCAGTGCGATTCTGACGGAAAAGTACTATGTACCATATAACTGAAGCTGAGCTTACACTTTTTCTTCTTTCATGCATCGAAAGCATGTTCTGC
>WNFI01274958.1_pt1 | contig 13153 bp, 14 predicted proteins | sample 5400471 | NCBI WGS metagenome assembly WNFI01 (sample SAMN13153348, study PRJNA577476) | soil metagenome | isolation source: 100 cm saprolite on Douglas fir-dominated hillslope | place: USA:California | collected 2013-09-17
ATGACCCGAGCGCAGCTTGACAAGCGGCCAGCCGATGTAGCCGCCATGTTCGACGCCGTCGCGGGGCGCTATGACGTGCTCAACGACGTCTTGTCGCTGGGCCAGGACCGGCGCTGGCGATCCGTCGTCGCCAGGATCGTGGCCGCGCGGCAGGATGACCTCGTCCTGGATGTCGCGGCCGGGACCGGAACGTCCGCGCGAGCCTTCACCGCGTCCGGCGCGAGATGCGTGGCGTGCGACTTCTCCCAGGGCATGCTGCGCGCCGGTGCGAGCAAGCCGTCGGACCTGGTTCGCTTCGTGGCCGGCGATGCGCTCGCCCTGCCCTTCGCCAGCGCGGCGTTCGACGTCGTCACGATCTCCTTCGGCCTGCGCAACGTGGCCGATCCCGATGCGGCGCTCGCCGAGATGCTGCGGGTCACCAAGCCGGGCGGGCGGCTGATCATCTGCGAGTTCAGCCACCTGCCAGCGCGCGCCGTCGACCTCGCGTACCAGCGCTACCTCGCGGCCGCCCTGCCCGCGGTGGCGGGCCGGCTGTCGCCGAACAGCGGCGCGTACTCCTATCTCGCCGAGTCCATCAGGGACTGGCCGGCCCAGGAGGAGCTCGCCGGGCGGATCCGCGCGGCGGGCTGGTCGGCTGTCCGGTGGCGCAACCTGACGTTCGGCGTCGTCGCCGTGCATGTCGGCAGGCGCCCGCCTCAGGGGCGGCTCATGCAAGAAGTGACTACGGGCTAGACTGTCGGCATCTGTACTTGTGAAGGTGTTCACAAGATTGGCGGGACGGGTCAGTGAGCGAGCAGTACCCCCCGGCTAGCCACCCGGACCAGGAACACCGCAGCGCCGCCGCCACCGGGCGCGGGACCGATTCCCGCGGCGCAGGTGCCAGCGGCCAGCGGGTGCGGCGCACCGGGTCAGCCACGGTGTCCTCTGGTAAAGCGGTGTCCTCTGACTCAGCGGACGTCATCGTCGTGGGCGCTGGTCCGGCCGGATCGACGGCCGCGTATCACCTGGCCACGGCCGGGCTCGACGTGCTGCTGCTGGAGAAGACGAGCTTCCCCAGGGAGAAGGTCTGCGGCGACGGCCTCACCCCGCGGGCAGTCAAGGCGCTCACCGCGATGGGCATCCCGGTCGAGCCGGGCGACGGCTGGCTGATCAACAAGGGCCTGCGCATCATCGGCGGCGGCGGCCGGATCGAGCTCGCCTGGCCTGACCTATCCTCCTTCCCCGGCTACGGAACCGTCAGAACCCGCACCGACTTCGACCAGCTCCTGGCCAGGCACGCGCAGAAGGCCGGCGTTCGCCTGCTCGAGAACATCGCGGTCACCGGCCCGACGATCGACGAGCGGACCGGCGAGGTCACCGGCGTGACGGCGCGGGAGGCAGCCGCACCGCCCGCGGAAGGTGCCGGGCGGGCGTCCAAGCGCCCGGAAGGGGCGCAACGGAACTTTGGCGCACGCCTCGTTCTCGCAGCCGACGGCAATTCTTCGCGGCTGTCGATAGCGATGGGCCTGCGCACGAGGCCGGACCGGCCGCTCGGCGTCGCGGTCAGGACCTACTACAAGACGCCCAGGCACGACGACGACTACCTCGAGGCGTGGCTCGACCTCTGGGACGGCAGGCAGCTCCTGCCCGGATACGGCTGGATCTTCGGGATGGGCGACGGCACGAGCAACGTCGGGCTGGGCCTGCTGAACACCTCGGACGCGTTCGGGAACATCGACTACCGGGCGCTGCTCAAGCGCTGGCTCGCCTCGATGCCGCCTGAGTGGGGGCTCGCCGAGGAGAACAGGACTCAGCCCGTGCGCGGCGCCGCGCTGCCGATGGGTTTCAACCGGACTCCGCACTACACGCGCGGCCTGGTCCTGGTCGGAGACGCGGGCGGAATGGTCAACCCGTTCAACGGCGAGGGCATCGCGTACGCGATGGAGTCCGGCGAGCTGGCCGCCCGGTCGGTGATCCAGGCGCTGGCCCGGCCGACGGCCGCGGGGACCGAGCGGGTGCTGCAGTCATATCCCGCCGCACTGAAGCAGGCATACGGCGGCTACTACACTCTCGGTCGCACGTTCGTGAAGGCGATCGGCCACCCGTCCTTCATGAAGTTCGCCACCAGGCACGGGATCAAGCGGCCGGCCGTGATGCGGATGACCATGAAGCTGCTCGGGAACCTGACCGAGCCGCGCGACGGCGACGCGGTCGACCGGCTCATCAACGCGCTGTCTAAGATGTCGCCGGCGGCTTAGCTCCGTGAACAGCTAGCGACGCCCATCCCGGTACTCAGGACACGGCAGCAAGATGTCAGACAAATGTGTAAGCGGGACCCGTCGAGCCAGATGGCTGGACGGCAGGACAAGGGGGTGACGGACTCCATGAGCTACTACGTGCCGATCGTCGTGCTTGGGGCCTTGTCCGCTGTATTCGCCATCTTCTCGCTGGTCATGGGATCGCTGGCCGGCCCGAAACGGTGGAACCGGGCAAAGCTCGAGGCTTACGAGTGCGGCATCGAGCCGACCCGCCAGCCGGCCGGGATCAGGTTCCCGGTGAAGTACTACCTCACCGCGATGCTCTTCATCGTCTTCGACGTCGAGATCATCTTCCTGTACCCCTGGGCGGTCGCGTTCGACCGCCTCGGGCTGTTCGGCCTCGTCGAGATGGTCACCTTCGTCGCAACCGTGCTTATCGCGTACGTCTACGTCTGGCGGCGCGGCGGCCTGGAATGGGATTAGCGAATGGGTCTTGAAGAAAAGCTGCCGAGCGGCGTCCTCCTGACGTCGGTCGAGAAGCTGGCAGGTTACGCCCGCAAGTCCTCGGTCTGGCCGGCCACCTTCGGGCTGGCCTGTTGTGCGATCGAGCTATTCTCGGCCGGCGGCCCTCGGCACGATCTGGCCAGGTTCGGCATGGAGCGGGCATCTGCCACGCCACGGCAGGCCGATCTGATGATCGTGGCCGGCCGGGTGAGCCAGAAGATGGCACCGGTGCTGCGGCAGATCTATGACCAGATGGGAGAGCCCAAGTGGGTCATCTCGATGGGGGTCTGTGCCTCAAGCGGCGGCATGTTCAACAACTACGCGATCGTGCAGGGCGTCGATCACATCGTGCCGGTCGATATCTACCTGCCCGGCTGCCCGCCGCGGCCCGAGATGCTGCTCGACGCGATCGTCAAGCTGCACGACAGGATCCAGAACATGAAGCTCGGGGTGAACAGGGAGCGCGAGATCACCGAGCTTGAGGAGGCGAGGCTGCGGCGGCTGCCGCTGCTGCCGGGCCTCAGGGGCCCCGCCAATCTGGATTCAGCCTCGAAGGTTGTGCCGGAACGGGCTCCGCAGGCGGGAGCGGAGCGGTGACGCAGCACAGCAACGGGACACCGGAAGAGAACGAGGACGCGGCTGCGATCGCGGGCCGGGAGCGGATGTCCGAACAAGTTGTCCGCACGGGCATGTTCGGCGCCGAGACCACCGGCGACACGTCAGGCTATGGCGGCCTCAGGGTCAGGAAGCAGCCGCCGCTGCCAAGCGAGCGGCCCTACGGCTCCTACTTTGACGACGTTGCCGACACGCTCGGCGGGGCGCTTGAGGCATCGGCGCTGAGCTTCGGCGACGCGGTAGAACGGGTGGTCGTGGCCTACGGCGAACTGACCTTCTACGTCCGCCGCGAGCATCTGGTCGAGGTCGCCAGGAAACTCAGGGACGAGCCCGCGCTTTCCTTCGAGCTGTGCCTGGGTGCATCCGGCACGCACTACCCGGCCGATATCGGCACCGAGCTGCATGCCGTTTATTACCTGCTCTCGATCACCCACAACAGGCGGCTCCGGCTGGAGGTCACGGCACCCGATGCCGACCCGCACGTTCCCTCGCTCACCGACGTGTACCCGACCTGTGACTGGCACGAGCGCGAGACGTGGGACTTCTTCGGCATCATCTTCGACGGTCACCCGGCGCTGACGAGGATCGAGATGCCCGACGACTGGAAGGGCCACCCGCAGCGGAAGGACTACCCGCTCGGCGGCATTCCGGTGGAGTACCGCGGCGCCACGATCCCGCCGCCGGAGGAGCGGAGGTCGTACGCGTGAGTACCGAAGCTGAGGGCCGGGTCTACAACGTCGGTGGCCAGGACTGGGACGAGATCGTCGCCGCAGTCGATGATGCGGCCGACAGCGAGCGGGAAGAGCGCCTGATCGTCAACATGGGCCCGCAGCACCCGTCGACCCACGGCGTGCTCAGGCTCGTCCTCACGCTGGAGGCCGAGACCGTCACCGAGCTCAGGCCGGTGATCGGCTACCTGCACACCGGCATCGAGAAGAACATGGAGTTCCGCACCTGGACGCAGGGCGTCACGTTCTGCACCCGGATGGACTACCTGGCCCGCGATCGGCACCTTCGGCCTGGAAGTCGGTGCCACGACCGTCTTCCTGTACGGGATGCGCGAGCGCGAGAAGGTGCTCGACATCCTTGAGCTGATCACTGGGCTGCGGATGAACCACGCCTACATCAGGCCAGGCGGCATCTCCCAGGACCTGCCGTCCGGTGCGCTCGAGAAGCTGAGGGAGTTCCTCGGAATCATGCCCCGCCAGCTCGGCGAAATCCGAGCCCTCCTCGACGCCAGCCCGATCTATCTGGCCAGAACCAGGAACATCGCGTTCCTGGATCTGAAGGGCTGCATGTCTCTGGGTATTACCGGTCCGATACTCCGTGCCACCGGCCTGCCATGGGACCTGCGGAAGAGCCAGCCGTACTGCGGCTACGAGACGTACGACTTCGACGTGCCGACTCAGCAGAGCTGCGACGTCTACGGCAGGTACCTGGTCAGGATGGACGAAATGGACCAGTCGCTCCGGATCATCGAGCAGTGCGTCGACCGGCTCGCCGCGCCGCGGTCGGCCAATGATCCCGTGATGGTCGAAAATGCCAAGATCGGCTGGCCCGCCCAGCTAGCGGTGGGGCCGGACGGTCTCGGCAACTCCGCCGACCACATAGCGCACATCATGAGCCAGTCGATGGAGGCGCTGATCCACCACTTCAAGCTCGTTACCGAGGGCTTCAGGGTCCCGGCCGGGCAGGTGTACGCCGCGGTCGAGTCGCCGCGGGGCGAGCTTGGCTGCCACGCGGTCAGCGACGGTGGCACGAGGCCATACCGGGTGCATTTCCGCGATCCCTCGTTCACTAACCTCCAGGCCGTGGCGGCGATGTGCGAGGGCGGCATGGTAGCCGACGTGATCGCGGCGGTGGCCAGCATCGACCCGGTGATGGGAGGAGTGGACAGGTAATGGCCTTCACCGAACAGGAGCGGGCGCGCCTAGCCGAGCGCGCGGCCGAGATCATCGCCAGGTACCCGAAGCCCCGGTCGGCGCTGCTGCCGCTGCTGCACCTCGTCCAGGCGACCGAGGGGTTCGTCTCCACTGACGGGATCGCGTTCTGCGCCGATCAGCTCGGGCTCTCCGAGGCGGAGGTGACCGGCGTGGTCTCGTTCTACACGATGTACAAGCGGCACCCGGTCGGCGAGTACCACGTCGGCGTCTGCACGAACACGCTGTGCGCGATCATGGGCGGCGACACGATCCACGCCGAGCTGCGCGATCATCTGGGCATCGATGGCGACCAGCCGACAGCTGACGGCAAGGTCAGCCTGGAGCGGGTGGAGTGCAACGCGGCCTGTGACTACGCCCCCGTCATGGTGGTCAACTGGGAGTTCTTCGGCAACATGACGCCCGAGTCCGCTCGCGAGCTGGTGGACGGCCTGCGGGCAGGCGCGGACATCGCGCCCACCAGAGGCGCCAGCCGGCTGGTCAAATGGCGCGAGGCCGCGATGATCCTGGCCGGCTACCCGGACGACCTGGCCACTACCGGGCAGACCGCCGGGTCGCCCACGCTGGCTGGCCTGCGGATCGCCAAGGAGCACGGCTGGACCCCGGATCCGCCCAGCGATACCGCCCCGAGCGCGAGCGGCAACACCGCGCGGAGCGCGCCCAGCAACGGAGGGCGGCAGTGACAACAGTTCTTACCCCCGTACTCACCGCGCACTGGGACGAGCCTGACTCCTTCACGCTGGCCGGCTACCGCCGGGCCGGCGGTTACCACGCGCTGCCCAAGGCCCTGGCGATGCCGCCGGACGAGGTAATCGCGACGGTGAAGGCGTCGGGCCTGCGCGGGCGCGGCGGAGCCGGCTTCCCGACCGGGGTGAAGTGGGGGTTCATCCCGCAGGGCGACGACAAGCCGCACTACCTTGTCGTGAACGCCGACGAATCAGAGCCGGGCACCTGCAAGGACATCCCGACCATGCTGGAGACCCCGCACTCGGTCGTCGAGGGCGCGATCATCGCCGCCTACGCGATCAGGGCGCACCAGGCGTTCATCTACGTGCGCGGCGAGGTACTGCACATGATCAGGCGCATGCACCACGCAGTCGCCGAGGCCTACGAGGCCGGGTACCTGGGCACCAACATCCTCGGTTCGGGATTCGACCTCGATATCCTCGTGCACGCCGGCGCGGGCGCGTACGAGTGCGGCGAGGAGACCGCGCTGCTCGACTCGCTGGAGGGCTACCGCGGCCAGCCGAGGCTGAAGCCCCCGTTCCCGGCCATCGAGGGCCTGTATGCAAGCCCGACCGTGGTCAACAACGTCGAGTCGATCGCAAGCGTGCCGTACATCATCGCGAACGGTGCCGAAGCGTTCGCCGCGCTAGGTACCGAGAAGTCGAAGGGCTTCGGCATCTTCTCCCTGTCCGGGCACGTCACCACGCCAGGCCAGTACGAGGCGCCGCTCGGGGTCACGCTGCGCGAGATATTGTCGCTGGCCGGCGGCGTCCGGGCCGGCCACCGGCTGAAGTTCTGGACTCCGGGCGGATCGTCAACTCCGATCTTCACCCATGAGCACCTCGACGTGCCGCTCGATTTCGAGTCCGTCGGCGCCGCCGGGTCCATGCTCGGCACCAGGGCGCTGCAGATATTCGACGAGACCACCTGCGTGGTCCGCGCCACCTTGCGGTGGATGGAGTTCTACGAGCACGAGTCTTGCGGCAAGTGCACGCCGTGCCGCGAGGGCACGTACTGGATGGTGCAGCTGCTCCACTCTCTGGAGCGCGGCGAGGGCAGCGAGGCTGACCTGGACAAGCTGCTCGACATCTGCGACAACATACTGGGCCGTGCGTTTTGTCCGTTCGGCGACGGCGCTATCAGCCCGGTCGTCTCGTCGATCAAGTACTTCAGGGACGAGTTCATCGAGCACTCCAAGCGCGGCGGCTGCCCCTTCGACCCGGCCGCCTCTACTGCATTCGCGGGATCCTGGAGGCACTGACCGCGATGACCGTGCAACCACAGAGCAGCCCCGCTGGCGGTTCCGGGGGGTCGTCCCCCCAGGCCAGCGGAGCTGGCGAGATAGCCAGGCCCGCCGACGGCGTGCGGGTGACGATCGACGGATTCGAGATCGTCGTTCCGAAGGGCACCCTGATTATCAGGGCCGCCGAGCAGCTCGGTATCCAGATCCCCCGGTTCTGCGACCACCCGCTGCTGGCGCCGGTCGGCGCCTGCCGCCAGTGCCTGGTGCAGGTCGAGGGCCAGCCCAAGCCGCCCGCCTCGTGCACCACTGTCTGCACGGAGGGCATGGTGGTGCGGACCCAGCTGACATCGCCCGTCGCCGAGAAGGCGCAGCGCGGCGTCATGGAGCTGCTGCTGATCAACCACCCGCTCGACTGCCCGATGTGCGACAAGGGCGGCGAGTGCCCGCTGCAGAACCAGGCCATGTCGACCGGGTCGGGTGAGACCAGGTTCAGCGGCCCGAAACGGAAGTTCGCCAAGCCGATCGCGCTCTCCTCCCAGGTGCTGCTCGACCGGGAGCGCTGCGTCCAGTGCGCCAGGTGCACCAGGTTCGCCGACCAGATCGCCGGGGACCCGCTGATCGAGCTGATCGAGCGCGGCCCGCAGGAGCAGATCGCGGTGGCCGAAGGGGTGCCGTTCGACTCCTACTATTCCGGCAACACGGTCCAGATCTGCCCGGTCGGCGCGCTGACGGGCACGGCCTACCGGTTCAGGGCCCGGCCGTACGACCTGGTCTCCACGCCGAGCGTCTGCGAGCACTGCGCGTCAGGCTGCCGCCAGCGGACCGACCACCGCCGCGGTGTCGTGACGCGGCGGCTGGCGGGCAGCGCGCCGGAGGTGAACGAGGAGTGGAACTGCGACAAGGGACGCTGGGCGTTCACCTACGCAACCATGCCGGATCGGCTGGTCTCCCCGCTGGTCAGGAACGCCGCCGGGGTGCTGCAGCCCGCGTCCTGGTCTGAGGCCCTCGACGCGGCGGCTCGCGGCCTAGCCGCGGCCCGCGGCCGGGCTGGCGTGCTGACCGGCGGCAGGCTCACGCTCGAGGACGCGTACGCGTACGCCAAGTTCGCCAGGCTTGCGCTGGGCAGCAACGACATCGACATGCGGGCCAGGCCGCACAGCCTGCGGCTGCGCAAGGCCGTCAGGTCGGGCCACACCGCGGTCTACTCCATCGCCGCCTTGGCGAGCCGTGGCCTGATCAAGCTGTCCGGCACGCTGCTGCCCACGCTGCCGGGCGGCGAGGCCGATGCGCTCGGACGGCTCACCGGCCCGGCGGGCCTTGCCGCCGCATCTTCCGGCCATGACGTGTTCGCCGCCGCCGCACAGGCGCTCAGCAAGCCGGGGTCGGTGATCCTGGCCGGCGAGCGGCTGGCCGAGGTGCCAGGCGCGCTGACCGCGGCGGTCGCGCTCGCCGAGCTGACCGGAGCCGGGCTGGCGTGGATCCCGCGCCGGGCAGGCGAGCGGGGCGCGATCGAGGCCGGGGCGCTGCCGGTCCTGCTGCCCGGCGGGCGCCGGGTGACCGACGCGAACGCCCGCACCGAGGTTGCCAGGGTGTGGGGTGCCGCCTCACTCCCGGCCGAGCCTGGCAGGGACACCGGCCAGATCCTCGCCGCGGCCGCCCGGGGCGAAGTCGAGGCGCTTGTCGTGGCCGGAGTCGATCCAGCCGACCTGCCAGACCCGGCGGCCGCGCTTGCCGCACTCGAGAAAGCAGGCTTCATCGTGAGCCTGGAGTTGCGGGTGAGCCCGGTTACCGATCGCGCGGACGTTGTCCTGCCGGTGACGGCGGTCTCCGAGAAGCCGGGCACGTTCGTGAACTGGGAGGGACGGCCCGGCGCGTTCGAAGCGGCGCTCTCAGTGCCAGCGATCCGCGGCGACCTGCACGTCCTGGCCGGGATCGCCGACGCGATGGACGTGCACCTGGGCCTGCCCGACGAGGCGGCCGCCCGGAGGGAGCTCGCGGCCCTCGGGGCCGGGGCCCCCGGTGTCGCCCGCAGTGCCCGAACTGGCCAGGCGGCATCGAGTCAGGGGCCGTCCGGGCAGGCCGGGGCCGGATCGTCGCTGGTCCGGGGGCCCGGCCGGGCCGAGGTCGGCGCCGGCAGCGCGGGGACCGTCCCTGGTGCCGCGGAGGCGTTGCTGGCAACCTGGCATAATCTGCTCGATGCCGGCCGGATGCAAGACGGCGAGCCCTTCCTGGCCGGGACCGCGCGCCCGGCCGTGGCGAAGATGTCGGCGGCGACCGCAGCGGCGGCCGGTATCGCGGCCGGTGCCAAGGTCAGCGTGTCGACCAGCCGCGGCGCGATCCGGGTGCCGGTCGAGATCATGGCGATGCCGGACCGCGTGGTCTGGCTGCCCACGAATTCCGAGGGCTGCTCGGTCAGGCGCGATCTCGGCGCAGGACACGGCACCCTGGTGACGGTGAGGAGCGCGGAATGACCGCCAGCCCCGGCCTCCTGCAGCTGGCCAGCGCGAGCGCGTCGACCTCGGCGCTGATCGACCACGACCCCTGGTGGCTGACGGCGATCAAGGTAGTGGTCGTCTTCGCGTTCCTGATGCTGACGACGCTGCTGATGATCTGGGCGGAGCGCCGGATAATCGGCCGGATGCAGCAGCGCCCCGGCCCGAACCGGGCCGGCCCGTTCGGCCTGCTGCAGTCCCTGATGGACGCACGCCGCTGCAGCTCGCCGATCTGCCTGTTGCCGTGCTGCTCGTGCTCGCGATGAGTTCGATGGGCGTCTACGGGATCGTGCTGGCCGGCTGGTCGTCGAGCTCGCCCTACTCCCTGCTCGGCGGGTTGCGATCGTCGGCCCAGGTGATCAGCTACGAGATCGCGATGGGCATCGCGTTCGTGCCCGTATTCCTGTACGCGGGATCGCTTTCCACGTCCCAGATCGTTGCCGCCCAGGCGCACGGCGCGCCGTTCCACCTGTTCGGGGCCATCCTGCACTACCCCTCGTGGTTCGCCGTGCTGCTGCTGCCTTCGTTCGTGATCTACGCGATCACCATGGTCGGCGAGACCAACCGGCTCCCGTTTGACCTGCCCGAGGGCGAAGGCGAACTGGTCGGCGGCTACCACACCGAATACTCCTCGCTGAAATTCGCGCTGTTCTATCTCGCCGAGTACATCAGCATGATCACCGTGTCGGCGCTGGCCGCCACGCTCTTCCTCGGCGGCTGGCACGCGGTGTGGCCCATCTCGGTCTGGTCGGGCGCCAACAGCGGCTGGTGGCCGGTGCTGTGGTTCCTGGCCAAGCTGTGCCTGTTCCTGTTCCTGTTCATCTGGCTGCGCGGGTCGCTGCCACGGATCAGGTACGACCAGCTGATGCAGCTGGGCTGGAAGATCCTCATCCCGGCGGCCCTGGCCTGGACCCTGCTGATCGCGACGCTGCGGGTCTGGCGCCGCGAGGGCGGCAGCCCCGGTGTTTACCTGATTGGCGCCGGCATCGTGGTCGTCCTGCTCGCGCTGGCCCTCGGCTGGGACGTCACCAGCGAGCGCGCGGCCCAGCGGCGCGCTGCCGAGGATGAGGCGTCGGCCGAGCAGGATGTCGGCGCCTTCCCGGTGCCGCCGATGGACCTGCCGCACTACCACGGCCTGGTGGCCGGCGAGCCTGCGCTGAAGGACCAGGCGCCGGACTCGGGGGTCAAGGAGGTCACCGGTGCTTGATTTCCTCAACCCGGTCAAGGGATTCGCCGTCACCTTCCGGCAGATGTTCCGCAAGGTGGACACCGTTCAGTATCCGGAGGAGAAGAAGCCGACCGCGCCGCGGTTCCATGGCCGGCACCAGCTCAACCGCTGGCCCGATGGCCTGGAGAAGTGCATCGGCTGCGAGCTGTGCGCATGGGCCTGCCCAGCGGACGCCATTTATGTCGAGGGCGCCAGCAACACCGAGTCTGAGCGGTACTCGCCGGGCGAGCGGTACGGCGCCGTCTACCAGATCAACTACCTGCGCTGCATCCTCTGCGGCCTGTGCGTCGAGGCCTGCCCGACCAGGGCCCTGACAATGACCAACGACTACGAGCTGGCTGACGACAACAGGGAGAGCCTGATCTGGACCAAGGAGCAGCTGGTCGCGCCGCTGCAGCCCGGCATGGAAGCTCCGCCCCATCCGATGCGCCTCGGCGACTCCGAGCAGGACTATTACCGGCTCGGTCCCTCGTTCGCCGCCGGCCAGCCCGCTGACCTGCTGAGCATGCTCGCGCGCAGCCGCGGGGAGGCCCCGGGGGACCCCGGAGCCGGCGGTGCGCGCAGACCCGGCGGGGACGGCGGGGCAGGCAGCGCCGGCGAGTCCGCCGACGGTTCGCCCGCTGACGGCGCGGGAGGTGCGTGATGGCTCATGCGGTCGTGCTGGCCGGCAGCGCGAGCAGCAACACGGAGGTCGCCGCCTTCTGGGTCCTCGCCGTCATCGCCGTAGCCGCGGCGCTCGGCATGATCCTGACCAGGCGTGCCGTGCACTGCGCGATCCTGCTCGCGGTCGTGATGCTGATCCTCGCGGTGATGTACGCCATGCAGGGCGCGCCGTTCCTGGCATTCGTGCAGGTCATTGTCTACACAGGTGCCGTGCTTATGCTGTTCCTCTTCGTGATCATGATCGTCGGCATTACCGCGTCCGACGCGGTCGTCGAGACGATCAGGGGCCAGCGGGTCTTCGCCGGACTGGCTGGGATCGCGCTGCTCGTGCTGCTGATCCTCGTGGTCGGGCATGCCACGATCGGCCACGCTGCCCCCGCCAGCGCCCAGAACAGTTCCCAGAACGTCACTGGCCTGGCCAAGCTCATCTTCACGACCTACGTCTTCCCCTTCGAGGTCACCAGCGCCCTGCTGATCACCGCCGCCCTCGGTGCCATGGTGCTGGCGCACCGGGAGCGCACGAGCCCGAAGCCGACGCAGCGGATGCTCTCCAGGCGGCGGGTCGCCAGCGGGCGGCCGACGCCGCTGCCCGGTCCGGGAACGTACGCGCGGCACAACGCGGTGGACATGCCTGCATTGCTTCCCGACGGAACGCAGTCGCGACTGTCCGTCAGCGGGGTACTCGCCGCCCGGGCAGCCGAAGCCCGGGCATCGGGCAGGCCGGCGATCGGCGGCGAGGTCATCGGCGCCGAACCAGAGCGCACCGGGCCAGACTCCGGGGCCCCTGCGCAGGCCAATGGGCAGGAGGAGGAACGGTGATCAGCCCGGCCAACTATGTCGCGCTCGCGGCGATCTTGTTCGTCATCGGCGGCGTTGGCGTTCTGGTTCGCAGGAACGCCCTGGTCGTCTTCATGTGCGTCGAACTGATGCTGAACGCGGTCAACCTCGCCTTCATCGCGTTCGCCAGGCTGCACGGTAACCTCAACGGCCAGGTGATCGCGTTCTTCGTGATGGTCGTGGCGGCGGCCGAGGTCGTGGTCGGCCTGGCCATCCTGACTTCGATCTTCCGCGCCCGCAGGTCGGCGTCGGTCGATGATGCCAACCTGCTCAGGTACTGACCGGACGGAGTCAGGAATGAAGGACGTGGAGGGTAGACCTTGACTGGCTCCCTTGCCGGCGCCCTGGCCGGGACGGCCACGCACGCCGCGGCGGTGACGATGCTGCCGGCCGTCGGCGTGCAGCGGCTGGCCTGGCTGCTCCTGGCCTTCCCGACGGCCGGAGCGGTGGTGCTGCTGCTCGGCGGCAGGCGCACGAACGCCTGGGGTCACCTGCTCGGATGCGCGATGTCGCTGGCCGCCTTCTGCTACGGCGTGATCGCCTTCGCCGCCATGGTGAGCTACCCGGCGGGGCAGCGCAGCCGGGAGGTGCAGGTCTACACGTGGATACCGGCCATCGGGCGGTTCCACGCCAACATCGGACTGCTGCTGGACCCGCTGTCGATCTGC
>WNFI01266672.1_pt1 | contig 13152 bp, 14 predicted proteins | sample 5400471 | NCBI WGS metagenome assembly WNFI01 (sample SAMN13153348, study PRJNA577476) | soil metagenome | isolation source: 100 cm saprolite on Douglas fir-dominated hillslope | place: USA:California | collected 2013-09-17
AAGGAGTCGCAGATGGACCTCGCCCGCAAGCTCGGCATCCCGGTCGACAAAATCATGCGCCGCGTGAATGAGCTGCACGAGTTCAACCCCATGCTCGGCTTCCGCGGCTGCCGGCTCGGCATCAAGTATCCCGAGATCACCGCCATGCAGGCCCGCGCCGTGCTCGAGGCCGCCGCCGACGCCACCAAGGCCGGCTTCAAGGCGAAGCCCGAGATCATGATCCCGCTCGTCGGCTTCAAGAAGGAGCTCGATCTCCAGACCGCCCTCGTCCACGAGGTCGCGGCCGCCGTGCAGGCCGAGAAGAAGGTTAAGATCGCCTACACCGTCGGCACCATGATCGAGATCCCGCGTGGCGCGCTCACCGCCGACGAGATCGCGCACACCGCCGAGTTCTTCAGCTTCGGGACCAACGACCTCACGCAGACCTGCCTCGGCATGTCGCGCGACGACTCCGGCTCCTTCCTCGGCGCCTACCAGGAGTCCGAGATCATGAAGAAGAACCCCTTCGCCTCGATCGACCAGACCGGCGTGGGCCAGCTGATGCGGATCGCGATCGAGAAAGGCCGGCAAACCCGCCCCGACATCAAGCTCGGCATCTGCGGCGAGCACGGTGGCGACCCCGACTCGGTGAAGTTCTGCCACAAGCTCGGCCTCACCTACGTCTCATGCTCGCCCTACCGCGTGCCGGTCGCCCGCCTGGCTGCAGCGCAAGCGGCCATCGCCGACCTGAAGAAGTAATCGTCCCACCTTCCCGCAATCCTGCTCGTTTTCGGACCCGCCTTAACCGGCGGGTTCTTTTTTCCCTCGAACGCGGCAGCTTCGGCGGCGGCCGGCCCTTCAAAAATACCGCCCCGCCACGCGAATGGATGCGATCTTGCCGGCGACGACGCAGGCGGCGCGAAAGGGGCCGTTGAGTTCCTCCAAATCCAAGAAGGTCTCCTTCGGACGCGTTTCGGTCGTGGCGCTGATCCAACCGCGGGCGTGAAGTTCGCCGGCAAAGCGCCGGGAGATCGTCCGGCCGTTGAGCGGCATCTCGGCCACCCAGTAGACGCCGCCCCCGCCAGGTGGCGCGACCCGGTAAAGCCGCGTGCCGCGCAAGCCGGTGGGAAGCCGCCGCCAGCCCTCCGGCAAAGGCGCGCGGGCGGGGCTCACATCCAAAACCTCCGGTTCGCCCGGAGGGGCTGCCGGGGTGCACGGCTGCTTGCCGTCGTCTTCGCGGTAAGTGTTCATGGTCGAATCCTCTTGTTTGGGGTTGGGGGGGGTCGGCGCCAGGCGGCCGGGCCCGGCGGGACAGAAGTCGAAATTGCAACAGGTTCAGGGAGGAAGACGGAAATCCACTTGGGACGGGAACAACCGGCGCCGGGACTCAGGCCGCAGGCGCAGCAGGAAGTCCGGCGATGCGCGGAGGCGGGCGGACCAAGCCACTGCCGTCAAAGGCAGGGCTGGCGATGGCCGGTCACTTCTTCTTGGGGGCTTTCCGCCCGGGACAGGGAGCAATCTCAGTCCGCTTTCAATCGTCGGTGCGGAGGAGCTGAGGGAGGGGCGCGCCATCGGATGTGGGTCGTTGAAAAAATGTTTTAGCATGGCTTACCCACCCCCTCAATGGGGTGCTCACCTACTTTTGGCGTTCCGGTAAGAAAACAAGGACCGTGATGCGCAAAGTGCGGAATTCGCCGGTGCTGTTGTGCGCGCCTGCCGCGGACTTGCGTTAGTCAGCACGGATAACCGGGATAGGTCTGAAACGATCACCGCCGCAAGCCTCGCCACCGCAAGGCGGACTTTTCTCCGGGCCCAGCCTACATCGGTCGGCATGGGCCTCGATATTCCCCGACGCACCGATGCAAAACAACCGCAAGCGCGCGCCGAAGCTCGCCGACTCCTCCGAGAAGCCGCTCGGCGAATGGAATACCTATGAGATCTACACCCGCCGGCGACACCATTGAGGTCTTCGTCAACGGCGTGCGCCAGAATCAAGTTGGAAAACTCCCCGTCAGCGCCGGCAACATCGCGCTCCAGATGGAGGGCTTCCCCATTGAATTCCGCAACGTGTGGCTGGAGGCGCTCTGACGAATGCTTTTGATTTTTGTGGAGGGTCCGTCTCCCGACGGGCCGCGGACGGCGTCAAGCGTCCCTGGGTCGCGTGGCTGACACGGCCTTAGGCGAACTGCGCCTGCTCGGCTGCTGTCTCCCAGCTCCCCGAGTCGCAGACAAAAACTTCCGGGTGGATCTGCGTAGCCGCGCCGCACAAGACACCGCTCCAGCTTTCCGCCGCCGGGACAGACTCGTCGGACGCCTCCATCAGGGCGATGACCGCATGCGGGGGCAGGCCGCCACTCTGACCCGCGCGGTCCTTCCAGCGTTGGAACGCCAGCGGGCAGGTCTCGCGGCCGTTGACCGCCATGATGATCACCTCGGCGGCCGCGATGTTCCGCCCGGCTTCCGCGGCCAGCTCCGGTGCGAGGGCGGCATCAATCCGCCAAAGGCGGAAGTCGGGCACAAAATCGCCTGCCAGTTCGCGCACCAAATGCAGATAGGTGGCCATGGCCTTGCGGACATAGGCCAGGTGCTCGTAAAGAATGACGACGTTAAATTTTTTGGCGATCGAGTGGCCGGACGTCACCGGACGGGTCTGGAAGCTGAAATGCGCGGAGGGCACGATGGGAATCCTTTCGGAACGGGCGGGCCTACTTTTTAGCACCACCGCCTCGCCCCCTCAATGGGGTGACCACCCACCTCATCCTGCAACCAAGCTGTAGGACAAGCCGGGCCGCAGCTGGGGCTGCGCGACTGATCCCGGGCTGGCAGCTGTGCCACCCGACGGGGGCTAATACATCCCGTCCGCAGAGCACTGGGGAACAGGAAGCCAGCAACGGGAAGCGGCAGCGGTGCATCCTCAGTTCTCAGTAAGGCCAACGCTACTATCTGGACGCAGAAGATCGTTCGCAATAAGGCGCGGGACAGACGTGTCAGTCGCAGACTCCGAAGACTCAATTGGAAAGTTCTCCGTATTTGGGCGCATGAACTTAGCCGCAGGAACGCGCCTCGGCTGTTGCTTCGTGTCCTTCGTGCTCTTCGTGGTTAATCTGTGTTCTGTGGCTAACCCAATCCCCACGGCAGGGTGGACTTTTCCGGGGCGCGGCCTACATCTGACGGCATGTGGACCTTATCCGTCGCGTGGTGGGAGCTCGTTGTTCGCTCGATCATCGTCTACGGCGTGCTGATCGTCCTGCTCCGCATCACCGGCAAGCGGCAGGTCGGCCAGCTCGCGCCCTTCGACCTCGTGCTGCTGCTCGTGCTGTCCAACGCCGTGCAGAACGCCATGAACGGCGGCGACAATTCCGTGACCGGCGGCATCATTTCCGCCGTCACCCTCATCGGCCTGAACTACACCGTCGGTTACCTGACCTTCCGCAGCAAACGCCTGGAGGTCCTGCTCGAGGGCCAGCCCGAGGTACTGATCCACAACGGCAAGCTTTTTGAAAAGGTGATGGCGCGGGCCCAGCTCACGCACCACGAGCTCAACGCCGCGCTGCGCCAGGAGGGCTGCGTGTCGGTGGCGGACGTGCACTGCGCCATTTTGGAGAACAACGGCACCATCACCGTGCACCAGCGCCCCGCCGCGTCCCCGCCGGTCCGGTAGGATTCCGGTGCTTGTTTTAACCACGGAGGCGCGGAGTTCACGGAGAGCAAACCGCTCCCCTGTTTGTCTCTGTGTCCTCAGTGTCTTTGTGGTTCAATAACCATCCCGTCCCATTCCGTAAATCCCGTCCACTGTCCTGGCGGCCGCGCAAACAGGGATTGCGTCAGCCGCCGGCTGGGATGGTTTCGCGATCTGCGCGGAGGCGGCTGAGCGCCGGTGGAGCGCGACAGCTCCGTCGCCAAGGCGATGGCCCCAAGGAGTGCTCTCGCCCCGCCCTTCTGCAGCCAACTCGCAGCTTAACGCTTAAAGCTTACCGCCGGCCTTCTCGAGTTCTTCCCAACGAGAGAAGGCTATCGCATGCTCCCGCTCCAGGGCGTCAAGCCGGCCTTTCACCTCGGTGAACTTCTGCGGCTCCTTCTTGTAGAACGCGGGGTCGGCCAGCTTCGCCGTCAGCTGCGCCTGCTCCTGCTCCAGCGCCTCGATCTTCGCCGGCAATGACTCCAGTTCCTTCTGCTCCCTGCCGGAGAGTTTGCGGGGTCTGGCGGGTGACGCCCCGCGGGACGGGGTCGGCCCGCCTCCAGTTGGTTTTACCGACGCGGCCTTCGCCGCCGCCATCGCCTGCTTCTGCTTGTCGTGCTGCCAGTCAGTGTAGCCGCCGACATAGTCGCCGATGACCCCGCCGCCCTCGAACACGAGCGAGCTGGTGACAACTTCGTCCAAAAATTCGCGGTCATGGCTGACGAGCAGCACCGTGCCGGGAAACTCCACGAGCAGATCCTCCAGCAGGTCGAGCGTCTCGACGTCGAGGTCGTTGGTCGGCTCGTCGAGCACGAGGACGTTCGCCGGCTTGGTGAAGAGCCGCGCGAGCAGCAGCCGGTTGCGCTCGCCGCCCGAGAGCACGCGCGCGGGCGTGCGGGCGCGATCGGGCGTGAAAAGAAAATCCTGCAGGTAGCTGATGACGTGCCGCGTGCGGCCGTCGATCGTGATGTGCGTGTTGCCGTTCGCGATGTTGTCCGCGACGGTCCGGTCGTCCTCGATCTGCGCGCGGAGCTGGTCGTAGTAGACCACCTCCAGGTTGGTGCCGTGCTTGATGACACCGCGGGTCGGCGCGAGCTGGCCGAGCAGCAGCTTGATCAACGTGGTTTTGCCGGCGCCGTTGGGGCCGATGAGCCCGATCTTGTCGCCGCGGATGATCGTCGTGGACAAATCCTTCACCAGCACCTTCCCGTCCGGCCAGGCGAAGGACATGTTCTCGACGTCGACCACCTTCATGCCGCTGGGGATGGCCTCGCTGACGCGCAGGGTGACGTTGCCGACGGTGGCGCGGCGGGCGCGGCGCTCGGCGCGGAGGACGTGCAGCTGGTTGATGCGGGCGGTCGCGCGGGAACGCTGGGCGCGGACGCCGCGGCGGATCCACTCCTCCTCCTGCGCGAGCTTCTTGTCGGCCAGCGCCTGCATGCGTTCCTCCGCCTCAAGCCGGTCCTGCCGGCGCACGAGGAAAGTGTCGTAGTCGCAGTCCCAGTTCGTGATGACGCCGCGATCGAGCTCGACGATGCGCGTGGCGAGTTTCTTCAGGAAAGCGCGGTCGTGGGTGACGAAGAACAGGCCGATTTTCTCCGACAGCAGGAATTCCTCGAGCCAGAGGATGGACGCGAGGTCGAGGTGGTTGGTGGGCTCGTCGAGCAGCAGCAGATCGGGCTGGCTGGCGAGCGCCTGCGCCAGCAGCACGCGGCGCTTCAGCCCGCCGGACAGCGCGGAGAATTCCGCGTGCGAATCGAGCCCGACGTGGCCGAGCAGATCCTCGAGGCGCACCTCGCGCTCCCAGTCCTCCTCGTGTGCGCTGCCGGAGCGCAGGCCGGCGGAAACGATGTCGTGCACGGTGCCGGTGAGGCCGGCGGGCACTTCCTGCACGAGCCGGGCGAAATGCGCGCCCGGCTGGCGGAAAACCTGGCCGGTGTCGGGCAGGATCTCGCCGACGATGAGCTTCATCAGCGTGGACTTGCCCGCGCCGTTGCGCCCGAGCAGGCACACGCGTTCTCCGGCGTTGACCTGGAAATTGACATGGTCAAGGACGGCCGGGCCGCCGAAGGCATGGGAGACATCGAGAAGACTGAGAAGCGCCATGGGAAGGGACGAACGTAGGCCGCGCCCCCGTCAGCGCAACCCAAAGCTCGGAAACCTTTTTGACAGGATTAACGGGCAGCAGGGGATTTTCCCAATCCCGTCCATCCAGTAAATCCTGTCCAAACTTGTCGGGTCACTTCTTGTCCACGCTGTATTTGCCCGCGCCGGCGAAGAGCAGCACCAGGCAGCCGCCGAAATAAAGCCACGCGAGCTCGCCGTTGCTGTTGCCCATCAGCTTGGCGGAATAAACCACAAAGAAGGCCACGCCCATGGTGAAGGCCAGTGCGAGCGCGGCCAGGCGCGTATACAGGCCGAGCACCAGCAACACCGAGCACCCCACCTCGGCCAGGATGGTGAGCAGAAAGCTCGGGGTCTGCCCGATGCCCAGCGGGTCCACGAAGGACATCTTGCCCGCGAGCAGGTGCAACAGCTTGTCCCAGCCGTGGAGCCAGAGCATCGAGACGCCAAGCAGCAGCCGGAGCACCAGCAGCCCGAGATCCGGGCTGCTCGCGATGAATTCAAGGCGGAGAATTTTTTGCATGGGTGATGCGCGCCACGATTCACAAATTTGCCCGCGCTGCAACCCCGGGACGGACGGCCGCGACCGGTTTGTCTTTCGGCCCGGCGTGGCTACCCTCCCCGCATGCCCGCCAAAGCCCCGCCCATCGACGCCGGTGTCCGCATCGGCCACGTCCACCTGAAGGTTGCCGACCTGCAACGTGCGCTCGACTTTTATGTCGGCGTGCTTGGCTTTGAACTGACGCAGCGCTACGGCGCGCAGGCCGCGTTCATCTCCGCCGGCGGCTACCACCACCACATCGGCCTGAACACCTGGGAAAGCCTCGGCGGTTCGCCGCCGCCCCCGGGCAGCACGGGGCTTTTCCACACCGCCATCCTCTACCCCACGCGCGCGGCGCTGGCCGACGCGCTGCGCCGGCTCATGAAGGCCAAGATCCCGCTCGACGGCGCGTCCGACCACGGCGTGAGCGAGGCGCTGTATTTGCGCGACCCCGACCGGAACGGCGTGGAGCTTTACTGGGACCGGCCGCAGGCTCAGTGGCCACGCGATAAGAACGGCGGCCTCGCCATGGTGACGGAGCGGCTGGATTTGGAAGATCTGCTGAAAGCAAAGTAAGACGCGACACGCCCTGCTCGCACTCCAGACTGGCGCTCGGACCGCCGGCCGCCAAGCTCGCGGCCCATGCACCCCACCCCCGCGCGTGAAGCCACGCGCCTGAGCGAACTGTCGCCCTTGCAATGGAAATCCGGCATCGCCGCGTGGCTCGGCTGGCTGTTCGACGGGCTGGAGCTGCACCTTTACACGCTCGTCGCCACGCCGCTGGTCATCCAGCTCCTCCACACGGTCAGCACCGATCCCGCGGTGAAGGAAAAGAGCGCCTACATCCAGGCTGCGTTCCTCATCGGCTGGGCGCTCGGCGGCGCATTCTTCGGCCGGCTCGGCGACAAGCTCGGCCGCAGCCGCACGCTGGCGCTCACCGTGCTCACCTACGCGATTTGCACCGGGCTGTGCGCCTTCTCCCAAACATGGTGGCAACTGATGATTTTCCGCTTCACCGCCGCGCTCGGCATCGGCGGTGAATGGGCCGTGGGCGCCTCGCTGCTCGCGGAGACCTGGCCGCGCGCGTGGCGGCCCTGGCTGGCCGCATGCCTGCAGACCGGCGTGAACCTCGGCATCATCCTCGGCGCCGTGCTGGTCGGCCTGCTGTCGCTCGTGCTGCCGCCCGACTCGGAGCGCTGGGTGTTTCTCATCGGCGTCATTCCCGCGCTGCTGGTGTACTGGATCCGCCGCCACGTACCGGAACCCGAGGCGTGGCAGAAGGCGGAGGAAGCGGTCGGCCACCGGAACCCCGGTGCGCGCGAGCTGTTCCGCGGCCCGATTCTGTCGACCACGCTGCGCACGACCCTCGTCTGCGCGCTCGGCCTCTCCGGCTGGTGGCTCTTCCTCTTCTGGCAGTCGCAGCACCTGCGCAAGCTGCTCAACGACACCGGCGCGCCCGCCGGCGAGGTGCTGCGGCTTGTGTCACTCTCCTTCCTGCTCGTGAATGTCACGTCCATCGCCGGCAACTTCTTCGGCGGCTGGCTGACACGGTGGTTCGGCAACCCGCGCGCCATCCTGCTCCTCTTCGTCGGGCTCGGCGCGAGCATTGTCGGTGCGTTCATCGGGCCGCGTCCCGTGGGCGAGCTGGCCTGGTTCTGGTGCCCGCTGGTCGGGTTCTTCTCCGGCGTGTTCGGCCTGTTCACGATGTATCTGCCGCCGCTGTTCCCCGTGCTGCTGCGCACGACGGGGGCGGGTTTCTGCTACAACATCGGGCGCATCGCCGCCGCGGTGGCCTCGGTGGTGTTCGGCTGGCTGGCGCCGGTCGGCGACTTCCGCGCGGCGTTGCTGTATTCGGCCCTGCTGGCCTTCGGCGCCGCCATCGCGGCGTGGTGGCTGCCCGAGAAAACCGCGGAAGCCTAGTTCACGCCCAGCTCGGCGAATTGCAGCGACACGCTCGGGGCCTGGACCTCGCCCCCGCTGAAACGGCGCAGCAGGCTGCTGGCCGCCCCGAGAAAGATCTCATAACGCCGTTCGTAGGCATCCGCCGCCTGGCCGGTTGACTCGATGACGGTGAGAATCACCAGCGTGCGCCGGGCGGACAGTGTCAGCACCCGGATGGGCGTGAGGTTCATCCGTTCCGGCAGCGGACCGGCGCGCAGGTCGATCACCCCGGTGCCCGAGCTCGCCTCGATGTCCACCACCTGTTCGCCGTCGGCGGTGAGCGCCCACCAGCGGCCGCGCTCGAGGGAGATGCGTTCACAGTATTCGCCCGCCCACCTGGGCAGGTTTTCGATGTCGGCAAGGAAGTTGAAAACAGTGTCGCGCGGGGCGGACACGGTGACGGCGATGGTGCGGATGTTCATGGGATGGATCATGTCTGAGGGTTAATTCGGGGCGGGCCGCCGGCGCTGGCGGGCGGGAAAATCACTTGGGCGGTTACTTCACGGCCTTCGGATCAAATTGCGGATTGTGGATCAGGCCGATGATGTTGCCAAAGGGGTCGAGCACCGATCCGACAATGATGCCGCCGCCCACGTCCTTGGGCTCGTCGTGCATGGTGGCGCCCAGCAACCGCAGGTGCGCGCAGCTGGCCTCGACATCATCGACGCCCCACAGGGCGACCACGCCGGAGGGCGGGCGGCTGACCGGCGCGTCGGGCATGAGCCCGAGTTCGAAGCCGCCGATGTTGAAACCGACGTAGAAAGGTTCGTCGAAATACGGCAGGACGCCGAAGGCCTGCGCATACCAGGCCTTGGCCCGGGCCAGGTCAGGAGCGGGATAGATGGCGGTGCGGAGTCCTTTGATCATGACGGGATGGGGTGGAATTATTTGGCCGGTTCCCGGGGCAGTGGCAGTGAAGCCAGGCCGGTGGTGAGCAGGGTGAGCACCGGCGCGGAGCGGGCAACGGGGTGATTTGGCATGCCCCACCCTAACACGGGCTCCTGACAACCCTATGTCAGGAGCGTTTAGTCCCCGTGCAAACGGGCGATTTTCGCCGCCTCGGCGCGCATCAGCGCCCGCAGCTTCGCCGGGGCCAGCGCCTCGGCGCCGGCGCCGAACGACAGGAGCCACCGCACCATCCATTCCAGCGACCACGCATAGAGCGCGAACTCCGCGCCGCCGTCGCGCACCTTTTCCTCGATCAGCGTGGCGAAGCTCTCGCGCCGGGCGCGTTCTTGCGCCGAGCGGTGAAACCACACGCGCACCGGCAGGGTTTGCTCGCGGGCGGCGGACTCCTCCATGTGCTTCTTGAAGGAGAACCCCTCGCGCACCTCGAATTTCACCGCCGTGAGCTCGAGCCGCCGGATGCGGTCGATCCGGAAGTTCCGGTGATCCTGCCGCAACCGGCACCACGCCACCAGATACCACGCGCCGCCGTAGAAGGCCACGCCCAGCGGCTCGACGTCGCGCTGCGTCTCCTCCGCCCGTTCGCGCCCCTGGTAGGTCATTTTCAGCACGTGCCGCAGCACCACGCCCTGCTGCACCGGCAGCAGCCAGCGCTGGGCCGCGGCCTCCGGCTCCGCGTGCCGCCGCGACTGGCCGTAGACGAGCGTGCGCTGCACGAGCCGCTCGACATGGTCCTGCCGGTCGCGCGGCAGCACCGCGCGGAGCTTGTCGAGGGCGGACGCCATCGGCGCCTGCAGCGAGGCGTCGGTGAACTGCTTCACGAGTTCGCCGCCGACGAAAAGTGAGGTGGCCTCGTCGGCCGTGAACATCACCGGCGGCAGCTGGTAACCCTTGAGCAGGCTGTAGCCGACACCCGCCTCGCCCGAGATGGGCACGCCCGCCTCGCCGAGCGCGGCGATGTCGCGATAGACCGTCCGCTCGGTGATCCCGAAGTGCGCCGCCAGCTCGGACGCGCGCACGACCCGCCGCCCCTGCAAGCGCAGCACCATCGCGACAAGCCGGTCGGTCCGATTCATGGGATGCGATTAGGAACAGGCCGGGGGCGGACGCCACCGCAAATTTGGCGGGGATGGGGCCGGCTTGTCCTGCGGGGGCTTTTTGACTGGAAAGTCCCCCTCAGGGCCGGCATGAGATAGTGGCTAAACCATGCCCGACCAACCACGCGCGAGCGGCGCCGTTTTTCTTTCCTATGCCCGCGAGGATGGCGAGGCCGCCCGGCGCATCGCCGAAGCGCTGCGCGCCTTCGGCGTCGAGGTCTGGTTCGACGTGAGCGAACTGCGCGGCGGCGACGCGTGGGACCAGAAGATCCGGCGCCAGATCAGGGAATGCGCGCTGTTCATCCCGCTCATCTCCGCCCACTCCCAAGCGCGGGAAGAGGGCTATTTCCGGCGCGAGTGGAAAATGGCGGTGGATCGCACCCACGACATGGCGGAAAACCGCGCGTTCATCGTCCCGGTGCTGATCGACGCCACCAGGGAATCCGACGCGAACGTGCCCGAGCAATTTCTCAAGGCGCACTGCACCCGGCTGCCCGACGGCGAACCCACGCCACAGTTTGTCGAACAGGTGAAGCGGCTCCTGCAGGCGCCGCGGGCCGGAGAAGCGGGCACCAGGTCCGCCGCTCCGCGGGCGGCCCAGCCTGCGGCGGGCGCCCCCGCCAAGCCCGGTGTTTCCGTTTCGACGATCGCCTTGGGTGTGGCCGTTCTGGCGCTCGCCGCCTTCGTTTTCCTGCGGCCCGCCGCCAAACCCGAGCCGGTCCCGCCGCCGGCGGCCCCGGCCGCGGCGACGGCCAAGCCGCCGGAGCCTTCGCCCACCCCGGCCTTTGCGCCCGATGCGAAATCCATCGCGGTGCTGCCTTTCGTCAACATGAGCACGGATGCCGACCAGGGATTTTTCGCGGACGGGCTCGCCGAGGAACTGCTGAACCTCCTCGCCAAGATCCCCGCGTTGCACGTGACCTCGCGCAGCTCGGCGTTCTCCTACAAGGGCAAGGACCTCAAGCTCGCCCAGGTGGCGCGGGAGCTCAACGTCGCGCACATCCTCGAGGGCTCCGTGCGCAAGTCCGGCAGCCACCTGCGGATCACCGCGCAGCTGATCGACGCGCGCACCGACACGCACCTCTGGTCCGAAACCTACGACCGTTCGCTCGACGACATCTTCGCCGTGCAGGACGAGATCGCCGCGGCGGTGGTCGGGCAGCTCCAGGTCACGCTCCTCGGCGCCGCGCCCAAGACCAAGGCCGCCAATCCCAAGGCCTACGCCCTGTTCCTGCAGGCGCGCCAGCTGGGCCACCAGCTGACGCGCGAAGGTCTCCAGCAGGCTGTCGCGCTCTACCAGCAAGCCCTCGCCATTGATCCCGCTCTGACCGCAGCCTGGAACGGGCTGGCCGAATGTTACATGGTGCAGGCGGACTTCGGCCAGCGCACGAACGAGGAAGGTTATCGGTTGGCTCGCGAAGCGGCCCAAAAGGCCATTGAACGGTCGCCATGAAATTTGCCCGGGGCCTCGGCCGCTACGAGCAGGTCATCGCCCTCGGGGAATACGTCGTCGTCCACGATCCCCTCAACACGCTGGCGCACGCCACCCTCGGGGGCGCCTACATCCGCGCGGGGCGCTATGACGAGGGCATGGCTTCGATGGAAACCGCCCTGCGCCTGGCGCCGGGCCGGAGCCTGGCCTACTACAGCATCGCCATGACGCTGGTGCAGAAGGGCGACCCCCAGGCGGCTTTGGCCGCCATCCAGAAAGAACCCGGTGGATTGTGGCGGTTGGATGGTCTGGCGATCATCAACCACGCGCTCGGCCGGAAGGCCGAGTCCGACGCGGCGCTGGCCGAGCTGATCAAGAATTACGAGAAGGAGTCCGCTTGGAACATCGCCTATGTGTATGCCTTCCGCGGCGAGGCGAACCGCGCCTTCGAGTGGCTCGAGAAGGCGATTGTCTACCACGATCCCGGGCTGAGCCTGACGGCGGTGCAGCCGCAGTTCACCAACATCCGCTCTGACCCGCGCTGGCTGCCGTTCCTGCGCAAGATCGGCCTCGCACCGGAGCAGCTGGCGGCGATCAAGTTCGACGTCAAGGTGCCGGCCAAGTGAAGGGCCGCGTTCCCTCTTGGGGACAAAAGCGGAGTGATTCGCGCCGGCCGGGCCGGGCTTTTGGTTGCGCGGGCGGGCGGGCCCGGTAGTGTGCGCGTTCCGGTTTCAACCACCGGGCTCCCCTTGCACCATGCCGATTCCATGACCAGCCAGCCGACCGGCCCTGCGGCCGGCGAGCGGGTATTCCAAGTGCGCGGTCTGACCAAGTTCTACGGCGAGGGCACCGCCCAGGTTCGGGCGCTGGCGGGCGTGGACCTCGACCTCAACGCCGGCGAACTGGTCGTCCTCCTCGGGCCGTCGGGCAGCGGCAAGACCACCCTGCTCAACCAGCTCGGCGGCCTCGACATCCCCACCGCCGGCGAAATCCACTACCGCGACATCGACCTCACCCACGCGACGGAAGAGCAGCTCACCCGTTACCGGCGCAACTCCGTGGGCTTCATCTTCCAGTTCTACAATCTCATCCCGAGCCTCACCGCCCGGGAAAACGTCGGCCTCATCACCGAGATCGCCCGGAATCCGTTCTCGGCCGAGGAGGCGCTGGACATGGTCGGCCTCACCCCGCGCCTGGATCATTTCCCCGCCCAGCTCTCCGGCGGCGAGCAGCAGCGCGTCGCCATCGCCCGCGCCATCGCCAAGCGCCCCGAGGTGCTCCTGTGCGACGAGCCCACCGGCGCGCTCGACGTGCGCACCGGCATCGTCGTGCTCGAGGCCATCGAGCGCGTGAACCGCGAGCTCGGCACCCTCACGGTCGTCATCACCCACAACGCCGTCATGGCCGACATGGCCGACCGCGTCATTTATTTCTCCGACGGCCGCGTGCTGGA
>WNFI01072394.1_pt1 | contig 13149 bp, 10 predicted proteins | sample 5400471 | NCBI WGS metagenome assembly WNFI01 (sample SAMN13153348, study PRJNA577476) | soil metagenome | isolation source: 100 cm saprolite on Douglas fir-dominated hillslope | place: USA:California | collected 2013-09-17
TCGCGGTGCGCACCTTTTGCTACAGACGCGGACCAAAGTCTTGAACAACGAACTCGAGGGGGTGTTCCGCCGCTGGTATCCGCAGTTTCGTGCTCAAGCCGCGTGACCCCCGATTTCCTGACGCATTCCTCATCATAATTCCTGTGCGCCTAAGTTCCAAAGGAACCGGCGTTGTCTACGATTTAAAGATTTAAATACAGGTCCCTCCAACGATTCTAAGTCGAGGAATCGGCTTCTAGTCCACGCATTAAGTACAGTAAACCAGTAAACGACCCGTAGTCTACGATTTACGTGCAGTTCGACACCAGCGTCGCGTCTTCGAACCGGAAGACAGCTCGTGCACTCGTACACTGATTTTAAGTGTTTGCGGTTGCCTCCTTAGGACCTTCTTAGGAGAGTCACACTAGAGAAAAGCGTCTCGTGCTGCATCCAGGCGAATGGTTTCGACGCATTCGCGCTGCTTTTTAGCCCGTTGCACCAAACGCATGAAATCCACGGGTTCGAACAAGGGGGTTTGTGCAGCTACAGCATTGAGCGCGAGCCAAAGTGCTCGTTTCCCCTCGATTCCCAGTGCTAAAATTTCCAATTGTTCATATCGGACAAGCTTATCGCGTGGGTTCCCCGCCAACAGCTTTAGTACGAATTTTTCAGCGAGCCAAGCCGCTGCCTGGCGAATCGGACTTTGTCTAAAATCGAGCTCTTTCAGCAGCTCTCGCAATGCGGTTTGGTCCTGCTCGATTTCCTGTAAAAGGTCAGCGAACACTTGACCACGTGGTGTTCCAGCATTTGTGGATTTCAACTGCTTGAACAGTTCCAGAGCAGCCATTGATCCGGCAAGGTGGTCGTTCAAATAGGTTCCAAGATGCTTTGTATTCACGGTGCGGTTTTGCGTGCGAGCACCCAATCCGTTAAGAAACGAACCCCGCCTAAAGCCGTCCTTCATGATTGGGTTAGAACCTGACTCGCCCGGATCAGGGGATTGTGGTTGAGCCGTTAGATGATCTTTGGATGGAGTTTTCATAGTCTTTCCTTGACTAGACCAACTGGTTAAGCGCCAATACTGGTTTGGCAGGAGTGATCCCTCTTGTTCCCTACATATTAAGACTCGAAACCTTCAAATTTATTCTCTTGTTTATTTCAGGATTCGACGTTTGAAGTTAAAAGTTCAAGGTTCCGACGTCTCATACCTAACCTGTTGGTGCTGTCGAGCATTCGCAGCGTTGTCCCGATGCGAGTCCTGTCTTGATAGGCTAGGAAACCAATGAATGGGGCACTTGTATGAGGTTTTCGGCTTAGTAGACGCTATCGGCCCACCAGTGATTCGAGGAATCTTAATCTGCGGTGATTCTTCCAAGCGTTCAGCGGCACCAAGAATTTCCGAAAGTCGATTCTAACTCGTTTTCGCAATCAATAGTAACATGTATTATATGTGTTCTTGCCATTCGTTTACATTCGTGTCACCAGGGGCAAAGTAGCGTTGCACGTAGCAAATGATAGTGGGACCCGGATTATTGGAACAAGTTGGCTATGTCAGTCCAATCGAAACTTGCCAGCGAGGGTTATTATCATGGGCAAGTCGATGGCGTAATCGGTTCTGGGAGTATTGAAGCGATTCGGCGGCTCCAGGCAAACCATGGATTAACTATGACTGGGAAGATTGATCCCAAGCTGCTGAAGGCCCTGGGCATTAGGTACAAAGCGCCGTCCAACGCGCAAGCCTGAAGATCAATCCGATAAGACTTGCCCGGAGAACAACTGGGATTACACCAACTTCCATTTCGCCGTCCGACAAAGGCGATCAAAGCTTCATTTCTGCGCAGTTCTTAAGCTAAGAGCCTCCCGAGAAATATCCCGGGGGGCGCAAGGAGTAAACGTCCTTCAAGTTGCAATGAAAGTGCCGAATGTCGCGGCAACGACTGGCGATAAAGCCCCTGGCCTGTTCCAGCCGCCTTAGAAATGCAACGAACCGTGTAACTTCAATATTCATCAGAAGCCGAGCTAGCGCTTCACAATAATTCCGGTTCCCAGAATTCCGCGACACTCACTAACAGCATCGAACGGTTTGTGGGATTCACCAATTCCTCGCTCAGGTTAGTTCGGCCATGGACAGTTGTCGCCACGACTCCGGACAGTAGAATTTGGTTAACCTACTTCATCATCTGGCTGACTCGACTTGCAACCGCCCGGGAGTTCTCACATATCAGCATGAAAGTTATCCCGAGTACAGCGATGGCGAGGCGGTGCTTCACAGTCGCAGATTGCTCTGCGCGACGAGCAGGTCAGTAAATACCATACCGATCACCTCTAAGAGGTCCAAACGCATTACTTGGTTATGTTTGAGGAAAGCAGAGAGCGAACTTTCGGAATAAAACCAAGAATCAATGGTCAATATTAGGTGAGAGAACAACAGGTACGATTTGAAGAACTGGTTCTACCTCACTTAGACGCCGCCTATCGTCTCGCGCGCCTGCTGGTCAAACGCCATGAAGACGCGCAGGATATTGTTCAAGACGCTTACATCAAAGCTTTTAAGGGGTTCGGAGGATTCCGCGGGGGCAATGCTCAAGCCTGGATACTAATGATCGTCCGAAACACCGCCTATACCTGGATCAAGAAACATTACACTGACAGCAACCTAATCCCGTTCGACGAAGCGATTCATCAGCTGCCGACAGAGGAGTCACTTTCCGAGTCGTCCTACGAAGAGCGATCTCGCCAACTCCGCGAGGCATTGGCCAGGTTACCAGTCGAGTTTCGGGAAATCTTGGTGCTCCGTGATATCGAAGGATGGTCCTACAAACAATTGGCTTCAGCGCTGAACGTGCCGTTAGGCACGGTTATGTCCCGGCTAAACCGAGCGCGCGAGCGCCTGCGGGAAGAAATCGCGAAAGTTCAACATAAGGAACCGTGAAATGAAGTGTGAAGAAGTCCATCATTTCATGGATACCTATTTGGATGGCGAACTCGATCTTGGACTGCAGGTCGAACTGGAGCAGCATTTGGCCCTCTGCCCGTCTTGCCGGTCTCTCTTGGAGGAACGTCGGGCGTTCCGAGCATTCTTTGTGGCCGCTGTCGGCGGGTATAAAGCGTCTCCTCAACTCGAGGCGAAGGTTTTGGATGCGGTGCGGCGAGTGCCGACGAAGGAAAAGTTTTCACTCTGGCGGCAGCCTTGGATCTACGCCACAGCGGTGGCCGTAATGACTGTCCTTCTGGCGCTGAAAATACTTTTCCCGGACACTGAGAGAGAGTTTTCCAGACAGGCAGTTTTGCGTCGTTCCAGCTCGCTTTCTACATCGCATTTCGTAGATGTCGCTTCGCCGAACCCGGTGGTTGTCAAGCCTTGGTTAGCCGCCAGACTCGATTTTGCTCCACCGGTAGTTGGTTCTCCAGCTTCCGGGTATTCCCTCGTTGGAGGGCGGGTGGATGTAATTGAAAATCGATCGGTCGCGACCCTCATTTACAAACATGGCGCAGATGTTGTTAGTTTGTTCTGCTGGCCGCCAGATAAAGAACACCCGTCTACAAGCGAGCATTCGATAGAGGGTTACCGCGTCTCCACCTGGAGCAATGCCCAGTGTAACTACGTTCTCGTTTCGAAGTTAAGCAATCGCGCAATGCAGGAATTTGTGGATTCGTTCCGGGTCCGTATTCAGTCAGGCGCATACTTTTGACTCCAGAGCGCTGGGGTCGGGGCCGATAATGCCGTGGTGATGAGTTTAGTTAGAGCGTCATACCCGGTACTTGCCCTTCGAGGCTCAAAGTAATTGTCAAGGAACTGGCTCTGCTTTGCCTTAGGGGCGACAGAGTCCTGAGAATGTGGCTCAGGACGCGTCGGATTTACTGCGAAGATTTGCGAAAACTCAGCTCACACAAATAGGATGAACTTGCGCCGTTAGATTCGTGGAATAAAACGCGAATCTAGTGGTCACAAATAGTAGGAGGACGCTCTTTTTGTTGCCGGAGGCAGCGAGGCGATACCCTGGAACGGTGAACATTCTAGTGGAGAAACATTGAAGCGTGTTGTCATCACTGGGGTAGGTCCGATCACGTCAATCGGTATTGGTAAAGAGAAGTTTTGGGCCGCAATCAAAGGAAAAACATCAGGGATCGGACCTGTTTCGACCTTCGATCCTTCGATTTTCAAAGCGGCAAGCGCGGCGGAGGTGTCCGACTGGAAGCCGCAAGAATTCTTTCCTCCTCACCGGCTGAAACGGCTGGACCGCTATGCTCAGTTCGCCGTGGCCTCGGCACTGCCCTTGGAGGCGTCTCAAGTGCCGAATGCCAGCACGCGGCCTTTGTTAAAGGTGGACCCAAATCGGTTCATCAGACGCTTGCTCTACAGGTTTTTGGTGGGTCCGCACACTCCAATATCGCCATCGAGTTCGGGTTACGTGGCGTTGGTACGACTAACTCGAATAGCTGCGCTAGCGGAAACGTCGCAATCGGTGAAGCCCTCCGGTATATCAGGGAAGGCTGGGCCGATGTAATGATAGCAGGAGCGGCTGAGGCTCCCTTAAGTCCTTTGACCTACGGAGCATTTGCCTTCATCCGCACGATGAGCAGGGCGCATCCTTCGATTGCGTGCCGTCCTTTTGACCGCGAGAGAGACGGCTTCGTCATAGGGGAAGGGGCGGCCGCACTTGTGCTCGAAGAATATGGGCATGCCAAAGCGCGCGGCGCAAATATCTACGCGGAAGTGGTTGGATACAGCTTAAATAACGATGCCTTTCACATGACCACGCCGCTGCCAACCGGAAAATCCTGTATTCGGGCGATTCGCGACGCGCTTAAATTCGCAAAGATAAATCCGGAACAGATCGATTACATCAATGCCCATGCGAGCTCGACGCAGCTCAATGATGCAAACGAGGCGCTCTGCATCCAGAAAATCTTCAATGGACGAGCTAAACAAGTACCAGTGAGTGGCACCAAGGCATATTATGGTCATCCACTAGGGGCTAGTGCCGCAATTGAAGGCGTTGTCTGTGCTTTGGCGATTCGTGATGGGCTGGTTCCACCGACTCTGAATTACCAAACACCCGATCCGCTCTGTGACCTGGACGTAGTTCCCGACGAACCGCGCGAAAAAGCATTGCGGTATGTGCTTAGCAACGCATTTGGGTTTGGCGGAATCAACTCCTGCGCTGTTTACAGGAAGGTGTGACTCTCTAATTCAACACGAATAATCGCGGTTCCTTAAGCGGTCATTTCGGACTCAGGAGGACAGCGCGCGTAGCTTTGCTGGCATTCGTTGCGTTGCAAAGGATTTGACCGGAATCGTTGATTCCGACGGCGTCTGTGATCGTGAAGCCGGAGTTGGAGGAAATCAGCGTGTTAAGATCGACGAGCACGCCATTGCGGACGATAACTGGGACGTGCTTACCCGGAATCGGCGGATGGTAACTTTGCTGGGGGAAAAGAGCGGTGCCCACGATCTGGGCAGCGAGATTGATTCCAGTTGCCTCGGTCGTAGAAGAACCAGGAAACTTGCCCAGATCGGTCCAGACGCCGTTACCGTAAAGAACAGCATGGCTGCCATCGCTGAACCCAGCGACACCGACGATCTGGCCGTTCCCGTTAATGGCGGTTCCTTGGGAGTAGGTAGCGCCGGAAGGTATCCCGAGATCAACCATCTTGCCGTTGGCATAAAGGAACGCGTGGCTGAAGTGTTCGGTTGTCTTCTTCGAGACGGCTATCGCGCCGTCAGAAGTCCCTACCACCTGTCCAACGTCATTGATGGCGGATGCCGCTGCCTGAATACCGCCGGGGAAAGTACCCAGATCGACCATCGTGCCGCGGGCGTAGATGAAAGCGTGAAAGCTAGAACTGTTTACCCAACCTTGTCCCACTACCGTTCCGGAGCTGTTTATTCCGTGTGCCAGAGTACCGGAAGGAAACAGGGAGTCCGATTGGATATCCGTCATGGCTCCGTTGCCGTACAGAAAGGCGCGGAAAGTTGTATTCGGGTTGGAATAAAAGATGTTGTAACCCGCGGCCTGGCTGGAGCCGCTGATGCAGGTCGCGACGGAAACATTAGCGTTAAGCGTGTTCATGTTCGTGGCCGTTCCGTTGCTAAACAAAGTCGCGATCGCAGCGCCACTATCTGATATGCCTACCGCCTGCCCGAGATTGTTGAGGCCGTAGGCTTTGCTTGTGCTGTTTCCAGGTAACGCCCCTAAATCGGTGATCCCATAGATCTGCGCTTGCAACCGCGCAGTGCTTACCAAGAGCACAAGTACGGTTAGAAACAAACGTCGACCGACGTTGCCATTGTTGTGAATCTCCTTCTCCTGGCGCGCCCTTGAGGGAGACCGTGTCGCACAGGACACAAAAAGGGAGGGGGCCTCGAATTTCATATAAGAATTCTCGTTCTGGGGAGTCTGGTTGCTTGCGGTGACGAAGTCCGCTAAGCCTCTATGATGTAGACCTGGAAATATCTGAATTTATTCCCTACAAACAGAGACAGATTGAGTTGTGATATCACTGTTTCCTACTTCATCTGTTCCCTTATCTGATCCGTAAAATCGTCCAGGTCATGATCGCTTAAGGTAGAGACGGCCACGAAGTTGAAATTAGCAGCATTCCATGCGAAAGCTCGATACCCGCTAATCGACCAATTCCTCGCCGCAAGGAGCTGGTCGGCAGCCGCCAGGCGAAGAGCGTAACCAGATCCTGGTTCCGTCTGTAGACTAGTGCCGCTACTTTGCGGTCCTGGATCACATCGACGCGACCTCCTCGCATCTGAAACGCTGTGCCGGGCAAACCCACAACGGGAGGAGAAAAGTCGAGCTTCGCCGTAAGCGACTGCTTCACGACTGCCGGATCCGGTGAAACAACGTCACAGAGACGCTCAAGCAGGACGGCTCGAGAATGATCCGACACGGCCTGAACAATCAAAGATGTTTCTCGGTCGGGAAAAAGAATCACCCATGCTAGAGACAGGCTCAAAACTAATAATGCCGCCACGTACAACCAAGGCTGGCGGACGACGGGGATCGGAGTCGTCCTACGGCTTTCTGCCGCTATCCTCCCTAACACTCTGGCCCTGAGTTCGGACGGCGCCTTGCAGTAAGGAGCACTTGCAGCGAACAAGCCGATAAATTGTCGTTGTTGTTCGAGCAATGTCCGACACTCAGGGCACCGGCTCAAATGCTGTTCCAGTTCGAACCGTTTGCCAGCCTCGAGCTCGTGGTCCAGATAGGCATCTAGGAATTGACTAGCCTCTTCACAGTTCATCTTCGATTTCCCCGTCTTGAATTTGCGTGAGCTCTTCGCGCAAACGGCGACGCGCACGACTCAGACGAGACATCACAGTTCCCAGCGGCACTTTGAGAGTCGCCGCCATCGTTTTGTACGGCCATCCTTCGATCTCAAACAGTACTAAAACCTCCCTGAATTCGGCTGGAAGACGGTTCAACGCCATCGTAGGTACCAGGCATCCCATAGTAGATCGACGAGGGAAACCGATAACTGGTTACTCGACGACTTCTAAGAGCAATCTGACCTAAGGTCGCGCGCATGGCTCTACAGACCTCTGAACGACTCATGCGAATGAGACTCCCAGAGAAACGTGCCCGCGGAGAGCTTAAAAAATAATAGCCGCGAACCGCGAAGACACTACTCTTGGCGGAGTTTGAACACGGTTCGCGTGTTGGTGGCTTCTTCCACCACCTCCGATCAACGAAAGAGTCTTAACAAACGCATTCTGCTCATCAATACCAGACTTCAGGTCTCAGGAAATTATTCCCAGATCGGTTTACGACACGAGCAAACACCTCGGGTGACTCCTGCTTTTCATGTGAGGACCCCATTCTTTTAGAGAGCCGCTACGTCAGATATGCAATTGGGTCCGTTCCCGGAGACAGGTAGTTCCTGAGATTTATTCTCGAAAGCCACTTCCTATTTCTCCGTTCTTCGAATTAGTGTGTTGATCTTGAACAATCTTAGCTGCAACTCAGTCGACCGATCCTGACTGCTAGTTGCGGCAACTCTTCGGCAAGCCAGAATCGAGGTAAATCCTATCTGGCGAACAATGACGAGGTGGGCGCACGATGGCTTATTTTCGACCGCTCCAACTGACTGTCCCCTAATACTTGTATCGATCGTAAAAGCTAAGTACGTGGGCCGACCAAGAATCGACAGCGGAGCTCGCCGCGAGGAGGCCGCGTAGAGTTTTGGCCAAGGATATCAGTGAGGGGGCGGACTATAAGTTCGTGTTTGGGAGCTTGAAGACGGACGGCGTTTCGGCGTTCTGCCGACGCTCTGATAACGGTCCCGATCCCCGCGTTCGCCGGAGAGGATATTACTGATTACCAATCACCCGTCATCCGAGCAGATCGGCCAATTCATCACGGCTGAGGAGAATTTTGACTGCTCATACATTTACTGATTCAGCGAATTATTCCTGAAAATATAAATATTGTCGTGCGCAGATCCGTTTTTTTCAATTCACCGCCACGCGTCTCCGCTGATGTTGAGTTGGTACACTTCATTCGGGAATAAATTTGGCAGCTAATGGTCTTTGTCAGTGGAGCATAGTGACCAGACACCCCGTCCGGATGAATCGCTGTGCTGACTCAATTAATTAGGAAAGGCATATCGTGAAAAAATCAACTTACGAAAATCGGCCGCCGGCTGAGTCAGCTTCCCCCTCAGAGCTGATGTCCAACCAAATCAAAACCCATAACCTTAAGCGGCGTTCGTTTCTGAAGGGCCTAGGCGTTACAAGTGCCCTCATGACGGGCGCAACGTTGATTAACAGAGCAACAGCTCAGAGCGCTCTGAGCGCTCTGAGTGATGATGGCGGAGGTCAGTTGACACCAGGCGATGCCTCGCTTTTACGGTTCGTGTGCGCCGCCGAAATCATCGAGAGCGATTTCTGGGAACAATATTGGGAGCTCGGTAGCGGGGCGGTTGATTTCGCATCCACTAATCCGGCAACTGGCAAGTTGCCAACTGCCACCGGCGGCAACGCGGCTTATATGAAGTCTCTGGGGATTCTGGATAGCGATATGCCTCAATATATTCTGGACAATACCGATGATGAGTTTAGTCACGCGAACTTCCTGCTTGCTTACCTGAAATCTAAAGGAGCGAACACGTCGGATCTCGATCTCCTTGTAGGTCCCCATTTCCGCACGTTGACGAAAACAAGCAGTATGGCGAAGGGGTCAACAAATAAACCGAGGCTCACAAACATCACCGAACTCACGGTGGATACCAGTTTTTGGGGTCGATACCGGACTGACAACGCAAACCCTGATCTTGGTGGCACAGGGTTCGCTGAAGCAGTGCCGACTCTGAACGTTGGCAAGCATACGGCAATCCCCAGAACTGATGCCGACACCACGAACACAAATCTCATTAACGCGATCGCGTTCACAGCGGGGTTCCACTTTGCCGTTATCGAGCAAGGCGGGACTAGCTTGTACATGTCCCTTGCTCAGCGAGCACATGACCCAGAAGTCTTGCGGATCCTGCTGAGTATCGGTCCGACTGAAACGATGCATTTTCAGACTTGGCAGGATAAGGCGGGGAACGCGACGCCGGTGACCGTCTTTGATCCGATCAACATGTCAACGGTGACGTTCAACGACCTCCACGCTACCACGAAAGAGCATTTGCAGGCCAATCTGATCATGCCAGAACCTACATTTTTCCTTAGTACGACGGCGTTCCCGATCTGCTCGATCATTCGTCCAACCCAGACCACCGGGGCAGCGATGGGTGCACTCAAGTTTCTGACCGCAGACGGACTATTCATCGGCCAGACAATGGAGTTTATGCAGCTGTTAGCCGACTTAGCTACGGATGCGGATCAAGCCACGCGCTAACGTCGAAAGAGCTTCACAGCACACGAGTTGTCCTCGCTAAAAGAGCGGCTGCGTAAGCTTCGGCTTACGCAGCTGGCTCCAGCAAAGGCTATTCGGTTGACCCTGGTAAGGCCAGCCGACGCCTCCGGTTATTCGGCTTGGCCCGGGCCGCCCTTTCCTAAATCCTCGCTTCTGTATTCTCGGCCCGGGAATGAAATGCTTCCGGGGCCTGAGTAGCAATTGGACGGAAAACCGGGTTAAGCAAGAGCGATCCAGCGAGCACCCGTCTCCTAAAACCCATTAATTTCAAGAACACTCCGTCGCCACGTGCGAGCGGGTTACCAGCAGCGGCTCTAAGAGACGAAACTGAAACAGTTTGTTGACTTATTCTGGCTTCTTTCTCGGGTTAGTAGCCCTCCGTTCGGTTAGTCCTAGCTGCGATCTACGGCGTTTCACGCTGAGCCCCGCTGCAAACGCTCCAGATCGACACAGTGTGTCGGACAAGCATTCCCCTGTTATCAACCATCTGTCCCCTAAACAAACGCCTGGGGTTCCTCCCAGTCTCCACTTTGGAATGATGCATGCGCTTTTGCCGGAGTCGCCGAGGCGTGACGCGCGCCTCGCGAGATTTAGGTGCATGCGCTCCTACACCCGTTAATTTCCAGAACACTCGGTCGCCAGGGTAAACAGCGTAACCGATGCCGAGACCTTGCCGGAACCAGCTACGTTCGTAGGCGAGCTGATTGAGAGTTTTGCCCCTGAACCAGCCTCTGACAAGCTCGCGGTAGTGGCCGTCGTGACCTGAACGTCGCTGCATTTGTTGACGCGGCCGCTAGAGTCGGTCTTCACAATGTAAGCCTCATTCTGATTGTTGAACTCGAGCGTATATCCCCCAGCAACCAAGCCGCCATCAGTCGTCAGGCCTACCTTCTGAAATGACGCGGCGTAATTTGGGCTGCCGTATGCCTTCTGCCACTGGACGTTGCCCGTGGAATCTGTTTTCACCATCCAGGCATTGTAGCCGTAGTAGTAGCCGACGCCGGTATAGAATTGCCCGGAGAAGGCATATCCGCCGTCGGTAGTTTGATGGACTGAAAAGAACTTACTCGCTGCTCCACTGATGTAATAGGTCTTCGCCCACTGAACGTGACCGTTAGAGCCGAGCTTCAGCGCCAGCCCGAGAAACGGGCTGTCATTGTCGTAGCCTCCCACCATGTAACCTCCGTCTGAGGTCTGCACGATGCTGTAGCCGATACCCAACGCGCTCGGGGAGCTGTACACAGTCTGCCAATTTAGGTTGCCGTTAGCATCGAACTTTGCAGCAAAAACATTTGCATTGGCTAATCCAGTGAGAGCGTAGCCACCGTCCGCCGTTTGAATTACGGAATTGATCATGACGTTCTGCGAGGAGCTCAGAACTCTTTGCCACTGTACGTTCCCTGAGGAGTCCAGCTTGGCGATCCAACCTTCGACGATCATAAACGGCGCCGGATTCATCCCGGTAATAATAGGAGTAACTCCTCCGACTATATATCCTCCGTCTGTCGTCTGGCGGATGTCCGCTGCGTTCGCGGCGACGCCGTAAGTCTGCTGCCACTGGATGTTCCCGCTTGAATCCAGCTTGACGACAATGGCACAGTCGCTGCCGTTGGAGTTTTGAAGCGACTGAGGATTGATACTGTTTTTGCCACTGGAGATTGCCGCTCGAATCCAGCTTCGCGCCCAGCGCGACGTAGGTCGTGCTCGAGAAGGTCGCCCCGACGACATATCCACCGTCGGATGTCTGCTGAACGTCCTCCGTGTAGGAGTAGTTAGGGTTGATAGCTTTTTCGAACGTTGCGCCAGAAGCGCGGCCTGCTAGGCTGACCACCATCCCACTGATGGCAAACGCTGCGACCGCGCGCCTGAGAATCGAATTGTGTGTTTCTGTTCCGGTCATACGAATATCCTTTCTGCAGCGGCGATGGCGGAGACGGCCATGCGCTACGGCGTGTAGAGTTCGGCGCCAGCAGGCCGCTCCGAACCTGTGTGCGTTTGCGTGAATCATTGCAACCTCCTCAACGACGGTCAGGATAACATGACCCCGCCCAATTATGACCCCGCCTCATTACAAAGGACCAGCTGCTAGTGCATTTATTCCCGAGCGCCATAAGACTTTTTCTTTACTCGCTGCACGTTGGTTAATCGAAAAACGTAGAATCTTTTCAATCATTGTCCCCCTTCATGCTAGCCTTGGCCAGTTGCGCTTTGAGCACGAAACTGTTTTTAGCCGCATATTTCTCGGCAGGTGCGACACAGGGTGACCTTACTAAAGGAAAAATAAAGCACGGTAAGGACTCCCTTACCCTCGGGAACGATGAGCGGAGTGTCAGGCCATTAAACAAAGTGAGCACCCGGAAAAAAGGAAGGTATTCGGACCCGGATTGTGCGTGAAACGGGCTTAATTCAAATCCTGGTGCGTTTTCTTTTGGCCAAATCGCCCACAAGAGGCCTATCGCGGTAGGGACATCCATTGCTGGATGCCCCCCGCACAGATCCCGGCGGGCGTGATTCACGCACCGGGCTCCCACCTCGGGTGGTTAACGAGAATTCCATCAGTTGAGGGTCCTGCCGCCAGCGCCTTGTTGTTTTTGGATCTTCAGTAACTTGGCACTTTTGTAGAGCTTTTGTCTTCATCTCTAGGTCGATCTCCGCGTAGATATTGGTCGTGTTGAGAGAGACGTGTCCAAGCCATGCACGGATGGTGTTGATATCCACACCAGCTCGAAGAAGATGGGTGGCGGTCGTATGCCGAATGGTGTGCGGACTTACTCGTTTGGCTGCCAGAGATGGCATCGTGATTTTGATCTTACGCACGTACCGCTCGACCAGCGCGTGGATACCGAAGCGCGTCATTGGGCGAGCGCAGCGATTTAAGAAGACGCGGTCCGATGAAGGACGGTTGGCGATGAGGGCAGTGAGTTTTTGAACTGTCACTGACCACAGCGGGCAGTGACGCTCTTTTGCTCCTTTCCCAAGAACTCTCACATACGAAGAGCCAAGGTGAAGATCGCCAATGAGCAACTGGGCCGCTTCGTCGGCGCGGACACCAGAGTTGTAAAGGAACAACAACAAAGCATAGTCGCGACGACCCTGGGTAGTTTGGCAATTGGGTGCGGCCAATAGGGCATCCATCTCTGGCTTATCGAGATAGGCAATGACAGTGCTGGTAGTCTTCTTAAATGGGATCGCACGGAGTTGAGCGCACCAGGCTATGTGCTCCGGACTGTGCTCGCCCACAAAACGGGCCAGTGCGTGGATCGCAGCAAGTCGCTGGTTGCGGGTCGCAATCACGCAC
>WNFI01190910.1_pt1 | contig 13149 bp, 15 predicted proteins | sample 5400471 | NCBI WGS metagenome assembly WNFI01 (sample SAMN13153348, study PRJNA577476) | soil metagenome | isolation source: 100 cm saprolite on Douglas fir-dominated hillslope | place: USA:California | collected 2013-09-17
TGCCGGTGATCGATTTTCACAACCACTATTACCCGCCGAAGTACATGCAGGCGCTGCAGTCGGGACAGAGCAGCGTCAAAGTGACGATCGACGATGAAGGGAATCCCTGCCTGCACTATCCGGGCGACTACAACATCGCCGTGCGCGGCCATCGCGACATCGCGTACCGCCAGGACGTGCTCGACACCCTTGGCGTCACCATGCAGGTCCTCACGTTGACGACGCCCGGCACGCATATGGAGACACCGGCCACCGCGGCGAAGCTTGCGTCGCTCGTGAACGACGAATTCAAGGACGCGATGGACACGCGCGGCGGTCACTTCACCGCGCTCGCCACCCTGCCGCTCAACGATCCCGGCGCGTCCGCACGGGAGTTCGATCGCGCGACCGGTCAGCTCGGGATGCCCGGAGCGATGCTCTTCAGCAACATCAACGGCGTGGCGCTGAGCGACGAGCGCTTCTGGCCGATCTACGAGCGCGCGAACGATGGCGGCGCGGTGCTCTACATTCATCCGGCGCATCCGGTGAACGTCGACATGATGCAGGAATACTGGCTGATGCCGTTGTGCGGCTTCCTCTTCGACACGACGCTCGCCGCCGGGTCGCTCGTGTTCCGCGGCGTCGCCGAGCGCTTCCCGCGCATTCGCTGGGCGCTCTGTCATCTCGGCGGCACGATTCCGTATCTTGCAGAGCGTCTCGATCGCGGCTTTCACGCCTTCAAGGACTGCCGCGCCCACATCGACAAGCCGCCGACGACATATCTGAAGGAGTTCTATTACGACACGGTGAATTTCGACCAAGGCGCGCTGAAGCTCGCGGTCGATTTCGCCGGCGCCGATCACATCTTGGCTGGCAGCGACTATCCGCATCAGATCGGCAGCATCCCGATGATGCTGGAGGCGATCTCCAAGCTGCCGGTCACCGACGAAGAGCGCGAAGGCATCCGCTGGCAGAACGCGGCGAAGCTCCTCGGACTGGAAGGGAAGGTCAGGTAGGTCGGGTGGGGCAGGTGGGTTACGTAGGTCGGAGGGCACGATGAAGCGGACGGTAATGATCGTTCTCGTTCTGGTAGTGTCCGGCTTTAGCCGGACCTCCACGCAGTCGCGTGCGGCGATGACGCGCGTGCCCCAGTTCGAGAACGCCCGCGCCGTGTCGTGGAAGAGCGTCATTCCCGCCCACACCGAATCGACACTCCATCGTCACGATCGCTATCGCACGGTGGTGGCGATTGTCGGCGGCGATCTCACGTTGATCGCCGCGGACGGCAAGAAAACGGTGTTTCACTACGATGCGGGAACGTCCTACTGGTTCGATCCGATGCCACCTGGCGAAATGCACAGAGACGCGAACGAAACGTCGAAGACGATCGAGCTCATGGTCGTCGAGCAGAAGTAGTCGTTGGTCGTTGGTTGTCGGTCATTGGTCGAAGTCGTTGGTCTTGGTCGTCAGTCACAGTCGTTGGGCATGGTAGTTGGTCGCACGCGGAACGGTCTTTGCGATCCGCCATCGCGATGATCATCAAATCGCTGGCGGACTTGCAGGTTTATCAACGCGCTCACGATGCGGCCGATGCAATTTATGCAATCCTCGAACGCCCGATCTGGCGCCGCGAACGCGAGCTGCGAAAGCAAATGTCGGAGTGCTCTGACAAGATTCCTTCAAATATCAGCGAGGGCTTCGGGCAGGGTTCTGACGCGCATTGCGCCCATTATCAGAGGATAGCACGCGGGTCGGCGAACGAAATGTGCGCACATCTTCGCCGGGCTCGGCGAAAGCGGTTGATCAACGATGAAGAGTGCCGGCGTTGGTCTGGAGAGTACGAGATCATCGGCAAGATGCTCACGCAGTGGATCAAACATCTCGAACAAGAAAACCGCGCGCGCCGTGGGTGACGAACGACGTCGCCTAACGACCATCGACCCACGACGATCGACCCACGACGATCGACCAATGACCAACAACAAACGACCAACGACCGACGACTATGGCTTTGACTGAATATGTGACCCTCGGCAAGTCCGGCCTGAGAGTAAGCCCCTTTTGCCTTGGTTCCATGACCTTCGGCGAAGATTGGGGCTGGGGGTCGAGCGTCGCCGAGTCCGAGGCGATCATGTCGCGCTTCATCGAGCGGGGCGGGAATTTCATCGACACGGCGAACGTCTACACGAAGGGCCACGCCGAAAAAATCATCGGCGACTACATCGGTCGCGACGCGCGGCGGCGGCAGCATGTCGTGATCGCCACGAAGTTCTTCGGCAATCTGTTCCCAGGCGATCCGAACGGCGGCGGCGCCGGACGGAAGAACATCGTTGCGTCGTGCGAGGATTCGCTGCGGCGACTGCAGACCGACTACATCGATCTGTTCTGGATGCACGCGTGGGATCGCTTCACGCCGATCGAAGAGACGCTGCGCGCGCTTGACGATCTGGTGCGCGCGGGCAAGGTGCGCTACATCGGCTTCTCGGACACGCCGGCCTGGAAAGTCGGGCAGGCGCAGACGATCGCGCTCTTCCGCGGATGGTCGCCGCTCGTCGCGCTGCAAATCGAGTACTCGCTGCTCGAGCGGACGGTCGAAGGCGAGCTGATTCCGATGGCGCTCGAAATGGGCCTCGGCGTGACGCCCTGGTCGCCGCTCAGGAGCGGCGTCCTGTCGGGGAAGTACACGCGCGAGAACGCCGCGACGGCGAAGGCCGATCGCGGCGAGCGCGTGACGTCGCAAATGGGCGAGAGCGTCTTCGCGATCGTCGACGCGCTGCAGGCAATCGCGAAGGAGCTGAATACGACGCCAGCGGCGGTGGCGCTCGCGTGGGTCCAGGGCCGGCCGGGTGTCGCGTCGACGATCATCGGCGCGCGGCGGATCGATCAGCTCCATCAAGAGCCGTCGACGCTGTGGGCGCTCGCGCCGAAAAGCGACGCCGAACGGTACTAGCGTTATGGTTTCGGCTGACGCTGATACGTACCGACCAGTTCGGTCTTGTCGACGACGTGCCCTTCCATCGCTTTTTCGACATCCGCTTTTGTCGCGCCGGCCTGCAGGCCCAGCGTCGGGACGTCGAGCGCCGACAGCATGAAATGATAGTGATGCGAGCCGGTCGGCGGGCACGGACCGCCATAGCCCTGACGCCGGAATCCGCTGGTGCCCGACACACCGACCGAGCCGGGCTGGAAATTGTCCGGCAGCGCTTTCGTCGTCGCGGGAATGTCGAAGAGCACCCAGTGCGTGAAGCCGCCGGGCATCGGCGCATCCGGGTCGTGCAGGATCAACACAAACGACTTCGTCGTCGCGGGCGCGTCCTTCCAGGCGAGCGCGGGAGACGGATTTTGCGGACCGGCATCGCACGTGAACTTCGACCCAATCGCGCCGCCTTCCGTGAACGCGGGGCTCGTCAGGCTGAGGGCGGCGGCCGCCAGTAACGCTCCGATCATCGGTCGTCCTCCATCCGACGAGTCTGGCGACGGCTGCGCTGGGCGTCAAGTGGGCTGCTTGTCACGGGTTGCAACGGAATCTTTGGCGTTGAAACGCACCGGTATTCGGCGTAGCCTCACCGTGTTCCGGGGCGGCCGGAGCAGGAGGGGCGCATGGAAGTCGATCGCAGAGCCTTCATCGCGAGCATCGGCGGCGCGGCCGTCGTCGCGGGAATGGACCACGAGGCGAAGGCGGAAGCTCTCGAGCACTACATGGAAGACACGCTCGACGAGATGGTCGCGGCGCAGCCAGGACAGCCTGAGAAATTTCCCACAGTCGCCGAGATCGAAGCGCAAATCGAGACGCGGCCGTTCCGTCGGGGCGCCGGCTCGGTGTTCACCGGACAGCGTGGTCAGAACGTCAAGCTGATCGAACCGATGCCCGACAAGCCGACGCTGAACGATTTCTTCCGCCTGCGGTTTGCGCCGGCCAATCACGTGCTTCAAAGCGCGACGCGCGCGATGAAGACCGGGATGTCCGAGGAGATCATCCTCGCGTGCCTGCTGCACGACTGCGTGCTCTCGCTCATCAAGCCGGATCACGGCTGGTGGGGCGCGCAGCTGTTCGAGCCGTACATTCCGGAGAAGAGCGCGTTCGCGATCCGGTATCACCAGACGCTTCGCTTCTACCCGGATCCGGAAGCCGGATACGAGTACCCGGATCAGTACTTCCGCATCTTCGGCCATGACTATCAGCCGCCGCAGTACATCGCGGACACCTACAAGATGCTGAAGAACCACAAGTGGTACATGGAGCCGCGCCTCGTGACGGTCAACGATCTTTACGCGTTCGATCCGAACGCCAAGGTGTCGATCGACCCGTTCCAGGACATCATCGGCCGCCATTTCAAGCAGCCGAAGGAAGGCCTCGGCTACGACAACAGTCCGAGCGCGCACATGTGGCGCACGCTGGCGCATCCGGACAATCCTCTCTAGAGAAGGATTCGGCGCGTAGGGATTAGGGATTCGAAAAGGACACAGCGCGTGCGCATTGTGACGGGTGTGCTTCTTTCGTTGGCGACGGCGGCCGCTGCGATCGCTCAGACCGGCAAGCCGCAGACGGTCAACGGTCTGCAGATGACGGTCGCCAGCATCCAGCGGATGGAGAAGGCGAGTCTCCGCGACTGTCCGCCCGGGACGAACACCGTGAACGCGGTGGAGCGTCCCGGCGATCAACTGTCGGTGGTGACCGTCGCGTTCAAAGTGCTGCCTGATTTCAAGCAGCGTGCGCCGGGCACGATGAAGCGCCCCGTCGCCACGGCAGCCGACGGTCGGGTCTATAACACGTCGGTGCAGTTCGTGGACGTCGGGTCAGTGCCGGAATATTCGTGCGAATTTGTATATCGCGTGCCGAGCGGCACCACGCTGACGTCTGTGCAGATCGACTCCGCGACGTTCGACCTTCCTGCGATCAAGTAGTGCAGGCCTTCAGGCCTGCGGGCGGCCCTAAAGGGCCCCTACGTACCCTTGAGTACTACGTACCGCTGAGTACCGCGCCGATAAGGTGCGCGGTGCTTCAGGCGTTCGGGATTTCCGACAAGGGCCGCGTCCGGTCCACTAACGAAGACTGCTTCGCGATTCGAGAAGAGCTCGGGCTGCTGGTCGTGGCCGACGGCATGGGCGGGCACAACGCCGGTGAAATCGCGGCGCAGCTCGCCGTCGACGTGATCGTCGACGTGCTGGAGAGCGCGAAGGCGTTGGGCGTGCGCTCGCTGTCGGAAGGCGAAATCCTCGACGCGGCGGTCCATTCCGCGCACGACCGAATTCTCGAGACCGCCGTCCGCGCGCAACATTATGCAGGGATGGGCACGACGGTCGTGGCCGCGCAGGTCCGTGACGGCCGGCTCGCCATCGCGCACGTCGGCGACAGCCGGCTGTATCTGATGACGAATGGCCGCTTGCGTCAGCTGACGCACGACGATTCGTGGCTCGCGGCGGCGCTGGTGGACGATCCCGACGCGAATCCCGCGAACCTCGAATGGCATCCCATGCGCAACGTCTTGACGAACGTCGTGGGCGCGCGATCGCGCACCACCGTGCACATCGGCGAAGCGGCGCTCGACGGCGGTGAACTCCTGCTGTTGACGACCGACGGCGTGCACGGCGTCCTCGCGGACGCGTGGCTCGAGCGCGCGTTGTCGACCGACGAGGATCTGCCCGATTTAGCGGCGAGAGTGGTGGACGGCGCGCTCAGACGCGGCTCGCGTGACAACTGCACCGCCATCGTCGCGCGTTACAGCTAACGGTCCACCGGGCTCCTACCCGACGAACTTATATCCCGCGCCGTGCACCGTCAGGATGTGCTCCGGTTCGTGCGGCGCCTTCTCGATCTTCTGCCGCAGCTTCGCGACGAAGTTGTCGATCGTGCGCGTGGTCGGCGACTCCTCGTAGCCCCAGACCTGATTCAGAATCTGCTCGCGCGTCACCACCTGGCCGGTGTGCGCGACGAGATACCGAAGCAGATCGAACTCGCGCGCGGTGAAGTCGATGCGCTGTCCGCCGCGGTGCGCCTGGTGCGTGCGGAAGTCGATCTCGATGTCGCCGATGCGGCAAGTCTCGAGGCCTGACGGCCGGCCGCCTGCGCGGCGCAGCACGGCGCGCACGCGCGCGAGCAGCTCAGTGATACTGAACGGCTTCGTCACATAGTCGTCGGCGCCCAGCTCGAGTCCGAGGACTTTCTCGGTCTCCTGAGATCGCGCGGTGAGCATCACGACCGGCGTCGGGTTGGCGCGCGCGCGCAGTTCGCGGCACACCTCGAAGCCGTTCTTGCGCGGCAGCGTGATGTCGAGGATCACGAGATCGGGCGCCGTGGAAATGGCCTTCGCCAATCCATCTTCGCCGTCCGACGCCGTTACGACTTCGTAGCCTTCGAGCTCGAGGTTGTCACGCAGACCGAGCAACATCTGCGGTTCGTCCTCGATCACCAGAATCCGTTTCGTCACCGTGGCTCTCTCCTGCGTCGAGCGGGAAGTAGAGGGCAAACGTACTCCCGCGGCCCGGCTCGCTGTCGACGCGCACGAAGCCGTGGTGGCCCCGCATCACATGATCGACGATCGCAAGCCCCAACCCCGTCCCATGCGGTCCGGATCCGCCGTCGTGCTGCACCCGGAAGAACTTCTCAAAGATCTTGCGGCGCATCCGCGGCGGAATCCCGATGCCGCGATCGCGGACGCGCACGACGCCGTAGCCGTCCGCGCGATCGACTTCGACCACGATCTCGCGGTGCTCCGGCGAATACTTCATCGCATTCGAGAGGAGATTCTCGAGCGCCTGCACCGCCGCCTCCGGATCGATGCGCGCCGACACATGGTCGTCGAGACGCGTGGTGACCGTGAACTGATTGTGCTCGAATTGGCTCGTGAGCGAGTCGAGCACGCCGCGCGTCATCTCGGCGAGGTCCACAGGCTGGCGCTTGTAGCGGCGCTTGTAGCGGCGCAGTCCCGCCTCGATTTTCGAGAAGTCGAGGAGATTGTTGATCAATCGCGTGAGCTTGCGGGCCTCGCTGTTGATGATCCGGTAGTACTCGTGCGCGCGCTCGGTGTTCTTCAGGCGTCCGAGCTCCAGCGTTTCCGCGAACAGCTGAATGAGCGCGAGCGGTGTCTTCAGGTCGTGCGATACGCTCGAGACGAAGCTCGATTTCAGTTCCGCGACGCGCACTTCGCGCGCGGTGGTGCGCGCGAAGAAGAAGACGCCGAGCGCCATGACGCCGGCGAGCATCGCCATCATCGCGCGCTGCGGCCGCTCCCGCGCGGCGATGATCTGCGGAATGGTCTGATCGCCGTAACCAGTGCGGATGTGCCAGCGTTCGGCCGGCCGTCCGTCGGGCGCCGCGAAGGAGATCAATTCCGGATCGAAGAAGACGAGCGGAAACGTCCGATCGTCCTCGAAGCGTTTCGGCGCGGCGCCGGTCGTCGGCACGATGATGCGCCCAGCGGCGTCCATGAGCGACACGGCGAGCGGCGGGAATCCGATCGGCCCTTCGACGTTCTTCAGCTTTTCGGCCAGGAACTTCGGGAAGTATTCGCGACGCAGCCGCTCTGCGTCGACGCGAATGCCGACGAAGCTCGACATCTGCTCGCGCGCCGGCGTGATGAACCGGATCTGCGCCTGGAAGTACGTGCGCCGGCCGTCGATGGTTTCTTCGAACACCGAGATCGCGCGCTTTTGTTTCGAGAGCTCGCGGAAGCGCCGGACCATCAGGTCGGCTTCCTTCACGCCCGCGTGGAATCCGTGGCTCTCGCGATCGTACGCGAGCACTTCGCCGCGGTGCTCCTGCGCGACATCCGACCAGACGTAAAAGCGATCGACGAACGGCTCGATCTCGAGCCCCTGCTCGAACGTCGGCGCGATGACCGTGAGGTTCAGCGGTTCGGTCTGATTCTGGCTCGTGCGAAGCAGCGTGTTGATGTACGGCATCTTCAGCGCCTCTTCCACGCTGCGCGTGAGGCCGTCCGCGGTTTCCTGACTGAGCTGCTTCAGCACGACGGTCGACGACTTACTGAGATCGGAGATGGAGCGGAACTGGAAGTAGAAGAGGACAGCAACGGGGATCGCGACCGCGACGGCGAGCCCCGCCGCCAGACGCAGACTGCGATCCCGCAGGAGTTGGCCGAGGACGGAAGGTCCGACGCCGCGGTTGGATTCTGCAGGGCCGGTCATGTTCATGCCAAAAATCTGCCGACCTACCTGACCCACCCGGCTCAGTGCTGCGTCGTGGCCTTCGAGGCGTTCGCGAGCAGCTCCGGGATCTGTTTCACCGCGTACTCGATCTTGACGTCGAACGCCTGCTTGCCGAGCGCGACGCTCGATCGGCGCGCATCGCCGCTGATGCCGTTGTTCTTGCGCGGTGGCGCGTTCGGGTCGGCGGCGCCGCGTCCGCGTCCCTGACCGCGCGCGCCGGGCGGCGGCACCGGATCGCCTTCAGCGGTCGCGATCAGATCCTTGCGCACCCAGCCCTTGTCGCCGCCCAGATACATCATGGTCGATGTGTCGGGGATACCGGCGTGCGAGCTGCGCGGATAGCCGTGCGCGACCAGCCAGTCGTCGAAGTCTCCCTGCGCCGCGGCGTAGACGCGATCGCAGAACACGACGTGCTTGCCCTCGGGCGAGTATTTCGCGTCCATCTTCTTCGCCACTTCCGCGTAGGTGGCCGGCTGGCCGCCGCCGTGGTCGCCCATGATCACGACGTTCTTGAAGCCGGTCGCCATCGCCTGATCGGTGATGCGCTCGAGGACCGCGCCGAGGATTTCCGGCGTGAGGCCGATGGTGCCCGGCAGATCCGCGCTCGCGTTGTTCGGCGTGTAGGGCAGCACGGGAAGCCACAGCGCGTTACCGAGCCTCGCGGCGATCGTCTTCACGATCTCGGTGCCCATCAGCGTGTGGCCGCCGTTCACGTTCTGCGGTCCGCGCTGTTCGGTGCCGCCGGTGTAGACGAGCGCGGTGGTCTTGCCCGCGGCGATGGCGGCCTTCACTTCGGGCCACGTCATCATCGCAAACTCGTTGTTCTGGGCTTTCTTCGCCGCCGGCCTGGCGGCCGGCGTCGCTTGCGCGAACGCCAGCGTCGCCGACAGCGCGAGGACGGGAACCGTCAGCAGTGCGTGCTTCATCACCTTCATAGCTACTGTCCTTTGAGTTGCTGGAGCTGGGCCTTTGCCTGCGCGTTATTCGGGTCGAGCTCGACTGCTTTTTCGAGCGCCTGGATCGCACCCGCCTTATCGCCGTTTCCGTTCTTGATCTGCGCCATCGCCGCATACGTGCGCGTCGACTTCGGGTAGTACTCCAGGTTCGCGTTCAGATACGCGAGTGCGTCGTCGGTTTTCTTCGCGGTGTTGGCCGCCTGCGCCATCGCAACCATCGTGGCGTCCGTGAAGTCGTAGCTCTGGCCGCCGTAGTACTTCTCGCGCAGTTCCTTGAACTTCGCGATGCCGGCGGAGGCGCCACCCGACACTGCCGCGTCGGACATGACCTCGGTGATCTGCTTCGGAATCGGCACGCCGCGGTGGCACGTCGCGCAGCCGACGCGCGTCGTCTCGTTCGCCGGCTTGCCCACAACGCCGGGGAGCCGCGCGGCGAGGTCGGCGGACAGCTTCATCATCTCGCGAGCGGTTTTCTTCGGCTGCTTCTCGTCGCTCGCGAAATCGTTGCGGCCGCCGCGGCCTTCCTGCACGTGGCAGTAATTGCACTGGACGCCGAGCGCGCCGGTAATGCGCTGCATTGCCGCAACCACCTGCTCGCGCGGCATATCCTTGGGTAAGATTTGCAGATTCGACATTGGCGGAGGGCCGCCGGCGCGCTGTCCGGCTGCCGGTGCCGCCGGAGGCTGGGCAGAGGCCATCGCCGCCGCGAACAGCAACGAGGGGACGGCGATCGCGATCAAACGCTTCATGCGCGGACCTCTTGTCGAACGAACGAGAGCCACTTGCGGTACTGCGGCAGCTGGCCTCGTACGGCTTGGTTGAACGTGTCTTGAATACGACGGGTGATCGCTCCGGGTTTACCGTCGCCGACCACGTGGGCGTCGACTTCGCGGATCGAGGTGACCTCCACGGCCGTTCCGGTGAAAAACAGCTCGTCGGCGTGCAGGACGTCCTCGACCGAAATCGGCGACACGCGGGCATCGATCCCGAGATCCTGGGCGATTTCCAGCACCGACGCGCGCGTGACACCCATCAGGATGCTCGAATCCTTGTCGTTGGTCACGATGCAGCCGTCCTTGACGAGAAAGAGGTTTTCGCCGGAGCCCTCGGCCACCAACCCCTGCGAATTCAACAAGATCGCCTCATCGAACCCTCTCTTCTGCGCGTCGTTCACGGCGCGGGCGGAGTTGATATATTGGCCGCAGGCCTTCGCCCAGGCTGGAATCGCGCTCAGGTCGAATTTCTTGATCGGCGAGATGGTCACACGGACTCCGGCATCGGCATTGGCGAGGTACTTGCCGGTCGGCACGGCCGCAATCGCCACACTGATCGGGCACTCGGCAGTCCAAACGCTGAGCGTTCCGGCGTCGCAGAAGGCCACCGGTCGCATGTACGCGGCCTCGAGCTTGTTGACTCGAATGACCTCCAGACTCGCGTCGGTCAGCGTGGTCAGCGAGTAGGGGATGGCTAAGTCGTACAATTCAGCCGACTTGTAAAAACGGTCGATGTGCGCGTCCAGCCGGAAAATGGCTGGGCCGGCGGCGGTGGGGTACGATTTCATGCCTTCGAAGACGCCGGTGCCGTACTGGAGGCCATGCGCCAGCACGTGCACTTTTGCGTCGTTCCAAGGAACGAGCTTTCCGTTGAACCAGATCTGTTCGGTCGGTGTGAAACCCATAAGTAACTCCAACTGAAATATATATCGAGATGGCCGCCTCGGACCGATATGTCGCAGAACGTGTCAGACCTGCGAATTCAGAAACGTCGCGTCAAGGCCACGCTGACGCTCACGACCGGCACGACGGTCGAGGGCTGTTTTTTCCTCGCCGGTTCCCGCGCCGGGGTTGCGGGACCTGAACGGGTGGCCGATCTCCTCAACGCCGAGGCCGGATTCTTCCCGTTTGAATGCGAGGTGGACGGCGCTCCGCGCACAGCGCTGTTCAATCGATCGCAGGTCGTCGACGTTCGTCTTGTCGACGACGCCGGCGAAGCGCGGTTGGATCCCGGCTACGACGTCGCGACCGAACGGCGCGTGCGGATGGTGCTGTCGATCGGCCGCACGCTCGAAGGGGCGGTCCGCATCGCCCTGCCGAAGGGGAAGGATCGCTTGAGCGACTACACTCGCGGCGCTGAAGTGTTCCGTTACGTCGAGACGCCGGCGGGCACCGTAATCGTCAACAGCGCGCATATCGTCGAACTGCGGGAGATCTGACAGACGATGTCCGGTGAAATCGACGCCTTGTTCCGCGCGATGTGCGCCGCCGGCGCTTCGGACTTGCATTTGTCGGTCGGGACGCCGCCGATGGTTCGCAAGGACGGCCGGATGCAGCCGCTCGACGCCGCGGCGCCGGCGCTCGATGGCGACACCGTCATCCGCCTCCTGGATCCCATCACGCCGGAGAAGAACCGTCACGAGTTCACCGAGCGGCACGACACCGACTTCGCGTACGAGATTGCCGGCCTCGCCCGCTTTCGCGCAAACATCTTCATGGACCGCAAAGGCCGAGGCGGGGTGTTTCGCGTGATCCCGAGCGACATTCTCACCGCCGAGACACTCGGCCTGTCGCCGGCGATTCTCAATCTGTGTTCGCTGAACAAAGGGCTCGTGCTCGTCACCGGTCCGACCGGCTCCGGCAAGACCACACGATGTCGTTCAAGAACGCGCTGCGTGCGGCGCTGCGCGAAGATCCCGACATCATCCTCGTCGGCGAGATGCGCGATCTCGAGACCGTCGCGATCGCCATCGAGACGGCGGAGACGGGGCATCTCGTGTTCGGCACGCTGCATACGACGACGGCCGCGTCCACCGTCGACCGCGTGATCGATCAGTTTCCCTCCGATCGGCAGGCGCAGATCCGCATCATGCTGTCCGAGTCGCTCAAGGGCGTGATCTCGCAGACGCTCTGTCGCAAGATCGGCGGCGGCCGCGTCGCAGCGCTGGAAGTGCTGATCGTCACCGCCGCGATCAGCAACCTGATTCGCGAGTCGAAGACCTTCCAGATTCAGTCGATGATGCAGGTCGGCAAGGCTGTCGGCATGGTCACCTTGAACGACGCCCTGTTGGAGCTGGTGACAAAGAAGCTCGTCGCGCCGGAAGAGGCGTATGCGAAGGCCATCGATAAGGCCGGCCTCGAATCACAGCTGAAACGGTTTGGTTTTGACCCATCAAAACCATCGACCCAAACGCCGGGCAGTACCCCAGTCGCGTCCCAGCGTCCGGCCGCGTCGACCGCTGCAGCGCCGGCGCGTACATCATAGGCACGGCCGGTTGCGCGGTCTGCGCCCCCGTGTTATATTCGTCAGGTTCTGTTGGAGCTAGGACACCCTATCTAGCTTCACCGCTTAGGAATACCGTCCCGGCAAGTTTCCGGAACGATCAATCCGTCGCGATTCACTAGGGTTTTCGGGCGCCAAGCTTCGGCTTTCAGGCTCGAAACAAAACCATTGCGGATTGCGCAATGCGGATTCGGATTGAATTGTCTGATTCAGTCCGCGAATCCGCATTGCGCAGTCCGAGATCCGCATTGCGAGATTGCAGAGTATGCCGACAATCAGTCAGCTGGTCCGCGCAGGGCGCAAGAAGATCGTCACCAAGACGAAAAGCCCGGCGCTGCAGAACAGCCCGCAGAAGCGCGGCGTCTGCGTGCGCGTCTTCACCCAGACGCCCAAGAAGCCGAACTCCGCGCTGCGCAAGGTCGCGCGCGTGCGGCTCACCAACGGCATCGAGGTGACCACCTACATTCCGGGCGTCGGCCACAACCTGCAGGAGCACTCTCTGGTGCTCATTCGCGGCGGCCGCGTCAAGGATCTGCCGGGCGTGCGTTATCACGTCGTGCGCGGAACGCTCGACGCGGTCGGCGTGCAGGGTCGGATGCAGGGACGTTCAAAGTACGGGGCCAAGCGCCCGAAGAAGGCTTAACCCATGCCGCGTAGACGCGAAGTACCCAAACGCGATATTCAGGCGGATCCGATCTATCAGAGTCCGCTCGTCAGCAAGTTCATCAACTGCATCATGTACGACGGCAAGCGCAGCACTGCCGAGCGGATC